>TARA_R110002012_G_scaffold208942_1_pt1 | contig 346027 bp, 302 predicted proteins | sample TARA_R110002012 | Tara Oceans TARA_R110002012 (sample SAMEA4396515) | marine metagenome | biome: Westerlies Biome; feature: [DCM] deep chlorophyll maximum layer (ENVO:01000326); material: water (ENVO:00002006), including particulate matter (ENVO:01000060) such as... | depth 40 m | reverse complement strand
GTGGGAGAGTAAGTCGTTGCCAACTTTTATTTTAACCCTGATAGATGATTCTATCAGGGTTTTTTTATGCCTAAAATGTAAAGGTTGGTTGAATATTAAACTTTTATCAAAGTCGGGATTAGATTGCTTGATAAACCTATTCTTATTTATTCTGATATTCCATGCTTTAAAATCAATCCTAATTCTTGTTTTCCAAGATGAAGGCACATATATTAGAAATATATGGAACTATCCTTTATAATCACTATTGTAGTCATATTGTCAGCGATTGTGTTATTCGCTACAGAAGCAGTGCGAGTAGATTTAGTGGCAATTGGGGTTATGGTAGTTTGGATTGTTTTTGGAATTTTAGAACCCGAAGAAAGCTTTAGAGGATTTGCTAATAGTGCTACACTCACTGTAACGGCCATGTTCATCTTAAGTAGTGCGATGATCAGGGCAGGTGTAATAAAGCTACTAGCTCCTTTGGTTACTCGGTTATTCAGCAAAACTTACGGTGGAGCTATTTTAGGAATGAGTTCAGGAGTCGGCTTGTTATCGGCATTCATAAATAACACACCAGTGGTAGCAACATTTATTCCAATTGTTTCGAAAGCGGCTAAAAAATTGTCTTTGCACCCTTCTAAATTTTTAATTCCATTGTCGTATGGTGCTATTTTAGGAGGGACATGTACTTTAATAGGAACTTCTACCAATTTGCTAGTAGCAGGTATTGCTAAAGATAAAGGCTTCGAAGGTATCGGTTTGTTTACAATGGCTCCTATGGGCTTGGTATTTCTAGTAGTAGGTTTATTGTATTTAATGTTTGCGGGAAAGTACTTACTGCCGAAGGAATCTCAGGTTAAACCTTTGCAAGATGATAGTCAGATCACAAAATTTCTAACAGAGGTTAAAATAAAAGAATTACCTGATGAAAAAACGGGTATTAGTATTGAAGGGTTATTCAAAAGAAAGGATTTAACATTTGAGGTACAGGAATTGAGAAGGGAAGACAGTTCCATTAAAAATCCAAAAATGAATACTCGCCTGCAAGCTGGAGATGTGATGTTGATTAAAGGGGAGCTCGATAAAGTAAAAAAAGTGGTAGCCGATCAGCATCTGTCCATCGTGAAATCGATTACTGATAAATATTTCCCAGAAGAAGAGACTAAAGTAGTTGAAGTGATTATAATGCCAGGGACACACTTGGTGGATAAGAAATTGAAGAATATCAATTTCTTGAAAAATTATCATTCTCATCTATTGGCCATCAGACATAGAGGTAAACGTCAATTCAAAGATATGGAAAACATCCGATTGAAGGTGGGGGATATTCTATTATTACAAACTAGTCAAAAAGGTCATGAATTATTACAAAAGGCGGAAAGCAACCCTAATGCACCTTTTTTGTCTGTCAGGGAAAGCGATTTAGATATACCCGACAAACGAAAGCTTTATATATCTTCTATTGTTTTAGCTTTAGTAATTGTTGCTGCTACTTTTAATATTCTCCCTATTGTCGCTTCCGCGTGGGCTGGTGTGTTTTTATTGGGTATTTTCAGGATCATAAGTATGACGGATGCTTATCGCTCGATAGACTGGCAAGTGATTTTTTTGCTAGCAGGTTCATTAAGTTTCGGTACTGCTATGGAAAAAAGTGGCTTGAATGACTGGTTGGTCACTAATTTTTTAGCATTTACAGAAAATCAGACAGCCCCGTTCATTATGATAGCCGGAATTTATTTGATTACTATGCTGTTTACTGAAATAATATCCAATAATGCTGCTGCGGCTTTAATGGCGCCACTTGCCATGTCAATAGCAGAGGCTTTAAGTTTTAGTCCATTACCCTTTTTAATTGCAGTGATGATGGCTGGAAGTGCGAGCTTCATGACCCCAATAGGATACCAAACCAATACCATGGTCTATAGTGCTGGTAATTATGATTTTAAAGATTTCTTTAAAATTGGAGCACCACTAGGAATTATCTTCTGGATCATTGCCTCTTTACTAATACCTATTTTTTATTCTTTTTAGGTGTAATTTTTATAAAAAGGTTCAATCTATTAAAAATATAGTTATTCGAATCAGTAACTATTTTTCCTGCCTATTGTAGTAACATTGAACTAATTATTGAATACTTATTGTAATTTATTTTGTGTTTACGTTTTTTTTTTTTCTTCATTTGTGAAGTTTCGAAATAAAACCTTACAGAAAACCCCAATTGATGGATTACAAATGCTAGCTAGTTTTTTTGATTTAGGCGTGAGTTAAGGTTGAGTTTTGATATTAAATAAATTTTCAACTTTTTTAACAAAGAAATTATGAGAAAGAAAGTAATGTATTTAATGTCTATAGGCATTTTCTCAGCAGCATTATTGTTCGGGATGAACAATTATTCAGAAGCAAGACCTCCACATTGCAAAAACGGTGTTGAACGAGGTAACCAAACTTTAGGAGTTTGTTATGGCTTCGGAACTGATTGTCATCGGTGTAGAATTTTTGCAGAATCAATTTAATTTAACTTAAAGGGTTGACTTTAATTAGTCAACCTTTAAAGGACTTATATGAAATCGACATTAAAAACTTAGCTGCGAATTACACACTAACCGAAGATGAATTTTTAATCAAAGATTCCATGTGGCCGTAAAAAACAATATTATAGACATGAAATTTAAAGGTTTATATCTTATATTTTTTATTATTTGTTCATGTTCCAAATTAAAAGAAGTAGAAAATAATACATTAGACTTTTCAGTTTTAAAATCAATTGAAATACCGATAAATGCTGATGTACAATATGAACATAGTCAAATTCAGTTAGTAGGTGAGGATGAATTTGTAGGACTTGATCGTAATTTCAGCAAATTGGATTTCTTCAGTTTGAAAGAAAATAAGTTTCTCTTTTCAACTCAATTGGAAAGCGAGGGACCAAATAGAATTTATCCGGTAAGCTCATTTTGTTACCATAATATGGACTCTATTTTTCTATTTTCGCTTGATGCTAGTTCATTTCAATTAATTAATCAGGAAGGTGAAGTGATGAATAGTTTTAGAATGGTAGATAATCAATATCCCTCTAAACTATTTAATGATATTACGGGTTCTGACAGTCAATTTTTCCCATTTTCTATAACACAAAATGGCAATTTCTATATTCCCTTTTCATATAATAATCAGAGTAAAGAATTAATTATCAATACTGTTCCAAATTCGTATCTAGATGGTTTCAATGATAGAAAAACCTTCTATAGTGCTCCATTGATTTCTAAATTCGATTTTGAAACTTTAGAGTTCAGTCAATTTTCCGGAAGATGGCCTGAAATTTATGATCAAAAGAATGCACCGAACAACCCATTCAATACTTTTTGCTTGAATACAGATACTGAGGATTTACTGATAAATTTTTATAATTCAAGTGAGGTTTTTAGTGTGAAAGAAGATGAGTTTTTCAATGTAGAAAGCAATAGTGCGAAAGGGGATGTTACCTTATTCGATATTGAAAATAAAAAAGGATATAGCACAGAGGAAGAATTAGATGCTTTTAATAATGACGAAGGTTATGTAAATCTTATTTATGATAAATATCAAAATGTTTATTACCGAATTTTTAAAAGTAGTACACATAATAGTGAAGAGAATGTTCATAAAATGAAAGCTAACTGGTTTCTTATAGCATTTACTCCCGAATTTGAAGTTTTAGGCGAGGTGGAATTTCCAGCTTCAATTTATAACTTCTTGCATATATTACCTACTCAGGATGGACTTTTGATTAGTAAAGAAAGTGCTTGGTCTACAGAAAATAATGAAGAAAAATATGAATTTGATTTGGTTAAGATTAATTTTTAGACATCTGTTATTGCTTCAATTATTGGTTGTTAGTTCAACCCATTATGCACAGGAAATACCTGAATCTTATATTTTTTATAGCCCATCCGATGAGCAAATGGGTAGTCTTACCATTCTAAGTGAAAATAGCAGGATGTTTTCCAATTCGCAAAGGTTATTATTACTTGATAGCAATAATTTACATCAAGATACACTGGAATTGGAAGACTGGTCAAATGCCGGCATTGTTCAAAATATTACAGTTTTGAATGATAGCTTGTTTTCGATTTCATTTATGAAGGAGTTTGCTTTAATATCCTTCAAAAACAATCGTTTTGAAACCATTGAAAGATTGGATAATAGAGATCTCAGACAGAACGATATAAAAGCAACTAATTTTCTATTTTTATCAAATGCTTATTTAGGTATAGATATTAAAAATAAAAGGAAGCATACGGATTACGAATTTCAATATTATGACAAATCTTTTAATTTAATTAATTCCAAAAAAGTAAGATTGAATAATACTGAACGAAATGATTTTAGTTATAAAAGCATAAGTTATCCTCATAATTATTATATGAATAATAATGGAGAATTATGTTTCTCTGATAAAATTTCAAATTCATTTACTAAGCTTGATTTGGATGATTTTAAAGTGAGCGTTCTTGATTTATCTAAGGAAGTAGAGTCAGATCAGAGCATTGAAATTTTTTACAATAAGGTAGATAGTCAATATTATTTGGTGAAATATTATCCTCTAGAAGGAGAGCAAACTAAATTAAGAATATATAATTTTAATGAAGATGATTTCGAGTCGGAAGTTCTAAATGATTTCAATGTAACCCTAAACAAATTAAATGGTGGCTTTTTTAATGGGAAAATCATGCTCAGAGATAAATTTAAAGGAGGTTATGGATTTTATTTAGTGCCAATTGAAGATTTACATAAATTATGAAAAGATTTACTTTATTGTTACTTATTATACTTCTTAATCTATCGTGTGACAAATCAGATAAGTTTGAAAAATTTATTGAGGAAGAATTAAATTTAAATGAAACTCAAAGAAGCAATCAGCAATTTTACGTTATTGATATGAAATCTTGTAGTGGTTGTTTAGAAATCAATAATAGCTTCCTTTTGAAGAATGAAATTAATCGTCTCAATCTTGTTTTTATTGGCAATATGGAAAGAGGGGGCTACTTTGATCGAGCCGAATATGAATCAGATAATTGGAATATATATGAGGTAAAGGAAAAAGATTTCTTTCCTTATGATATTTATAGCCATGATCCTCTTTTTTTGCAATTTGATGGAGATGGAAATACTTATTCGCATCAAAACATTAAGGTTGATGAAATTAGAATCTTAGATAGTTTACTTGAAATATAAATAATATTACAAATTTCATTTGTTTTTAATTATTCCACTATTATCTTTGGCAAGATGAATTTTAAGCGCAACACATATTATTACTATTATCTAGCCCCGACAGGAATCGGTAATGGTAGTGTTATGCATATGATGTAAGACATATTTCAAATTGAAAATATACCAAGCCCGGTTCCAATGGAATCGGGCTTTTTTTATGTCCAAATTTTAAACACTAACATTAAAAATTAATTAATAGTAGCATGGAGCAAATTTATGACAATTACACCACCGAAGACCAAGAGGTTTGGGGAATCCTTTTCGGGAGACAATTTCAAAACATCAAAAAAGTAGCAACTAAAGAGTTTGTAGATGGAATCGATAAGATTCATTTTACAGAAAAAGCTATACCCAATTTTAAGGAAACTAATAAGTACCTTAAAGAATTGACCGGGTGGCAAGTGGCAGCGGTTCCAGGAATTGTAGATGATGATAAGTTCTTTGAACTCTTGAGCAATAGAATTTTTCCAGCTACTACCTGGCTGAGAACTCGAGAGCAGTTGGATTACCTGGAAGAGCCAGATATGTTTCATGATGTATTTGGGCACATCCCATTATTGACAAATCAGCCATTTGTTGATTTCTTACAAGGTCTTGCAAAAATTGGTCTCAAACATTTAGATAATGACTGGGCAATTCACCTCTTGAGTAGAATTTACTGGTTTACTATCGAGTTCGGTTTAATCAGGGAAGAAGGCGATTTAAGAATTTATGGTGCTGGAATTATTTCATCGCCTGGAGAAACCAAATTCTCCATTTCAAATGAACCTGAACACTTCGATTATAATGTAGAAGCTATTATTGACAGTAGTTATAGAAAGGACAAGTTTCAAACAAAATACTTTATCATTGATGATTATGAACAACTATATAGTTCTTTAGGTCATATCGATAAAGTAATTGAGGATAGATTGCAGAAAGAGCCAATAAGTATTCCTTGATGATTTAAGTCGGCCTTCTGGCTTTTTTCAAAGCTGGAAGGTTTTCATATATCTAAGTTTGTAATTTTTACCTTTTCTACTCTTCCATTCCTGAATTTTTCCTAAGTTTGATAAGCAATGGTAGACAGTTATAAACATCAGGGAATGCGTAGGAGATTAATTCAAAAGCTGCGCGAAAAAGGGATAGAAGATGAAAGTGTTTTATCTGCTATGGGAAAAGTACCTCGTCATGTATTTTTCGAGAATGCCTTCCTCGAGCATGCTTATCAAGATAAAGCCTTTCCTATTGGGCACGGTCAAACCATTTCGCAACCGTATACTGTAGCGTTTCAAACCGAATTATTAAATGTAAAAGCAGGAGATAAGGTATTGGAAATCGGAACAGGTTCAGGCTATCAGGCATGCGTATTATGTGAGTTGGGAACAAAGGTGTATACCATAGAGTATCAAAGAGATTTGTATGAACGCACCAGAAGATTTTTACCAGAAATGGGATATAAACCACTTTTCTTTAGTGGAGACGGTTCCAAAGGCTTGTCTAAACATGCCCCGTTTGATAAGATTATAGTAACAGCAGGTGCTCCAACCGTCCCAAATTCTCTAATAGAACAATTGTCCATTGGTGGTTGTCTAGTTATTCCAGTGGGTGATGATAATGTCCAGCAAATGTTACGTTTGACGAAAAACACTGAACGCAAGATTTCAAAGGAAGTATTTTCTAATTTTAGTTTTGTACCCTTGAAAGGAGAGGATGGTTGGAAATAAGCATAAAAAAAGAACGACTTATCCCTGGGTTAAGTCGTTCCTGCATGTCTAGAAAAAAAATCAGTTAAATGTATAAAGAGTCATTTCTTTGAAATCTTTCTCTGCATTTATTTCCAAGTCCTTAAGAAGTCCTTCTTTTAGATCATAAACCCAGCCATGGATTTGCAAGTCATGTGATTTGATTCCTTCTTGAACATAGCTCGTTTTATATAGATTGTAAACTTGTTCCTTTACATTACTTTCGACCAATCGGTTAACTTTAGCTTCCTTAGTTTCAGCACTATCTACAAAGTTTCTATTTTTTTGATAACTTTCTTTAATATTCATCAACCACGAATCAATAAGCCCTAAGCTCTTATTTTCAAGAGCTGCTGCTACACCACCACAACCATAATGTCCGCATACAACTACATGTTCAACTTTCAAAACTTGGACAGCATACTGTAAAACAGACATTAAGTTGTTATCTGTATGAACCACCATATTGGCTACATTTCTATGAATAAATAATTCTCCAGAAGACGTCCCCGTCATCTCATTTACGGGTAAACGGCTATCAGCACAGCCTATATATAGATATTTAGGACTTTGTCCTTTTGCATGATTTTCAAAATACTGTGGGTCAATATTTAACTTTTCTTCAACCCATTTTTTGTTGTTTTCGAATAACTTAGAATATTTTTGTTGTTCCATAATTGTATTTATTTTACACTATATTTTTCATGAAATTTTTCAAAGCCTTGTAGCTCTACTTCTATATTTTTGTATTTGGCACCTTCATTTGTGAACAATTCAATGGCTTCGATCACATCAAAATCGATGAATGATGATTTTTGAGCATCGATTATAACTTTGGAGTCCTTAGGTACACTGTCTAAAGTTTTAACCATACTTGCCTTATTTAAGAAAGATACTTCATCAGATAATTTTAAAACAATCGGATCACCTTCCTGATGTTTCTTGGCATCAAATGAATAAGTGTTTTTCATATTCTTAATCAGAATATTTAACAGTCCCACTAGTAATCCTATTACAATACCTATTAATAGATCTGTGAATACAATTGCCACAATTGTAACCACAAATGGATAGAATTGAGTAGGGCCGATTTTATACATTCTTTTCCAGAGTGAAATATTGGCTAGTTTATAACCTGTTACCAAGAGTATAGCAGCCAAACTCGCATATGGTATCATATTGATAATCGTAGGAATTAATAGGATGGCAACAATTAATAAAATACCGTGAAAAAATGCCGATAATTTAGTTTTAGCACCAGAATTTATATTAACTGTCCCTCTAATAATAACAGCAGTCATGGGTAGTCCTCCTAGAAAACCTGCAATAATATTACCCACTCCTTGTGCTTTCATTTCTCGGTTTAAAGGAGTTCTTCTTTTCTGCGGATCTAATTTATCTACAGCATCAACACTTAAAAGAGTCTCTAAACTTGCAACGATTGCGATTGTAATGGCTACCGTATAAACTACTGGTTCTGTTAAGATTGACCAGTCAGGAAATACAAATAAATTTTCAAAGGAAGTATCTTCACCTAAGACAGGGATAGTTACTAGGTGCTTTTGAGACAGAGCCATCCCGTTATCTAATGCAAGGAAAATGGCATTTATTCCGACCCCTACAAAAACAACTATTAAAGGGGCAGGTATAGATTTTATGCTGTTATTTTTAATGTAATTCCAGCCAATTAAAATCACCAATGATATTATTGAAATTATGAAAGCTGTAGGATCTATATTTTCAAATGCAGAAACTAGGGCAGATAATGCATTTTCATCATTATTTTGCCAAAAATCCAAATCCCCTAAATAATCTTCATCATATCCGAAGATGTGAGGTATTTGTTTTATGATCAGTAATATACCAATGGCCGCCAACATTCCTTTAATTACAGAAGAAGGAAAATAATTACCAATTGTTCCAGCTTTTAGATATCCTAAAAGTAATTGGATAACACCGGCTAAAACTACGGCAACTAAGAATCCTTCAAAAAATCCTATATCTTCAATTCCGTTATAAACAATTACAGCTAATCCTGCTGCAGGACCTGAAACGGCTAATTGACTACCACTCAGTAAGGCAACCACCACACCACCAACTATACCTGTTACTAAACCAGAGAATAATGGCGCACCTGATGCCAAGGCAATCCCTAAACATAGCGGCATAGCCACTAGAAATACTACTAAACTAGAAAGAGAATCACTTTTTAAATGATTAAAGGTGATTCCTGTATATTTTGTAAATTTTGATTCACTCATTGTTAATCAATTGAAGTTTTTTGTAAAATCGTAATTGTGAAAAATGTACAACAGTGATAATAAGTATACTGTGTATTTACCTTAAAAAATGTAAGGTTAAAAACTATGTGAATTATAGTTTAGGGGGTGGTGTGGTGTTTAACACCGAAACTGATTGGTAGTGATTGGAATGAAAAAAACTATTAACAAGCGATTCATGAATGAAATTATGAACAGACGCTCTAAATAAAGCCATTGCTTTCAGATTCAGATTATTATTTTCATCCTCATTATTTTCTTTAGAAGATTCTTTGCTTTCTTCCTCAAAAATATTCAAGCCGTTTGTTGATTCTTCTCCTAAAATGTTATTGGTCACCTCTTTGTGCTGTAAATCTTCGATAGCATTTAGACATATTTGCGGTATGAAAGCCACATTGAAGAGACAAACAAAAAAGAATATTGATATGGTGATTTGTATCGGTTTCACTAAAAAGCTCTCTATACATCAAAATTAAGTATTAAATTTTTAAATAAATAATATAAAATACTTAAATGGTAAAAATGAACTTTAACATTCAAATTATATCAATTTCAAAAATTCATAATTTCTTTATTTCTACTTTATAATCAGTTCATTTCCCACATATATCTTTCTAAAAAAAAAGGATGAAAATTTTATATGCGATTCAAGGTACTGGAAATGGACATATCAGTAGAGCTAGGGATGTTATTCCTTTATTGCAGCAATATGGGGAGCTTGATATACTGATCAGTGGGACACAAGCGGACGTTAAATTGAATTATCCAGTGCGATATCAATTATTTGGTGTTAGCTTCATTTTTGGCAAAAGGGGAGGTGTCGATATTTTTAAAACATTAAAAAGGATGAACCTCTTCCGCTTTATACAGGAAATATGGAATTTAGATGTGCACCAATATGATTTAATCATTAATGACTTTGAAGCTATTTCTGCTTGGGCGTGTTTATTGAAAGCAAAGAAATGTGTCGGATTAAGCCATCAATCAGCCGTTATTCATCCTTTTTCTCCAAAACCAATGAAAACAGATTGGCTAGGTTATTTGATACTGAAATATTACGCTCCTGTCAATCAATCTTATGGTTTTCATTTTAAAACTTATGCGGATAAAATCTATCTCCCTATTATTAGACAGGAAATCCGAGATCTAAAGACGAAGGAAGGTGATTTTTATACTGTTTATTTACCTGCATATAGTGACGAAAGAATAGTCAAAGTTTTATCAGTACTGGAAGTGTCCTGCAAAGTGTTTTCAAAGCATTGCACTGCAGCAAAAAAGGTGGGGAATATTGAGATTATTCCTATTGATAATCAATTGTATCTTCAGAGTCTTGCAGCATGTGAGGGTCTTATTTGTGGCGCTGGTTTTGAAGGTCCTGCGGAGGCATTGTTTCTTCAAAAGAAGTTACTCGTAATTCCGATGAGAGGGCAATATGAACAACAGTGCAATGCCGTTGCTTTACAAAAAATGGGTGTAAGAGTGATTAACTCTTTGAAATTGTCACAATTAGATACCTTAAAGCTTTTCATTACTGAAGCAAATGTTATCAATATCAATTACCCAAATCAAACGGATGCAATTGTCAGAAGACTAGTCTGTGAAAATGTAGATCCTTATTATACTACTACTGCCGAATCTTTTTCATTTTCTCCGTGATTAATAATTCTATTCATCATTCCCTTGAAAATAAATTCATGAAAAATAAAGACACTGTACCAATATAATCTTCCAAATAAACCGTGTGGTCTGAAAGTGGCAGTTTGTGTGAGTTTATTCTCTTCATTGTCCTTAGTGATTTTAAATTCTAACCACGCTTCACCAGGTAATCGCATTTCAGCATATAACAATAATCTCCCTTCTTGTTTATCAGCCACTAAGACTCGCCAAAAATCCAATGAATCACCGACCACTAATTGGTCAGGGCTTCTTCTGCCTCTACGTAGTCCAACCCCTCCGACAGCCTTGTCAAGGTAGCCCCTAATTTTCCATAAGAAATTCCAGTAATACCACCCACGATCACCACCAATTTCCCAAATATTCTGCAGTACTTCGGATCGCTGCCTGCGAAATGTGGCCGTCCTTTTATCAACAAAGCATCCGTATGTAGGGACTTGGACAAATTCCATTAATTCGGTATTGATTTTCGAACTAGCAAATGCATCTTTCCAGCTGGAAACCACCTCATTTTGAGCAATTCTATCAAAAGCCATTTTCACCGCTTCGCTATAAGGAATGAGTTCTTGTGGTACAATGTTTTCGATTCCTTTGTTTTGAACTATCACTTCATTTTTCATGCTTGACACTAAGCTGCTTGCAATTTTATAACTCGTTGCTGTTACAAAATGAAGCCAATATGAACTTAATCTAGGAGTCAGTACTGGAAGTGTGATGATATATCTTTTTAGGCCTCGTACTTTGGCAAAGATGAGAAGCATCTCTTTGTAGGTCAAAATATCAGGGCCTCCTATATCGTAAGTTTTACCATAAGATTCATTTTTCCCAATAATTCCAGATAGATAATTGATAACATTTCTAACGGCAATGGGCTGACAACGAGTTCGGAGCCATTTTGGAGCTACCATTACTGGGAGTTTTTCTACCAAATCACGGATGATTTCGAATGAGGCCCCACCTGACCCGATAATAATAGCTGCCCTTAAAACGGTTAATTCTGCTTTAGCTGAAGCTAATATACCTTCTGCATTTTTTCTTGATGATAGGTGTTTGGATAGTGAGTGATCATTAGAAATCCCACTTAAGTAAATTATTTGCTTACAATTAGTTGTATTGAGGGCTTCAACATAATTACTAGCAGTATCTTTTTCCATTTGCTGGAATTCATTGGAAGAACTACCCAGCGAATGAACTAAGTAGTAGGAAGCTTCAATGTCTTTAGGTAAATCTTGGAGTTGTTCTGGTTTAAGCAGATCCGCTTCAAAAAATTGGACTTTATCTATGAGTTTTTCCTCAAGTTCAATTCTTCTCTTATCTCTTACTAAACAAACAAGCTCATGTCCTTGCATCACTAAAATAGGAAGTAGCCTTCTTCCGATATACCCATTTGCTCCTGTAAGTAGAATCTTCATAATTATAAAACTTCTCGCAATCTAAAATGTTACAACTAGCGTTTATCGAATAAATCTGACCTATTGTAGAATATGTTTAGCTATTATAATTCTTCTTTGCTATTTTTAATTTAAGTAATATTTTATTGTATTAAATAAAGTGTATATGTCAAAGCTCGTTATTAAATCCCGGAAAAGTCCTTCACTAGTTGAAAATGAGATTAATGTGCTTCTTGTCGGTAATAATCCCATTGAAATGAGCATTGTCTATGAAAAACTGTTTGATTTACAAGGTAAAATAAAGAGAATAGAAACTGCTTTCTCTCAAGCAGATATGTTAAATAAAATTCATTTAACGCATCCCAACTGTATTATCTTAGATGATAATTTAGGCCTAAATCCATTAAAGGCTATAATTAGGAATATTAATGAATTAAGCAAAGAAGCAATATCTATTATACTTTTAAAAACATATAATAAGCAGGAAGTAACCTCAGGAGTTCAGGAGTATATTCTCAAGGATGGCATAGATAGTAATCGGATATATAATGCTTTAAGAAATGCACTTAAATTCAAAAAAACACAACAGTTTTTTAGAATAAAGTATTATTCAGGAAAAAGAAACATTAAAAGGATGTTTATATAAAAGCTTGTAAGTAAAAGGTGAATGTTAATATTTCCTCAGCTCTCTTTACTTTAAGCTTTATTTTTTTTCCTTCCTTTTTGCTTAATGTTTCATTAATTCTTTGCAAACTTAGGTCTTTGCCCGAGTTTCCATTTAAACTGATAATTTTATCTTCCTTTCTTACTCCCGATGTATACGCAGGTGTACCTTCTCGTACTTTTTCCACTTCATAATAAGGTTCTAAAAAATATTCTCCTTTGGCTACTACGGTCATTCCGCTCATATCATGATCAAAGTCTTCCCTAATTAGACTATTTCTCCTGAGATATAATTTTTCATTTCCATAATCGAAAAATAGCTTGAATCTTTTTAGTACTCCACCACCGATAGTTCCATTTCTGCCAGTACTTCGGATAATATCTTGATAAACTCCAGAATCAGGATAATTTGTAACCACATTTTCCAGTGTGTATTTATCAATAGTCAGTAATGGGATTCTAGCCGCATGACCTTCAATCGTTCCCGCAATTCCTGCACCCAAGATATCCCGTACATTTTTTTCTGGCAGTTGAATGTATTCACTGCTATTTTTATGGAGCATTAATGGATGTGAAGCTCCTGTATCAATCATGAGTTTACTTAGTATTTCCGTGCTGTCATTTACTTGAAGTTTTTGAAAAATATAAGGTTTACTTTGCTCTATTTTCATGTCAATCCATTTGTAAAACAGCATTGGTCTATTAAAATACTCCGGTCTATAAAATTTCATTAACTCATTTTTGTAATCAACCCTGACGATAAAATTTTTAAAGAAGTCATATCCTAAAATTCCATGGATTTTTATGCCTAAGTTTTTTTGAAGGTTCAAGTAATCTTCTTTTAAGATTAATAATGGGATGTTTGTACCTGTTATATTTTGGACTTTGATATTTGTTCGGTTGACAATGTAGGCTTCAACTTCCTTAATCCCTGCTGCACCTACTAGAATTAATTTTCGGTCTGGTTCTATATCTAAAATATCACTATAAGTCTTATCGATTAATACGGTATTGGTGACTCCAGTATCCACGATAAACTTTAATGGGATTACTCCTTCAAAAAGTACATTTACGATTATAAGATTACTATTTAATTCAAATGGGATAGTAGTACTTCTCTTATTGTCATTTATTTCAAATCCAAATTTTAAATTTTGACCCGAAACTTTTTTAATTTCATTGGTTAATAGTAGTATAGTTAAAAAAGTATAGAGGATACACTTTTTGGTCATAGTTTGATAATAATTAGATGAATATGAGAAATATACAAAATTACATTGAGCATACTAACCTTAAACCCACAATAACTTCAAATGAAATTGAAATGTTATTAAATGAAGTGCAAGAAAATAATATTTTTGGAATATGTGTCCCCCCATTTTGGGTGAAAAAGGTTAAAAGAGACATTGGTAAGTCAAATATTAGTTTAATTACTGTGATAGGGTTTCCTTTAGGCTATCAGATGAGTCAAACCAAAGAAGCTGAAACTATTCAGGCTATTAAAGATGGCGCGGATGAAATTGATATGGTGTTAAATATATCTGCTGTTAAATCTCAAATGATGTGGCCCAAAATTGAGATAGCAAAAATAGGGAAGCTGGTTCATGAAAATGGGAAAATATTAAAAGTGATTATAGAAACAGCCTATCTGAATGATGGCGAAATTAAGGAGGCTTGTAAGATTTGTGCTGATGCCGGTGCTGATTTTGTAAAGACTTCAACAGGTTTTGCAGCAGAGGGAGCTAAGCTGGAGCATGTTCAATTAATGCGTTCAGTTTTACCTGATCATGTAGGTATTAAGGCAAGCGGAGGGATAAAATCCTATGAGCAGGCTTTACAGTTTATTGAGGCTGGGGCAGAAAGAATCGGCACATCTTCAGGCCCGGAAATATGTAAAATGAAATAACTAAGCTATTTTCATGGGCACAATTCCTTTGTATTTATATATCTTAATTCCGAAATAATCGGAGATATAATTTTTTAATCTGGAATAAGCCAATTGTGATTGCTTGTCATCTGGATAGAAAATAGTGGTTTCCAAAATAGCCTTTAGAAAATATTTAGACTTGGAAAATTCAACAATCCATTTTTTGTAAGCTAGTGACCAATCCTCTATATATTTCTCTTGGTGGTCTCTACCATCAAATAGAAGTTCAAGTTGATTTGAACTATACTTGTATCGATAGTATCCAGCAAGTTCATCGTAAAAAACGGAGAGTTCCTCGAAATTATAGTTCTTTGTGCTAAGAATTTTATTGATAGAACTGTCTTTAAGACCAAGAGGATTATAACGTAAAAGATAGATTTCCTTGACGATTTCAACCAATTGATTCATTAAAACTTTTTTATGTTCCATCTGAACATTCTCTAACAAGTAATTTTTATCAAAAGGAAAAAATCTGCGCTTCATTCAATTATATTTTTACAAATATATAACCAAATCCATAAAAACAGAAGGTTTTTTGAGCATTAGTGGGCAAATTAATGTCTAATACCACATTCTTCACAATACTTCATTTTTTCCGGAGCTCGCTTTTTAGGCTTTTTTTTATGTCCAAAGTATGTCCAGTCTGAGTATTGGGGTTTTTCCATTTCTTTGGCTTTCTTGCGCTTTGCTTTTGCATTCCGCTTCATTCTTTCCTCATATTCTTCCACCAACTGGTCTCCCCAACTGACTTGTTGCTTCTTTTTAAAAAGCCCGAAAAACCAAGTATCTTGCTTAGGTATAGGTCTTTGTCCGTAATTTTCTCTAGCTTCTGGATTCAAGCTAGAAGGACTTTGCTTACTGTAAGATGGTTGGGATTGGTTTATGGCTTGCTTTTGACATGAAGCAAGGAGTAAACCACAGGCAATAAATACAAAACAAACTTTATTCATACTTTAGAAACGCAAGTCTTAAAAATTATTGTGTAAAATTAATGAACTTAATTTTACGGAAATAGTATATTGTAATCCATTATAATTTAGACTTATTGTGAAGAAAGAACTAATTGAAATAGGATACAAAACCTTTAGTAACGCAGAGGATTTACCAATTGAATATCAAAAATTGTGGAGTGCAGCACTAGAGGCTCGACAATTTTCGCATTCTCCATATTCCAGTTTTACAGTTGGAGCAGCTATAGAATTAGAAAATGGTGAAATTATTACAGGAACCAATCAAGAAAATGCATCCTTTCCAGCCGGACTGTGTGCCGAAAGAACTGCGATGTATCGAGCAGGTATTCAGGCACCAGATCAAAAGTTCAAACGGATAGCGATTGCTGCAAGCAGAAAGAATGCCGATCAGTTATCAAGTGCCCCGCCTTGTGGTGGATGCAGGCAAGTCATGTTGGAATTTGAAAAGAGACATCAACAAGCTTTTGAAATTTTGTTCATGAATTCGGAAGGAGAATTTGTTTTGATTGACAAACCTACTGATTTGTTCCCTTTCTCTTTTGTATTTTGACCTACCCGTTCTTTAGAAAATGCTAAAGAACGAGTAGGTGGTAATTTAGATCTTAATCATCTTTTTCATTATATAATTTCCATCAGTATCTTGTAGTCGTAAAATATAAGTACCTGTGCTCAAATCTTTTGTATCTAGCGTATTTTGTCCGCTGTTCAACTTGATACGCTTTTGAATCACTCCCTTGATGTCAAACACAATTAATTCAGTTGAAATTGTTTCGCTTTCCAGCATCAAGTGTAATTCATTTTTGACTGGATTGGGGTAAAATTTGAAAAGTATAGGGTTTTCAGGATTATTGGAAGTAACTCTTCCCGTTTCAGTAACTGTGACAAGGCCGTCTTCAACTAGAGCCTCTAAAGTCACAACTTCCCCTTGCTCACCTGTTAAATTAAAATTGATGTCAGAAGTTTCATCCATTTCGACCCCAGGATATTCTATTCTTATTCGGTAATTACCACTAGGTAAATTTGGGAGCGTGAATTCTCCATTTTCATCTGTTTTGATATAAGCGACCAATTCATAATCATCGTCCAATAATCTTAAACTTTTTTCAGGTCTTGAAGAGCCTGTTAAGACCCTGACGCTCACTCCAACACCGCTTACTCGCTTTCTCGGCAGTACTCTTAAGGTGGTGTCAGCATCTGAGAATTCTTCTTGAATAGTTCCTGAGATTTCTGAACCGCGTTCTGTTAAGGGTTCTGGCTCTTTTTCAACCTCAATAGTGACATTGCTAATATTTCCTTGCAAGAATAAGGTATCAGCCACTTGCCAATCTAATGTATTACCAAGGTATGTTGGGATTAGGTTGGGGTATTCTGTTTCATCAGGGTCAGCTAAAATTATATAGTCACCTAAAATAAGATTTTCAAAATTAAAAGTGTTAGAGCCATTTAAACTTTGAATAGCTGCAGTATCATATTTGTTGGCAAATGGATTTATAGCAAATAACCTAACAGTGCCTTCTGTTACATTAATATTGTCGATATCTACTACGTCTCCTGATAAATTTGCTGATATGGCTTCATACGTGACATATGTTCTATGACTTCTCTTGCCAGATTCATCAATGGCCACGAATATCAAGTCGTAAGATTCATTAGCTTGTATAGATGATCGGTTAGGTAAAAACTCTACCTCCAAATCTTGGGAAATTTCAAATCCATTTACATTATAGGGGCTTGAGGATTGATTGTTCCGCCTGTACAAGTATCTAATATTTGCAATATTAGTATCATTGTTAGATTTGACATTTAATTTTGCAGATAGGCGGTCTCCAATCTCAATATTGTAAATAGAAGGAATAGGTGGAAGTCCGCTCAGTTTGTATGGATGGTCCCCTGCAAAGGCACCTTGCGGTAGATCACTATTAATTGGAGTATAATCATTATCAACAGTAAAATCCCCACTAGAATTCGTGAACAGCCCTTCATCGTAGTCAATATTATTTTCAAAAGTATTGGTTCCGATTCCTTGCTCTCCAATAATACTGTTTGAAAAGCTTAAATCATTAATACTGTCAGAAATGTACCGAATGTTATTAAAATCAAAAATCATATTATCTAGACTACTTTTTTCAGTCGAAATAACATCAAAAAAAGTATTCACTGTATCGATTATGTTATTGCTAATTGTAAAGCCATTATATGATCGATTAACATTTTGAACGGATGTAGATGCGAATTGTAATTCATTTATAATATTCCCTCGAACAGTTATGTTAATGTTTTTGTCCGTAAAACTCAGTGATTTTACTCTATTGCCGGCAACGATAACGTTTTTCAAAGTATCAGGCGCAGATGAAGATTGGTTGTTAAGTCTCAAAGTTTGCGTTGAAATACCGTAGACTTCACTTCCGTCTGCACTATTGGATAGGTCAAGAAAATCAATCTCTGCCGCTTGGGTATTGAATTGGGTATTCGGATTTTCTTCTAAGAAGTACCCAGGGCCTATAATTATCCTTGCACCTTCTATAATACCGCCTGTATAGAGTTGATTAGACCCAGCAATGTATAATGTGTCCCCAGATTTAGTGGCGTTGATTGCTTGGCTTAAATCTCTAAAATCAGCAATTGTACCAGGTCTGTTGTCAATGTACCAGTTTGTTTTTCCTCCTGCAATTTTTAAATTTATTGGTGCTGAATTCAATATAAGCTCCGGTAAATCTGGGTGCGTAGCCTGCATAAAGTATCTACCTGATGTGCTAGTTGTGAAGTTCTCAATCGTAAATGAACTAGCAGAAGCATTCGCTAGGGAGTCACCATTTAATATCCATTGATAATTAACATTTTCAAATTCATTTATAGCAGAACTTATTTCTTGTGTTGACCCAATTGAAACTTCTAGGTCTTGGGAGTTGCCAATTATCCTTTGAGGCATGAAGAAATATTCACTTATGCCTAAATATGGTATTAAACTTTCAAATTGAAAGCGATTTTGGATCAGATTTACGCTCTGTAAATTGGCCATCCCACTGATATCAGGCATAAAATCAAAATTATTAGAACTGATATCAAAAGTATGCAAACCGGAAGCTGACATAATTTCAATTGGAAAAGCACCCTCCAAAAGATTATTTCTCAAATAAAGCTGTTCAAGATTAACTAAATTACCGATTCTTTCATCTATGGTTCCAGTAAAGAATTGCTCTGATAAATCAAGACCATAAAGATTCGTTAAATTATATACTCCTTCGGGGAAAGCACCTCCATTTGGTCTTGTATTCCAAATAGAGAGGAATTCCAGCTGCGTCAAATCGCCAATATTGTCAGGTAGATCCACCAAAAGATTGACATTACCACCTGCTTGCAAGGCTCTAAAATTCGGTAGATTAAATACGTCAGGTAAGGTACCAGAAAAATTATTTTCACTGAACCAAAATTCCTGTAGGTTCATACAATTTAGTATTTCGGGAGGCACTTCTCCTGTTAAACCAATTTGTTCAATGTAAAGAAATTTTAAACTATCCATCAGGCCTATTTCAGTTGGAAGATTGCCTTCCAAGGGATTAGCACTCAAGTCTAAGCTACGAAGCTTTCGAAGCTGGCCGATTTCAGCTGGGATGGAACCGGTGATGTTGTTACCATTTAAAGTGAGGTCATCCAAATTGGGGGAGTTAGTAATTTCAATTGGAATGCTATCCGAAATCGCGTTATTATGTACTCTTAGCTCCACCAGGTTTATTTGAAAAGCCTCTGGGTTAATTAGACCAGTGAAATTACAATCATGTGCAGAAACTCTCTCTAATGCAGGGAAGTTTCTTAAAAAATCAAAGAGTTCTCCTTCTAAATTTGGATTGATGTAGAAATATAATTGTTGCAGTGCATCCAAGTTTTTAAAACTTTCAGGTAAAGCTCCTGTCAGGTTATTATTGCTAAGATCCAAAAAATTTACCCTTCTTTCCGCATTTAAACCAACTCCTTGCCATTGATCCAAAGGATCTGTAAGCCAGCCGCTCGCATTGTTCCAGGTAGTATCCCCAGAATTGGTTGCATTATACAAATCCACTAGTGCTAGCGAATCAATTTCAGTAGCTAAGGATGCGCTGTTTATTGCATTATATAATGACTGAAAACCAGGGGATAAAGACTGCTCACCGCTAGCGATGGGGCTAGTACTAAATGAAGAACTACTAACAGTCATGCTCGTGTTACCATTTACTATTCGTGCAGCGCTAACCGTGTAGCTATTGTTTTGCAGTGATTGGGTAAATGCGAAAGCTGAACCAGCGATCAGAAAAATGATTAATGATATTATTTTTTTCATAATGATTCTGTTTAAGATTAAAACCATTTATTATTAATCATTGCTTGTAATACTAATATTTTCCATTAGCATTTTTTCCAGCTTAGAAATCCTTTCAGTAAGGTCTTTTTGCTGGTTTAATGCAGTAGCTAAATTATCATTTTCTGTCTTAAGTTTTTCTATTTTTGTGTTTAGCTCTTTAACCGCTTCTATTAATACGGCAGTCATTTGAGCATAATTAACTGATTTTAATCCTTCACTACTAGTATGTACAAACTCAGGATATACTTTTTCGAGTTCTTGGGCAATCACTCCTATTTGCCGTTGAGTTGATTTATTTTTATCTTTCCAATAGTAGGTCGTGGCTCTCAATTGCAAAGTGTTTTGCAAAGCATTTTCAAGGGGAGAAATTTCTTTTTTTAATCTTCTATCTGATGGATTATTGTATGCTGTTGCAGTCAATTCTCCATTTTGACCATTCAAAACTACGGTATTGATACCAGAACTATTTCTGATTTCTATACCTCCTCCAAGTCCAGCTGCACCATAATCGGAAGTCACTAAAACTCCTTCGTAGTTCAATCCTCCATTATCTGTGCGCTTCATTTTTAAATCAGCATAGCTGCTCGTTCCTTCACCTCGCAAAATTTCAGCACTAAAATTTGATTGAAAAAAAGTATCTCCATCATCGTTATTTCCAAATAATTCCAGTATAGGTAAATTATTATTGTCCCATCTTTTTCCTGTTAGTGAAACATTTATTGAATTTGTGCCCCATAATGTCAAATAGCCTGATTTCCCACTTGGGTCGGGACCTGATTCATCCCTTGCATTTCCAATTGCCGCAAGCAGAGTGCCTTCATTATCCGACCAATCAGTACCTGCTCGCTTGTAATTTCCGCTCATAGCCGGACCATTTTCTATCTCGTTTCCAGTAATGTAATTATTAATCATTAAGGAGGCATTATCTGCAGCAGTGTTTTGACCAAACAAGTTTAAACTACTTGTAGCATTAGAAGTACTTGCGGTTATGGCGCTAGAAAAATTCCCAGATGGATCAAGTTTTTGAAGTTGAAGATAGCCTCCATTATTTCTAGCTCTTAGAAATCCATTTGAAACTCCTAGTGAATCAAAAATACCGATATTACCGAAAAATTGATCATTGGTGCTTCCAATTGTGATATTGACACTGTCATTGATACCAATTATTTTAAGATTACCTTCGTCATTCAACAATGAGTTCGTGGAGATTAAAGGCTTGTAAAGAGTAATTATTCCAATTTCAGTTCCATCAACTGTGATTGTAAGTGGTGTTTCAGCTATACCGTTAAAAATATTGGATGGTAGTGGCGAGTTTGTGCCCAATACCACATTATATATTCCCTTAGTTACAGGAATTGCACTGAAACTTTCTGTCCAACCGAAATCTGCTAAATCAAACTGAAAATCTCGGTTTCCTTCCACTGGGACACCTGATTCTTCCAGATAGCCTTGGAAAGGTAATTTCTGAGCTACAAGACTGATGCTAAAAAGTAGAATTAATGCGATGGTGATATTGATTTTTTTCATTTTGCAGTATCTTTTAAATAGAAGCTATTTTTAACTTTTAATATTATTCAAAGTACAAAAATGAAAATTGATATGCTATTGATGGATAGAGATATACCTATATGTAGGTATTATATTTTTTACCTTTTTCGATAAAACCCACATTATTCCTGATAAAGAAAATCACCATTATTTAACGGTGTCCGTAAGGAGATTGTAAGCCTTTTTATTCTTAGAGGATTTAAGAATATGAAGTTTCAATCTTTCTTTGTTGGGTATTAGTTGCTATTTAATGTAGAAATTTAATTCCAATCCTGAAGCTCTTCTTGATTGGTTACTATTCGTTCTTCCACGATAGAGTAAATTCTCTTGTCAATAACTTTGTAGTTTAACCTGTAAATTCCGAACTCTTCAGAAGTTAGATTACCAATAATCATCCCCTTTAATTCGGATTTGTATCTAGTTTCTTTTTGAAAAAGCCTATGAATATAACTGGGCTTTTGATCTTCTGAGAATTTAAAGTATTGCCCCTTTTTACTGGAAAGTAGTAAAGAAAAATGATTGAGTAGAATGGAATGAAGCTGTTTAATGATAGGCCGTAAAGTATTGTTTTGAAAGGCTTCAATTTCTTTGGTACCAGTTTTTACTTCAGAAGATGGAATTATTGGTCTTGAATCAAAATTATGCATCTTTAAAAAAGCAAAAAGGACGTAAATTGTTCAGATGCATTAATGCTTTTAATAGTTACTCTTAAAATCAAAATCTTCTTGTTCAGAATCCAATAATTTACCCTGTTGGCATTTTAAGACTCTGGAAGGGTGCGTATCTAAAAAGCTATGGTCATGTGTGCCCATAAGTATAGCTGTACCACTTTTGTTGATGTCTGTAAATAATTTAAAAATGCCCTCAGAAACTTCAGGGTCTAAGTTTCCAGTAGGTTCATCTGCAATTAATAAAACGGGTTCATTTATTAAGGCTCTTGCAATTACCACTCTTTGTTGTTCACCGCCAGAAAGCTGATGAGGCATTTTTGAATCTACAGCACCCAAACCCACTCTCATCAATACATCCGCCATGCGAGCTTTCATTTTGGATTTTTCTGTCCATCCAGTGGCTTTCATGACGAAATACAGATTTTCGGCTACAGTCCGGTCAGCCAGAAGCTGAAAATCTTGAAAAATCACACTAATTTTCCTTCGGAGTTGTGCAATCTGTTTTGATTTAATTCCATTTATTTTAAATCCCCCCACTTCCATTTGACCCAAACGTAGATCTAGATCTGCATAAATTGTCTTCATTAAAGAACTTTTTCCACTTCCTGTTCTGCCAATAAGATAGACAAATTCACCTTTGCCGATACTTAAAGATATATCACTTAAAATAGCCTTATCTTCTTGGAAGATTGTAGCGTTTTCAATTCGGATTACTGGATCGTTGGAAAATGAGGACATTTCGGTTTTATGAATTCTAAAACTTAATTATACAAAAAAAATATCATGGGCTCATGAACAATCTAAAGATTATACCATCTTCATAAAATTGTCAAATGAGGGTACATCATATGTCTAAAGCTTGAATTTTACCAAAAGGTAGTTCATTTATGACTTTTTCTAAGGCTTCTTCCTTGCCCTCTAGTCCATATTTGTCCATATTTTTTAACGGACGGTCAGCTCTGAAGTAGGCAATTAATACAAAATCGTTATCTCTTAGTTGGATATAATCTGGTATTTTTGCTTTGCCTTTTACTTTTATGATATACATTTCTTGATCAATATGAGATTTGAAATTGGAAATAGGAAAAGTGGTTATCATATTTCCAATTTCTCATGTCTACTTTTATTTATTTCCTTTTTTATGATCAGCAAGGAATTGAGCTAAACCAGAATCTGTTAGTGGATGTTTCAATAATCCTGTAATTACTTTCAACGGACAAGTCACAACATCAGCACCCATATTGGCACATTCTATTAAGTGCATAGTGTGTCTAACAGAAGCTGCTAAAACCTCAGTATCGTAAGCATAATTGTCATAGATACGAATGATATCTTCAATTAAGGTCAACCCATCAGTGGAAATATCGTCTAATCTTCCGATAAAAGGGGATACATAAGAAGCCCCAGCTTTGGCAGCCAATAAAGCCTGACCAGAAGAAAATACCAAAGTGCAATTGGTTCTGATGCCTTCAGCTGAGAATTGCTTGATCGCTTTCACGCCATCTTTGATCATAGGCACTTTGACTACGATTTTGTCATCGATTTTAGCAAGCTCTCGGCCTTCTTTCATCATGGTTTCGTAGTCAGTAGCAATTACTTCTGCACTAACATTATTATCAACGATATCACATATCGCTTTGTAGTGAGCTTTGATGTTCGCATCTCCAGTGATGCCTTCTTTAGCCATAAGGCTAGGGTTGGTGGTTACGCCATCTAGAACGCCCATATCGTAGGCTTCTCTGATTTCGTCTAAATTAGCGGTATCAATAAAAAATTTCATTGGTAAAGTTATTTTAATGAGTTCAAGTAATCTTGTGCAAAGGTAGGATATTAATCTGAAAATGTCTTATTAGAAACCTGTCAGCTTTATAGAATTAATAGTGTCAATACTAGAGCGTTTACATCATAAATATCGAGTGCAAACCAGACAGGTTTAAGGCTGCCCCAGTTTGATTGATGAATAGATGTAGTATTATTGGGAAAAAGGAGGGAAAAGAAAAATGGCAAACCAACATCGCACCGCTACGACCGCCTACCCTTGCTACCTTCCGGTCCTGGGGGAATTCAGCAGGAGCTGGTCGTGCCGATTTGCCGATGCAAAGGTAGGAAGAATGATTGGAAATGTAAATAGGGAAAGGAGAAAAATATTTTGGGAATTTTTAAAAGATTGAAGCGCAGGGTGTTGTTGTTTAAAAATAGTCAAAACTATATTTTTGGAGATTTTAATAAACTTTTAATTGACAAGCCCGTGTGAAAGAATTAGATAATTCGGATTTAGAATCGAATGTAATATCGTACATTTGTAGCCCTTCAAACGGAAGGATTAATAAATTGATATATGGGGTTGACCGGTATTGACGGTAAGTGTGAATTATGTATTAGCATGCAGGGTGGAGAATGTACATCCTTAAGTAATTCATTCCAACTATAATTGGCGAATCTAATTACGCCATGGCTGCATAATCTTAATTTATTAAGATAAAGCTTTAAGGGTTGAGTCCCCAAAAGGATTCCCCAGCCACATTCCTCGTTCCTTCGTTTTTCCGGGAGCGGTCAAGGAGTGTCGAAAGGAGAAACTAGCGTGGTGATGCTATTAAGCCGTTGCGAAACTCAAATAGCTAAGGCCTGCAACAGGACTGTTGCTTTCCATAACAGGCTCGAAAACCTAATTAGTAACTAAGCATGTAGAAGATGCATCGTTTCCTTATCCGGACGAGGGTTCGAATCCCTCCAACTCCACTATAAAAGCCTTTTCATTAGTTTGAAGAGGCTTTTTTTAATTTAAATCTGTCTAGTCCTGAAATAGCGTTTCACAAAAAGTAAATTTGCAAAATAAAAAAGCCACCCGAATTCTCATCTAGGTGGCTCAACCATATACTAAACTATTAAACTTTAATTTTCTACCTCTTGAAGTTTCGGGTAATCGGTATAGCCTTTATGACCAGGCGTATAGAAAGTATCAGTATCAAATTCTGCTAGCTCAGCCCCGTTCTCAAAACGCTCTACTAAATCAGGGTTTGAGATGTAAGGCTTTCCATAAGCTACCATATCAGCATCTCCATCTTCAATAACCTTATTACCTTTTTCTTGATCGAAATTAGCATTAATCATTAAATTGCCTTTGTAAATTGGTCTGTATCTTTTGGCAATTTGTGTCTCTGCGTCTTCTACATCTGATACATCATTAAAAGGTTCTGATAAGTGTAAATAAGCTAAATCATAATCATTTAACTTTTCAATAATGTAGTCGAAAGTTGGAATGGTGTCTTCATTTAAAGTCATTCCGAAAATACCATGCAGTGAAGGATTTAATCTTAACCCAATTCTGTTTTCAGGCATCACTTTTTTAATCTCATCTATAATTTCAAAAAGTATTCTGGCTCTGTTTTCAATGGAGCCACCATATTCATCTTCGCGAATATTTGAAGTGGAACTGAAGAATTGATGTAATAAATAACCATTTGATGAATGGATTTCAACACCATCGAAACCTGCTTCCCATGCATTTGCTGCTGCATTCTTGAAATCTTGGATGGTCTGCTGGATGTCCTCAAGGCTCATTTCCTTTGGTACCACCGTGTCTTTGAATCCCTCAGGAGTAAAAGATTTTGCTTCAGGATTAAGCGCTGAAGGAGCATGTGGTAGTTCTCCATTATGAAAATCAGGATGTGATATTCTGCCTACATGCCAAAGCTGGATAAAAATTTTACCACCCTCATCGTGCACCATTTTGGTCACCTCTTCCCAAGCTTCCGTTTGTGCTTTAGTGTGAATGCCGGGAGTATTAATATAGCCTACAGCTTTTTCTGAAATTTGAGAACCTTCGGTGATGATTAAACCAGCAGAAGATCTTTGCTGATAATAGGTCCCCTGTAAAGCTGCAGTAGCTATTTTTTCAGGATTATCTGCTCTACTTCTGGTCATTGGAGCCATAATGACTCTATTTTTTAGTGTTAAATCTCCTAATTTAATAGGTTTTAATAGTGCTTGATTTGTATTCATTTTTATGTAATTAAATTTTGCTTGATTGAATTTATGATCTAAGTTCTTCTAATAGATTGTTTAGATTTTGTAGTTTTTTGTTGTTTAATGAAAATTGAATTTGCTCCATCTTCGCTTTTCCCTGCTTCATCACCTCTATACCTTTTTCAGTTAGCGCTATATACACTACTCTTTGATCGCGTGTACATCTATCTTTGAGAGTAAATCCCTTTTCGCATAGCTTATTCAGCAATCGGGAAACATTGGAGCGGTCATCAATCATTCTATCCTTGATGACTTGTACATTGGCTTTATTTGCTTCTTGCCCATGAATGATGCGCAATACGTTTAGCTGCTGGAAAGAAATATCCAAAGGGCTTAATGCTTTAGCGATCAGATTTTCAAGCCAATTCGCTGAATACAGTAATTCAGCGATAAGTTTTTGACTTTCATTTTGAAACTGATGATTGATGACTTTTTCTATTTCCATAAGCATTCCATGGAATTATGTTCCATGGAATATAAATACGGGAGCTTAAATTATAGGTTAAGTTTTTAAAGAAAAAAATCAAATTATTTTATTCTGATATTTGGATAAGGCACATAACCATCATCACCTGGCACTTTTGGGAATTTTTTGTCTATCCAGTCTTGCCTGGCTTGCCGTAAAACTTCCTTATCAGATGAAACAAAATTCCAATTAATATAGCGCTCTTCAGGAAAAGGATCTCCACCAAAAATATAGACTGTGCTGTTTTCTCCCATTTCAAATTCGCACAAAGAGCTTTCTTTAGCTATTAGTATTTGCTTTGGATCAAATTGATTTCCCTCGCTTTTTATATGTCCTTCTAGAATATATAGGGCACTTTCACCAAAAAGATCATTACCTATATTCACTTTTTGAGCCTTTTTACTTTTAATCTCAATGAAAAACAAGTTGCTATGCACTGGCACAGGAGACTCTTTTTCAAATGCTTGTCCTGCTATCAGTTTTATTTCTAAGCCGTTTTCATTCCACTGCGGAATCTTATTTGCTTCAATATGTGCAAAGGTGGGAGCGGAATCTTCTAAATGCTTAGGTAATGCTACCCAAATTTGTAAGCCATGAAGCTTCTTATCAGAATTTCTTAAATATTCTGGTGTTCGCTCCGAATGCACAACACCTTTTCCAGCAGTCATCCAATTAACAGCCCCTGGTTTAATTTCTACCTCGCTACCGATACTATCTTTATGCAAAATAGAACCTTCAAATAAATAGGTCAGGGTAGAAAGTCCAATATGAGGATGTGGAGGAACATCTAAGTTTTCATGATCACTCAATGCAGCTGGGCCCATGTGATCGATAAAAACAAATGGCCCAACACTTCTTTTCTGTTTGAACGGAAGTAAACGACCAACCATAAAACCGCCTATATCGGCAGCACGTTCTTCTATTATTAAGGAGATATTAGACATTGCACTAGATTATTTATTCATCTTTAAACTCTCATATACAACGCTAGGTTTTCAAAAAACTGAAAGCTTTTTCTAATTTTCCCAACCCCAAGGAGCAGCAGGTGCTTCCACTTCTTCAGTTAAATCAAATTCAACTCTAATAGGTTTATCGCTACTTACTCTCCTTAAGTTATAGGTAAAGGTAGAATCCGTGATACTGACCCACCAAACATTTCCAGCAGCGTAAGGGATTAAATCAACCGTTTCTTGGTCGGCTGGGAAATATTGTAATTTCGCAAATCCAGTGTTGGGACTTGTGCCTCCGTACATCGTAATATCGTCCGGACTTCCATCTTCGTGTCTGTGGTCATGTTTTAACTGGATACTATTTTCGTTCAAAGTAAACATCCATGTTCTGGACCGGTTTTCTCCCACCACAAAAGGGATTCTTATTTGACCTTCCCCGCAAGATAGAAAATGCATGACCAAATCTTGCTGCTGAAAATCCTTTGGCACTGGGGCCGTAATCACTTTACCGGCATATGCTTTTCCGCAATGTTGTTCTAATGATTCCCAAAATTGGAGATGATTGGATTTTTCTTCTTGGGCGATAGAAAAGGAAGTGTAAGAGAATAATAATACCGAAAGACTAAATAGGATTTTCATATTGAGAGTTTTATAGTAATGTTCGAAAGATACTTCTTTGGCTTATTTTTCCCATACTTATGTTGATTTAAAAAATGATCATAGCTAATAAAACACCCCCCCCGTAGCCCCCCTCAAGGGGGGAGACGCACAGAGTTACTTTTTATTTTTTAATTTGATTTGTATCACTGTAATAAAATATTATCAAAAGGTATTATTTAATAAATAGTGATGAACCCTATTGCTTTCTACTAAAATAAAATCGGTGAGAACTATCCCCTTGAGGGGATCATAGGGGTGTTGATAGAAATATCAGCTAATTGAAATAATACTTATTTGACTGATATTCAGTTAAATAATTCATATGAATCAATTTTATTAAAATAATTTCAAATTCTCTGTAACTTTCACTCCTCTTGTGCATCTACCTATTGTAATGAGCGAAGAAAACTACTTTAAAAATATCTACCTAAGTCAAAAGAATAAGCTCTTCCGCTTTGGCTACTACTTTCTAAAAGACGAAGAGGAGGCTAAAGACGCGACCCAAGAAGCTATGATTAAGATTTGGGACAAAAGAGCCGACTGGGAAGCAGTAGAAAATCCAGAGGCTTGGGGTATGCAAATAGTTAAGAATATTTGCTTGGATAGATTGAGGAAGAGAAAAACAGTCCAAAAGCATCATGATTCGCTCAAATTAGAGAAGACTTTTGGACAAGATCCTGGTACAATCTCCCTTTGGCAAGACCAATGGAAAATTATGCAGGAAGTGATGGAGCAGTTGAGTGACAAGCAAAAAACGGTATTCATTTTAAGAGAAGTGGAAGGGAATAGTTATCAGGAAATTGCTGAAACTTTGGAAATATCTGAGGCACAAGTGAAATCTGACCTCTTTCGCTCCAGAAAATTTTTGAAAGCAAGTATGCAAAAAATAAATGACCATGGCATTAAGAAAACTCGAACAATGGCTTGAAAAGTACTGGCTGGGCGAGCTCAGTCAAGTAGAAGAAATGGAGTTTAAAAACGAACTCAAAGCCAATAAAGATAAGCTTACTGGCGAATTAAAGAAATTGGCAGATTGGTTTGGAAGCCATGAAGAAGTCAAGCAAGAGCTCGTGCTGGATGATGATTTTGATAATAGAATCATGAAGGAAATTCATCAAAAATCCAAGCCAAAAGACAGCTGGAATTGGATGAAGGTTGCAGCCTCTATCTTGGTAGTATTTGCATTAGGTTTCTTCGCGTGGTGGATGCCACAGCAACAAGAGCAAAAACAACTGGCTCAACAAGAAGAAAAAGCCTATAAAGAAGCAAAAGCTACTTTAGAGCTGATGGCTTCCATGATGAATCACGGAAAAAAGCATCTAAGCTCTCTTGAAATGATTAATACGGCACAAGAGAAAGTGAAAAACACTTTTCAACCGGATAGAAAAGAAAAGAAAAAAGAAGGGCAAGATGGATGAATAGATAGAATCAAGAGTCTAGAGTCTAGAATCTAGACAGGAGATAGGATCTTAAATCTTAAACTCTTACATCTTAAATCTAAGTACCTAATACTTATTACTTAATACTTAAAACTCGAAAAAAAATGAAAAAGATAGGATTAATAGTTGCATTAGCTTTAGTAAGTTTAGCAGCACAAGCACAGAACACAGAATTCATGAAATTTTATAATAAATACTCATCAGATGAGACTTTTACTATTGTTTCAGTGAATCAACGAATGATTGAATTGTTCTCTAATTTTGAAGTAGAAGGAGAAGAAGAGGAAGCCATGAAAAAGGCGGTATCTGGATTAAAGGGAATAAAACTAATTGCTAATAGTAAAACTAGCAATGGTGCAGCACTTTTTTCAGAAGCGAATTCTGCATTTGCTAGAGGATATGATGAGTTGATGACCGTTAGAGATGGCGATTCAGATATTCGATTTTTAATTCAAGAAAAAGGCGGTAAGGTAAGTGAACTCGTGATGTTGGTAGGAAGTGACAGCAGTTTTGTAGCGGCTAGTATCTTCGGTGAAATAGACCTTAAACAAATGTCGAAAATGGCAAAAGGTCTGAATATATCGGGTATGGAAAATCTCGAACAATTGGACAATATGGAAGATGACCAAAAGTAATTACCAAAAAATAAACTAATTTTAGCGAGGTGAGCTTAGGCTTACCTTGCTTTTTCTATTTAAATTATTGAGCATATGAGACTATTAATTTTATTTTTATTTACCTTATCTATTTTCTCAGCCTGCGAGAAAAAAATTGAAGACCCATTGAAAAGTCTCCAAGAAAAAGAAATTCATACATTAAATATAAATCTTTATCCCAGCAATTTGAAAATGATCAATACCAAAAATGATCCTAATTTTGCTGAGGCAACGAAAGGTATACAAAAACTGCATGTATTGCAGATAAAATGGGATAAGGAATCTAAAAAAGCTGATTATGCTGAATGGAAAAGCCAGCAAGATTTCAACGATTGGGAATCTATATTTTCTGCTAGAATGGAAAATGCGGATATCGAAATTAAAGCACCAGAAGGTAGAGAAGATATCCTCTTTGCTTCTGCTGACACTAAGGACGGTCTTTTTGTTGGTTTTCTGGAAGGAACATTCGATATTTCACAAGTTCCAGCTTTAATGAAAGCTGATTTGGATTTGGGTCCGATTGGCGACTTTATTCAAGACAAAGAAAAGCAAAAGGAACATAGGAAGAGGGTAAGAAAGATGCAGAAGGAAATGAAGGGTGATTCCACTGAGAAACAGTCTGAAAGCACTGACGAATAAATTTATGGCAGAAAATGTATTAGAAATTTCAGGGCTGAATAAGCAATATGGAAATATTCAGGCAGTTAATAATCTCGAATTAAAAGTTGAAAAGGGAACTGTTTTTGGATTGCTGGGTCCCAATGGGAGTGGTAAAAGTACAACCCTCGGAATTTTACTGGGGGTTGTTCAGAAGGATTCTGGAATGTTCCAATGGTTTGGGGAGGAACCGACTGCAGCGCAAAGAAAAAGGTTAGGAGCCATTTTAGAAAGCCCTACTTTCTATCCCTATCTCTCAGGAATTCAAAACTTAAAGATAGTCTGCAAAATTAAGGAAGTACCCGAAAGCAGAATAATGGAAGTTTTGGAGCAGGTGGGACTGGCTCAAAGAGCTAAATCTCCTTTCAAAACTTATTCATTAGGAATGAAACAGCGATTAGCCATTGCTTCTGCATTGCTATCCGACCCAGAAATCTTGATTTTAGATGAGCCGACTAACGGATTAGATCCACAAGGAATTGCAGAAATCAGAGAGCTAATCGTTAATATTGCCGGGCAAGGAAAAACCATCATTTTAGCAAGCCATTTATTGGATGAGGTGCAAAAAGTTTGTACTCACTTTGCTGTTTTGAAGCAGGGCGAGAAAATCTTTCAAGGTACAGTAGCAGAAAGTTTAATGGGAAATGAAGGAGTGGAGTTGTTAGCTGATGATATCGAAAGTCTTAAAAACACAGTAAGGACTTTTCCTGCCTTTGTTGATATGAAAATCAATAATTTGGGAAGATTGGAGGTGCAATTATCAAAAGAGACCCCAATTCAGGATTTTCATCGGTTCTTAATTGAGAAAGGAGTTGTCTTGACCTATTTAACCTACATCAATAAATCCTTGGAGAAACAATTTTTACAACTTTTATCCGAAAAGTCATGATATTGAAATTTTTACGTATAGAATGGTTAAAACTTAAAAATTATAAGACATTTATACGCCTAGCCTCTCTTTATTTTTTGCTTTTATTACTAGTCTTAAGCAGTGTTAAAATGCTCTTATCTTGGATGGCCAGTTCGGGCATGGAGTTTCAAGGGATTAGTCCCGATATCATTCCTTTCTATGATTTTCCTGATGTTTGGCAGAATTTAACATATTTAGCTTCTTACTTGAAGTTTTTCTTAGCCTTTATAGTGATCATATCAGTTACCAATGAGTATTCTTATAGGACTATTCGCCAGAATATTATTGATGGGATGTCACCTTCAGAATTCTTATGGGCAAAACAAAGCTTAATTTTTGGCTTTAGCCTTTTCAATATGTTGGTTATCTGGATATCGGGTACGCTTATGGGTGTAATTTATGGTTCAGAATTTAATTTTGGTCTCTATATGACTGACATGGAATTCTTACTGGCTCATTTTCTCGAACTGATTACCTTTTTGAATCTGGCCATGTTGATATCTGTTTTGATGAAAAAAGCAGGTTTTGCTATTATTGGGTTGTGTTTTTATGCTATCTTTTTAGAACCAGCAATAGTTGGTATTTTAAATTACAAATTTGATGATCATTGGTTAATTACGCTTTTCCCAATTCATGCAGTCAATAATTTAGTTGAGATTCCTTTTCAGAGATATGTATTTATGGAGATTCAGGATTTTGTAAAAGTCAGTAGTGCATTAATAGCTCTAGCTTGGTTGATTGTAAGTATTGGGTTGAATTACTTTTTAATTGCCAAAAGGGACGTTAATTAATTTATGGATGATTTGATTTCTGAAATAAAGGAGTGTCAACTTTGTCAAAATGAACTTCCTCTTGGTGCTAATCCGGTAGTTCAAGCTTCTTCAGAAAGCAAAATAGCCATTATTGGGCAAGCTCCTGGTGTAAAAGTGCATCAATCTGGAATTCCGTGGGACGATAAAAGTGGTGATAATTTAAGGAATTGGCTCGGTGTGGGTAAAGAGGAATTCTACGATAAGCATAGTTTTGCATTGATTCCTATGGGGTTTTGTTATCCTGGTACAGGCAAGTCAGGTGATTTTCCTCCTATGAAAATTTGTGCTCTTATGTGGCATCAAAAGTTATTTCAAAGAATGCTGAATGTGAAAGTCACATTATTAGTGGGTCAATATGCACAGAGATATTATTTGAAAAAAGAAAGGAAAGAAACTTTGACCTTGACCGTCCAATCCTATACAGATTACTTGCCTGAATATTTTCCTTTACCTCATCCTTCACCAAGAAATAATATATGGCAAAGTAAAAATCCGTGGTTCAAAGCAGAGGTCTTGCCTTACTTAAAATCACGGATTTCAGATATAATTTAAGAATATTATTAAGCTACTGCGGGAATAGGAGCTGTTTTTAATTCCTTTACTTTCTTATCATAGCTGCCAGTTCCTAATTGATTTAATAAAGTGAAATGACTTTTCAATGCCACTCCAAAAGATTTATGATGGTGATAAGGAATACCAAATTCTTCAGCAGTTTTTTGCACTATTGGCGCAATTTTATCGTAATGGACATGGCAAATATTAGGAAATAAATGGTGCTCAATTTGATGATTTAATCCACCAACAATCCAAGTAAACCATGAGGAAGAATTCGCGAAATTGGAAGTAGTTCGCATTTGGTGGATCGCCCAATTGTTTTCTACGCTACCTTTTTCATCGACCTTATAGAAATCAGTTTCAGTGATTACATGTGCCGGTTGAAATACCAGCGCTAACACCAAGCCACTGATAAATTGCATAAGCAAAAATGCTAAGACAACCTGCCACCACACAATACCTGTTATCATAATGGGAGCCACGAGCGTTAAAGCAATGTACCAGGTCTTGTTGAACAACATTAGGCCTAATGCTTTTTTGAAATTAAGCCCTTGTCCCTTTAATAGATTTCTTTTATTGTATCTGATGAGTTGGTCAATATCTTTGGCTATCAACCAATAGAATGTCATAAATCCATAAAGTAATGGGGCATAAAAAGCTTGAAACTTGAAAATACTTTTACGCTCTTGATGTGGGGAAAATCTAATTATACCTTTTTTGTCAATGTCTTCATCATACTCATCAATATTAGTGAAAGAATGATGTAAGACATTATGCTGGATTTTCCAATTGATATGATACGCACCCAGAAAATTTGCGGTAAATCCTAACATTTTATTAACGTTGTTGTTCTTGGAATAAACTCCATGATTAGCGTCATGCATTACGCAAAGTCCAATTCCAGCCATTCCAAATCCCATAATTATAAACATTGGGAAGGCCAAGGAAAAGCTAGTGATCAATCCACTAAGTAAAAATGCTAAGGGGATGAAATAAAGCAAAAGCATAAAAGCGGTTTTTATTCTCATTCGAGTATTAGCATACTTTGAGACATTATGATCTTTGAAGTATTGATTTACTCTTTTTCTTAAGATGCTTACAAATTCGGGGTTATCGGTGGTGTTAAATTTTACGGTGTTCTTATTCATAAATAACTATTAATACTACTAAAGTCACAAGATAGCCTTAAATCAATGAAATCTGTTACTGATTCGAATTTTTTAGACGAATGCATGATACCATCAGATTGAGATCTTTGACTTACTATATTTCTAAGATAAATACATTTCTTGAACTATGAAAATTGTTCAAAAATCAAAAATTATGGGGACTTAATTCTGTTAATGTTCTTCCTAAACAATCTCTTCAGTATTCAAGAATACATATTTACTTAAAATACAGCTTGTTCTTATTGAAAATGACTTACCTTTTTCTTATTGATCATGAACTTAAGCTAGTTTATTCAACTTGCCAAATTACTGTATGGATATCTTTGAAAAATACATTTTTGTTTAATTATTGAAGCCTTGAAGTAAACATGATTTGAACAAAAAAGGGGGCGATCCTTCTAATATACAAACGTATTTGTTTTAGATAAAAGCAACAATAGTTTATTGGCATTTAAAAAGCCATACTCGGTTTTATTGAGTATGGCTTTAAATTGAATTTAATATGCTATTTATTCCTCATCTTTATAAATGAAGACTTTCGGCATATTTTTTTCATTCATATATCCACGATACATACCAGATGTATTAAATGGCATTGATATATTTCCAGCTTTATCTAAAGCAATAAAGCCTCCTGACCCACCAAACTCCACTAATTCTTCATAAACAATTTTATTGGCAGCAGCGTCTAGACTCATGCCGGCATACTTCATTTTAGCTGCAACATCATAAGCTACGACAGAACGAATAAAGTATTCTCCATGACCAGTAGCGGAAACTCCACAAGTTGCATTATCTGCATAAGTTCCAGCTGCAATTATTGGCGCATCCCCAATTCTCCCATATCTTTTGTTTGTCATCCCGCCAGTTGAAGTTCCAGCAGCAATATTCCCATCTTTATCTAAGGCTACACAACCCACTGTTCCGAATTTGCTATCAGGAAAATCCAATAAAGCAGCACTTCTATCTTTTTCCACTTCTCTTTTCTTTACTCTTTGTAATGCATCAAATCTACTTTGTGTAAAGAAATACTCAGGATCTACAATTTCCAAGCCCTGTTCTGCTGCAAATTGTTCTGCTCCTTTTCCAGACATCATCACGTGTGGGCTGTCGTCCATAACTGAAAGAGCTGCTAAAATTGGGCTCTTTATAGTAGAAACGCCTGCTACTGCGCCAGCATTTCTTGTTTTCCCATCCATTACGGCTGCGTCTAGTTCATTTTTACCTTCATTGGTGAAAACGGCTCCTACTCCAGCATTGAATAAGGGAGATGCCTCCATGATCTGTATAGCCGCTATCACAGCTTGCATTGCTGGTGCTCCTGATTCTAATTTTGCATATCCTGCTTCAAGTGCTTCTTCCAGTTTTGCTCTATATTCCGCATCCTGCTCTTCGGTCATGTTTTCACGTTTTATTGTGCCCGCTCCACCGTGAATCACTAAACTGATAGGACCTTGTTTTACTTCCTTTTCCTCCGTTTTGATATCTCTCTCCTGTGGCGACTTTCTTGTGGTAGGGTCGCAAGCCATTATTAAAAGAAAAACAAAAATGCTGAAGTAGTATTGGTATGTCTTTTTCATATTTTGATTATTTATTTTGTGAATCCAATATACTTAACTGAATTTCTTTTACCAAGATGAATAACTAAAGCGGTTATTTTCTTCCATAAGCGCCAAAAATTCAATAATTTTCGTCAATCTTTTTAAATCATTGATTTATGATAAAAATTTATAAAATTATATTCGTAATAATTTTTTCGTTCGGCTCATTTGCTTCCTTTTCTCAAGCAGAGAAAAGTTTGTATTTCGTACAGACTTATGATAATGCTGGCCAACCCTTACAAAAAGGAACGGCTATCATTTTAGATGGACAGGGAACAGGAGCCACGCATCAGAATTTGTTTATTGGGGCTACAAGTGCAAAGGTTTTTACTCAGGATAGCACAATACATAATATTTCTACATTCAATGCTCATGATCCTGCCACTGGTTTAGTGAAATTTGCAGTTGATAATAACTTGAGCACCAAATTTCAAAAAGCAAATATTACCAATGGAAAATTCAAGGAAGGCGGTTCAATAAAATTTATACATGCTACTGGTATACAAAAAACAGAAAGTAAGGATGCCAAGATTTCTAAATCCTCTGAAATTGAGGGCTATGGATACTTTGCTGTAATACCTGATAATCTGAGTAAGTCCGCTACAGGGGCTGTTGTGGTTTCTGGTAATAGTATTGAAGGGATAATTTTAGATAAAGCCGAAGGCGTTAACGGAGCGGTCATTGTGGATTTAAGTAGATTGGGAAAAGCTAATTCAATCACGAACGGTTTTTCCAACTTCTCCCAAAAAATTAATTCAACTACCAATTTATTTTCTGCCTTAAATGCATATTCGAATAAAGAATGGTCAAAATCATCAAGTGCATTTGAACAATTTGCCAATGATAATCCTAGAGATGATTTTGCATGGAAAATGGCTGGGTTTGCTGCTTTTGAAGCTGGGAATTATGATAAGACCATAAGTGATTTAACCAATGCATTTAAAATAAACTCTAATCCGAGAGCCTATTCCATTAGGGCTTTTGCCTATTTTGAGCAAAAGAAGTACACAGAAGCTATTAATGATTTTTCACAGGCGCAAGATCAAAAGGTAGATGCAGCAAAATGGCATGCTTATAAAGGAATTAGTCATTATGAATTAGAACAAATCAATCAAGCTATACCAGATTTAGCGAAAGCAGTTGAGTTGGGGTCTAAAGATCCACAAGTCAGCTATTATTTGGGTAATGCCCACTTTAAAAATAATGACTTTGCAAAAGCTATTGTCGCTTATGATCAATCTGAAAAATTAGGGTTTGGATCAGAAGTGCTCTTTAATAATAGAGGGAAAGCAAAATTTTTAACGGATAAGTATGAAGCAGCTATTGAAGATTATACCACCTCATTGGCTTTAAAAGCAAACTATCAAACGGCTTTGGAGAATCGTGGAGCTGCTTACTATAAGACTGAAGCTTGGGGAAATGCGATAAAAGATTTTGAAAAAGCCGTACAGCAAGGTTCAAATACTTCAGATATTTTTCTTCAGTTAGGGGAAGCTTACTATAATTCCGAGAATTATTCATCGGCTATAGTGAATTTTGACAAAGCCATCAATTCGGGAAAAAACGAAGCTGAAGTTTACAGAAAAAGAGGAACTGCTCACTTAAGAGAGGGAAATAATGACAAAGCAATTGCCGATTTCAATGCTGCAGTGCAAAGAGGTGCGAATGACGGCAAAATATTCCAACTGCTTGGAACAGCACAGTTTGAAAAAGGCACCTATGAGGAGGCGCTACAGAATTTAGAAAGAGCGATTTCATTTGAGATCAAGGATAGCAGTCTTTTCATAAATGCTGCAAAAGCAAGTCAACAATTAAGTAGAAGCGAAGGCGCAATTTCTTATTTCAAAAAAGCCATTGCAGCCGGAGCAAAATCACCTGAAGTATTCCAACAATATGCTATTCTTTTGTACGAATCAGGTAGTACTCAAGAAGCTAAAATCAATATTGAACGGGCACTTTCAGCTGGCGCTAAAGGAAACAGGATTTATTTATATCAGGGGTATTTAGCAATTGTTGATAAAAAATGGGATCAAGCGATTTCTTCACTACAAAAAGCTGAGGAAGGTGGATTAAAAGAAGCAGGCCTATATTCGGCATTGGGTAAAGCTTATTTCCAGAAAGGTGATTTCAATTCAGCTGTAGGCAATTTAAAACAAGCTATACAAGCAGGCGATGGGTCGACAGAAAATTACGAATTAATCGGGCAATCTTATTTTATGCTTGAGAATTATCAGGAGGCATCAAGAGCTTTGAATTCTGCTATTCAGGGAGGAATTACTAATCAATCTGTATTTTTTGCATTAGGACAGTCACAATTTGAACTAGGGAATTTCAAAAGTGCGGTAGATGCACTAAGAAAAGCTGAAGAACAAGGAGAGAATTCGCTAATTCTTTATGAAAAAAGAGGGTTGGCTCATAACGAATTAAAATCTGCTGAGTCTGCTATTTCGGATTTAGAGAAGGCATCGGGAACGGGAAGCAAATCCATCGATGTTTATGTGACGCTTGGAGATCTTTATTTTCGTCAACAGAATTTACTAAATGCAGTTAGCTCCTATGATAAAGCTGTTAATTTAGGAGCAAAAGATGCGATCATTTATAATAATAGGGGGAAAGCAAAATTTCTGCAGGACAAGGTTTCCGAAGCTATCACAGATTATGGTTTGGCTTTAGCTCAAAATCCCAATTATGACCAAGCTTTATTGAATAGAGGTACGGCATATTATCAACAGGAAAATTATGCTGCAGCAATTTCGGATTTAGAAAAAACTGAGAAGAAGAGTCCTGAAGTTGCAGAAATGTTGGGTTTAGCTTATTACAAGACTCAGCAAGCAGATAAGGCTTTACAAAGTATGCAATTGGCAATCGGTGGAGGAGTTCAAAATCCTGAACTGTTTTATTTCAAGGGTAGTATTTTATACGAAAAAGAAGAATATAGGCAAGCGATAAGTGATTTTCAAAAAGCTGAAGAGGGCGGGATAAGTGAAGGCGATTTATTTGCCAAGATGGGGAATGCTTTCTTCAAAACAGATAATTTTAGACAGGCGGCTGAGCAATTGATTAAAGCAGTGGACAAAGGAGTGACTGAGAAGTCCGTGATTGAGAATTTAGGAAATTCGCTCTATGAAGGAAAGAAATATGAAGAAGCTGCTCAATTTTTACAGAGAGCAATTGCGTCAGGGACTCAAAACCCCAAAACACATTATCATTATGCGAATACTCTGTTCAGAGAAGACAGGTTTAATGATGCCATAAAATCATATGATGAAGCAATAGGCTTAGGGCAAAGGGACGAGGTAATTTTTAATAACAGAGGAAAAGCAAAGGCAAAATTAGAACAGTTTGAAGAAGCTATTCTGGACTATGATAAATCCCTTGCAGTGGATCAAAATTATGGACAAGCCATTTTAAACAGAGGAAATGCTTATTTCCAAATGGAAGCGTATCAGAAAGCCCTAAATGATTTTGATAAAGCCACTGAATTGGGACAAACGGACAACGATACTTTTGTGAGGTTAGGATTGTGCTACTTCAATTTAGAAAACTACCCACAAACTATTGAAATGATGACACAAGCTTTTCAAACAGGAAATCAGTCTTCAGATGTTTTTTACGGGAGAGGAAATGCCTATTATAAACTAGGTGAATTAGATAATGCTTATTACGATTTAAATCAAGCAGTTACTTTTGGAGATAAGCATCCAGAAACTTATTTCCATAGAGGGGAAATCAATTTCCAAAAGGAAGAATATGAAATGGCATTGTCTGATTTTGTTAAAGCTGACGAATATGGAAGTAAAGCACAACAACTCTATTTCTTAAGAGCGAAAACTCATTATGCTTTAGATAATTGGAAGGAAGCTTTGGGAGATTTCAACACATCCATTGCTTCAGACAAGGAAAATTTTGAGGCTTATGCTTTGCGTGGAAATACCAAATTCCGATTAGACGATCTATCTGGTGCCATAAGCGATTATAATACTGCTATCAAGGGAGGAATTGTGGAGGCAGTATATTTTAATAACCGGGGAAAAGCGAAGCAACTTACGGGAAAATTGGAAGAAGCAGTTGAAGATTACGATAAAGCTATACAGACTGACAGTGAATATGGTAGGGCTTATGAAAACAGAGCTTCAGCTAGATTTGAGCAAGAAAATTATGCCGGAGTAATTGAGGATGTAGATAAGCTAGAGGATTTAGGTGAGGGGAATCCCAATGCATTTTATATCAAAGCTGAATCCTACTATGCTTTAGAGGATTGGGTAGGAGCTATTTCCTATTTTGAGAGGGCGATTCAAGGCGAAGTGATCAAGTCGGATTCATATTTCAAAAGAGGAAGGTCTTATTTGGAACTGGAGGATTATCAAGCAGCATTGGATGATTTGAATCGAGCAGCAGAGGTAGATCCTTCTAATCCAAGTATTTATTTGTACCGAGCTCAATGTTTTCTATATCTAGGAGATGTTCGCTTTGCCGCGGAAGACTACTCTAAAGCTATTACTCTACAACCAGAAAATACAGATGCTTACTACAATAGAGCCATTTTGCGAGAGGAAACAGAAAATTGGGAAGGTGCATTAGAAGATTATGATAAAGTGGTGCAGTTAAATCCTGAGGATGCTTCAGCCTACTATTACAGAGGGAATGTTAAGACTGTGCTGGAGAATTATCAACCGGCCTTAAAAGATTTGAATAAAGCTATTGAACTTAATTCTGAGGACGCTTCATTCTATAAATTAAGAGGGAATATTTACTATCAGTTAGAAGATGATATAAAAGCCTGTGAAGATTGGAGTAGAGCTAAAAATATGGGAGAGGAAAGCGTTAACTATTACATAAGGCAGTATTGTGAGTAAATGAATACTAAAGTCTAGTTTTGGGTAACTTAAGATTTTAAAAATCAAATTTCAACATGAATAGTATGTAAAAGTTTACAATTTTAAATTTATTTGAATGTTGAACCTCAAATTGACAAAATGATTAACCTTAGTTTTAAAAAATTTCTCAAATCTTTATTCAGTTTTATTGGATTAGCGTATTTAGCCGTTTTCATTTTTTCCATTCTATACAATTTTCAGAGTTCTTCAGCTTATGAATTCGGAAAAATAGTAGGGTATAATATTGGATTTGTTACACCCTATATCCTTTTAATTTCTTTTATTTTTATAGTTTTATTGATCATCAACTATGGGGTTAAGCAGTATAAATTGAAGAGAAGTCAGTTTGATTAATGTAGATCGGTCGGAAACGCTACAGGTTAATAAACAATATTTTGTATTGTAGATTGAGTGTTTTAAACAATTGCTGGCCTGACTCCCTGCTGACTTAAGTAGAATCTTGAAGTCAAAAGGCAGTCAGGCCGTTTTTTGAAACTCCCTGCTTCTCACTTCTATTCTCAGACTTGCTACTTTTAAACTATGCCCTATCCATAACGTTATTAGTATGAATTTAATTTAAATTTTAAGCTCATGCTGCAATCTGATTTATTGTCCAAAAATCCTAACCTTTACATATTTCTTCCTTTCTATTTCACATTATGGGAAGATTTTAATCTAAGCGAGGCTGATATTCAAATCATGAAGAAATTGATTAAATCTCAATTATGGCTGGAAAAAGCTGAGGTCGAATTATTGGAGCAAAATCTTAATCCTAATCAAAAGCCTTCAGCCCAAGAACTAAAGAGCTGGAAAAATCAGATTCAGTTTATTAAGCCTCGTAATCTAAAGAATTTGACTACTCTAGGAATGCAGTTGGTTCTTGCTCATCAAAATGGGAATGAATTAAAAATCTCTGAACAGAATAAAAAAGCATTCCAAAATACCGAAAAGGAATTGGGTCTAATATTCAATGAAGCGGCCTATCGATTTGAGGACAGCCATTCTACTATTACTTCTGAACAGCAATCCAAATCTTCTTTTGATCCAAAACTAATGCAAGAAGTGCTGGATGGATCCAAAATAGAATTGATTCAAAAAGTAAAGGAAACATTAGCAAAAGCTGATTTTGCCTATCATCATCACGAAAAAATAGCAGATCAAAGACAACAAGTATTAGAGTGGTGCAAATTGTTGGCTAAGGAAGGTTATGGATCATGGGCCTTTCCAAGAGAATTTGGTGGGAGAGCTGATATGGAGGGCTATTTCACCATCATGGAAACATTGAGTTATCATGATTTGAGCATGGTCATCAAATTTGGCGTGCAATTCGGGCTTTGGGGCATGAGCATATACTTCTTGGGTACCGAAAAACATCATCAAAAATATTTGAAAGATATTGGTACTTTGGAACTTCCGGGATGCTTTGCTATGACGGAAACCAATCACGGTTCCAATGTACGAGGGATAGAAACTACTGCCACATATAACCATCAGAATCAAACTTTTACTATACATACCCCTCATCAAAATGCACGAAAGGAGTATATTGGAAATGCAGCTCTACATGGTCAAAAAGCAACCGTATTTGCCAAATTGATTATTGACGGAGATGATTTCGGAGTAAATGCTTTCGTGGTTCCACTAAGGGATAAAAAAGGAGAAATGCATCCTGGTGTTGAAATTGAAGACTGTGGATATAAAATGGGGCTGAATGGAGTAGATAACGGTTTGATAGCTTTCAATAAAGTTGAGATTCCTAAAGCTGATATGTTGGATCAATTTGCGTCTGTAGATGAAGAAGGCAAATTTCAAAGCTCAATTTCCAGTGATAATAAAAGGTTCTTCACTATGCTGGGAACCTTGGTAGGTGGTAGGATTGGGATACCTCGTTCAGGCCTTTCAGCTGCTAAATCAGGATTGACCATCGCGATTCGTTACGGAAATAACCGAAGGCAATTTGGTCCTGAGGGAGGAGAAGAGGTGCCCATCTTAAATTATAGAATGCATCAAAGAAGATTGATGCCATTATTGGCAAAAAGTTATGCGCTTCATTTCGCTTTAAAATATTTAACCAATCGTTTTTTAACTAGAACGCAAGAGGAAGGACAAGAAATTGAAGCATTGGCCGCAGGAATGAAAGCTTATGGGACTTGGTTCACAACTGCTAGTTTGCAAGAATGCCGAGAAGCTTGTGGGGGTAAAGGATATCTATCGGAAAACAGAATTGACGATCTGAAAAACGACACGGATGTTTACACCACTTTTGAAGGTGATAATACCGTACTGATGCAGTTGGTTGCTAAAAGTAGATTGACTGAATTTAAAAGGGAAATGGGGGATATGAATTTCATCACCATTTTTAACTATCTGAGTAATCAGGCTAAAACATCCTTCACTGAAAAAAATCCGATTGTAGTCAGAAGTACAGATGAAACCCATCTGCTAGATTTTGATTTCCATATCAATGCGTTCAAATACAGAGAAAGGGCCATCGTTGCTTCAGCCGGTCAGCGAATAAAAAAATTGGTTGATGTTGGAATGGATTCATTCGATGCTGTGAATGTGGCTCAACATCATTTGGTAAATGTTGGGCAGTCGTACATTGAAAGAAAAGTACTGGAAAGATTTCAATTGGCGGTGGAAACCACTCAAAATGCTGCCTGTAAAAAAGCGTTAAAGCAATTATGTCAATTATACGCTTTACATACCATAGAGCAAAATAAGGGCTGGTATTTGGAGCAAGGCTATATGGAAGGAGTAAAAACGAAAGCCATTCGAAAAATGGTGAATCAATTATGCTGGGACATTCGACAGGATGCAGTAGCACTAACTGATGCTTTCGGTATCCCTGATAATTTGCTCGCTGCACCTATTGCAGCCCCCTAACCCCCGAAGGAGGAACTTCGCACAGAAATTCTGTTGTTTTTTTATATGATACAAAAATGTATGCCATTGAAAATGTCGGACACTTTTGCTGACAAGCGCTTTTTTAAATCCCAATGTCCAAAATTGAAAATGTCCGACATTCCCCCCAAAGCCAACGCAAGTTTCTAACTCGTGCTGTGTTGAAATGTCAATGATCAAGTTTTGCGGGTCTAAAATGTGAGGTCAAATCCCCCTTTTGGGGGCTAGGGGCTAGTACTCCCCAAACTTAACGCTTACCATACTGTTATATTCCATTCCCAGTAATTCTGATGCATTTCCTTGTTTGATACCAATTTCTAAAACGCCTTGATCATTAAAAATGGCAAAAGCTTCGCCTCCTTGGCTTTCGTGATAATGCTCTTGAACTCCTGTGAGAGAATAATTTCTAAATTTTATTTGAACGGATTTTCCTTTACTTAAAATATCGTAGTCGTACTTCTGAATATCAGTAATCAGGTTTCCATAATCATCAATATGTACTACATGACCTTGAATAATCTCCCTGGTAGCTTTTACCTTTGGTACAATATATCTTTTAAAATCATCCACTTCCATTTCTTCGCCAGTTCCGTCAAGATTTTTGGATTGTAAAATTTTAACAGCGGCAGGAGCCAAAATATCCTTAGCTGGAAAATTACCTTTTAAGTCATCTGTTGACGCAATTTTCACAATTTTATCGGGATGTTTATCTCTTATAATACTAAGCAATCCATTATTGCTACCTAAGAAGAAACGCTTTTTAATTTCAACAGCGATCATTGCTTCATTTGGTTCAGAACGGGAATTGACTGCTACTAGATGAACGCTACCTTCCGGAAAATCTTGATAAACGGACTTTAGTACATGTGCAGCATGAATGATATCGTGCTTGGTGATGTTGTGAGATATGTCAATCACTTGAAGACTAGAATCTTCACCCAGTATTTTGGCTTTCACCGCTGCCACATAATGGTCGCGCCAACCGAAATCTGATAGAAAAGTGATCAAAGGCATACAAAAAGTCGAATTATTGTTAAATTTGTTAAAAACAAAACTACATAATTTTCAGTACTAACACATTGAGAGAACATAAATAAGAAAATCATTTGGTAGAAAAAGTTATCACTTTAGAAAATGTATCCCTTGTGGATTTTTTGGGAGTAGAAAATCGGAATATTAACGAACTTTCTTCTGCTTTTCCTAAATCAAAAATTATCTCAAGAGGGAATGAAATTAGAATACAAGGGAGTACACCCGAAATTATTCGCATCAATCAGATTGTACATTCATTGGTTACCCACTATCACAAATTTGGGAAAATAACAGAAGATAGTGTCAAAACTTACTTGAATGAGGAACATGAAGAAAGCCAAAGGAAGCTTGATGTTAATGCGGATGAAACCTTAGTTTTTGGTACGAAAGGTTATGCGATAAAAGCAAAAACTCCTAATCAAATAAAATTGGTCCAGGCTGTACGAAAAAATGATTTGGTTTTTGCAATAGGCCCTGCTGGAACTGGAAAGACTTATGTTTCAGTTGCCATGGCGGTTCAAGCTTTAAAGAATAAAGAGGTCCGCAAAATCATTATTACGCGTCCTGCTGTAGAGGCGGGTGAAAATTTAGGATTCTTACCTGGGGATTTAAAAGAAAAGATCGATCCATACCTAAGACCGATTTATGATGCATTGGACGATATGGTTCCAGCGGAAAAATTAAAGTACTACCAAGAAAATAGAGTGATAGAAATTGCTCCATTAGCCTACATGAGAGGTAGGACCTTACACAATGCTTTTATCTTATTAGATGAGGCCCAGAATACTACTCCTATGCAGATCAAGATGTTCTTGACCAGAATGGGGCCAAATTCCAAAGCCATTATCACAGGTGATATGAGTCAGGTTGATTTGCCAAAAAAGCAAAAATCAGGTTTGATAGAGTCCACACAAATATTAAAAGATATCAAGGGAATAGGAATTGTACATTTAAAAGGTGAAGATGTGGTGAGACATAAATTGGTGAAGCAAATCATCGAGGCTTACGACAAAAATGACGTTCTGATAGAAAAAGACCACAAATGATTACAGTAAAAGTAGTAGAAGATAAAGAAGAGTTAAAACAAATATTTAGTATTCGAGAGGAAGTTTTTGTTAAAGAGCAAAAAGTGGCTCGAGAGGAGGAATATGATGAGTTTGAAGAAATTTCTACACACTTTATAGCTACTGATGAAGATGGCAAGCCTTGCGGTACTGCAAGATGGCGATTTACGGAAAACGGGATGAAACTGGAGCGCTTTGCAGTTCTCAAATCGCACAGAGGCAGGGGCGTGGGACAAGCATTAGTAAAAGCAATTATTGACAACATTAAGGAATCGCCCGATTCGATAGGTAAAAAAATGTATATGCATGCTCAGCTTCCTGCAGTTTCCCTTTACTCGCGCTTTGGTTTTGAAAAAGTAGGTGAGCAATTCGAGGAATGTAATATTATGCATTATCAGATGGAAATGGTTAATAGTTGAAACACCAAGGAATCACCAGAGGATAAACCCAATCAAAGTCAACAGTCTTACTATAAATGCGGTAGCATTATTATCATTAAGTTTTGTTAAAAATTTTAACGCAAACAAGTTGCGTTTAAAATATCTGTATCTATATTTGCAATAGAATTGCGTTAATAACATTGTTAATTTTCAAAAGTGCAGATACAAATGAAAACTTCAAATAAGAATACAGTAAGAATACCTATTGACGCCTTGGGTATGATGGCCTCCATAGTATGTGCCATTCATTGTGCGGCCTTGCCTTTGTTGTTAAGCCTTTCAACACTGACAAGCCTACATTTTTTGGCTAATCCTTGGATTGAGTATTCAGTCATTATACTTAGTTTGTTTTTAGCGTTGGTTTCTTTTTTGCCTGCATTTAAACGTCATCATGGAAAGTATTCTCCACTAATTTTACTTGGCGTAGGTTTTGTTTTCATAGGATTTGGTCAGTCAGGATTGTTTTCAATAGATGAAGTCATTTTAACGGTTTCAGGTGCTTCGTTTATTGCCACAGCCCATGCAATTAATTGGGCCCTGGTCATTAAGTAATCACTAGGTGGTAAAATTTAAATAATAGTTTTTACGATTTAGATAAAAAGTTATTTCGAAAGGTGGAAGGTAAAAAGTCCAATGAGTTAGCTCAATATTAATAACAACGACTCATGATTTTGTAATATTTTAGTTAGACATTATATCACAGCTTTTTACTCCCCCTTTTTTTCTTTATTGATATTTTTTTACTTTTATTTCCATGCATCAAGCCTGGAACAGATACGCCTTCATCCGTTTTGTGCTATTCATGTCTGGAGGAATAGTTGCAGGGACTTTTTTACCAGCTATTTTTGAAATTGTACTTCTTTTATTTGGTGCGATAGTCGTTATATATATAACTGCTCAGTTTTTTAGGGGTTATCAGTTTCCTACTTTTCAATCTATTTCTTTTGCTTTATTAGCTTTCCTGATTTGCTTTTCATTTGGCTATCTTAATGCTTACTGGCAATCTGAAAAACATGACGAGACCCATTTGCTCACTATCGAATCAGCACAAATACAAGCTTTTGAGGCTATACTAGTCAGTGCAGGTAAAAGCACCGAAAAAACTTACGGTTTTAAAGTCGAAATTCAGCAGGTTTTAATAAATGGAGACTGGCGAAACAATAGGGGAAACGCTATGATTTACTTCCAAAAGGATAGTTTATCGAAGGTGTTAAAATATGGTGATCAATTACTAATAAAATCACGCATAAACGAATTAGAAACACCAAAGAACCCATTAGAATTTAATTATAAGCGATTTTTGGGCTTTGATCAGGTTTATCATCAACAATATATCACATCTGGAAAATGGCTGAAGATTGGAAAAGGGAAAGGTAATCTAATTATGGCAGCATCCATCGAAACTGGACAGTATTTGGAAGAAATTATGAATGATAACATTCATACTGAGCGATCATTAGCCATTGCCAAAGCCTTAACCTTAGGGATAAAAGATGAACTAGATAATGACTTAAGAAATGCTTATGCAGCGGCTGGTGCAATGCACGTTTTGGCAGTAAGTGGATTGCACGTTGGTATCATTTTTTTGATTGTTTCTACGCTACTAAAAAGATGGCGGAATAGGAGGGGAGGTAGAATATATTTTGCCGTAATCAGTATGTCGGTGTTGTGGGCTTATGCTTTTATAACAGGTCTATCGCCTTCAGTTCAAAGAGCAGCCATGATGTTTAGTTTTATAATTTTGGCTCAGGCTTTACGAAGACAGACAAATATATATAATACTCTGGCTGCTTCGGCTTTTGTTTTGTTGAGTATCAATCCCTTTCTATTGTTCTCTGTTGGATTTCAACTGTCTTATCTGGCTGTTTTAGGTATCGTTTTCTTTCAGCCAAAACTCTATAGCCTTTTACAATTTAAATATGTTTTATGGGATAAAATCTGGGCAATCACTTGTGTTTCTATTGCAGCGCAATTGGCAACTGCTCCATTGGCCTTGCTTTATTTTCACCAATTCCCTACTTATTTCTTTTTATCAAACTTGGTGGTAATCCCGTCAGCTTTTGTAATTCTAAATAGTAGCTTACTTCTACTATTGATATCATTTTGGGAATGGGCAGCAGAAGGGATAGGTTTTCTGATTGATCATTTTATACAGTTAATAAATTATTTGGTTTTTAAGCTTGATTATCTTCCTAATAGTACAATAGATGGTGTTTTTATTACTACTCCTGAAAGCTGGCTGATTTACATTAGTATTTTGTTTATTGCCTTATTCATTTCTGAGAAGAAGCTAAACTATTTAAAATTGACTGTCTTAAGTTTGTTTTTAATGAGTGCTAGTATTTGTTGGCGTCAATATGAAAACTTCAATGCCAAAAAATTGATCGTATATGACACCGGAAAGCATCATGCATTAGCAATCAGAAATGGATTTACTCAATATTTGAAGGTAGAAGATAGCCTAGCACAAGATAAGAATAAACTTCGATTCCATGTTTACCCTAGTCAACTGCAAGCAGGAATAGCCGATTTTCATCCTGACCGATTTGAAGCTGAAAATCAGAATGAGATTTTTGAAGATTTTCAAGAGTTAGAAGTTTCTGTCTGGAACGGTCAAAAAATTGTCCATTGGCATCAGAAAATAAATAAAAATGTGATATTGAAGGAGCCTTTGGACGTTGATTTATTAATTCTAAGTAATGACGCTTTAAGAAACCCTTCGAAACTCCAAAAATATTTCAATGCCCAGAAAATTGTATTAGATGCATCCAATTCTTATTATAACATTCAAAACTTTAAAGCTAAATTTGAGGAGGAAAATTTAGATTATTACATAGTGCCGGAAGAAGGTGCTTTTGAATGGAAATTATAAACTATGGAATTAACGAAAATTGAAATTAAAGACAGAATTGGTTACATCACCTTAAACCGACCTGAAAAAAGGAATGCTTTGAGTTACGATTTTGTGGGTGAACTGAAGGATGCTTTTGCACAGTTGAAGGAAGATGATAGCGCAAAAGTGATCGTGTTGAGAGCTGAGGGAAAGGCTTTCTGTGCAGGTGCTGATTTGGCTTACATTCAAGGTCTGCAAGGCAATACTTTTGAAGAGAACTTAGAGGATTCCAATCATTTAAAGGAGCTTTTCTATGAGATTTATACTTACCCCAAAGTAGTGATAGCCGAAATTCAGGGTCATGCATTAGCAGGGGGCTGCGGATTAGCTACCGTTTGTGATTTCTCTTACACAGTACCACATGCTAAATTTGGTTACACAGAAGTGAAAATAGGTTTCATTCCAGCCATCGTAAAAGTATTTTTATTAAGAAAAATAGGAGAAGGGAAATCTAAAGAATTACTTCTTTCCGGGAAATTGTATGAAGCCAAAGATGCTCTAAAAATGGGCTTGGTCAATGAAGTGGTTGAAGCTGAAAAGCTTTCAGGAACTGTTTATGATTTTGCCCAACAATTAATCCAAAACAATTCAGGTCAATCTATGGCCTTTACCAAGCAAATGATAGCGGAAGTTCAAGAAAAAGGGTTAGAGGAGGGTTTGCAGTATGCTGCGGAGCAAAATGCTAAGGCAAGGGCTTCGGAAGATTGTAAGAAAGGGATAGCCGCTTTTTTGAACAAGAAAACTCCTAGTTGGTAATTTACAGACTTAATAAATAGCGGTTCAATATTCTATGCAAAATATAAAAGCCATTGATATCCTTCAAAAGTACTGGGGCTATGCTGCCTTCCGTAGTATGCAGGAGGATATTATCAACTCCGTAACTACAGGGAATGATACATTGGCTTTATTACCTACCGGTGGGGGAAAGTCTATTTGCTTTCAAGTCCCGGCTTTAATGAGTGAGGGCTTATGTTTGGTGATTTCACCTTTGATTGCCCTGATGAAAGATCAAGTAGAGCAATTAAAGAAACGAAAAATTCCTGCAGCAGCAGTTTATTCAGGAATGACTTCCCGAGAAATTGATATCCTACTTGATAATGCCGCTCATGGAGCCTATAAATTTTTGTATGTTTCACCCGAAAGATTGAAAACTGATTTATTTCTGGAACGAGCCAAGAAAATGAATCTTAACCTTCTAGCAATAGATGAGGCGCACTGTATTTCCCAATGGGGATATGATTTCCGTCCTCCATACTTGGAGATTGCTAATTTCAGGGAGTTGTTTCCCAAAGTAACTTGTATTGCCTTAACTGCCACGGCCACTGAAGATGTTAAAATTGATATCCAGGAAAAACTGAATTTCAAGAATGGGAAGCTTTTTCAAAAGAGTTTTGCCCGTGGTAATCTATCCTATTCAGTGAGAAAGGTTGAAAATAAGGAAGCCAAGCTTTTTGAAATTCTGAGAAAAATAGGAGGTACGTCAGTTGTTTATGCCCGTAACAGAAGACGTACAAAGGAATTAGCCGAACTCTTGAAAAAGAACGGGTTTTCGGCAGATTTCTATCATGCAGGACTTTCTCAGGCCGACAGAAATGCCAAGCAGGATGCATGGTTGACAGATAAGACTCGAATTATTGTTGCTACAAATGCATTTGGTATGGGAATTGATAAACCTGATGTTCGCACAGTAATTCACTGGGAAATACCAGATAATTTAGAGTCCTACTATCAAGAAGCTGGAAGGGCAGGGCGTGACGAAAAACCCGCTTTTGCTGTTGCCCTTTACCATGTGCAAGATTTTAAGGAAATGGAGGAGAAGCATGAGATCGCTCATCCCGAATTCGAATTCCTGAAAAAACTATATCAATCGCTGGCTAATTACTTTAAAATAGCGATTGGTTCTGGTGAAATGCAAAGTTTTGATTTTGAAATTCAGGATTTTTGTCAACACTACAGATATGAGGTATTTCCTGTTTTTCATGCTTTGAAAGTATTAGAGGAAGAAGGCTTCATTCAAATGAACGAGTACTTTTATCGGCCATCGGGTTTGCATATTAATTTAGACTTCAAGGATTTGTATTCTTATGAAATCGCAAATGCCAAATTTGAAAAAATAATTAAGACGGTTTTAAGAATTTATGGTGGTGATTTGTATCAACAAGTGATTTTTATAAACGAGTTGCAGATAGCGAAATTGGCTGAGATGAGTCCGCAAGAAGTTGTAAAGCAATTGAAATATTTAGATAAAGAAGGAGTAATTGATTATTCGCCTAAATCTGACTCTCCGCAATTAACATTTTTGGAAGCGCGCCATGATGCCAATAAATTGCCTCTCGACAAAAAGCGATTGGAAGAACGCAAAAAGAATAAGCATCAAAAACTGATAGCTGTAAAGAATTATGTAGAAAATGATGTCGTGTGCCGTACGCTCAAATTACTGCAGTATTTTGGTGAGTTTAAGTCGGAGCCTTGTGGTTTTTGTGATGTTTGTATCAATAAGAAAAAATCTAGTAGTTTTGAGAAGGATTTAGAGTTGAAGATTTTAAATATCTTAGAAGATTCCCATCTGAATATGGAGCGACTTGCAGAAAACATTGAAGGCTATTCCAAAGAAAAAGTGATATCGGCTGTCAGAAAACTTGATGACGAAGGCAAATTGAAAATTGATAAAATGGGGATGTTGACATTAGTTGATAAAATTGATTCCAAATATTAAAATTAATTTCAACCTTGCGAATAAAACCCCTAAATTCGCATAAATTCTAAATCACTTTTTTTCATGATTACCATCGCTAAATCAGAAATTGCACGTGCCATTGCTATTGAGTTATTAGATGTTGGAGCTATCCAAATCAGACCTACTAAACCATTTACATGGGCTTCAGGTTGGAAATCCCCTATTTATTGTGATAACAGATTAGCATTGTCTTTTCCGGAAACCCGAAGCATAATCAAACATTATTTGGCTGACGTAATCAGGTCGAAATTTCCTGAGGCAGAAGCTATAGCCGGTGTAGCCACTGCTGGTATTCCACAGGGTGTTTTAGTTGCAGAGTCTTTGGATCTTCCTTTTATGTATGTTCGTTCAAAACCAAAAGGTCATGGTATGGAAAATTTGGTTGAAGGTAAATTAGAAAAAGGACAAAAGGTGGTGCTTGTTGAAGATCTGGTTTCAACGGGCGGTAGTTCTATTAAGGCAGCAGAGGCTTTGCACGCAGCGGGAGCAGAAATTTTAGGGATGGCAGCAATTTTCACTTATGGCTTCGATGTAGCAGTAGGGAATTTTGAAAAGGCCAATATTAAATTAGTTTGTCTGTCCGATTATCCGCATTTATTGGAAGAAGCTCTGTCCAAGAAATTGATTCAAAATGACGAATTAGATACTTTGAAAGAATGGAAGGATAATCCTTCGGGATGGAATCCAGCCCACTGAGGCAGCCCCCTTTATGGGAATTAAAGAGGGCTTTTAGCCTTCTTAATATTCGCAACTACTATGGCAAAAAGAATAGTAGCAACTCCTACCCATTGCAAAGCGGTTACCTCTTCTGCTAAAAGCCAGCTTGAAAAAAACACGGCCACGGGTAATTCTGCGGAACTTAAAATACTGCTTAGCCCTACTCCGGTAGAAGGGATACCATAAGCATAGAAAAGTGGAGGAATAACAGTTCCAAAGAAAGCGAAAATCAAACCCCACGACCATAATCCTGCTGATAGACTACCGTTCCATAAAAACTCAGGAGGAAAAATAATGAAGATGAAAAGACAAGCTCCCGTGATCATCATGGCACTTTTCTGAACAGGAATCAAAGCATTGCCTACTCTTCCATTTGCCCAGATAAATACTGCGTAGAAAAATCCCGCTAGAAATCCGTAACCAATACCCTCCAAACTAAAAGGGATATTATCTAAACTATAAACATTTCCTGCCAAGTAGGTGCCAAAGAGAATAAAGATTACGGAGATCCATTGCATTCGTGTCGGGAATTTCCGGTGGATTATGATTTCCAATAAAAGACTAATCCATGTGAACTGCATTAGTAGAAGAATGCCAATTGAAGCGGGCAACTCTTGTATTGATTTATAGTAGCATAAACTGACCAAGCCCGTACTAATTCCAGTAAGCAATACTTTCCAGCTATTTTTCCAGCTGAATTTGAAATTAATATTTTGAAAAAGTGCTCTACCTGCTAAAATTAACCAGAGAATTACTGCACCAAAAAATACTTGTGCTCCAGTAACCTCTGCTAGAGTGAATCCTTCCTTATATGAAATCTTTACCAAGGTGGTTAAAACCCCAAAACTACAAGCACCTAAAAATACTAATATCGCTCCTCTTAACATTCTATCTAATTTTTTCGGATTGCAAAAATGATGATTTTTTGGAAATATGAGGTGTGAAAGTGGAAATATAAGTTTTGAATACTTGATTAGTCAAAAGATATAAATATAGTCCAAGCGTCTCACTTGGATTATACCAGAGTAGTTAATTACCTATCTTGCAAACTAGTCTAAGCGTCTCGCTTAGACTCATATTCTATCATTCAATCTTTCTTCATATCCGGCTGACCATTCACATCAAACCCAAAAACATCATTCCGAGCATAATGACCAATCACATCAAAATCCATTTTTGCGCGGATGATTTCATCATGGTCGATTTCTGCAGTCAATAATCCTTCCTCATTGTATAGCGGGCCTGCCAATACTTTACCTAATGGAGAAATTATTACACTACCACCCCTTGATAATATTTCAGGTCGATCTTCAGCCAATTGTTTTTGCAGATGTTCAGGATAATCACTTTTTCGAATAAATTGATTAGATCCTATTACATAACATCTGCCTTCGCAAGCAATATGAATTAAACTGCTATTCCAGCTATCTCGAGAATCAGCAGTTGGTGCAACATAGATTTCTACACCTTTTTGATACATTGCCACTCTGGCTAGTGGCATGTAGTTTTCCCAACAAATCAAACCGCCTAGTTTTCCAATTTTCGTATCATAAGTACTAAGGGTTGTTCCATCGCCCTCTCCCCAAACCAATCGTTCTGCTGCAGTGGGTTTTAGTTTTCGATGTTTTCCCATTAATTCACCTTTTGCAGAAAAGTATAGTATGGTGCAGTACAAGGTTTTACTTATCGAGTCTTTTTCAGTTACACCTATAGTGATATACATATCATGCTCTTTAGCCCATTTGGCTAACTGTTGAGTTTCTTCTGCTCCAATTTCTACACTATTCTCCCAGTATTCCCTGAATTGCTCGCGACCTGCTTCAGTTCTGCTACCCACTACTGTCCCAAAACCTAAACCTGCCGGATAGGCAGGAATGAAGCTTTCAGGAAAGACTAGTAATTTAACATTCTCCTTTGCTGCTTTTTGAATCCATTTAAATACAATATCCAATGTCTTGGATTTATCAAATAGGGAAGGAGTGGCTTGTACGCAGCCAACTTTGAATTTTTTCATTCTTTAAGATGATTTATTAATCATGCCGAAAATCTCCAACTGCCTCGGCAAAAGCTGAAAGGACTTCCGATGATGTTCTGTGATTCCATATGCTTTTATTCCTTCTCTATGTTGCTTGGTGGGGTAACCCACATTTCGTTCCCAACCGTATTGAGGATAAATATCCGATAATTCTCGCATGAGGTTATCTCGATACTCTTTTGCTAAAATAGAGGCTGCCGCTATGCAAAAATATTTGCTGTCTCCCTTTATAATGCATTCATGTGAAATTTCTTGGTAAGGAGTAAATCGATTTCCATCTATCAAGAGGAAATCAGGTTTTTGTGTTAATCGATCTATGGCTTTGTGCATAGCCCAGAATGAGGCATTTAAGATATTGACTTCATCAATTTCTTCAGGGCTACATTCTGCAACTGCCCATGCAATCGATTTTTCCTTAATGATATTTACTAATTCTCCTCTCTTTTTTGAGCTTAGTTGCTTGGAATCAGTAAGGTATGGATGAGTGAAATTTTGCGGCAATATCACTGCAGATGCCACTACCGGTCCTGCTAAGCATCCTCTCCCGACTTCATCACAGCCTGCTTCAAAGGCATTCTTTTTATTAAAGTAAGCTTTTAAACTCATTTTTGAATTTTAAATAAATAAGCCAGACCCATGGCAACAAAGCTTTGCTGATATTCGACCAAATTATTGGTTTGTTGAACTAAGTCAAATCCAGCGTGCAGATCCAATTGGAACTTCGGATTTATTAAGTAGGTAAATCCACCGTCAAAGTAATTTAATGGGGTTCGAGCTTCAGATCTAAATCCGTAGATTTCTGCATAGACGGATAATTTATCGGTTAAACTATAGCCCGAATTGACGGTAAACCGAAGCCGTCCAAAGTCATTGAAACGTTTATCAAAGCCGAAATTTCCCATTAAATACCATGCTGGATTCAGTTGGTATTTCGAAGTCAATTGAATTCTATAGAAACTATTTCTTTGGAATGTTTCTGGGGCAAGTGTGTTGAATCCGTACTCTGCCACTACGGCTGTTTGGGGTATAAAACCAGATTCCTTCCATAAGTTTATTTTAGTACCCACTACCACAGGTCCGGAGAAACTCTGCCAAACAAACTGTGGGCTTTGACCTCCCTCTAGTAATCTTTCACTTTGATAGGTTTGTCCTAACCTTAGCTCCATGCCTTTCATTAATCCATACTTAACCAAAGTATTGTTCCAATTAATGATTTGTACTCTGTCGCTCGGGTTCACCGTTTCACTGTCAAAAGAGAAGCCGGCCTCTATTTGGAAATACCCTTTAGGAATACTTTGCGGATATTCTGAAAATCCAGGTCTGTCGGTCCCAATTTGAATACTGTCTTCTTGAGCCAGCGCATTAAATGTGAAAAACGACAAAGTAAAGAGGTAAATATATCTCATGAGTTGTTGGTTAAGATTTGCAAGTTAACAAAATTTTAATAGTTGATAATCTTGATTTTTTCGAAAAACCAATTTAAATAAATTTAGTAATCTAATTATAATTAATATATTTGCATTAAAATAAATTTAGATTAATCTAAAAATATAATCATGAGAAGCGTATTACTGATAGTTGTACAGGTTCTATTGTTTTTGTCGGTTGTGCATATTTCTAAGGCTCAAATATTTAAAGCTGTTGTTACCGATGAAAATGGAAAGTTTCTTCCTTTTGCCACTGCGCTTGCTCAAGACAGTGGATATGGAACTACCGCCAACGATGTTGGGGAGTTTTCTTTGAAAATCAAAGAAGGTACGAAGCATATATGGGTTTCTCATGTTGGATACCAAAAGCAGGAGGTAACTTTAGAAAATTATAATTTGTCTGAAACTCATATTATTCAACTTATTCCGGATAAATTGGGCTTGAATGAAGTAGTGGTCAGCGGACAATTACAAGCCAGAAGTTTGAGGAATTCCCCAGTAAAAGTAGAAGTTTTCCGGGCTGGTTTTTTGAATGATTTCTCACAAGGTTCTGGAAATTTGATGGAAAGCATCTCTATGATTAATGGTATTCAAGAAAATGTAGCTTGTGGAGTATGTTATACCAATGAAATCAGTATTAATGGTTTGGAGGGTGCTTACACCTCGCTTTTAATCAATGGGATTCCAATATATGGTAATTTGGCCACAGTTTATGGTTTGAACAGCATACCAACTGACATGATGGAAAAAGTGGAAGTGGTCAGAGGGCCAGGCTCTACACTTTATGGTTCAGAAGCCATGGCAGGAGTTATTAATATTATTACTCCACACGCAAAAGAAAATATATTAAGTCTTAATTCCAGTTTCTCACAACTCGGAGAATGGAAAGGAAATCTGATCGCTCAGCATGGGAAGAAAAAGTGGAAGAGTTTTTCTGGGATGCATTGGGATATGGCCAATCAATTTGTAGATCAAAATGGGGATTTGTTTTCAGATGTAGTTTTGAGAGATCGATTTTCAGCCTTCAATTTTTCAGAAAATGAAAGTAAGCAGTTTTCTATTGGCGGCAAGTATTACTTTGAAGATAGAAGAAATGGGGTTTTGGAATATGTAAAAGACAAGAATTATAAAGAATTAAGAGGTAGTGATCAGATTTATGGAGAAAGTATTTATACCCATCGCTGGGAATTGTTTGGCGATAAAAGATTTGTAAATAGTCCTTTTAGATTACAATTCTCGGCTAGCCAACATTGGCAGGATAGTTATTATGGCGATACTTTCTATGAGGCCGAACAGCATCAGGCTTTTGCTAATTTTATTTATGAACATGAATTAGGTAATCATAATCTTTTATCAGGCTTTAGTCAGAGAGTTACCTATTATGATGATAATTCGGCTGCAACGGAAAACGTGTCCGACAATCAAGCAGATGTTCAGATTATTCCTGGTGTTTTTATTCAGGATGAATGGAAAATCAATAAAGATTGGAAAGCCTTATCGGGTGCTCGATTAGACTATTATAATCGCCATGGATTAATATTTTCTCCGCGCTTAAATATTCAGTACCAATTAAGTGAATGGACTAACTTTCGATTCAACAGTGGGACAGGATTTAGAATTGTGAACCTTTTCACCGAAGATCATGCATTTGTTTCTGGTCAGCGAGAATTGTTAATTGAAGAGGATTTGAATCCGGAACGATCTTTTAATGTTGGGCTTGGTTTTCAACATGTCTATACATTTGGGAATCAACAAGGGAGTATTGAAATTGACGGTTTTTACACCTATTTCACTAATAAAATAATCCCTGATTATGAGACTCCCGGTTTTATTATTTATCAGAATTCCGAAGCCTATGCCTACACGAGAGGGTTAAGCGCAAACATTAATCATCAGGTAGGAGCAAATCTTTATCTGAATTTAGGTGCACAATGGCAAAATGCTCGTCAAGCTGAAACAAATGTAGATGGCAAGTTGGAAGAAATGCCCATAATTTATTCACGAGATTGGTCTGCAGTAGGGTCATTAGAGTATAACTTTCCGTTAGATATTAAATTGAATTACAGTCTTAATTGGAATGGACCAACAGCCATGCCTGACATCTATGAGGTGAACGCCTTGGGTGAAATTGTAAGCACTAGAGCTAATCTCTCCCCTAGTTTTGCACAGCATAATCTTAAATTTAGGAAGGAATTCAAAAGAGTTGAAGTCTTTGTAGGAGTTCGAAACTTGTTTGACAATGTACAAGAGATATCGCCTTTGGGCGGTACACAAGATGAGACAGTGGCACTTGGCTTTGGGGAATATTTTGATACTGCATATAATTATGGAAATTTGATGGGAAGGAATTTTTTCTTAGGATTCGATTGGTCTATTTATTAATTCTTTGTTAAAAGTACATTCATTTGAATGTTTTTTAAGCTTGCTGAGCAATTATTAAATTTCTTAAATAGTGTGTATAAACGAAAATAAATATCACTATTTTCATCATCAAGTGCAGCAGTGCATTCCTAAAAAATGGTAAGTATAAGGTTTTGTTTTATAAAGATTTACAAAATTTTTAAATTTTTTCAGTTTCGTATACAACCGCAAAAAATATAGCTTGGTCGTTTTTTTTGTAAATCTTGACGATTAAACGCAACTAATGTCCATAAAATTACTTTATTTTGATATTTGGATAGTATATTTGCAATTAGCTTACATGAAATTTGAACCATTATGAACAGATTCTACTTACTATTAACATTTATTTCAATCGTTGCGTCCCTTCACTCAGTAAAAAGCCAGGTAGTAGGACCTGCTGGAGTTGGAACTGGCGATGGATCATCAGGTCCTCAAAATGTTCTGTGGCTAAGATCTGACATTGGAATAAGTCAATCAGCAGGCAAAGTATCAGCTTGGGCAGATCAATCTGGAAATAACCTGCATGCAAGCCAATCAACACCAGGACTGCAAGCTGATTATACGGCATCTAATGCTAATCTAAATGGTTTTCCTTCAATCAATTTTGGTGCATCAGGTGGCTATCTAACAATTGGAGATGATGATCTCCTTGATGACACAGATGGTCTGACAGCATTTTTTGTATTCAGAACACCTTCTTCAATAGGGACAGAAGGTATATTAAGTAAAAGGGTTTCCAATGGAAATGAACAGTCATATGTGTTCTTTACTACCAGCGGTGGTTTTGAGGCTAGATTTGATGGCGATGGGGGAGTTGATAGTGAAAATTCCACTATATCAGCTGATGATAACCTTGTTATCAGCTCAGTTTTTAATGGGTCAGTGCAGTCAATTAGTAATTTTGTGAATACTGCAGATGGTGGAGTTCAAACGGGAGCTTCTAATCTATTAAATAATGAAAACTCTGATTTGTTCCTAGGGAATTTCAATACAAGCGATACTAGAAACTTTACTGGGGACATTGCAGAAATCATTATTTTCAGAGATGCCTTAAATGGTGCTGAAAGATTAATTGTCGAAAACTACTTAGCCGAAAAGTATTCTTTAAATGTTACCAACGATATTTTTGGGGAGTTCGCGAATTTTACTTCGAATTACTTCAACGATTTTAGAGCAATAGGTACTACAGATGGTACGTCTAAAAGATCTGAATCTGGCTTTTCAGATGCCTTTCAGATAAGAGAAATAAATGGAGGACTAGATACTAACTTAGAGTTTTTCGCTGTAGGACATAATGATGCAGTGGCGCATTCAGAAGGCGTTGTTACAGATTTGGGAGCTAATATCACATCACGTTGGGGTAAGGATTTTTATCTAGAAAACAGCCAAAATAATGTAATCGACAACGGTGAGTCCGATATGGACTTAATTTTTGATTTTGGAGATGCAGGGTTTACATTGGGGAGCCCTTCCAATTATGTGTTACTGTATAGGTCAGGAATCAGCGGAAATTATGAAAGAGTTTTTGCTAACAGCTACGGAGTAGAGAATGGTGATCAACTAGTCATATCTGTACCAGGAAACAGAATTAAATCTGGATATTATACCGTAGGTCAAGGTGATCAGTTGATCAGCAGAACATGGTATGTCCTTCGGAACGGAAACTGGAATGATCCTAATACATGGACTTTAGACGCTGGTATTGCTCCCGCCCCTAATAATCCTGGGGGTGACATCCCTGCTGATGAGGATAATGTTGTGATCAGAAATGGTAGAACTGTAAATATACAAACTGGAACTAATGACATTGAGATTGCAAGCTTAAGAGTTGATGGTAGAATCAACCTAAATAATACGACTGGACATAATTTTAATGTCATCAACGGGAAAGGAACGATAAGTATTCAAGGTAATTCTGGAGTTTCAAATTTCCCTTTAGGAAGTACCACAGGTTCAAATGGTTTTGCTAATGAATTGAATGGTGGACTATTATTGGTAAGTGGTACAGGACTCGAATTTGATCAAGATTTAACATTGAAAGATTTGAGAGTTGATCTAACAAATCCTACAGACCTCGCAATATTAGGTGCTGACTTAACATTAAATGGAGATTTTACTATCAGAAAGGGAAGTTGGCAGTTTGGAGATAATACTGCTACTGCCAGGGACTTCACAGTTTTTGGTGATGTCTTGGTTCAAAATAATGGAAGTACCCAAAACGGTAGAATTCGAACATCTACTCAAAATGTGCGTCATAATTTCAATTTGTATGGCGACTTTACTAATGAAGGGGATGTGCGATTCTCACAGCGAACCACTCAAACTGTTGGAATCGATCCTCCAGACGGAATTACAGATGTATTTTTGATATCTGAAAATAGGAATCAGACGATAAGAGCTAATGGTCCCACCTACTTCTTAAGAGTAATTATCGATAAAGGAGATCCTGCATATTCAGCTACTTTCACTGCAAGTCAAGCTTCCAACTTCGTATTGACAGGTAGGGCAAATCAAAATATTGGTGGTGATGTCAATGCTCCAAATGATAATCAAAATGCATTTGGATTAATAACGGGCACAGCCGTTTTAGGAACAAATATAAATGTTGATCCATTAAATAACACAGGAAATTACTCAGTCGGTACCAATGCAAAACTTCTATTAGATGGTGGCTTTGCTAGGAAAACCGGAGGCAATGCGGTTACCCCTTATGGGACAATAGAAGTTAATGCAGGTACTTTTCAAGTAGAAAGTTCAAGCGGTATTACTTCTAGAGAAGCAGGGACATTAAAGGTTAATGGAGGTATTGTAAATATTCCGCAGTTTAGGACTTCGGTAAACGGTTCTGATAACGTAGGAGGTATGGAGATAAATGGTGGGACTGTCAATATCGGTACGACAGCAGGAGTGAACCCTTCCAATAACTACTATACATTATCCTTGACATATACAGACAATGCTTTTATAATGACAGGAGGCGAACTTAATATCAGTGACGCCACTAATAGAGGGTTAGTATTTATCAATAGTGATCCGGGAAATATTAATGTGACTGGTGGAACAGTTAATTTGATATCTACCAACGGTAATGAGGCTAAAATCTCTACTAGAGCGCCATTCTATAGAGTAATTATGGCTAGTTCTGGAGCGGGTGTGTCAGAAATCACGCTTAATGAAGGCACCAGTGGAGATGGAGGAAATGCCAGAACCCTATCAGGTGAACCACTTAGAGTTCTAGAAGATTTGATTGTCAGAGGTTACAACGATCAATTCTATAATAATCCATTCGGCAATTTCCCTACTACTTTTGCAGCAGTTACTTCTTCTGCAAACGTGAATGATGTTTATGTTGGTGGAAGTTTTTATGTGGGCCGATGGTCAGCATATAATTCGGTTTTTGGAGGCGTGGACCCTTATGATAATTTGGGAGACCAACCAACAGAAGTAAATAGTACTTATTTTAACCAAACGATTGGAACCTCATCAATTGACACTATATATTGGGGTGGATCAACATCTCCCCGCTTAGAATTGGGGAATTTGGTCTTAGACAGGAATTCTGGAAATGAATTAAGAGGTATTGCCAGAGCAGGAGGAAATGGTGCTATTAGATTCGACATTAATGGAAACGGAGAGGTTAGATCGGGAACCTTGGATCAGAATATTTTCACCATTAGGATTTGGGGTAATATCCTTAATTACGATAGAATGGGTACCTATTTTGCTTCTGGAAGTTATCCCGAAGCAGGTGGTACACCAGACGTTGCTCAAATTAGATTTAGGGAAGATCCACCGCTAGTTATAGAAACCGAAGACGGTGCAGTTTTTGGCAATATTAGGTTTAATGTGGGAGCAGCGACTATTGCTGAGCTCAATAGTGATGTTACAATCGAAAGAATGGAGTATTGGAACGGTCGAATTTATATTAAAAACCATACCCTTACAATTGATGAAATTTGGAATATAAACAATGGAGGAGGAAACTTTTTTAACGGAAATGTATCTACTAACAGTTTAATCAATATAAACAACAGTGGTGTTGTTGCAAATATATTGGTGTTTACTGATGGTAATGCAAGTGACGGTGGTTTAAGATTGAAAGTGAATGGCAATACCATTCCAGAAACAGAAGAAAGCAGATTAAATAATATCTCACCTATATCTTTTCCAGTTGGTTTTACAACAGACGGTGGAACTACTGTTTACACTAGACCGGCTCAAATGAAAGTAAAGGACTTTTCAGATGATGGTTATGTTCGAATTAATGTGGTAAGTGGTGAGTTGGAAACATCTGATTTAGGTGGCGGTGAAATATTGCAACATTATTGGAGAGTTCGACATGATGGATTCACTGATTTACCAACAGTTGCCTTTAGATTTTATTACAGAGGCTCTGGTGCTGTTGTTCCTGGTCTAGATAGACCATCAAATTACGCTTCATCTGATGAGGACAATTATGTCCCTGGCTATGTTCTGGATGGAAACCCATATACTCGGGTTTTTGAATCAGACCCAGCGGAGGACTTAAACGATATCATTACTTCTACTTATGGTGGTAATCAAAGTGCCAATGAAGATAATAGAACTAGGATCATTCATTTTAATGGATCAAGCACAACAGCTGAATTTGATCAAAATGACTTTTCTGGCTTTGAATTAGTAGGAGCGAACTACACAGCAGGTGTTTCAGGGAGGTTTGTTGGCGCTCCCGATATTTTCTACACAAGAATATCTGGAAACGGTTTTCCAATTAAGTGGAATAATGGAAATAATTGGACCTTTGCTCCAAATGATATTGATGGTAATTCTACAGTAGACAGCTATGAGTTCCATGACTCAAGACAGCCGGCAGCTGGTGATTTTCCGCAAGCTGGCGATGTCGCAGTAATCGGTTGGGTTCCATTTGGGTCGCCAGGTAATGACGGTGAGCCGCATGGAATCACGGCAGACAATATAGTAGTAAATTTTGCAGAATTGGTATTTAATCAAATGCTGGATGCAAATGACGGAAATCCAACAGGACGTGTGTATGCTCGTAATTTCCAATTCCGGCCCACTTTGAACATCAATATAGCAGGAGGAGGTATCAATGGAGGTCCTGTAAAAGGAGAAGGAATGTTTTGGATCCGTTCAGCTGGTGGTAGTCAGGCAGATCCAGATTTTTCAGGAGTTGATTTGGGTGATTTTGTAAATCAAGACTCTTCATATTTTGTTTATGAAAGTACTCAAGATGGATTTGTTTACAATAATATACCTCCTGAAGTACCGAATCTTCTTATTGCAGGCAATGGATGGGGTGCTGCAGATAGAGATTTTGAGATATCTACAAATGTGACTGTCAAGCAAGATTTTGAGCTATTAGGTGATGTTAATTTGAGATTGAGCTCTGGCGCTACGGGCGATATAACTGTAGAAAATAATCTAAGAATTTTCAGAAGTAATGTAAGCGGTAACGACAGCGGTGGAAATGGTAGAATTGATTTTCCAAATAATGCATCTAGAACCGTAGAAGTTCTGGGTGATTTGAGGCTAGAGAACGATAATGCATTGATTAGAGTGGAAAATCCAGATGCCACAATTAATCAAAGTAACCTAATTGTGCATGGCGATATTTACCAAGATAATAATGGTGGAGGTGGATTGCAGCTTTATACAAATGGAAATCAAGATTTTGTAAAACTTACTTTGAGAGGAGTGGGAAATAACACTTTCGATTACCAATCAGGAGCAATTCCAAATTTCCACAGTATAGAATTAAATAAAGGCAGTGATCTAAGTTCTAGCTTTATTTTCCGGTCAGATTTCAATTTGCCTTTGCCTGCTGATATTAATCAACAGCCTATTGAAATAGTAAATGGCTTATTAATCTTAGATGAACCTAATGTTGATATTACTTTAACTGACGAAGCCAGAGGAAATTTCAGTCTTCCTAATTTATCTAATCCAGAATCATCATCGGGTTCAGGTGGCTTAGAATTAAGACAGGGGATAGTACGGATTGAAGGAGATGATACGGGCTTAATTCTAGATGGATTACTTCGGATTACTGGTGGTACTTTAGACATGGCTTCTGGTACAGGTAATGGAAATAACTTTATTGAGTACTCTGTTTCGGGCAATGCAGAAATCGACATTACAGATGGAACTTTAGACGTAGGTTCTCAGGTCAGAAGAGGTTTACTCTCTACTTCCGGAGTTCTAAAGTATACCCAAAGTGGAGGAGTTGCACGATTTGGAATAAATACTGCTCCTGAACAAAATAGAGGTGTTTTTGAGGTTTTAAATGCTGGAAGTGAATTCAATCATACTGCAGGGGATTTCATAATTGAGAGACAAAATGGTTCAGCTACAAATGCTTCATTAAGGTTAGATCCTGATAGTTATGATTTTACGGGTTCAACTATTACCATTGGTGGAGTCTCAACCCCAGCTGGTCAAAATCAAATTGGCATTAATGCAACTGTTCCTTTGAATAATCTATTGATCACAGGTAATAATAATTTGAATGCAAGAACATTTATTAATCCTTTGATTCTTAATAATTTAGAAGTTGAGAGTAACGGTACTTATTCCGCTAATGGTCTAGATTTAACCATTGTTAACAACATGGAAGTAAATGGAACTTTCAATAATCAAGGAAATGGTACGAATCAACAAACTACATTCTTCAACACTCCTACAACTCAAAGTATTTTGGGAAGTGGGATAATTGATTTATGGAATATTGAAAAAGCGGGAGCAGGGGACCTTTCCATAGAGCAGGAGTTGACGGTTGAAAATAATCTTAGAATCTTAAATGGAATCTTGAATACAAATACTAGCGCGTTGAATTTAGAAGGTGATTTGATCCATGATGGAGAGCACCAATCAGCTGTTGCAGGGCCTGGTATTGTTTTCAAAGGTTCAGCTACTCAGAATATTGCTCGTTCCTCTAGTGGGCAGAGTACATTTGGAACCATTACAATTGACAATAGTAATGGAGTTGAAGTAACAGCCGGGCAAAATGATTTTGAAATCAATCATAAAGTCGTATTAGCTTCTGGCGTGTTCGATATTGGTTCCAACTTATTGATCATGGATGAGGATGCAATTTTTGAAAATGGTGCTGGAGGCGCATCCGTATCTGATTTCAATGTCAATAATATGATTACAGTCAATACTAGTTTGATTGACAAAGGGGTAAGGAAAATCTATCCCGATAACTTCAATGGAAGTTTTGTTTACCCTGTAGGATTATTGAATTATACCCCTGCAGTAGTTACGGCATCTGACGTAGATGGAAATGGTTTTATTACAATTAAGCCTATTGATAATTTCTCAGATGGTATAACCGATGATGACGATGAACTTTGTACTGGAGGTGCAGATTATGATGATACACAAAATGTATTACAGTATTACTGGTTGGTAAAATCGCAAAACATCACAAATTTTGATGGTTCCTTGACTATGTATCATAACGATGCATTAGAGTCTGTAAATAATGCAGAGGGATTGGGTTTAATGAATTATGCACCTGCAAGATTGTTGAATGTTGACGATACTTGGGACAAGATTTATTCAGAACAACTATTTGATGAGGTAGGTAATTCAATTACTTTTCAGTCAGACGTATCCAACGAGTACAGCGGATTAATGAGTGAGACTTTGGAGGGACGATATACAGCAGGTATCACTAGAGATAATAGTGATGCGTTGTTGTGCGGCAGTGCAATACCAAATGTTGTGCCTCTTTTTGAAACTCTGACGGGTTTTGCGGATGGAAATGTAAATGCGGGTGCTTCTTTTGACGGAGGTTCGGCCCCTTCTGTAGGTCAATCGCCAGATTTAGTTGTTAGAGGCAATTATACCTTGGTCTTGAATGATAATTTTAGACGTTTTAGAAAAGTGACAATCGAAGAAAATGCAACTCTAGAAATCAATAGCACTTTTGGACATAATTTAGGAACAATTGAGGGTAGTGGTACTTTGAAACTAGTTGATGATGCTTCGTTTCCAGCTGGTGACTACGAGGATTTCTTTCCAGACGCAAATTGTTCTATAGGCGGAGGCTTAGAATACGAAAATAATGATGTGGGAAATGATGTTACAGTTTTAGCTGAAGGATTTACCAATTTGAAAAGGTTAATATTAAGCGGTAATGGTAAAAAGGTGATGTCTAATGCTACAAGCGTTAACATATGTGAGAACTTAGAATTGACTGGCGGTGACTTTGAAATGGCTAATTTCTCAGAGCTGAGAGTAAAAGGTAATGTCATTAAGAATGGCGGCAGTAGTTTCAATGCAGAGTTTACTGATGCTACTATCGTGATGGATGGAACTAGCAATCAAACAATATCAGGTCAGTTTACTGGTCTTGAAGCATTCAATGTTTTAGAAGTCAATAAGTCGAATGGAAGACTGTCAGTAATTGATGGTAGCAATAATGATATAGAAGTAAGCGGTGAACTTAAATTTACAAATGGATTAATTGATACTGATATCGATAATTCATTGATTATTCAAAACACTGCTGTATTATCGGGTTTTAAATCTTCTAGTCACGTTAATGGTCCTCTCATCAGAAACTTAAATGCTTCCACAGCTTCTGAATTTGATCCTTTTCCTGTAGGGCAAAGTGGAAGATACGGATTAATTGAAGTAAGTTATATTCAAAATACAGACGATTGGACAGCAACTTTCTTCAGTGAAAGCCCAGAGGATAACCCCGCAATTGCCACTTTGTCTAATAATCTTGTTGGAGCTAATCCAGTGGTAAGTGCTAATCAGTATTGGGAATTAACAAGTGCCGGTGCTAATATGGCAAATGTAAAAATATATTGGGACCCAAGCAGTAATATTGCAGATGGTTCGGCAAGCGTTGCACAATCTTTAAGTGAACTAAGAGTAGTTCGATTTAAAGATGGTGTTTCTTCTCAGTGGGAGAATCAGGGGCAATCCAGTGTATCAGGAAATGCAACGAATGGGCAACTAACATCAAATACAAGATTTGATTTTTCTACAAACTTTGTGACCTTTGGGGCAGGAGATGCAAATAACAATTCATTACCTGTTGAATTAACCTTCTTTACAGCTGAGAATAACGGAAACAGGGTTGATTTGAAATGGCAAACTGCTTCTGAGAAGAATAATGATTTCTTTGAGATTCAGCGCTCATTTGATGGTAAAGATTTTGAAGTTCTAGGTATTGTTGAAGGAAGTGGTGATTCTAAAGAAGTTCTTGATTACAGTTTCAAGGACTATTCCCCTCTGGCTGGTGATGGATTCTATCGATTAAGACAAGTAGATTATGATGGAGCTTTTGAATATTCAGAGGTGGTAAAAGTGAACAGAGTTCAGAATTCTGATTTAGTTGCAGTACCAAACCCAACTCAAGCACAAAATATTAAATTGAGATTATCTGGGTTCCATGCAGAGCAAAAAGTACAGGTCTCCATATTTGATATGCAAGGAAGAAGACACTATGAGGCAGTTCATAGTCCATCGGATTTCAATAATGCATTACCGATAGATACAGAACTAAATTCAGGTATTTACATTGTAGATGTGCGACAAGGTAATATAAGAAAGAAGGTTAGATTGATGGTTAAATAACTTATAATGCTAACAAAAAAGAAAGCTGCATTTTCCTTGAGTTGATGCAGCTTTTTTTATATCCCTTTTTTAATAAGTGCAGTTAGCAGAAATTTAAACAGCCACCACCTTCTAGAATATACCATTTTTCCGTTATCAAAAGACACAATTTTTTTGTTAGCAATCATCACAGCAATATTTTGATCAATAAATTTGCTCAGGATAATATATTTGCGAAAAAGAAGATAAGTTTTCAGAGGAAAAATAACAACTGATGCAGAAGAGATATTAATATTCAAGTCATTTGTAGTACCATGAATATTAATTTTGCCTTTTACACTTTGCAGCTCCACATCAGCTGTTATTTGCATTTTTTTCATTTCGATTCAGTTGTAATACTTAATTTTCCGTTCATGGTCCATTCAGTCTTTTCCTCTGAACCGACCTTTTTTGGCACTCCGATTTTGAAATCAGTAAAATCATAGTTGATTTTTGCATTTCGGCCAGTTAATTTATCGTATAACCCAATGGCTAAATCTGGCCAGCTCTGTGTTTCTTCTGTTTTGCTCATAGTTTTTATATTTTATTTAAAAAGGAAACGCCTTGTAAAGCATATTGTTTAATTAAAAATAAAAAAGGTTAAACAAAATGTAGTATAGGTTAAAAATATATTTTTCAACTATTCGGTCAAAGCATTTTATCCTGACGAAATCCCACTTAATTTTGCATCATGCTTTCTATTAATAATTTAGACTACTACATAGGGGATCGGCCTCTATTTGATACCGCTTCTTTACACATCAAACCCAAAGATAAAATTGGCTTGATTGGATTGAATGGACAAGGAAAATCTACTTTGCTTAAAATCATTAATGGTGATATCACTCCAGATAAAGGAGAGGTGCAAATGAGTAAAGACTGTACCATAGGTTTCCTAAATCAAGATTTGCTGTCATTTCAATCTGATGATAGTATTCTGCATGTTGCTATGCAGGCTTTTAAGGAAGCATTAAAGCTACAGGAGAAAATAGAATCTATTCTTAAGAAAATGGAGGAAGATTATTCGGATGATCTAGTAGATAAGCTCACCAAAGCTCAAGAGCAATATGAAATGATGGAAGGTTATAGCCTTCAAGCTAAAGCGGAAGAAATTCTGGAAGGTATAGGTTTCAAAACAGAGGATTTAAGTAGACCATTGAGGACTTTTTCCGGAGGCTGGAGAATGAGAGTGATGTTGGCAAAGTTGCTATTAGAAAAGCCTTCTCTTTTGATGCTAGATGAGCCGACAAACCACTTGGATTTGCCATCGATACAATGGATTGAAAATTATCTAAAATCCTATGAGGGAGCTTATATCATTGTTTCTCATGATAGAGAGTTTTTGGATAGAACAATAGATATTACTGTTGAGGTAGATCAACAACAATTAAATGTATATGCCGGTAATTGGAGCTTCTATAATGAAGAGAAAGCACTTAGAGCCGAATTGCAACAAAATGCTTATGAAAATCAACAACAAAAAATAAAACAGACTGAACAATTTATTAATCGCTTTCGGTCGAAAGCAACCAAAGCCAAGCAGGTGCAATCTAGAGTAAAGGCATTGGACAGAATGGATAAGGTCGATGCAGTGGTGGATAATAATGCCACTATCAATTTCAGCTTTAAAATTAATAATAAATCGGGAAGGCATATTGTTCGACTGAATGAGGTATCAAAGTCGTATGGAGATATAAAAATATTGGAAAATACGGAGGCTCATATCGAAAGAGGGGATAAGATTGCCTTAATTGGAGCCAATGGTAAAGGTAAATCTACTTTACTAAGAATTATTGCAGGAGAAGAAAAGATTAAGGGCAAAAGAGAGGAAGGTTATAATGTAGAATTTGGTTTTTTTGCTCAACATCAACTAGAATCTCTCCATATTAATAACGAAATTTTGGATGAGCTGAAACAAGCAGGCAGTGACCGAACTGAAATGGAGTTAAGAAATCTACTGGGATGTTTTCTTTTTAGAGATGAGGAAGTATTTAAGAAAATTAAAGTATTATCAGGAGGAGAGAAGTCTCGAGTAGCTTTATCTAAAACCATGATTTCTAATGCGAATTTCTTGCTATTAGATGAGCCGACCAACCACTTGGATATGCAATCGGAAAATATACTAATTCAGGCTTTGCAACAATATGAAGGCTCTTTTATAACAGTGTCACACAACAGATACTTTGTTTCTAATGTAGCCAATAAAATTTGGTGGATTGAAGATTACCAAATTAAAGAGTACCCGGGGACCTATGATGAATTCCAAGATTGGTTTGCGAAGCGGGAAGCGGCAAAAGTAGAAGATAAGAGCTTTGATGAGGAGCTGAAAAAGGAGCAGAAAAAGGAAAAGCAGTCCAAGCCGAGACATAATCCGGAAGATGCTGAATTTAAAGCTAAACAAAAGGAGCTATCAAAGCTAGAAACAACTATTGAAAAGCTAGAGGCAGATAAGAAAGTGTTGGAAGAAGAACTTGCTAAACCTTCTGTTTACGGTAATCCTGATAAGCTTTTTGAAGTAAATCAAGAATTCGAAAAGCTTAGCAAGGAGTTAGAACAATTGACAGAAGAGTGGGAAAATTTAGCCTTGGAGTTAGAATAAGTTTTCTTGTCGGACTGACGCATTTGGTGTCTGACTGATACTTGTAGGATTTCGACAGTAATTTTCAAAGAGCCTGAATATGAACTGCGGTTTTATATGAGATTATCCTATAGAAGCAGGTATTTTATCTTTCAAGTGAAAGCTTAGCATTTCCCTCATTTAAATGATTTAATAGAGTCTTGGCTACTGATTATACTGAGGTAAATATATTCTGAAAGTAGTGCCTTTGTCAATTTCGCTTTCAATATCCATTTCTCCTTTATTCATACTTACAAATTCTTTAACCAACTGAAGACCTAAGCCGACACCTTTTTCTCCCTGGGTTCCCTGGCTGATCTCAAAATTATCTTCTGCTAGGAGTTGATCGATTTTAGACTGTGGCATACCAATACCAGTGTCATTTACTTTTATTACTACAAAAGAGTTTGATTTTTCAGCTGCAATACTGATTTCTCCTCCTGCGTCAGTAAATTTTAAAGCATTGCTCACTAAATTTCTTAATATGGTTTTGGTGCTATTTACGTCTGCCCACAAATATAGATTATCAGATATATTTGTCCTCAAACTGATCTTTTTAGACTCAGCCATATTAAAAAACAGATCGATTAATTCATTGATTAAGTGATTGAAATCAATCTTTTCCGGATGATAAGGGATGTCGCCTTGTTGAGTAACCGACCAATCCAATAAATTGGTTAACAGACTTGAAAGATTGTTGACAGATTTATCAAATACTCTATGGATGTCATTTAGGTCTTTAATGTCTTGACTATCAATACTCATCTTCATGATTGTGGATAAGCCTTTAAAAGAATTAACTGGCCCCATTAAATCATGTGCAATAATGGACAAGAATTTTTCCCTTGTTTCATTGATGGCTTCTAATTGGTCTCTTTGCGCTTCAGCTTCTTCCTTTCTTTCCTTCAATATTAAATTGAGCGTTTGTTTTCTTCTACTATTGCGGTAGTAAAGAAAACTGGCAAGCCCCAATAGGATAATAATGACTGCCATGGAAGCAAAAATGATGTATTGAGTCCTTTTTTCATTTTTTAAGATTGTAATTTCTGCTTCTCGTTTATTTACTTCGTATTCAGTTCTCAACTCCGCTATTTCCCGAATTTTACCTTCACTATTGATGCTATCTCTGTATGCTAAATACTGACTCTGATGATAATACGCTTTTTGATAGTTGTTTTGAGCAACATACAATTCTGATAATTTGAGGTTGGCATCGCGAATCTGCTCTTTTAAGGAATGTTCTAAAGAAATGTTCAGACTCTGAACAGCATAAGTAAGTGCTTTTTCATAATTATCCCTATTTTGATATATATCTGACATGTAGGTATTATAGACGGCTATTGGATAAAAATCGCCTTCCTCTTCCAGAATATGAATTGCTTCTTGTAGATTGGTCTCTGCTAAGGAATCACTTCCTAAATCGGCATGAGTCAAACCGATGTTTCCGATATTATAAGCTAGGCCTACTCTATGACCGACAATTTCAAATATATCCCCTGATTCCTTGAAATACGTTAGAGCAGAGTCAAACCGCTGATTTACTCTGTAGATTTCCCCAGTATTCATTAGATTGATTGCTAAGTTCACTGAATCTTGAATTTCTCTATATATTTTAATTCCTATATTGGCATATTTAACTGCATTTTTAAAATCCTCATTTACTTTGTAGATGTTTGATATTGAGGCATTTACTAATGCTTCGTTTCTAATATCATCAAGTAGCTCGTTTTGTTTTAGCGCTGCGTAGTAGTACTTTAATGAAGTGTCTAGATCACCTTTTTTCTTGTAAATGTTACCTAACTCGTAATTAGTCTTAAATAGCCATAATTCGTTATGTAGTTGATTTGATAATTTTAATGATTTCAGGGCATATTTTAACCGTAGGTCGGGTTTTAATTTATTGTTTTTATATATTTCTTCTAATGTGACAAGTTGCATACTGTCACTTGTATTACTGAATTGAGTTTCTACAATATTTATCAGACTATCTGCATCTTTAAAAGATTGAGACAGGCTGAGTGAACTGTATAAAAGGAAGACTAAGGTATAAGTCTTCCAAGATAGGACTTTTTTGTGGGGGTGATTAGCCGCCATGTTTCATTTCTAGATCTGGGTCATCAGTATAATTGTTATCACCAATCTTATATCCAATGCTATAAGATTCTGTACCTGTGGCATTTTCGCTTATAGTACCTGTCCAATCAGTTTTAGGATCATTAGGATTTACTGGTGCAGGATCCACTGAAAAAATATCTTGGCTATCTGGTTTTGCTGTAATCCCAGTAATTTGATCTATTCCTCCATTGGGGACTAATTTCCAGGTTACCGTATCCCCAGGGTGTACTTGAGTTGTAATACTATCTTTTCCGGCATGACCTTCATTATCGGTTAAGTAGAGGTGATTGTTCCCTTCTTGTTTGCTGATGTTGATGATTTCTGTTGACATGAATTTTATCTTAGTTTTATTTTAAAAAACTCAATATACAATCCTAGTCATAAATATATAAAAATATTCGATAGATAGTTTTAAAAGTTAGATGTAGCAACATTTAAAAATGATCCAGCTTGCAATTGAAATATTGGAGATTGGGCGCATGGATTATATCCCGGTAAATAAAAGAGACCTGTCAGGTATGCTAAACCTAACAGGTCTCTTTACTGTACTCCTTATTAATTTAGAGTCAAATAAGAAGGAGAGGTTTAAAAAATCACTCCAAACGATATGGCTCTTAATGGATATTCAGCTTCTGGTCCTCTGTCTTCAATGAAAATTGGGCTCAAATCGTAGGTGGCAAACAAATCTACTCCTTTCCATCCTACTTGTGCTTTAATTCCATATTTCCAGTTATTGATATGGAAATTGTTTTTTACTACATCTTTGCCATTATCGTTATACTTGAATTTTGATTTACTGGCAATTCGATAACTTCCATAAGGCCCTGCACCAAATCTGAAAGCATTGCTGCTTTTACCCAAGTGAAACATTGGCACTAAGTTGAAATTTAAGTATGTGATATTCAATTTACTTCTCGTTGGGCTGATGTCTGGTCTTGATAACTCAGTATCATTTAAGAGTAACTGTTCAGGTCCTTTTGTTACTTGATATTTAGTATCAGCCAACGCAAAGTTATTCCACAATAACCCCATTTGAAAATTGAATTTTACATAAGGACTAACTGAGATGATGTGGTTAGAGTGTAGACCGTAAGTCCATGAGGTCAATGGGTCTAAACTAAAATCTTTATTGTCACTATCAGGGAATTGATTGTCATTATTCAGGTAATTATTTAGTCCCATAGAGAAATCAATTTCATGATCATAATTTATAAAAGATGTTTTTCTTTTTTCAATAGTTTTTTCTTCATTGAATGCAGTATCAAACTCTTTTTTCAACTCCTCTTTCCAATTATTGTCTTCTTTTGACTCATCAGAGGTGTAATTTTTCCCTTTATCGAATACTCTACCAATTACAAAAGGGATGTCAGCTTCGTCACGGTAATCTCTAATGAAACCTATTCCTGATTCAGGTATATTTGTGGTGGAAGCGGTACCAGAAAAGCCATCATTACAATCGACTTTAAGTGTAATGGCTTCAATTTTACCATCTATTATTTCAAGGCTTTCGTATTCTATATCTATATTTAGTTCTTCGGCCTCTTCTTTAAATTTTTCTAACTCAGCCCTTTTTGTTGATTTATATATTCTTACAATGAATACTCCCTTGTTTACTAACTGATTATCCTCTGCTGCTCCGATTACTAATTTAGTATCTGCATTTTCTGAGTTGTAACTTTGTGCTAGGCCTAATGTGCTCAAAAAGCCTAAACAAACTACCATCGATATTTTCATTATATTTTGCATGTCTGTGTCTTTTTTTTTAATTATTTCCTTTTTTATTGAACTGTAAGGCTGAAGCAAATAGCTCGTTTTTCGCACTTCTTAGTTCAGCTAAACTAAATTCACTGGCCAGCGATTTAAGTTTTTTATTACTCTTTTCTATTATGTTCTGATCTTCTTTACTTTCTGCGTAAGTGTAATGTATTTCTACAATTACTTTGTTTGCATCCACTTTTGGAGCAAGTCTTAATTCAGGAACCATGTTCAATCTAATATCTGCTTTAAAAGCATTTACTTTATCCAATGTAGCCATTCGGCTTAAGTCTTGCGATTCAACCTTTATTGGAGTAGATTTTTGAATTGGAGCAGAAATTTGTTTTTGTAGGATGTCCACTTGAGTTTGAGTCTCTTGCTGTAACTCAGGAAATCTTATTTCTCCAGTCTCATTAAGACTTATACTTGATTGATTGAGATCCAATTGGGCAAAATTTTGCTCCGTATTTTGATTATAGTTATAAGCTATTCCGAATGACACAATCAATAGGATACTAATGCTAGCTGCTATCATCCAAGGGAAGCCCTTTTTTTGCTTTTTGCCTTTCATTTGGGCTTGCATCTTTGCGAAAGCATCCGCAGATACTACCTCGCTGTGACGATCCAGTTTTTGCTTGAATAATTGGTCTATTTTATGAGTTTCCATGACTTATTGATATTTCTTGTTCCATTTCTGCTAGTCGTTTTTGCAAGTAGACCCGTGCTCTACTCAACTGCGATTTGGAAGTGTTTTCATTAATACTTAACTGTTCAGCTATCTCCTTATGAGAATAACCTTCTATGGCATAGAGGTTGAAAACCGTTCTATACCCTACTGGCAATTCGCCTATCATTTGCATTAAATCTTCTGTTTGCAAATGATCCTCCATAGCATCATAATTTGGTAAATGGTGTGCTTCCTCTATATCCATATTCAGTTGCATATTTTTATGCTTCCGTAGATATTGCAAAGATTCATTTACCATGATGCGCTTCATCCAGCCTTCGAAATTCCCTTCACCTGTATATTGTTCTATTCGTTCAAATATCTTGGTGAAAGCTGTGATCATCACGCCTTCTGCTTCCAACACATCTTTTACGTATCTTCTGCAAAGGCCTAACATCCTGCCGGAGTATTTGTCAAACAAGGCACGTTGTGCACTTGCTTTTTGCTTAATGCATCCTGCTATTAAGTCTTCTTCCGTTTTAGATTTGTTGATAAACACTTTCATTATTGCTGGTTACATCTTCAAGATGCAATTGGGTTACGATCAGTTGCGTGGGTTGATAAAGTTTTTTGAAATTTAGTGAAATTCTTATTGAAAAGATGCCGAAATCTTCAATTATGGAGAATTAGAGGGTATTATTTTTTCTAAATAAAAAAGGATAGAAGCTAAATGATTCTATCCTTTTGTAATTATCAAACATTTTAAATGTTAGATGCAATGATTATTTCCCACCATCTCTATTAGCTTTTCGTGGCTCTGGCCATTCATACTGTTCATTTGTTCTACGATTTGTAGGTAGTACTGCTCTTTCTCTTGCAGTGGTGTCATCATCCTCACTTGCCATATAAGTCAATATTGCAGTTAGAATAGCATTGTTACGCACATCATCAAATACAATTTTGTCATAAGTATCTAAATTAGTATGCCATGTGTAATTCCAGTAGCTCCAACTAAGCGAGCTTAAAGAAAATGCAGGTGCGCCTGCAGCTACAAAAGAAGCATAATCAGATCCTCCTCGTGAAGGTGTTCCCGGAAAATTTGTCTCCAATTCATTTTTGTACTCTCTTGGTACAGCCTCTAACCAACTTCCGATATAATCATAGGAATGTAGAAATCCCTGACCAGAAATATTGACTACTCTACCAGTTCCATTATCCTGATTAAACACTGCTTGTACGTTTTCTACTATTTCAGGATGATCTTCCACAAAAGCACGAGATCCATTTAAACCTTGTTCTTCACTTCCCCACAGTCCTACAATAATTGTCCTCTTAGGATTTGGGTACAGCTTTTTAAGAATTCTTGCAGCTTCCATCATAGTTATTGTTCCAGTGCCATTATCAGTTGCTCCTGTAGCTCCGTCCCAAGAGTCGAAGTGCGCAGAAAGAATAACGTATTCTTCTGGTTTTTCAGTCCCTTTTATAGTGGCAATAGTATTGAAGGTAGGAACTGTTCCTAGTTCGGAAGACTGCGCCAAGATCTTTATTTTTGGTTTTGCTCCATTTTCAGTCAAGCGATAGATCATTCCGTAATCCTCTAAAGACAAATCAACAACAGGGATATTTTTAGTATTTGCACTGAATATCTTATTTGCTCCAAATCCATTTGACCATCTGGATTGAACAATAGCAAGGGCTCCTGCATTTTCCAGTACTTCATTTATGTTTCTTGAGTTATATCCTGTGGCATTCATTCTTGCTCTCCAAGCTTCAGTTTGGGCATCTCTTTCAGTTTTCATTTTTTCAAATGATTCCTCTGTTGCAAATTCTTCCCAATTGTAATCTGGACGTCCGGTAGGTTGATTCATTGAAACTAACACAATTTTTCCTTTTACCGTTGGTAGCCACTTTTGAAAAGCAATAGAGTCTTCCACTTCAGGAATAATCATGAGTTCAGCAGTTACTCCTTTTTTGGAGGTACTTGGACTCCAAGCTAGTTGCATTCCACTTAGGCTAACAACTCTAGGCTCCACGAGATCTACATGTGTTATTCCTCTTTCCCAACCTCTCCACTTGCCCCATTCTTGGTTTTCGGCTTCAATTCCCCAGCTTTGAAACTTCGCTACTGCCCAGTCATTAGCTTTTTTCATTTGTGGGGTCCCTACCAAACGAGGACCAATTACGTCCATTAATTCATGTGCCAAAGGTTCCAATTGTGAATTATCATTAGCTTCTTTCACAATGGCGTCAACCATCTCTGTTGAAGTTTGACCAAATGCATTCGATATTGCAAATAAGCAATAGATGGTAAAAAGTAGTTTTAATTTTCTCATAAGTATTTGTTTGCTTAATTATACATACAAGATATTAAATACTTACTTTGCTGATGCGGTAATTTATATGAGTGGAAAACTGTAGGGTTTTATTTAAAAGCTTTAAACGAGTAAAAAAATTGCTCTTAACTTGATGTTTTTCCCACAAGCCATCAAGTCAGTTCTCATTTTGATCCATTTCTACCTTTTTTCGAAGTTTCTCAGCTTCTACTTTTGCTATTCTAGAATATTTTTCTACAAGATCTCTTGAAATTTCTTGTTCTCTACCTTTTTGCTTTAAAGAGTCAGTGTACTCTTTAACCAAAGCTTTTTGCTCCTCTACTTGTTGCTTTTGATTAAATGCAAAAACTACTGAAACTGCTGTGATAATTGTAAGGATAAAAATGATTAGGTTCTTTTTCATTACTTATTAGCGGTTGATACATTAACTTTCAATATATAGCATAAATGATTTTAATACAAGTAATTGAATCAGATTTGATTGTAAATTACAGGCATCTGTCCTTTCCATTTATTCCATAAATCAGCCTTTTGAATTAAGTCTGCCATAAAATGAGCTACATTTATTCTACTCGTTTTACCAGGCCTAAAAATGGCACTTGTATTTGGAGAGGGAAGTAGGGAGTATTGACTTACCTGAGATTCGTCAATTAAAGAATCTGGTCTTACCACTACCCACTCGATTGTATTGTTTTGCTTTCCGATTTTTTTTCTAAGATATTCTGCTGCTAGCTCGTTATCAAGGTGTGGAGGTAACAGCAATCGAAGCAAAGTAATGATTAAGCTTTCACTAACAGAGATGGATTCTTTTAAATCCCTATTTCGGTTTCCTGCAGTGTTCATCAAAACTAACTTGATGGGTTTTTGATTTTGGACTTTTAGAATGGATGAGGTTAGCAATCGTACTGCATCAGTTACAAGCCTCCTAGGCTTCCCAAACAAGCCTTTAAAATTAAGATTGTGACCAAGACAAACCGCCACGGAATTACAATCAGAAACAATTTCCTTCATTAGAACTGTTTTCATTTTAGAGATTTCAGCAGATATAATTTCCAAGTTCGCATGATTTTGCCAAAATGTAGGGATTTGGGCGGTCGGGCGAATGACTACCTTTATATTCTGTTCAGCTAACAATAATTGTTCGACCAAAAGTTTTCCCGTGGCACCGCTGGCACCCAATATTAAAGTTTTCAATTATTTAAGGGCTTAGTTTCGTACAATCCAATGTGAAATATTTATCAATATAGTATACTATAATTTAAAATCAATCATACGGGGTCTAGTCTAGACTTCTCTTAAATATCTCAGTTCAATCCAGCAGATTATAAAATCAACACTCATAAAATTCTTCTACCAAATTTCATCCAAAATTCTTAGCTTACTTATCAAATCAAAAAAACCAATTCTTATGAAGAAAATATTTTTGTTCTTACTAATAGCTTTTGTATCTGCCGAAGCTTTTTCCCAAGGCACAATGCTGTTGCGTCAGCCTAGTCTTTCGGCCGAGAATGTCGTATTTGTGTATGCAAATGATTTATGGAAAGCCCCACTTTCTGGTGGTGATGCTGTTCGGCTGACTACTTATGAAGGATATGAGTCTTCCCCGCACTTTTCAAACGATGGAAACTGGATTGCTTTCAGTGCCGAATATGATGGTAATACTGATGTATTTGTAATGCCTGTTGAAGGGGGAACACCTAAACGATTGACCTACCATCCGGGTAGCGATTATGTTCAGGGCTGGACACCCACAGGGGAAATACTATTTAGAACTGGCAGAAAGGCTCACCCTACCAAAACCTCTCAACTATATACCGTTGCAGCAAAAGGAAGCTTTCCTCAGCCTTTGGTAGATATCAGAGCTGCATATGGTGAGCTTTCCTCTGATGGTAAACATTTAGCTTATACACCCATAACCTCTTGGGATCCTGAGTGGAGAAATTACAGAGGTGGTCAAGCTATGCCCATCTGGATTTTAAATCTTGATAATCAACAGCTAACCAGAACACCGCAATTGGATAAAGAGAGACATCTTGATCCAGTTTGGGTAGGCCAAAAAGTCTACTATTTATCCGAAAGAGATTATGTAAGCAATATCTGGAGCTACGATATGGTCTCAGCTGAGGAAGAACAAATTACCTTTCATAAAAAATATGACGTAAAAAGCTTAGATGCCTTTGGCGATCAAATTGTGTACGAGCAAGGAGGATATCTTCATTTATTAAATGCAAGTAACAATACTTCCAGACAATTGGAAATCTATGTAAAAGGTGATTTGAACTTTAGTCGTGAAAGATGGGAAGATGTAAAAGCAGGAAACGTTGATAATCCAAACCTATCTCCAAACGGAAAAAGGGCAATATTTGAGCATAGAGGAGATATTTTTACTTTTCCGAAGGAGGAGGGGAGCTGGAGAAACATCACCCAAAGCAGTGGAGTAGCTGATCGCTATCCTATTTGGTCCCCAAAAGGTGATCAAATTGCTTGGTTTTCTGATGCTAGTGGGGAATATCAATTGGTGGTAGCGAATCAATTCGGAGAAAATCAAAAAGCTTATGCTTTAGAAAATCCAACTTTCTACTTTACTCCGGATTGGTCGCCAAATGGTAAAATGATTACCTACACTGATACGGACTACAATATTTGGTATATTAATCTAGAAAATGGACAGGTCAAAAAAGTAGATACGGATGGTTATGCACATCCAAACAGAACATTGAATCCAAATTGGTCTCCCGACAGCCGTTATATTACCTATGAAAAACAGCAAAATAGTCATTTCAAAGCTATTTTCATCTATGATACCCAATCTGGACAGACATATCAAGTTTCAGATCCTTTAGCAGATGCAACTTCGCCTCAATGGGATCAATCCGGAGAGTACTTGTACTTCTTGGCAAGTACAGATTATGGCTTAAATTCGGGCTGGCTGGATATGAGTTCTTATGATCCTTCAGTAAGTAGAAGCCTCTATGCGGTAGTTCTAAGTGCTGATGGAAAGGCTCCTAATTTGCCTCAAAGTGATGAAGAAGAAGCCAAAAAAGAGGAGGAAAGCACCAAAGATAAAAAGGATAAGAAAAGCAAAGAAGAAGCCACTACTGAAAATAAGAAAGTTGAAATTGATTTTAGTAATATTCAAAATCGTGTTGTGTCTTTAAAACTACCTGCAAGAAATTATCAATTTATCAAAAGTGGTCAACCCCATAAAGTGTTTATTGCGGAATCTGTTCCTAATCAACAGGGATTGAAAGTACACGACTATGATGTAAAAAAAGAGAAAGCAGAAGATTGGGATGACGGTATTAGTCAAATGGTGCTGTCAAAAGATGGTGAATTCACATTGTTTCAAAAAGGGGGTAGCTGGAGCGTTACTGCTAGCTCAGGAAAACCGAAGGGAGAGGATAATATTTCTATATCGGCACAAATGAAAGTGAATCCGACATCAGAATATGCGCAAATATTTAAGGAGGGCTGGCGATTTATGCGTGATTTCCTGTATGTCGATAATGTGCATGGAGCACCTTGGGATAAAGTATATAGTTGGTATCAGCCGTGGGTGAAACATGTCCATCATAGAACTGATTTAAATTATTTGGTTGATATTTTAAGTGGTGAAGTTGCGATCGGGCATTCCTATGTTTCAGGTGGAGATATGCCAGATGTGGAAAGTGTCCCAGTCGGTTTGTTAGGGGCCGATTATGAAATCAGGAACGGCTTCTACAGAATATCTAAAATATACGATGGTGAACAATCAAACCCAGGCTTAGAAGCTCCACTTGGCTTAACTGGTCAAAAAGTGAAGGTGGGTGACTATATATTAGAAGTTAATGGAACCCCAATAACTGAAGCTGATAATATTTATGACCATTTTGCACAAACAGCTGGAAGAACTGTTGCACTATTGGTTAATAGTAGCCCTTCAAAATCGGGAGCTGAAAGGATATATGTTGAACCATTAAGTAGTGAATATTGGCTGCGATATGTTGATTGGGTGGAAGGCAACAGACGGAAGGTAGATGATATGTCCAATGGAAAGTTGGCGTATGTTTACATTCCCAATACCAGCGGGCCTGGTTTCACAAGCTTCAATCGCTATTATTTTTCTCAACAAGATAAGAAAGGAGTGATTTTAGATGAGAGGAATAACGGAGGTGGATCTGCAGCTGATTATATGATAGATATTATGACCCGTGAGCCGATTGGTTATTTCAACAGTAAGGCAGGAGAGAATCGTCCTTGGACTTCCCCGATAGCGGGGCTTTGGGGGCCAAAAGTGATGATTATAAATGAAAGAGCCGGTTCTGGAGGCGATTTATTGCCTTATATGTTCAAGAAGAAGGATATTGGACCATTAGTAGGAACTAGAACCTGGGGTGGCTTAGTGGGCACCTGGGATACACCTCAATTTATAGATGGAGGAAGAATGGTAGCTCCTAGAGGTGGTTTTTATGATACTGATGGCGAATGGGCAGTAGAAGGAAAAGGTATAGCGCCAGATGTTGAAGTAATTGATGATCCTAAATTGGCCATGCAAGGGCGAGATGCACAATTAGAAAAAGCAGTAGAACAAGCTTTAAAGCTACTGGAAACTGAGGAGTTTGAAATGCAACCTGAACCTGAAGCTCCAGTGAAATGGAAGCGACCGGAGGGGTGGGATGATAATTAATAATTAGTAATTTGAGAATTACTAATTCATGTCAGATATTATCTTTTTAAGTAAAGGTGTTTTTAATATTACCAATGTCTGACATGTTTGCTATAATTAAAGTTAGCTTATCATCCATGTCGGACATTTTTTTGCTTTATGAAATATGGGAGCATGGAGGATGTCCGACATTTTTATATATATTTCACCGACTCAATTCCGACACTCACCTAGTTTTGCCATTTTTTGGCCTATTTACAAAGGTATTATTTATAAAACCTTTCTAAGTTTGTTTCATTACTAAAAATCAAACTGTCATGAAAAACAAACAAGAAAACACAGGAAGAAACAATGCATCATTTGGGGTTATACTTTTGATCATTGGAGGTATTTTATTATTAGATAGAATGGATGTAATAGAGTTCAGCTGGATATTTAGCTGGCCATTTATCTTTATCGGGATTGGTATTTATTCTTTAGTTCGACATGGTTTAAGAAATGGATTTGGCCTCATCATGTTGTTGGTCGGTAGTTTTTTCTTAATCAGACGAGAAGGGTTTATTCCAGCTGAATACTATGATTACTTGTTACCTGGAGGTATCATTTTAATAGGATTATATTTGATCCTTGGCCGCAGCCGCAAGTTTGGTTTCCAGAAAGGAGATTCCGAACACGGCTCTGATGAAGACTTAGGTCTTTCTGATTCTAAAACAGTGGAAAGTGATTTTATAAGAGCCGAGGCGGTATTTGCGTCTGTTCAAAGACGGTTGATTACCAAGAATTTTAAAGGTGGGAAAATTACAACTGCTTTCGGTGGAGCGGACATTGATTTATCCAAAGCAGAAATTCAAGAAAGTGCTGTTCTGGATGTGGAAGTTACTTTTGGCGGATTAAAACTTATTATCCCCCCACATTGGGAAGTTCAAGCGGATGTAAGTAATGTATTTTCAGGAATTGAGGACAAAAGAGCATTCCCATCTGTAGATGAGTCCGATAGAAAAATTCTGTATATAAAGGGCTCAGTTAATTTTGGTGGTTTAGAATTTAAATCCTACTAAATTTAGCAATGTTTTTGCAACTCATTCGACATCAAAGCAATGCATGGATTAAGCTTTCAGCCATTCTTTTGGTTTGGCTGAGCTTAGCCATTTTTTTATTAATGCACTATGATCTTGATTTAACCTCCGCTATAATAGATAGCGTTTTATATAGCTCCTTATTGATTTTAGGATTTATGTTACTTGATAATATCTTCAAGTTCTATACTCCTACCAAAGGAAATATTATATTGGTGGTAGTTTTCCCCTTCATTTTGTCCTTGATTCTTTTGTACACAGGAGATTTGCTTATGAAATGGGCTGTTCCAGAAAATTTGAAAAATGTCAATTTCCAGCAAAATGCTTTCGTAATCAGAGGATTTATCATCCTTCTTATTTTTACAGGCTATTCCTTAATTTTAAATTTTCAAGCTAAGTTGGAAGAGCAAGTTAAGGTAGAAGAACGGGAGGTAAAAATGCAAAAAATGGCAAATGAGGCAGAACTTCATCAGCTTCGTCAACAATTACAACCACATTTTTTGTTTAACAGCTTGAATTCTATTAGTTCTTTAGTGAAAGTGAAACCCGAAAAGGCCAGAGAAATGGTGTTACAATTATCAGACTTTTTAAGAGGTACCATCCAGAAAGAAGCTGATAGGTGGATTCAGGTAGAAGATGAGATCCAGTTTTTAAATTTATTTATTGATATTGAAAAAGTAAGGTTCGGACACAGACTACAAGTCAATTTTGATATTGAGGCTGGCATTGAGCAATTGAAATTGCCTCAATTAATGGTCCAACCATTATTAGAAAATGCTATTAAGCATAGTCTATATGGTTTAACAGGAGATGTTGCCATTACTGTGCAGTTTAAGAAAATGAAAAAGAGTCTTGAAATCATCATTGAAAATCCATTTGATCCAAAAGCAGGTCAGACAAAAGGAGCTGGATTTGGTTTGGAAGCTGTCCGAAGACGATTATTTCTAATTTTTGGACGATATGATTTACTTAAAACTACTGCCTTATCTCAGCAATTTAAAGTTGAACTATTAATTCCTCAAATCTCATGATAAAGACTATAATAATTGATGATGAACCCTTGGCAACAAATTTAGTTGCTGAATACTTGTCGAAATTTTCAGATTTTGAGATTGTAGCCATTTGTCATGATGGTTTTGAAGGTATTAAAGCCATTCACCAACATCAACCCAATTTAATTTTTCTTGATGTTCAAATGCCAAAAATAAATGGTTTTGAAATGTTGGAATTACTGGAAGAAATTCCATCCGTTATTTTCACCACTGCTTTTGATGAATATGCTATGAAAGCGTTTGAGGTTCATGCTGTTGATTATTTGTTGAAACCTTTTTCTCAAGATAGATTTGATAAGGCGATTGAAAAATTTAAACAGACTGGTAAAGGACAAAACATTCAAGAGCTACTCGATAATGAAACCACAGAAACTATAGCTTCTTTAAGCAGAATTGTCCTAAGGGATCGGAATGATATCAAAATTATTCCCACTAAGGAAATTCAATATTTAGAAGCCAATGATGATTATGTAAATATTTATACTAAGGAGGGAAAGTTCTTAAAAAATAAAACCTTAAGCTATTTTGAAAATCATTTGCAAGCAGATTCATTTGTTCGGGTCCATCGGTCTTACATTGTGAAAATAGCCGAGATCACAAAAATTGAGGCTTATAAGAAGGATAGTCACCTAGTAATATTAACACGTGGAGAAAAGATTCCAGTGAGTAAGACGGGTTACCCCAAATTGAAAAGTGCTTTAGGGATATAACACAGTCCTCGCCCCCTGAACCCACCAAGGAGGAAGAGACAACAATAAATTCAAGCTACAATTTGTAGTTTTCGGATCTGAATTGAAAAAATGGCAGGTCGTGACCTGCCATGTATATTTTCTTTTGGAATTGATTTAAAGCAAAGTGGTGGGGCACACATATTCACTAATAGGAATATTGGTTTCTTTGATGCCTTTAAAACCATCTCTTACATCTATAAATTTTTCCCAACCTCTTGCTTTTAAAATGGAGGCAGCTAGCATACTTCTATAACCACCGGCACAATGAATGATGAAAGGCTTATCTTTCGGTAACTCAGCCAAATGAGAGTTGATCTGGTTTAGTGGAATATTTTGTGCTCCTATAACGTGCTCAGAATCAAATTCACTTTTCTTCCTAACATCAAAAATTAATGGCACATCTTTCATTTCACAGGCTAATTCTCTTGCATCAATCCGGCTTACTTTGTCAATTTCTTTATGGGCGTATTTCCAATTGTTAAATCCTCTGTCCAAGTATCCAATGGTGTGATCGTAACCAATACGTGATAGTCTGATCATAGCTTCTTCTTCTTTGCCCTCTTCAGCAACCAACAAGATTTTTTGTTTTATATCCGCAACCATTTCACCAACCCACATGGCAAAATTTCCATCCAATCCTATATTGATACTGTTGGGGATAAAACCTTTGGAAAATTCTTCAGCATTGCGAGTGTCTAAAACTAATGCACCGGTTTCATTGGCAGCAGCCTCAAAAGCTTCTGGACTAAGCGGTACTTTGGCTTTCTCTAGTACGTGGTCAATGCTTTCATATCCTTGAATATTCATCAATACGTTTTTCGGAAAATAACCTGGAGGAGGGGTTAAACCAGTCAATAATTGCTTAATGAATTCTTCTTTTTCCATGGGTTGTAACGCATAATTGGTTCCTTTTTGATGACCTAAAGTATCGGTGGTTTCCTTGCTCATCATTTTACCACAGGCACTTCCTGCACCATGATTTGGATATACAATCAAGTGGTCAGCTAAAGGAAGAATTTTTTCATGTAAGGAGTCGTATAGATGTCCTGCTAATTTTTCCTCAGTAAGGTCTTCAATTACATGTTGAGCCAAATCAGGTCTGCCTACATCCCCAATAAATAAAGTATCTCCAGTAATGATGCCTTGATCATCACCATTCTCATCTATCAGAAGATACGTGGTACTTTCCATAGTATGGCCTGGAGTATGCAGCACTTTAATTTTGTAATTTCCAACTTCAAAAATATCATTATCTTGCGCAACTATAGCCTCAAAATGTGGTTTAGCTGTTGGGCCATATACAATTTTAGCTCCTGTTTTTTTGGCTAAATCCAAATGACCGCTCACAAAGTCTGCGTGAAAGTGCGTTTCAAAAACATACTTAACTTTTGCTTTGTCTTTTGTTGCTCTGTCTATATAAGGCTGCACTTCTCTTAAAGGATCGAAAATTGCAGCTTCTCCGTTATTTTCAATATAATATGCTGCGTGTGCTAGGCATCCGGTGTAGATTTGTTCGATTTTCATAGCTTTAGGGAAATTTAGTTTTAAATAAATTTACGCACTGATAATCAATAGGTTAGTAACTTTGATGACATTTATTGTTAACTATGATCTATATCTGAATATTAGATGATTATTGTCAGGATATTTTTGTTTTAAAAAATTAGTTTATTAATTTAAATCTATTGAAGTCCACTCCGCTTTTTGAATTGGCTGTGTTTATAAAGTTTTATACATTTAAGAATAGTAATCCAAGATCCAGATAGTTGAATATGCATAGATTGCTAGTATTACTTGCTTTAAGTATTTTACCCATTGGATTGTCGGCTCAAATCAATTTTGGCGCTACTTTTGGTATCAAAAGTTATTATTCAGATACTAATATTAGTGGTCGTTATCAAGGTGTTGATTTGCGTTTAGATGGTGATAATGGTCGTTTGTATAATCAAGGGGGTCTGTTTTTGGAAATCAATAGTGAAAAATATGATTTTCTATCCTTAAGATTTAATGCTAAAACCCATAATCAGGTTTTCTTTTTATCCGTTGTTGATTATGATCCACCTCCTGAAAAAGGAGCTATTTTTATTCCAAATGAAAAAGTTTTTTTTGCTCTTTACCAGTCTTATTTGTTTAATGTGATGCCCTCATTAGTGGTGAAACGAAAAATTGAATATAGGTTTAGTTTAGGCTATGAATTAAATTATATGCATCATAAAAATAAAGAGGGCATATTCCCTTATGATGCTAGTGAGAGATGGTTGTCAAGACCTACAAATCAGAAATTATTGGATTTTGCTAATGAAGCCATTATTCAAAATCCAATGAAAACCTTTAATCATAATCTTGTTTTAGTGGCCGAAGCTCGGTATTGGTATTTAGGATTGGAAGTCCAATATGATGCTTCCATTAATTCTATTGCAGAGCCTATTAATTTTAAAGGAGAGTTTATTTATCCTTTTCGTATGAATACAGGGAATTTTTCAGTTAATCTAAATTACTATTGGAAGAAAATATCCTATTAAATACCTGAAAATAGCTCAAAAGACTCCATATAGTCAGGAATGAAAACATTATTAGCTCCTTTTTCCTCTAATTTGCTTTTTAAGGTTTCCATCGCCTCAAGTTCTCCGTGAACCAGGAAAGTGAATTTCAAGGGATCTTGGAAATGCTCATACCAGTTTAGCAATTCTGTTTGGTCGGCATGGGCTGATAAACCGTCAATTTTGGCAAACTGACATTTTATAGGGACTTCTTCCCCATAAATTTTGACGCTTTCTTTACCTTCTAAAATATCTCTGCCTCGGGTGCCCACTGCCTGAAAGCCTACCATTAGCAATAAATCATTTTTATTGCCAAGCCTTTTGAAAAGATGGCTCAATATCCTACCACCGGTTAACATTCCGCTAGCTGAAATGATTATGGCTCGATTTTCCAAACTGTCCAATGCCTTAGAATGCTGATGCTCTCTAACGTAGTGGAAATTCTTGTTATCAAAGATATCTTGCTCATGTAACCGATGTTGATCTGAGAATTTTTCATATAGTTTCGTGACGCTAATGGCCATCGGACTATCTATATACACAGGGAGATGTGGTATTTGTCCAGTTTTCATTAGTTCATTGATGTAAAAGAGTAAATTTTGTGTTCTGCCCACAGTAAAGGCAGGAATCATAATTACTCCTTCATTCATGTGCTTTAGAATATACTCTTTTAGTTCATCTTGAACTTTGGCTACCTCATTTGTACGGTCTCCATAGGTGGATTCCAAAAATAGCACATCTGCAGTTTTGAATGAAGAGGGTGGGAAAAGTACTGGATCTGTCTCTCTGCCTAAATCACCACTGAAAATGATGTTTTTGCTTTGATTTTCTCCCTTTAAGATCACTTCAACTGAGGCGGCACCCAAAATATGTCCAGCAGGGTGAAAGATAATGCTGATTTTTTCATTTAGCTTAAACTCTTTATTGAATAATTTGGAAATTATTGTTTTTAAAGCAGCTTCTGCATCGTTTTGGTCATATAAAGCCAATGGGTTTTTATGCTTAGAATATCCTTTTTTCTTGGCAAATTCAGCCTCTTCTTCTTGTAATTTAGCTGAATCCAGCCACATAACTTCTAATAATGCAGCGGTGGCTTCAGTGCAATATACATTCTTTTTGTATCCTTGTTTTACCATTCGGGGAACATGACCAGAATGGTCCAAATGAGCATGTGTAAGTACAATGGCATCAATTTCTTTTACATCAATGGGGAAATCCTCCCAGTTTCTTAACCTTAGCGCTTTGAGGCCTTGAAAAAGTCCGCAATCTATTAATACTTTAAAATCATCAATTTCTAATAAATACTTTGACCCTGTAACGGATTGGGCTCCACCTAAAAACTTTACTCTTACATCCATAGATATTTAAAATTTTCCTATTGTTTTGTGGAATGGTAGCAAACTATCAATTTTAATCGAGAACTTCCGGTAAATGAAGAAAATTATTGTAATTGCCATCCTATTCCTTGTAAACTCATTTAGTGTAAATGCACAAGAAGCTTATTTATCATTTATTGATGATGAAAGGAAAGAATTTTTTAGAAATAATGGATGGGAACTATACTACTCAAATCAGGATATCAATTTTTTTGATTACATAATCCAAGATGAGAATCTTGTTATAGCTTCAACAGAAGAATATGATTATAAAATTTATTTCTTAAATAAGGAGAGGTTGATTGAAAAGACTAAAAATATTTCAGGGAATGAAAACATGCCCCTGACTCCGAAATTATATTTAGATGAAGAAAATGTGGTTTTTGCACCAATGCCCAAATTTGAGTGTAGAATAATACCAGAAAAGGAAAGAATAAAGAAAAAGAGCAGATGGAAAAACTTCAGGAAAAGGAGTAACGGTGAATTTTTTCAAAAGTATTGGCATTATGGTTTTTATACTATTTACAGTTTTGCAAGCTTGGATAAAGAAAATGGTTATCAGAAAGTAGAGATTCAATTGGGGTTAGATGAGAAAAATCTTTCTACGCTTTATAAGACAAAAGTGAAAAGTGATTATTTGACCTATTCATATAATGCAGAGAGAGTTGAGTTGGAAATATTTGAAGATAAGATATTTTTAATTGATAATTTTAAAAGTAAGTTTTTGGTGTTTGATTTCAGTGGGCATCAGCTTGCTGAGAAGGATTTATCAGATTTCAGTGAAAATAAATCCACGTATTATGGAGGGGCATTACTCAGGGGCGATCCAGTAAATAGTAAAATGTATTTAGTATTTAGAAATGATTCTTATCAGATCAAATCGGAGGAAAACAACTTTCATTTTGAGAAAATCGATTTAAAAGGGGATTTTAAGTTAAGTAAATCTAGAGTCTATGACAATTATATTTATAATCTATTATCCTTAGGAGAAGGAAAGGGAAGAGCCATTTACAGAAAGCGACTTAGGTAAAATGGAAATTGAATTCATGCCATGACCCTAGGCCAAGGCATGAATTATGTTTAAAATTTAATCAGCTGAAACTTTTGCACCGCTACTACTATTGCTTTCTAATCGAGGGCGACCTTGATATATTACCTTGGCAGCACTACTTGCATTGGCGTCCAAATAATCGGTGACATGGATATCTACTTTTGAAGCGCTTGATGCATCTACTTCTGCGTTTTTTACGATAAGGTCGAATGCTTCCACCTTCGCTGCACTACTGATGTCTAGGTTCATTGAATTTAAGCTTCCTTTTAAGTAAGCTTTTGAAGCACTAGAGACCTCTAAATTTGACAGATCATAGTCGATTTCAGCATAGACTCTTGCCGCTGAACTAACATCCAAATCTAGTTTGTCCCCTTTAAACCCTAAGATATGTACTGTTGCGGCCGAAGATGATTCTAACTCCTTTAATTCAGGCATTGTAATGATACACTTTACCTCGGGAATATTGCCTTTCCAATTCCAAGAATCACCGGAGAAAATATCCCAATCCCAATCCTTTTTATTGAAATAGACCTTTAATCTTTCATTTTTTAATTCGAATCTGAATTCCTCTAAATCTTCTTCATCTTCTGCTACTACTTGGAAATCATAGCCGTTTCCTTGCTTGATTTCAACAAATATTCCGGTGGCTGCCGAAACTTTACTAAAATCAACAATGTCATAAGTTCGCACATAGGCGTCACTTGAAAAGTCGAAGGGCGTGGCAAAAAATTGATCTGAATCTGTACTGCTATAAGCCCTGCTTCTGGTTTTTGTATCTGAACAAGTCAAGCAATTCAATCCTTCATTTTCTTCGAAAACCCAACGGTTATTATGAATTTGACTTACATTATAACCATTAATGTAGATGGTATTTCGAAGGATATGGCGCATTTTCCTGTGCATTTCAAACTCTTGCCCATAAGGAACATACAAAATCATATTTAAGCTTTGTGCTCTAAAGGCCGCGTCTTCTAAGAATTGAATGTTGGAATCAAACCATAAAATACTATCATTTTTTAATTCCACATTGTGGTAAGCCATTTTAGCGTTCTTTTCGGCATCTATTCTGCTAGTGCCTTGTGCTCTGTATCTTTTCTCCAGTTTTATCTTATCACCTTCGTAGCCTCTTATTTTGAGATTGGTCACATCATAATCTTCAAAACCGACTTCTTTCAAATTCAAAATAGCTACTTTATCCTCTAAATTGTATTCGTAGGTTTCAAAAACTTCTCCATCATTTCTAAAATTCATAGCTGTTGTAGGTATGATGATGGCCGCTGCTATCGTACTTAAAAACCATACTGCTAAAAGCGAAAATGCCACAGTTCTGTTCATTAACCACTTACGAGCCATCACACTAATTCCAGAAACCATGATGAATAATGCAGGAATAAGCAAGAATAGGAAACTGACGATGACTAATTCTATGGAAAAAGTGTTGGCTATCAATTCGTTGGGGATGTCAAAGAAGTTGATATTTGAAGATTCAAACCATATTCCTTGAGAGGCGAATAGTAGTACTATAATTATCACACCTAGTCCTAAACCGAACAAACTCAAAATTATTCCTAAAACTACTCTGGCCGCTTCAACTATAAAATTTACAACAGGACCCAAAGCTTTTGCTAATCCATTAATAATAATCGCTATCAAGCGGAATGGGAATAATAGTATTTTCACAAGTGTTGATTCCTCCCCATTTTCAACTTTTAAGCTACTTTTAATATTCTTTTCAATATTACTCAATGTAATGGGAGTACCTTCCATTTGCATTTTCTCGGTTACCGTTTTGGCAGAAGGCGTAATAAACCAAAGTACCAAATAGATGATCAAACCAGCTCCTCCAGGAATAAGTGATAATACAAACAAAATCCTAATAACCGCTACATCGGTTCCGAAATAAGCAGCTAAACCACGGGCTACACCACCGATAACTTTATTTTCCTGGCTTCTATAGAGCTTTTTTACTTTTTCGTCTTCTTGTAATTCAGGATTTGCTGGTAAGAAAATCCACATTACTATATAGGCAATCAGAATAAATACTGAAACTGGCTGAAATGGGATTAATCCCAAAAAGCCAATAATAAACAGCAATCTAATCCACAATACATCTATATTGAAATAATGTGCAATACCTGCAGCTACTCCACCAAAAATATATCGTTTTGTATCGCGGTATAATCTTTTTGTCCCAGTAGGTTCTTGACTTTGATAGTGCTCCTCGGTTTTTTCCTCAAAAGCTTCATCTGTTTCTTCTGCTTTTTGGAAATCTTCGATGCTACCTAAAGTGACCATTAAGGCATTTACATCTTCGAGATCAATGACTTGCTTGTCATCCTTAAGTTTAGCCAAAAATATTTCTGCAATTCGATTTTCTATGTCATTGATGATTTCCTGACTGTCCTTGAAATCAGAAAAGTATCGATTGATGGCATCCAAATAGTTTTTAAGCTTGTCAAAGCCATCTTCCTCTATATGGAATATTATGCCTCCTATATTTATACTTATATTCTTTTTCATTGCTTTAAAATTAAGATTTTTTTAGATTAATTGTAATGAGAAATTAATTACCAATTAGTTTTCTTCTTTAGATGATTTCAATTGCTCCTCGGTCTTTTTTTTGATCCTTCTGGCTGATTTGTTAATCTCACTCCAAGTTTCATCCAATGCCTTGATGGTATTCTGCCCGCTATCAGTTAATTGATAGTGTTTTTTTGGCAGCCCATTTTGCGCTTCTGTCCATTCATACTGAACTAAGTTTTCATGTTTCAAACGCATCAATAAGGGGTAAATAATGCCTTCTACCTTGATGAGGTCTTCTTCTAATAGTTCATCGATGATATCTGAGGCATAAACTTCACCTCTCCTTAAAATCTGCATTACACAATACTCCAGAACCCCGGTGCGTAATTGTGCTTTTATCTTTTCTGCTATCATAAAATTATCCTTTAATTAGTGTATAATCATGGGTTTTATTCCATTTATGATATTGCTATGCCAAGATATGTACCAGTTTCTTTTCTAGCTTGATGAAAATCTAAGGTTTATGCTTGAAATGTGCGTTTGGATCGACTTAGCTTTGTTTTTAATAATTTGTTGTATCAAAGTAGATATTTATCAAAGTTGCTCAATTTGTTCAATAGAGGTCAATTTACTCTAAGAAGTGTACGATTGTGAACAGCTCGTTAGATGGTTGTAGTGCGTTAATTTTACCTGGTCCCTTGTATTGGAGAATTAAAAAAGATTTCCAAAATGGTTGGTTTGCCAGCCACCATGGAATCTACCTCGGTCGGTGGCAAACCGACCGAAAGCCATGATGATATATTTAAGTAAAAATGGCAAAGGATAGCTAGTATGAACTTTTGAGTGATTTTTCACAGAAATCAAACCTGCCAGGTATTGAAAAGACAAAGGCAGGATAAATTAGCGCATTTTCAGGTGTTTCCACCAATAACAATCTGTACGGTGAATAAGTGAAGGTAGTATTTGCATAAGTGAAAATACCTCACCTTAGGAGGAGATGAAAGCGACTAGGTTTTTACTTGATTTAATCGTGAAAGGAATTATCATTTTACATTTGCAGTTTGGTAAAACCGGACGGATTTTTATAAATGTACAAGCTAAACAAAGACGGCCTTTTAGTTTTTTTGAACTATAATAGAAGGGGAATGACATAAATTTCAAAGGATATTTGTTAATTTTGATAATTGATTGGATTTAAATGAATTGATGCAAAAACTGCTTTACATATTTCTTTTATCAGTGCTCTCGTTTGAAGTTTCCGCACAGATTTCTAAGCCTAAATATGCCAATGAGTTTTTGGCTATAGGAGTGGGTGCAAGGTCTTTCGCAATGGGTGGTGCAACAGTTGCGTCTGTTGAAGGGGCATCTGCAGGATACTGGAATCCAGCCAAATTAAACAGCCTGCAGTCTGACCATTCTTTGGATTTAATGCATGCGGAATATTTTGCCGGAATTGCCGCCTATGATTATATTGGTTTTGCCACTTCCATAGACGACGATAGCAAAATGGGCTTTTCTTTGATTCGTTTCGGAGTGGATGATATTCCCGATACCCGTTTTATATATGATGCCAATGGAGCCTTGAATTATGATAATATTCGATTTTTCTCTGCCGCGGATTATGCCTTTCAGTTTTCTTATGCGCGAAATTTAAAGTTCTTGGACGGGCTTTCATTTGGAGCCAATGCGAAAGTAATCCATCGAACAGTGGGAGAATTTGCTAAAGCATGGGGCTTTGGTTTTGATCTAGGTGCTCATTATAAATGGAAGAATTTAGATGTTGGTTTAGTTGCCCGAGATGTAACTGGAACTTTTACGACTTGGTATCACAATATAACGCTTATAGAAGATATATACACTCAAACTAATAATGAGATACCTGAAAATACCACGGAAATGGCGGTTCCAAGATTGGTTTTAGGATCAGCTTATACTCAAAAGTTACCCTATAAATTTTCCATTATGGCAGAAGTTAACTTTGACGCGACTTTTGATGGTGAACGAAATGCTTATATAAGCGAAGAGAAGTTTTCAGTTGACCCAAGAGCTGGGATTGAATTAGGTTACGATAATATGGCTTTCCTGAGGTTTGGAGGCAATAATCTGCAAAAAATAAAGAATTTTAATGGCACGGAAAGATGGAATGGTCAGGCTAATATTGGTGTAGGATTCAAATATAAGGTTTTACAGATTGATTATGCATTCACAGATTTAGGGAATAGCTCTGAGTCACTTTATTCTCACGTTTTCACCATGATTTTTAATTGGAATGCGAAAAAATAGCATTTTATTATTCATATCGTTTTTTGTTTTCTCCCATTTATCTTGGGCACAAAGTCCCCAGGCATGGATTAATTTCAATCAATCATACTACAAAATTTCAGTAGGTACTAATGCAGCTTTTGAACTCGACTACAATGACTTATTAGAAGTTGGAATACCGTTATCTACTATTGATGCTCGAGCTATCAGAATGTACCATAGGGGAGAAGAAATTGCAATAAGAGTTAGTGGCCAAAGTGATGGCAGGATTGACCAGGGAGATGCCATTCAATTTTTAGGAAAAGCTAATGATGGTATTTCTGATACTCCTTTATATCAAAATCCAGATCATCAACCTCATCAGTATTACAATCTTTTTTCAGATACTACTGCTTATTTTCTTACATGGCGTTCGGACGGGAGCTCAGGAAAAAGGATGATAGAGCGAAATATCATTAACAATTCTGAGAATTTACCTGATGTTGAATCTATTCAGCAATCCAAGCTTCAGCTGTATACAAACCAAGGGGATAGAGGACAGCGCTATGATCCTCAAAGTGATATTTATAAGTCCGCATTTGATTTAGGGGAGGGCTGGACAGGAACGGCTTTTACTACTGCTACAAATTTTACAGTAAGCAATATCAGGCAAGCAAATACATCCGCTTCCATCCCTAATTTGGAAGTACTCATTCAAGGACGGAATATGAGACCACATCAAACGGAGGTGCTGGTGGGGCCAACAGAGAGTAATTTGAGATCAGTTGGAACAGTCAATTTTGAGAATTATGAGTATGAAGTTTTCACTGCAGATTTAGAATGGTCAGATATTAACAGTAATGGAAGTATGCTTGTTCAGCTGAATCCACAAGCCGAAGGGGCCGACAGAATTTCTGCCTCTTACATAAAACTTGATTATCAAAGAACTACTAATGTTGAGAATGAATCCGGGAATCAGTTTACTTTAAATGCGAATCCTTCCGGCTCTTCATATCTAAGATTTTTTAGCACTAATAGCAGTGCCCGTCTCTATAGAATAGACGATTTTAATGCGCCTGAATTATTGCGGACTAATAGGGTTGGAGCTGAGATTAATACAGTAGTTGAAAATACATTTAGTGAAACCAAAATATATCTTCAAAACCAGAATTTTATAACTCCAAAAATAGAGAAAGTAACTTTTAGGGATTTCAGTGAAATAAATCCTGATTATGTAGTCATAAGCCACCCTGAGTTAATGAAAGCAAGTGGAGACTACAATGATCCTGTCAGAGCCTATTCGGCATATCGAGCTTCAAGTGAGGGTGGAGGATATGATACCTTGACAGTGGATATTTTAAGGCTTTATAATCAATTTAATCATGGGGAAATTTCTCCTAATGCTATTTATCAGTTTACAGAATATTTGGTACAAAATACGAAAGCGGAAATGATTTTCTTGGTCGGCAAAGGGATGAATTGGTTTCATAATTATCATAGAAGAAGTGATATCACTGATAATTTGTACAACGAGTTTGTGCCAACGGCAGGATCTCCCGGTTCTGATAATCTGTTTGGATTTAACCTAACGGAAAATAACAGAGCATCCATTTCTTTTGGAAGATTAAATGCTCATAATAGTCAAATCGTAGCCAATTATTTGGACAAAATTAAGGAGATGGAATCTAGGCCATTTGATGATTTGAGAAGGAAGCATTTTCTTAATTTAAGTGGTGGAGTTTCTTTCTCGGAAGTCAACAGATTTATTAACTATATTAATGATTTTGCAAATTATGAAACTAGTCCATACATAGGTGGTGACTATTCGAACCTTACTAAAGAAACAACTCAGGTTGTGGAATTTATTAATGTTGCAGATCAAGTCAATCAAGGTCTGAATTTAATCACTTTCTTTGGTCATTCTAGTCCTAATACAGCGGACATTGACATCGGAAGGGTTTCTGATCAAAATTTAGGATATAATAATCAAGGTAAGTACCCTTTTATTTTGATCAATGGTTGTGATGCAGGTGCATTTTATCAAATAGCCAAAAACGCCAATACATTTGGAGAAGACTGGGTGAATACAGCAAATAAAGGTGCAACTGGTGTTTTAGCTCATGCATATTTAGGATTTTCAAATGAATTAAAAAGATATAGTGACGTTTTTTACGCCAAAGCATATAATGATTCAAGCCTGATTAACCAGCCTATTGGAATTGTACATAGAGAAATTACTAACCAGTATTTGTCCATTTTTGGTAGTAATCCTGCTCCGCTCTATTTATCACAGGCCCAGCAAATGAATTTAATGTGCGATCCTGCATACAAATTATTTCCAGCTGAAAACCCTGATTATGAAATTACAGATGCGTCATTAGAAGTTGTGTCCTTGGACGGAAACGAAATTGATGCACTGACACCTGAATTTGGTATCGATGTGATTATAAAGAATTACGGAATTACTAACGAAGATTCAATAGCTATTTTAGTAAAAAGAACTCTTCCAGATGGAGATGTAATTGTACAAGATACTCAATACGTTTCGTCCGTATCCTATCAAGATACTGTGCAGGTTAATGTAATTAATGACAGGCCCCAAAGTTTTGGGCAAAATATATTTGAAGTAATAATTGACCCCGCTGGTAAAATAGCTGAGATTAGTAAAAATAATAATAATGCTCAAGTCGAATTTTTTATTTCCTTAGGTACTACCTTAAACTTATATCCATATGACGATGGCCTTATCAGTTCGCAGAATATCACATTAACGGCCCAATCAATTGATTTAAAATCACCTGAAAGAGATTTTCTGTTCGAGATTGACACAACATCAAACTTTAGTAGTTCATTTTTACAATCGGAAAGACTCACAGCCAGGGTAATAGCAAAGTGGGATGTTGAATTGTTAGACCAAGAAGATCAAGTATATTTCTGGAGAACAAAATTTGCTAATCCACAGGTAGGAGAATTAGATGAATGGACGACTACTGATTTTGTCTATAACTCTTCTTTACCAAGCGGCTGGAAGCAAAGCAGTGAAGCTCAAATCCTGCAAAATAGTATTGAAGGATTAACAATAGAAAATAGTAGTTGGAGCTTTGAAGAAAATACATTAACGCTGGAAATGAGGGCGCCAGGAAATAGTAGTAATGATAACCTTAGTATAAAAATTGATGGTAATGAATATGCAACATCCGGTAGTCAGCTAGGACCTTGCGCTGTTAATACACTTAATCTGGTTGCTTTTGATAAATCTTCTGGAGTCCCCTATGTAATACTTTCGAATGGGGGGTTTGATGTTTTGGACCCTCTGTCTTGTGGAATTCGACCTCAGGTGATTAATCAAATTAGGAATAGTCAATTAAATCAGCCGGATCAGTATTTCAGAAAGTACTATGACGAATTACCAGCCGGAGATTTTGTGCTGTTAAGTAGTTATGATAGTGTTGGTTGGAATGTCTTAAGAGCTAATAATAGAGCTGAGTTATTGGATTTAGGCGCTACTGCTTCAGCCATTGATAATCTACAAAATGGAGAGCCTTATATCTTGCTCGGAAGAAAGGGGGCTGGCGCTGGAAACGGTACTGAAGTTATTGCAGATCAATCCTCTTCAATAGCTAGCAAAGAGCAGACTTTATTATTGGAGGATCTCATTCAAGCCCGTTTTGAATCTGGCACCATCCTGTCTAGAATTATTGGACCCGCAAAATCATGGAATTCCATTACTGCAGTTTTTGCTGATTTGGAAGCATCTGATAACATTCGCTTAGATGTTTTTGGGATCGATACTGTTAATACTCAAAGCTTATTATTTTCTGATGCAATTCTACCCTTAGATATTTCCTCAGTGGATGCAAACCGCTTTCCCCAATTACGCATGAGAGTAACACTTTCCGATTCCGATAATTTGAGTCCAGCGAAACTCTCGGCTTGGCAGACGATTTTTCAGGAAGTTCCGGACGCGGTCTTGATACCTGCTGCGGAAAATGCTCGTCAAGTTCACGAATTAGCGGAAGGAGAAGAGTTTACTAAAACTTTTCAATTATTTAATGTGACACCAAATCCGTTTGAAGAACCGATTGAATTTAGAAGGCAGGTTTTCAATCGAGAATCAAGAACTTTCTATAATGAGGATAAGCAAATACCAGCTCTACAGGCGAAATCTGATACCAGTTTTACAATTTCTGTCAATACTCGGGGAAAAGTAGGAGAAAACGACCTGGCTATGAATGTGAATTTTGACAGACCATTTTCTGAAAAGCGATTTAGTAATAACCTTCTCAATTACAATCGCTTATTCAACGTAAAAAAGGATTCACTTCCTCCGTTGGTAGAAGTTACTTTCGATGGGATTACAATATTGGATGGAGACATAGTGTCGCCAAGACCATTTATACAGATTAAGCTAAAGGATGAAAATACATTGATCAATAAAACAGATACTACCGGAGTTGAAATTCAACTGAGAAGTGATTGTGAAGAATGTATAGATGAAAGGCTCAATTTTTCAAATCCAAATATCGAATGGCTACCAGCTAGCGAAGAGAATCCTTTTACAGTTAATTTCCAACCCGATGGGTTGGAAGATGGTAATTATCAATTGAGCGTCAATGCTACTGACGCCAGTGAAAATTTGGCCGGGGAAGAACCCTACAAAGTGCGTTTTGAAGTAGTTAACGCCTCTACCATCACCAATTTTTATCCATACCCTAACCCATTTTCCACTAGTACACGCTTCGTTTTTACTTTAACAGGAACAGAGCTACCGCAAGAAATTAAAATTCAAATATTAACCGTGACAGGAAGGGTAGTTAGGGAGATATTGCAAGATGAAATAGGACCTATCCATATTGGAAATAATATCACCGATTATGCTTGGGATGGTAAAGATGAGTTTGGAGACAGATTAGCCAATGGAGTTTACCTCTACAGAGTTTTAGTGAGAAAAGACGGGGCTTTTATGGAGCAAAGAGCAACAGCGGGAGACAAGGCTTTTACAAAGGGCTACGGGAAGTTGTATATCTTGAGGTGATGATATTATAATATTGATCCCCAGTCGAATTTCGTTTTTGCGAATCCATCTGGAGCAAAAGGACTTTAGATTAACCTATTTCTTCCTAAAAATATTTTTCATTTTAAGTGTAGAATTAAACGTTTATTAAACGTATTGATCTACGATTACAGCTTTTAATATTGGTCTTAGGTCAATTTTAAAGGTTTCTTATTAACTATTAATTTATTAGATTGCCTGACATAAGGTATATATAGTCACCAGGGGGTGACTATATTCACTTGTTATGCTTAATTACTCATACAATGAATAAAATTTTAGCTCTATTTCCTTTATTATTTTTGGCTTTATCTTCTTTTGCCCAGACGACTAATAATTCAATTGATAAAACAGTGGAATATAAAAAATTAGACTTTAGTCCTGTATTTATAGGCGATGAGTTTTATTCGGACAATCGAAGGGAAAAATACAATCGGGTTGAGCCAATAGGATATTTTGGTGGCAATTATCAAAGAGTCTTTGTGCATTTCATTTCTGTAATTCAGGACCAAGAAAATCCATTAGAATATTTCGTATATGGAAAAACAAAACTCAAAGACAATGTTTCAGTATTTCAAGGCAAACTTGCTATTGACAAAATTATTGAATTTAAAAGACACGAATTTCCAGAATTCAATCGTGGAGAGATTACTGGTAAATATATCTTTTTTGAAGACACAAAAAACAATGGTTCTGGAAAATTCGAAGGACAATTTACTTCTAGCTGGTTACAGAATGAGGAAGAAAAGGTTGAATATGATGGTATGATGCTAGCAGCAGATGGATTTTCAAATAATCAATTTGAAGGAGTCTGGATAAGTTACAATTCGGGGAAAGAATATATCTGCAATTGGGGTGATTACAGAATTCCTAATAGCGGTGATCTTGATAATGGAGCTGGCGAGTTTTTCCCAAGTAAGGAATATCTTAATAAGGGCTGGCAGACTTATCTTGATCAATACGGAGACCCTAGCGAAGCTAAAACCAAAAGAGCGCGAGAATTAGAAAAAGAAAATTGGTGGTAAAAAATAAGCATAACATCCTGTCATAAATCATGGCTGTTAGTAAGTTATTGTTCCTTTGGCTCTTTGTAGAAAGCCCGGCAATCCGCAGGATTGCCTTATTTGTGAAAAATTAATTTAATAAGCCAATCCTTCGGATTGCCTCGGTAGTTAATTGAAATTTTTATACTTTTAATCAGCCACGAATTTATACAGTGGTGTTAGAGTGCATCAACCACCAATCAAAATGGGAATTTCCAGAATAATAATTTTAGCAGTACTCATTCTTTCAGGATGCAATAATTCAGCGACTGAGGATAAGCAAACTGAAAATGCATTTAATGAGACAAAAGAATCATCTTTAGATGCTCAGTTTAAAAACAAGACCATTTTAACATTAAGGGATAAGCTGGACGAAAAATATCAACTTGATTCTGTCATGCTTAAGTGGACAGACAGTTACGTTCCTTTCGTTAATGATGGTGATAGACTATATTCGGCTTCTCTTTACTCAATTCAACCAAAAGTGAATGATTTTCAAGTAGTCGCAATTAGAACTAATGCTGATCATTGGAATAGAATCCATTTGCTTACCATAAATGAAGATTCTCATATTGCTGATAAAGTAATTATTGCTGACGACTGGGGAGAATTGCTTGAAGCTGCTGGAGACACTGAAATTGTAGGAAGTACAAACATGTATACCAAAACGATTTCACCTACAGAATATCTTAGAACCAAAATTTACACTACTGAAATCATTGACTATTATTCTGATAGTACGACCTATGAGATTGACTCGATTACATCTAGAATTGAAATCAAAGATGGTGGCCATTTTGAGCTTACCCATTTAGACAGTATAAGAACTATAAAATACTCAGGAATCGAATAATACGCACTCTAACATCCTGTATAAATCATGGCTGTTAGTAGGTTATTGTTCATCCAGCTCTTTGTAGAAAGCCCGTCAATCCGCAGGATTGCCTTATTGGTAAAAGTTAAATTAACAAGCCAATCCTGCGGATTGCCTCGGTAGATAAAGCAAATTTTTATACTTTTAATCAGCCACGAATTTATACAGTGGCGTTAGCTTCAATTCAGCAATGAAAATTATATTCACACTATTAGCCATTTTTATATATCTGCCAATTTTTGGACAAGAGACGGATATGCGCCCTGACCAAATATTGTTTGATGAAGCCTTAGATATCTACTATGACGAAGAGTATGATTCTGCCTTGGTGAAATTTAAACAATTTGCAGAAAAGTATCCTAAATCTCCTTTATTTCCAAGAGCAAAATATAATATCGGCTACATTCTTCGAGACCTTGACAGAGACGATGAAGCTATCTTAGTTTTCGAAGAAATTTTAGCATCCGATTTCACTGAAAAAGACGAAGCTGGAGGACTTATGGAGCAATATACTTTATATAAACATCGTAGTGCTTCTCATTTAGCAGAAATTTATCTAAATGCTAAAGACTTCGAGAAGGCAGAAAAATACATTAAACTATTTGACAAAAAGTATGAATATAAGCACTTTGGAGGTAATGAAATGATGGCAAGCCGTCTATATACAGCCGAATCTTATGCCAAACTTTATCATGGACAAGGAAAAACTAAGAAAGCAATTAATCAGCTTTTGCCCTATATGTTTGACAATGGCTTAACAAGTAATCAATCCATAATTGAAACTCTTACTGTAGTACTAGAAGAACAATATTCGAAAGAAGAGTTAAAGGAAATTATAGGAAATGCGTACGAATCGTTAAATATTAAGGATGAGGACAACGCTTCCATCAAATTTTTAGGCAAAAAAATAGAAGTTTTAGACTATAGTCTTTTTGCAATTGGAAACCCAGAATTTAAAGAAAATTTAGAACTTAACAACCAAGAAAAATGGCAAAAGGTAATAAGGACACATCCGCTTTTTGAAAAATATTTAGAAAAATGAAAGAAGCTAACATCACCTATGAATGAATGGGGTTTCATCAGTCAGGAAAGTTTTGGCAGCACTTGGAAAGTCAGCCACAATGTGTAAATTTATTAATTGCTGTGGCTGTGTGCAAATGGCAAGCTTAGTGTTTTCTAAGCCCCACTCATTATAGCTTGGCGTTGTGCACAATGTCGTACTAAGTTAAAGGGATATGCTTTACAAAAGTTAAAGTCACATCCTTTACACTTACTCTGAGCAAGTGAAGATATCCAACAAACATATAGCAGAAATAGCTGACCTCCTAGATGCAGGACAAATTTGCTATTTCCATAAGCAGACAGGGCAAATAGAACATCATACAGACCCTGACTCTCCATTTTTTGACCCCGACAAATGGAAAGATATAATCTCATACATCAAGAAAGATAGTAATAATTTCATGAGATTTGAGCTAATGGACAGTCGTGACAGTTATAAGGTCATGGCTAATTTTGCGCACTCAATACAGGACACAACAATATCTGAAAAGCTGGTAGATACATTAGCTCAGCCAAAACCATTTCAGAATTTTAAGCATCAAATTCAGTACTTAAATTATCTGGACGACTGGTATAAATTCAAGCAGTCAGCCATGATGGACTGGGTCAGACAGCAGATAGCAGAATAGTAAATCACTGTGCACAACATAACATAAAACCTATTTGCTCAGCACCCTGTAGCAAAGTCTGTAGTAAGTAGCCAGCAATTTATGCTTTCACTTTGTGGCTACTTCATCAACGGGGGCCTGGACATTGTAGGGCTCGCCAGCTTTTATAGTAATTCAGTTAACTCAACTACTTGCCATCATCGGGCGGACCATTTTTTACCGACCCACTGGACTCGCTGTATTGGGACAGCATCACTTTAATCAACATTGTGCCTTGGTGGAAACCGCATAAATTGCTTAGTTTAGCTTTTCATAGCTTACATAGGCAAACAGGTTTTATGTAGGCGTTAGTGATCATAAAGCAGTCTCATTGAAGAAAATCTTACCTTACATTGTTATAGTAATTGTTGCTTGCTCATACAAGGATAATGAGACTATCAAGCAAAGAGTGTGGACAATCACTTATAAGGATAGAGATTCCACTATTGCAAAATTTGAAAAATTAGAAGTATATGATTCGGCTGGTGAATTGACTTATGATAGTTCAGTATATGCCCAAGATTATGGATTCGGAATTAAGCAGTATAATAACAATCAAGTTGCATATGAATACTCTGAAATACAGCCTAATATCAAAACTGAAAAATTCCATGAATACGCTGATAATGTATTAATCAAGACAAGAATCTATTCAGACGGTGATACATTAATCTCACGCTATGTAATTGACAGCAGGAATGATTTTGGTAAACCCTTAAAGATCTCAACACTTAATTCTAAAGGTGAATTTTTAGGTTATGAAAAACGAACATTTAAAGATTCTCTGTTGCTATCTGCTAAAGTTTACATAAAAATTGACAGCACTAATAAGTTGATAAATCGAAAAGACATTTCCTATGATAAATCAAAACGTAAAATTTACGAGACAATAACAAACTATTCTAATTCGACCAGGGATAGTTTAAGGTTTAATTATAATGAAACTGGACATTTTCGAACCGCCTCCTATTCTAAGCGCTTAGATTCTCCAACATACATGCTAATAAATGAAACGCATTTTTACAGAAGAGATGGTTATCTACGCAAGATAATAGAATATGACTTTATTGCGAAGGAAGAAAAAATTCATAATGCAACAATTGAATATTGGTAAGGAAATTAAAAAGATCACTAACATTACCTCAAAATGCATTTGCTTACTGCTTTTAGCAAAGTGAAGAGGTACATCGCCACAAAGCCAAACATTTAGTTTCATTTAAAGAGAATCCAGTCAAAGTGTTTCTCTCCTTTTACTGCTTTGCAATTGTAGTTATGGTTTGGCTTTGCTACTTTAGTACTTCGTCAGCGAGGTGTGGCAAACGCATTTTAGGTTGGCGTTAGCAAGCATTATGTCTGCTTTACCCAAGAAATGTTTTTCATAGCCATCCTCTCCAGTCAATCACTGTACCTAAAATTAGATGTAACGATTTCGACCCGTACACCTAGCCAGCAAACTTTACTTTTACCTAAAACGCCCTTTTCTTTGTAGTTTCTATAATCTCCCGAGTCATACAGAGCACAATTCTATGCAAATCATGCTCGATTTCCTCGTAACTGAAGGGAAGAAAATGGGCTAGTGTCGTTGATCACAACTGATTTACTTTTAGCTATCAGCGCTTAGTTTCAATTTGCGGGAGGTTCATCACCCGCCTGCCGGACAGCGTTTTAGTGATTTCATCAATCATAGGATCGCCAGTTTATCTGCAAGCGGTGTACCTTAGCGTGGAGACATTTTTAAATACGGCTTGCTAACACAATATAAAAACCATGCGCTTAAGTAGCCAGAATAAGCAATCTGCCTTACGACCGCAATTTTTGGCAATCAGCATACTATTTCTGTAGCTACCAAAGTAGAAAAAGAAACCAGGCAATTGGCAGTAAGTGAAAAATTGCTACTTTAACACTTTGAAAAATCGGGGGCGCACGGATTTTTATACGCGCCCGTTATAAGGAATCGTAAATCTCACATGTATGTTAAAAAGAATTTTATTTATTACGCTTGCAGTACTTATTGCTCTTCCAAGTTGTAAGACTTCAAAGCCAACACCTCAAGAAGTGGTAGAAAAATTAGGCCCTGATCCGTACTTCATCATTGATGGTAAACCTGTTGACAAAAGTGATTTGGGTAAATATGACCCATCAATTATAGCAACCTTGACAACTTTCTACGGAAAAGAAGCGGTAAGTAAATATGGTGAAATAGCTGAAGATGGAGCGATTGTTGTTCGGACAAAAAGTTTCGCACTCACGAAAGCGGAAGAATTTTTAAGTGAATTTTCTTCTGACTATGAAATAATGTTAGCAAAAACCGACAGAGGCGAGATTCAATATATTTTAAATGATGAAATCCTTAAAGAAGATTATGAAGGTAAACTGTCAATGCTTGACAGTAAAAATTTGAAGCGCCTAAAAATAATTGATTCCACAGAATTAAAGAATCAATATGAGTTGGAAGACAAAGAAGTAGGAGTTATTCTTAAAGCAAAAAAGTTCGACTGAAAAAAATCCTTATAACATCATATAAAACCCATTTGCTCACCACCTTGTAGTGAGTTAACTACTAAATAGCCCGTAATTTATGCTTACTTTTCATAGCTGGCAACTAAAGATAGTGCTTTGTTCAAGTCTAGTGCTTAATTAATCTAAGCTTTTGCAATTAATGAAGAGCATCAGTTTGAGGGGAAAGCATAAATTACTACTTTCAGTATTTCATAGACCAGTAAAACAACCGGGTTTTATACTGTCGTTAGCATTCATTTAGAAGAGTGCAAGATAAAAGCCGTGAGGCTATGACTTAATCTTTAAAATTTTTAAATTGAGTTAAAGCATAAAATTTTTACTTTTTCATAGACGCAATAGAATATGAAGTGTATATTTTTAATATTAGGGATATCTATTTTATTTTTTTCGTGCCAGGAAAATGATGACTATCCCTATCAAAGTTTTAACAGCTCTGACTATCAGTATATTCCACAGCAATACGAAGAAATTGGAAAAGTCTTCACTTTTATAAATAATCAAAATGATACAGTTAAGATAAGACCAAAGTGGTATGACCTTGAAAAGAAGTTTAATAGCAGTTGGGACTTAATTGTGAATACCTCTCAAAAGGAAAGTTACTACTATGATGAATTATGGATTTCGCTTGAAATTTTAGATAATGGGAATAATGAAGATTGTAATTTTATATCAATCAACATAAATAAAACTGCTGAAGGAAGCTTAGTCGCAGACTTGTCATTACCTTTTTATGATGAAATAGGGTGCCTTGGAAGCGGTTTTGAGGAAGAATCTCCCTTTCAAAATTTAGCTGAAATGGTAATTAACGATATACAATATTCAAAAGTAAAAGTAGTAAATCCGAATGACTACTTTACTCCTTATAAGGATGCAAAAATAGATAAAGTTTATTATGATATGGATAATGGAATTGTTGGCTTTGATGATACAGAAAATGGATTGAAGTTTAAGCTTATAAGTAATTAGTAACTACTCTTAGCTCACTCCTCTTCATCAGAGCAATTTTAGCTTTGGTTTCAATTATACTCTTTAGTTTCTTATTACAGCAATAATAATTTTAGTAAAGCACATCGGAATTCCCAAATTAGTAATCCCTCTTTAATCTAAAGCTTTGGGCTCCCTTAAAAATTTTCAGTGAACAAACTGCTCCTAATTCATTATGAATCTGATAAATGCAACAAAGTAAAATATATAAAAATGCTAACATCAGCTAAAACCAATGGCGGGCTTGCAGTTAATTGAAAATTTGTCGCTTTTTATTACCTTTATTTGAAGTAGCTATTAATGTGGTTTACATCCGCCACAGTTTTTAGCCATATCGTTCTAAAGCCAACCAAATCATCTAGCTAGCTGGATGAAGAACATGAACTGGTAATAGAATGGAATAAAAAGAGATATTTACAGAAAATGAATTTTCAAAAACTTAATCAACCCTTAATCCATATGCTACCTAGAACAAAAAGAATCACTTTAATCGCTTTTATTACCTTGCTAATGTTTCAATCTTGTGACAGAAAACAAGAAGAGACAAAGAACGAATCTCCAGTTGAGTTTAATCAAAAGCTTCAGGATGAACTAAGAAAAATGGCTGAAATAGACCAAATAGCTGCATACATACCGCAAGGGAAGTACAAGGAAATGACAAATGAAGAATGGAATTCTTTTAAAGATAGTGTCTTCACGACTCATCAAATTCGCCTAAAAGAAATTTTTGACAAACTCGGCTTTGTTGGCTTCGACTTAGCTGGAGAGGAGGGCTCGTTTAATTTTTGGTTAATGGTTCAGCATTCAGACCATAATCCTGATTTTCAGGGAAAAGTTTTAGCTGACATGAGAATTAAAATGGAGAAGGGGAATGCAAGTAAAAGAAACTATGCCTACCTAACTGACCGAGTTAACAAAAACTTAGGAAAGAAAATTATTTACGGAACCCAGGTAAGCTACAACGAATATGGACAAGCAATCTCTCGACCTTTAGAGGATAGTGCTAATGTAAATGAGAGAAGAGCAGAAGTTGGTCTAGAATCAATTGAGGAATATCTTAACCGAATGACTGTTAGCCACTTTGAGATGAACAAAGAGAACATGTTAAAAAAAGGGATTACCGAACCAAAGCTGTACAAGGTGCCAAATGAATAATAAAGTGTGTAACACTAAATATAGGTCACTGAGCATATAATGCTAAAACTGACAATGCTTCCATGTAATAAAATATGTAGGGAATTGGTAGTTTGGAGCCTTGAAGTGCCCAACGCTCCATATTCCCAACGTTAGCACCAATTTCAGAGCCATGAATAAATCAATATACATACTTTTAATCGTTTTTCTTTTTTTTGCTTCATGCGATAATAAGGATAGCTCTAATAGAACTGAAGGACAATTAGAAAGTATTAAAAAAGATTCAATAATTGCAGAAGAAACTAATTCAGATAGCATCTTAATTAAAAAGGATTCAGACATCGCAGAAAACGCCCTTTACGTTGGTATTATCAATAGTTTTTATGAATCAGAAGACTATTATATTGACCTATTTTATGCAGAAGGCTTCACTGATAACACTCCATATTTAATAGCTGAAAATCATGGTGAGATTATTTACGAAGGTCAAGAAATGACTAGGACGAATGTACCTTATGATATTGCTAAAAGACATTTAGAAGTAGAATTATTAGATTCAATATATGTATTTGATGAGAGGCAGGAATTAATGGACAGCATTGCTCTTCAAAATATCGAATATTTGGACGCTATGATAGAATCTAAATATGTAGCTAGTTACAGTCATCCAATAAAATTAGCAGGGAAAATAGCTATCAGTAAGTCATACGATTTGAAAGACCTCAAAAAGTCACCTTCATTCATAGAAACTGAAAATACTCTGATTAGGGACTTGAAATTAGATGTAGAGACTTTGAACATTGGTAAGACATTCAAACTCTACTATGAAGGAGATATACTCAATTTGATTTCTTTTTCAGACGAGCAATACAAACACAGAATATTTTTACTTAAAAATGGGGTTGTGACTGATACACTATTTGAATACTATATTGGCGGGATGCAACCAGTGCCAATTTCATTAGATAACAAAATATATTATGTTGTCTCTAGCTTCGTCCCGGACACAGACAATTCTTGGACTCAATTGTTGGGGATTGACACAGAAACAGGTGAGTTTATTAAGAATCGAGGTAATAGATTAAAATATCAATAAACGGTACTATCGCAAAGGATAGGCTATCGGCTAGATAGTACTAAAGCTGAAAATGATTATATTAAAGAAAATTTGTAGGCGATGTGCCTTCTCAAACAACCCAATCCCAAATCAGTAAATAAACATAAGATTGAAATGAGAAATTTTTTAATGAAAGCATCACTTTTCTTGATTTCTTTATCTTGTTCAAAAGATGGTGATTTATTAATTCCTGCCGAAACGGATAATCCAATTTTTATGATAGTCTCCTGTCAAGCTTCAATAGGTGATACTTTAAGATTAGTAGAGTACGAGTATGAAAAAAATAATCTTATAAAAGAAACTTTATTTCAAAATGGAGAAATTCATAGCAATACTACTTTTGAGTATAATTCAGATAATCAGATGGTATCCGAAATATATATGTCAGACTTGAGAAAAACAGAAAAGAATTTTCTTTATAATGAGAATAACCTATTGATCAATATTTTATACAAATTCATTTACTATGATATTGATGGTCAAATAACAAATCAAAGTGAAAGTGAAGCTCCAAGAGAATATGAAAACAACCAATTAGTAAAAGAGTGGGAATATTGGGGTGGATTTAACACATACGAGTACAATAATGGTAAGATTGTATCTAAAATTGATTATACCAAAAATGGACAAAAACACCATTTCACCTATTATAAATATTCAGGAGATTTATTAATTGAAGAAAAGAAGGAGAATAAATCGGGAGGATTATTGTATTTAAAAACATACAGCTATGATTCACAAAATAGATTAATTCAAGTCAAAGATGGAGATAATATTATTGAAGAAAATGATTATGTGGGTAACAAATTAGTTGAAAAAAGAACTTACTATTTTGGCATTGACCCAGGATATGATATTTGTTATGGAAATTATGTTTTTAGATATAAATACTAACCACCGAATTCATGGGGCATAGAATATCTAGGGAGGTTTATTAGGGTTTACTGCCACATATCAATTTAATGAAATGTGTTTAATATCACAAACCCCTTTCAAAAACGTTTGGTTTTACAAAAATCTATCTTATTGAGAAATCCAAAAAATCTAAAATCCACATGGCAAGCCCTAACCTCAACATACACCGACAAGCTCGAAATGATAGAAGAAGTATGGCAGGAGATTGAAAGGGCTTACACCAAAAGCAATCGGCATTACCACAATCTGTCTCATTTGGAATTCATGATCAACAAAGCAGTCAGATACAAGCATAAAATTAAAGATTTTGACAGCATTTTGTTTTCCATTTTCTATCATGATATTTTCCACAATATTAAAAGACAGGATAATGAGAAAAAAAGTGCTGAGATTGCTACTGATCGATTGAACAAACTTGGAGTGCCAAGCGATAAGATACTAGTATGCAAAGACCAAATCATGGCCACTAAAGAACATAAAAGGAATGCAAGCCAAGACACCAATTTCCTTTTGGACTTTGACCTTGCCATTTTAGGAGATTCACCTGAAATCTATAAGGCATATATAATGAAAATCAGAAAGGAATATGCAATGTATCCTGATTTTCTATACAAAATGGGGAGGAAGAAAGTGATTCAGCACTTTCTTAACATGCCTAGCATATTTAAAACTGAAGAATTCCTCAATAATTATGAACAACAAGCCACAGAAAATTTAAAAGCTGAATTAGATGGGTTTTAATGAAGATTATCAAAGGATATAGACGTAAGGGTAATGTAAGTAGTCAGCTTTTCGATTTTGCAATAATGTAAACTCTATCTGAGGAAAAGACCATTAGAAAGCTATTTTCAGTAAAAGATAAAGCAATTCTAGTCTGGCTTTTTAAGCTTGTTCCCAAATTATCATTTCTCACATTTATTAATACTCAAATCATTTCCTCACAATAATTATTCACGATTAGAGTTAATTATAATTACTTTAGTATTTTTAAATTCTTTTTGAAACAAGCTTAAAAAAATTGTGAAGAATCTATCTACCTTAATAATTACCCTACTAATTGCATTTAATACTTCCCAAGCCCAAGAAATTCAGTTTTATAATACTGAGGAAGGCGATAAGCATATCTGGGGAGAATTCCCAATTGAATATTTAAAAGAGGACACTACCTTTTCTAGCTGGTATAATGAAAGCTATGAGGGTTTTACAACCGAAAGAAAGAATTATGATTGGGCTCAAAACCTAAAAGATGATCAAGTTGAAATTTATCTAGGCACCTGGTGTGGTGATAGTCAAGAATGGGTACCACAGTTCGTAAAGCTGTGGGATCAGCTTGGTTTAAGTAGAGATCAATTAAAGTTTACTGCTTTACATGGGTCTGGAGATGACTATAAACAAGGTCCAAAGCGCGAGGAGCAAGGATTAAATATTCATCGTGTACCTACTTTTATATTTAAAGAAAATGGAAAAGAATATGCTAGAATAGTCGAATCGCCAAGTACCGATTTGTTAACGGATGTAGCCCAAATAGCCTTAGGATATCCATCAGCGCCCAATTATGCCGGAGCCAATTATATGCTGCAGGTTTTTGACAGCATGACTATGGATGAAGTATATCAGGATATTCAAAATATTTACCAAACAGCTTATTACAAAGTAGGTCGTTATGTTGAGTTAAATACACTGGGAAGGGTGCTTTCTACTTCAGATCGAAAAAAAGAGGCATTGTTGGTTTTTCAATTCAACACTTATTATAATCCTGGAAATTGGTGGACTCATAAAACTTATGCAGAATTATTGACTGAAATGGAGAATTACTCAGAAGCAATAAAAGAATATGAAAAGGCGGTTTCTTTAAACTCTGAAAATGAAGAGATAAAGACGGAACTAGAACGCTTGAAAAAACTTGTACCTGAGAAAGAAGGAGAAGAAAAGGGTGCTAGTTCTAATTGATACTGACTTAGTCTTTTCCAAAGTTTATGACTTTGGAAAAGATTTTTTCATTGCGTAAAGTAGTCTATCATCAAAATAATTTAACTAAACTAAAGCCTACAAGTACAGCTATCAAACCTAGCATAATACTTCCCGATGCATACAGCAAAAACATCCCAATTTGTCCATTTTGCAAATAGTTGAAATTCTCATAAGTAAAAGTGGAAAATGTGGTATAGCCACCACAAAAGCCTGTGACCAATAACAATTTAAAATTTTGAGAAGGGTTCTCAATCAAATAGCCTAACAAAACACCAATAAGCAAAGAGCCTAAGATATTGGCTATGAATGTGCCGTAAGGTAGGAAATTGGTTAGATATTTTTGGGCAAATTGAGAAGTGGCATATCTAGCTATGCTTCCAATTCCACCACCCAAGCCTATTAAAAGCAAATTTTTGATCATTTGGATGCAAACTTACGATTCCACTGCTCTCGATCATATACTAATTCACCCTTTGCGTTCCATTCTTGATTAATGTAAGGTTCAAAATTTTTGTCAAACGGATCTCTTCCATATTGAATAGTCTTTTTTCTCCTTCGCCTTTGGTCATAGTATTCAGCCCAAAGTCCTACTTTTTGGTCAAATCGATATTCCCCTTGAACTGCTATTTGCCCGTTTTTATGAAAATAGAGATATGTGCCTTCTTTCTCTCCATGCTCAATCGGGATTACTTCTTTTACATGTTCTCTTTTCTCTTCATTATAATAGGTGATTTTTGAATCTATTGGCCATCCTTTAAAGTAGGTGAGTTTATCTAAAAGGATTCCGTTATTATCGTATCGCATCCATCGGCCATGTTTGAGTCCGTTCCAAAACATGCCTTTTTCAATTACTTGCTCGTCCTTCATCTTTTCATATGGACCGTGCAAAATCCCAGCAAATTTCGGATCTGCATTTTTAGTGCTTCTTATTTCCTTTCGTTGAAAATCATACCAGTAAAAATCTCTTACATAAGGATCTGGCTCAACATATTCTTTTTTAAGGTAATTGAATAGCTCTCGAGTTACATTGTTTCCATAGCCTGATAATGTGTAGTTTTTTCTGACTTTTTTGTCGTAATAGAAATTTCGTTTTTTCTTTTCCTTCTTTTTTTCCTTATCATCATCTTCTTCCTCTTCTTCTGTGTTCAAATCGATAGTAACAGGTGCACCATCCAAAAATTGAAAGGTTTTTTTAATGGTGTCTGATGGCGTAGGCACTGTATCTTGAGGAATTTCTTCTTCTTGCGCAAGTAATGCCAACGGCAAACTGATGAATATAATTGATATGAGTAAGAATCTCTTCATATGGTGCTAAACGAAAACAGCCCGAAGTTATTGAAAATTTCGGGCTGTCTCTAAATTTTTAATTAATAATTAACAATTAATAATTACTAATTAACCAATTACTAATTATTAATTAATCACTTTTCCATCATTTCCACACTTCTGCTGATGAAGTTGGTTAAATCTTTGCCGTTCAGCATGTTTTGTGAAAGTAGCGCTAAATCATAATTTTGCTTAGCAATATTCTTTTGAGCATCTTCGCTTTCTGCTTTCAAGATTTTTGAAGCCATTTTATGATTAGCATTGATCGTCAGATTGTACTGATCCGGCATTCCGCCCATGAACGGCATTCCCCCGCCTGTTTGCTGCATATCTTTCATTCTGCGCATAAATTCGGGCATAGTTAGAGATACGGGCAATTCGTCAGGAGATAAGGCTTCCACCGCAACTGTCATAGACGAATTGTTAATAGCTTCTTCAAATACTTTTTTCAGCTTTTCCTTTTCATCATCTGAAAGTACACTTTCTGCTTTTTCGTCTTTATCAATCAATTTATCGACTATATCGGCATCCACTCGCTTCATGTTGGTTTTTTCCAATTTTTGCTCAAGCTGATTGATAAAATGACTGTCTATAGGGCTGTCCAGTAACACCACATCATAGCCTTTTTTCTGTGCGGATGTGATGTAAGCATCTTGCTTATCTGGATTGGTGGCATATAGAATGGTTACATTTCCATCTTTATCTGTCTGATTTCCAGCAACGCTTTCTTTATACTCATCTAAAGTGAAATATTTGTTCTGCTCTATGCTTTGGAGTAAACAGAATTTCTTAGCCTTGTCGTAGAATTTATCATCACTCATCATTCCATACTTCACGAAAAGTCCTATGCTTTCCCATTTCTCTTCAAATGATTTTCTATCATTTTTATATAATTCCGCCAGTTTATCTGCTACTTTCTTGGTGATGTGATTGTTAATTTTCTTCACATTACTGTCAGCTTGCAAATAACTTCTTGAAACGTTCAATGGAATATCTGGAGAGTCGATTACTCCATGCATTAACATCAGGAATTCTGGCACAACATCTTTAACCTCATCAGTGATAAATACCTGACGAGAGTACAGCTGAATCTTGTTCTTCTGAATGTCAAAATCATTTTTGATTTTTGGAAAGTACAAAATCCCTGTCAAATTAAAAGGATAATCCACATTTAGGTGAATCCAGAATAATGGATCTTCACTGAATGGATAAAGCTCTTTGTAGAAATCCTTATATTCTTGGTCCGTCAAGTCAGTAGGAGCTTTTGTCCAGAGTGGAGTTGTATTGTTGATTACCTTTGGGACATTAACTTTTTTCTCTTTGGCATCATCTCCTTCACCTTCTTTAATGGTCTCTTCAGTTTCACCAAAAATGATAGGTACAGGTAGGAACTTACAGTACTTGGTCAATATTTCATTGACTCTATGTTCTTCTAGAAATTCCTCTGAATCTTTATTGATATGCAAGATGATCTCAGTACCTCTTTCTTTCTTTTTGCCTGCTTTAAGCTCAAATTCAGTACTTCCATCACAAACCCAATTTGCAGGAGTAGCATCTTTTTCTCTGGAAAGAGAATTAATCTCTACCTTATCAGCTACCATGAAAGCTGAATAAAATCCTAAACCAAAGTGGCCGATGATGCCTGATCCTTCGCCTTTTTCTTTGTATTTCTCAACGAATTCAGTAGCACCGGAAAAGGCAATTTGGTTAATATATTTTTTGATTTCTTCACCTGTCATTCCGATACCCTTATCGATGACATGTAAAGTTTTTTTCTTTTTATCTATTTTTATTTCGATGCTTAAGTCTCCTAAATCACCATCATACTCACCAAGTGTACCGAGGCTCTTGATTTTTTGGGTGGCGTCTACTGCATTGGATACCAATTCGCGAAGAAATACTTCATGGTCCGAGTACAAAAACTTCTTAATTATTGGAAAAATATTTTCCGAATGGATCGAAATACTACCTTTTTCTTGCATTTTGTTTACTGTTTTGATTTAACTATTTCCAACGTGTCAATTCTTATTCCATTTAAATATTCTTATTAATTTGCTGTCAGCTTGGCAGAGAAAAGGGGTATTGTGAAAGATGTGCTGAAAAATTAACAGATTTATACTGCTATAATTTTCAGTTTTCGCACAATTATTGGAAATGGAAGAAAGATTTGCTCAATAATAATTGATAGATTTGCACCTACATTGAGTTCAGACTTGAATATACCTATTAGATTTTTTTATGATGATGAAAGGAGTTTTAACATTTGTTTCATTGCTTTCCTTTTGGCTTATTTTTAGCCCATGTGAAATATTTGCTCAAGACTATGGGCTTAAAGGGGGGGTGGTGATTTCTACAATAAACGGACAAGGAAATACAAGTTTAAGACCTGGTTTGCAAGTCGGTGCCTTTAAAAAATTTGGTGCTACTGAAAGACTTTTTGTGCAAATGGAAGCATTGTTTACTCAAAAAGGCTCTTGGAATTGGGATAAGCAAAATCATAATAATATCAATTTGTATTACTTCGATTTTGCTTTGATGTTTGGAATTATTGTAGGTGAAAAGTTCACCATTAATTTAGGTATTCAACCATCAGTTTTTGTAGGAGGTAATTATAAATACTTTGAAGATGGACTAGACCGAAATATGAGCTTATATGGGGAAGTTAGTGCTATGGATTATGCCACTTTATTTGGATTGGAATATGATTTAAATGATGATTTCACACTGGGAGGAAGATTTAATTATAGTTTTGTTCCCCTACAATCTTATAATAACATATTCTCGGAAAGTGGAGATCTTCCTTATTCCATGGTACTTCAACTATATGCCAAATTGAAAATGGATAAAGTATTGAATATGATCACAACAGATGATTAATTAATAACTACGAATTAATATTTATTCTGCTTTACTGCACGAACTGATCGTTTTTCCATTCACCCTCTAGCTTTACGTTACCGTCTTTGTCATAAAGTGTTCCTTGACCATATCTTTTGTCATTTTTCCAATCACCTTGGTATTTTTCACCTGTATTCCAGAAGTAGGTGCCTTCTCCTTCTCTTTTGTCATTCTGATACTCACCTACATATTTGTGGCCATCTACCCATTTATACGTCCCTTTACCATGTTTCATGTTATTTTTCCAATCACCATCATATACGCTATTAGAACTATAGTGACCTACTCCTTCACCATTTGCCTTTCCAAATTTCATTTCGCCAAAGTAGGCTATTTTGGTCCCATTTGCATTATAGAAGGTTAAACGACCCAGTTCTGCCTTATTTTGAATTTGTCTTTCTTTTTGGTCAATTGTGACATTTAAAGACTTTACTTCCTGATTATATTTACTTTTTAGGTTAGCTATCTTTTCTTCATATTCTTTTTCTACTTCGCTTACTCTCTTATCCATTTCACGTTCCATACTAACTAATTGAGAGCTACTCATATTTTGAGTACTGTCCAATTCAGAACGCAAAGAATTGAATTTGGCAATAGTTGCTTTACGACTCTTCATAAAGCTATTATCCTGAATTGAGTCTTCTATCTGCAAATAGATTTGCAGTGCTTCCTGATATTCACCTGCGATGAAAAGCTCGTCAGCCATGGATTTCTGCCTGTACAACTCATTTTGTTTTTGCAGGTTTTCTAGCTGTTCTTCCTTCGCTTGTGTTTGCCTCTGAAAATGATTTGTTCTTTTGCTGATAAAGAAGATTGCCACTAAACACCCGATAATGATTATGGGTAATGCGATTAGCGCTATTTTTTTCACTTTTTCCATGATCGATTAATCTGAAAGTTTTATAGTCGGAATTTGTTGTTCTTCTTTTCTGAAATCTAAAGAAATATAGGTGCTTAATCTAACAATTAGTCTTCTTCTATAAAGCGTAGGATCATTCAAGTTTTGACCAGTAGTGTACATTAATCCTAAAGAACTAGATACTCGAGGGCTTGCAATATAACCAACATTTCCGTAGAGTCTTAAATCTTCCACGAAACTCCCCACTACATTTTTACCGCTTTGCATAATAAGTTCCATGCTAGGAGAGACGTAAAAAGTACCAGGTTTTAGTTGGTCATTATTTATTGGTATTTTCATGTAAAAATTATAACGCCAGCGATTTCCGAATTTGAATTCATCTTGCGTTGTTCTGCTTCCTCTTTTCCATCTATGCTCAATTCTAATTCTATTATATAACATAAACCTAGGAAAGGGCAAAACAAACAAATACTGGTGCCAAATCCGCGGCTCTACGTACAATGGATCATACTCAGGATTGCCTGGTTGCGGTGTAAAATTTAATCGAAATACTCCCCCCACAGTAAAATTGAAATTGGGAGATACTACGTAGTTGAGTCCGTGTCTATTATAAATTTGAGCCATTCTATCCACATAGGGAGTGGTCGAACTGCCTATTCTTCTGTAATGCATTTCACCTGCCCAATACAATTTATCACCGATCCTGAATTTGTTGTAGGAACTAAGCCATAGATTTGTTCCCATGGCTTCAAATTCAGGCTCTAGTTCTTGGGCATTAATATGAAAGCAAGAACTTAGAAATATGATTAAAAATAATTTTCTCATGCCATTAAAAGCTTAATTCCATATTTAAGATTTCTGCTGCTTTTTCGGCAGTTTTTGCACGCTTCACTTTCCTTTCCATCCTATTGGTGTTGTCCTCATTTAATACTTTAATCATTGCTTCATACAGTATCTTGAAATTTGCTTGAAAAGCGCTCATGTTATTGCAATTTAGTTTTTCCATGTTTTGAAAAATTCCAGGCAGTAACATCCTATTAAATGCTTTATAAATTGGAGGCTTTGCTTTTTCCTCCATGTTTGTGAAAGTATAAGGATTAAAGACTTCTTTGGTGTAAGCATCATTAATCTTATAAATGCTTTCCGGAGCATTGTGGATGGTATAAATCAAGTCTTCTGTCTGGATAAAACAATTGATCAATACTTCTATAGCTTTGATTTTTTCTTCTGGTGTTGGCAAGTTGGAATAAACAGCAAGTTCTGCATCAACAAAATCAATAATGGCATCTGCCACATCTATTCCAGCAAAATTATCATGCTCACCTGTTATTAGTGAATCAGCTAAATATTTAGTCTCCTCATATTTAGACAAAAGTGCTTCCTCTAATTCTACTAATTTTTCTTCCTGCTGCACTTCACTTAGATACTCTTGAATATTCTCTTCCAGATACTCAATTTCCTTCTCTAAGACCGTTGCTAAACTTGATAATTTAGATAAGTTACTTCTCTTTTCATTCGATAAAAAGCTTAAATCATTTATAAATTTATAATCGTTAGAGAGCGTATCTTTTTTGAAAACACTATTAATTGAAGAGTTGCTATTTAGTTTTATTTTGTGGTTTATTAGTTGATCTCTATTGAAGAATCTTAGTTTTTGATTTTCATATAAAGTAATAATGTCGGAAGTGGGTAAAATAAAATGTTGGTTAATTTTCTGGAGAACATTTTTTAACTGAGCAAGCTTAATTGATGAAATACTTGAGATATTAAGCTGTGGATTACTTAAAATTTTATTTATTTTAGTTTGATTGTCCTCGTTATTCTTTCGAATATTTTCCAAATTTTGTTGCTCATTCTCATTTAAAGGAGAAGACATTAATTTGGTCATGATATTAGGGTGGATTCCTGTTTTGGTTATAGGCGAGAAGGTTTTATCGACTAAATCAAAGTTATCAGTTAATGTAAAATACAGCTCACTAATTTTATCTTCATTTTGATATTTTGCCAGTAATTCCTCATTAAAAATTTTGGCTTTGAGTTCGATAATCTCTAAAAACTCATCATCTAAGGGGATAATTTCTTCAGATAGTTCTGCGCTGTAGGGGAATTCAATAGTAATTTCCTGAACTGAATCGCTACGGTATAGTCGCATAAACGATAAAGTATTTCCTTCAAACACCCATTCTTTTAATAAAATCCTATCTCCTTCAATTACTCTATAGAATGCCCAAACATCCTGCGTTAATTCTTTCTCTCCAAGTTGCCCCTCTAAAATATCGTTTTGAATACGTAAACTGAAAAACCCTTTTGCTTTATCCTCTTCAAAATTGATATTAGCAATTAAGGTGGTATCCATAATTTTAGAATCTCGGATTTCCCAATCGTAAAGCTTCCAGACACCTGTTTTCTTCCCAGCTAGAAACTTGCCGATAGCCATAAATTCATGACCATTGACATCATAGGAGTAGGTGTAGTCTTTATAATAACCATCGCCCGTAGTCTCAAAGGAGCCTTTAGTTAATTTCCAGTCTTCGTCCGCTCGGTTTTCAATGAAACTACCCGCAACAGCTAAGTATTCATAAATATCTTCCTGATTTTCAAATTGTTGAGAAAGTTCGAATTTTCCATCATAAATGGTGTCTCCATCATTTACGTAATATTCGTAGCTTGCCAAATAGATTTTACCGTCAATCTTGTAAGTGCTGTCGTAGGCTTGAATGTTTTGCCCCACAACATTTGACCAAATGGCAGATATAAGGAAAATGGAAATGCTTAGTAATATTGGATTGTTGATTTTCATCATAAATCTAATAGATATAGAAGGCAAAGATATGAAATATGTTTGATTGCTATTGTCAGCTAAAGTTATCTGTGACTTGATAAATGCGTGCAAGAAACAGAATACTAATAGTTGTGTAAAATAAGGTCGAATCTGTATTGAAATAAACCAATATACAGAGGCCTAAATAATCAACACAATTGAATCTATCTCAATCTGTCCATTGATCGTACCAGTCTTTCATCCTTTCTAATAAAACGAACTGCAAGCGAATTAAAAACCAAGGCGATAGCTGGTAAGAACAGACCATAACTATAATTTCCTTGTATACCTGGTAGAAATTCCCCTTCAGCTTGAGTTGCCCAGTAAGCAGAAAGCCCTAATGCAGTACCAATTAGAATAGAATTTAAGGAAGAAAGCATGATTTGCCTCATGCGCTTTTTATACACTCCAATAGCAATGAAGGCAATACAAACAGCGAGGAGACCCAAAATACCTGGCACCACATAAGGCATAAATTCATTTTTAACTCCGTCTTCAGGAGCACTAACCATTTCGAGATAAAAAGCGGTCAAGGTGTAAGAAGCGCCAGAGCTGGAATCTACTTTTTGCCAAATTGGAGCAAATAAAAACATCAACATAGCCAAGCCTACAATCAATAAAAATATAGTTTGAATTCTTTGAATCATCTAAAAGTGCTTTTTTGTATTTTGCAAATATACAGTAAAAATCAGTTTGGATAAATGGAAGAGAAGATAAAATTCCACAGGCAGTAAAATATTCAGCTGTCTACGGGGAAAAGTAGTGAATCAGTGATAAATACATATTAATTAATAAAAATAATTTGAAAAGCAATATATAATTGTTGTTTAACAATAAATTATTAATATCTTTATCCATCTGTTTAACTCATAATTATGATGTCAATTTCAAATAACTTCGTATTCAAAGCCCTTCATGTAGTGGCTTATATCATTTTTATAGGCCTTTGCATTGAAGCGGGCGGATTATTAGTGAATTTTGTATTTAGCTTATATAAGCCTGAAATGGTTGAAAATCTGTATCAAAAGCTCAATATAGTTGAAATGTATGAGCGTAGTCAATGGAATTTTTTCGGTCTCTATAGCTTCATTCTAGTCATTGCCATTTTAAAAGCCCACCTTTTTTACGTTGTTATCAGGCTTATGCATAAAATGGATTTGTCGAAGCCATTTAATTCTTTTGTTTCCAGACAAATTTTAAAAATTAGTTATTACACGCTCTCGATTGGGTTTATTAGTCACATTGGAAGGCAACTTGCTAGAAATCTAATGCATTATGGATTGGCAATCGATAATTTAAATGATTTTTGGGCTGATAGTCAAGCCTTTATTTTAATGGGTGCTGTAATTTATATTATTGCTACAATTTTCAAGAAAGGAGTAGAAATCCAAAACGAAAATGAGTTGACGGTTTAATATATGGCAATAATAATAAATTTAGATGTTGAAATGGCCAAAAGAAAAATGTCTCTTAATGAACTTTCGGAAAAAGTGGGTTTGACATTATCAAATCTATCAATTCTAAAAACAGGCAAAGCTAAGGCTATTAGATTTAGCACTTTGGCTACCATTTGCCGTGTGTTGGATTGCCAACCTGGAGATATTTTAGAATATGTGGATGAGTAATATTAAAGAACATTTAGTTACATTGTCTTGCGAAGGTGCCAACACAGGATTCAACTGACATCCAGAAGTATTAATAATTGGAGAGTTCTAAATGGTGTAATCTTATTTTTTGAGAGGAACTATCTATTTTAAAATGAAATTAAGATTAGCTAGTATACAGGATCTAAAATTACTCAAGTATTGGGATGCAAAGCAACATGTTGTTGATTCTGATCCTGAAGATGATTGGAATTGGGAAATTGAATTAAATCGCAATCCTGTTTGGAGAGAACAACTGGTAGCTGAGAAAGATCATCAGCCCATCGGTTTTGTTCAGATTATTGATCCGTTTCTTGAAGAAACTCGCTATTGGGGAGAAGTAGCAAGGAATAAAAGAGCAATTGATATCTGGATTGGAGAGGAAAATGACTTAGGCAAAGGTTACGGAACAAAAATGATGAAGCTTGCCATTGAGAGATGTTTTGCTGACCCTACTGTTACCGGTATTCTTATCGATCCATTAAAATCTAATGTCAGAGCACATAAATTTTATCTAAAGCTTGGTTTCGAATTCATTGAGGAAAGGGAATTTGATGAGGTGCCATGCTTTGTATATGAACTAAAAAGGTAACCAGAAAAGAAAAAATGTATAATCTTCCACGCTATCGAGAAAAAGACAAGAAAGTAATTAAAGATTTTATTAGTGCGTACCCTTTTGCATTTTTGTCGGGTTGTGATTTAGATGGCCGACCTACTGCAACTCAACTGCCACTATTTCTTGAAAATAGCAATGGAAAGGAAGTACTAAGAGGACATTTAATGAAAGGTACTGATCACCATAAGGCATTTTTACATAATGAAAATGTCCTTGCTGTTTTTACAGGCCGGCACACTTATGTTAGCGCGACTTGGTACCAGAATCCCAACACGGCATCAACATGGAATTATATGAGTGTGCATGTAAAGGGAGTCTTAAGATTCGTGAATGAGGACGAACTCGCAGAGATTCTTCAGATGACCTCTCTTCATTTTGAAGGTCAAAACCAGCGTTCGGCCACAGTTTATGACAATTTACCAGAAGATTTCAAACGTAGGACCCTCCAATTAATAGCAGGTTTTGAAATTGAAGTGGAAGAAATTGATGCGGTGTTTAAATTAAGCCAAGACAACGATGTTGATAGCTACCATAATATTATTAGAAAGCTAAAAGAACTGGACGAAGATGGACGTACGATTGCATCAGAAATGGAAAAACGTACAGAATTATTGTTCCCAAAGCATACAGAGTGAAATTCTCACAGCCCAACTTACAGCTAACATTAATGTGAAATACACATTGCAATTTATTTTTTAATTTTACGCAAAAATATGCACACAAGAACAGTTTAACTAAGGGGTGATTTTGAAACATAGAAATAAAATACAATATGGCATCATGTAAAGAAGAGAGGACCGGTAAAACAGCAGACCTTGTTAAAAACTATAAAAAGAACGAAACTTAAATAGGAAAAGAATTATGAAAACAGGTTTCAAGCCAACAGCCTTCAACTCTGCAACTACTTACTTTATGGTTGTAAATTTATTTTGTGTTTTACGTCAAGGGTTAATGTAACTTCTGTTACTATTCTATACTCAGAAAGTCTGTTAATTAGCACTTTAATTCAAAACGTAAGGAAGGAAATGAGTAATTCAAATAAAACGATTATTGACGTGAGGTCAGAGGGAGAGTTCGCAATGGGACATGCAGAGGGAGCAATGAATATCCCTTTAAATGAGGTCGAATCCAGAGTTCAAGAGATTGAAAAAATGGAGGGTGAAATTATTCTGTGTTGTGCTTCAGGAAACAGAAGCGGAATGGCACAACAAATGTTGCAATCAAAAGGAATTGAATGTCACAATGGTGGGTCTTGGTTTGCAGCAGAAAATTATGCGATGAGCCTATGAGTTTCTTAAGAAGATTATTCGGATTAGGGCCTGCAGTTGACATGAAAGCATTGGTAGACGAAGGTGCGATCATAGTAGATGTGAGAACCAAAGGTGAATTTCAACAAGGGCATATTAAAAATGCAATGAATATTCCGGTTGATAGTATTGGCTCAAATTTATCGAAATTGAAAAATAAAGATAAGACAATTATCACCTGTTGTGCTTCAGGTATGCGAAGTGGAACTGCCAAGAATATTTTGAAATCAAAAGGGTACGAAAAAGTCTACAACGGTGGTGCTTGGACCTCCCTCAATCGAAAAATAGAATGATTAAAGCTATAATTCGTACTCCATGGGGTTTTATGCGCTGGCTTCGTTTAGCAATAGGTCTCTATTTAGTTTTTGTGGGCATCACGGAGTCAGAAATATTCGCAGGCTCAGTAGGTGTATTGTTCACTTTTTTAGCTTTGCTTAATCAAGGCTGTGGAGGCGGAAGTTGTGCCAGTGGAAGTTGCGATGTTCAAAATAAATAGAAAGATGATAAAGCCGGTTAAAGCCGGCTTTTTTTAATTCAGATTTAAAGAATGAAAGAATTTTGGAATGAACGATATGCGAAAGAGGAATTCATCTATGGCACTGAGCCCAATGAATTTTTTCGTGATGTTTTAGCGGTTTTACCAATAGGTAAAATCATTTTGCCCTGCGATGGGGAAGGAAGAAATGCAGTTTACGCAGCTAAAAAAGGCTGGGAAGTCAACGCTTTTGATTTTAGTCCTTCAGCAAAAGAGAAAGCAAGAGCTCTTGCTAAACAAGAAATGGTGTATCCTGTTTTTGAGGTAGCGGACATGCGAGAAAAAGATTTTAAAGAAGATTCTGCTGATGTGGTAGCTTTGATTTATGCACATTTCCCAGCCGAATTAAGAAAAATTGCTCATCAGAAAGCGGTTAAATGGTTGAAGCCAGGAGGGAAGTTGATATTGGAAGCCTTTAATCCCAAGCAAATGGAAAATGCATCAGGTGGACCTAAAAATATTGACATGCTTTATACTGAAGAGATGCTTTCTAAAGACTTCGAAGATTTGAACATTGAAAAACTAGAGGTTTTAGAGATAAATTTGTCAGAAGGTAATTTTCACCAGGGAAAAGCTGATGTTATCAGACTTATAGCCGAAAAGTAATAAATTAATACTATCAATTATGGAAACCGAAATTCTAGCTCGCGTCCAGTTTGCTTTTACAATTGCCTTCCATTATATCTACCCGCCTTTAAGTATAGGTTTAGGGGTGATTTTGGTTATTATGGAAGGGATGTATCTGAGAACGAAAAATGAGATTTATCATAAAATGACTCGTTTCTGGGTCAAGATATTTGCACTTATTTTTGGAATTGGAGTAGCTACAGGGATCGTAATGGAATTTGAATTTGGTACAAATTGGGCTACTTACTCCCGCTATGTTGGTGATATTTTTGGTTCTGCTTTAGCTGCTGAAGGCTTATTTGCATTTGCATTAGAATCAGGATTTCTTGGAGTTCTTCTGTTTGGTTGGAATAGAGTAAAACCAGTTGTTCACTTTATTTCGACTATAGGAGTTGCTTTAGGATCTATGTTCTCTGCAGTATGGATAGTTGTAGCCAACAGCTGGCAGCAAACGCCTGCAGGGTATAAGATTGTAGGAGAGGGTCTAAACCAAAAAGCAGAGATCACAGATTTCTGGGCAATGGTGTTTAACCCTTCTTCGGTTGACAGGCTTTCTCATGTTATTATTGGAGCCTTTTTAGCGGGTGCATTTTTGGTACTTTCTGTAAATGCTTATTACATTCTGAAAGGGAAATTTTTAGAAATTGCGAAACCAGCCTTCAAAATTGCCTTAGTCTTAGCAATGGTTTCTTCAATTGGGCAATTATTGACTGGCCATCAGTCAGCAGATGGGGTGGCAGTTAATCAACCGGCAAAATTAGCGGCTTTCGAAGGACATTATCCTGAAAATGAAGTAGCTGATCTGTATCTTTTTGGTTGGGTAGATCACAAAAGTAAAGAAGTGGTAGGCTTAAAAATCCCGAAAGGCTTAACCTTTCTAATTCATCAAGACTTAACCACACCCGTGAAGGGATTGGATGCTTTTCCAGAAGATGAAATTCCCACTCAAGTGAATGCTGTATTTCAGTTTTACCATATCATGGTTGCAATTGGGATGATCTTGATAGGCTTAAGTCTATTTGCAGGATTTCTCTGGTGGAGAGGAAAACTTTTTGAGTATCGATGGTTGATGTGGGTATTTGTTTGGGCAGTATTCTTACCTCAGATTGCCAACCAGGTAGGCTGGTTTGCAGCAGAGATGGGGCGTCAGCCTTGGGTAGTTTATGGACTACTAAAAACATCCGATGCGCTCTCTCAGGCAGTAACAGCTAATCAAATTTGGTTCTCACTGATATTATTTTTCTTTGTCTATCTGTTGCTGTTTCTATTGTTTATCTATTTATTAAATAAGAAGATTCAACATGGACCCTATGATGAAAAAATGGAAGATCAGAGACCACAGCAGTCTTCTTCTGTGCCTGATTTTACTTAGGATTTTTAAATGAAGGTTAACATAACCATATAAAACGAACTATATATCATGGAAACTTTTATAGGTATAGAATACAATATTTGGTGGTTTTTACTTCTAGGAGCAGTTGTGACTGGCTATGCTATTTTAGATGGTTTTGATATGGGAGTAGGAGCTATTCATCTTTTCCTTGGAAAAAAAGAAAACCGGAAAATTGCACTGAATGCTATTGGTCCTGTATGGGATGGAAATGAGGTATGGCTTGTCATAACAGGAGGGGTCCTTTTTGCTGCTTTTCCTCCGGTTTATGCAACACTTTTTTCTGGTTTGTACATTCCTTTAATATTGTTTTTGGTGATGATTATTTTTCGAGCCATTTCAATAGAATTTAGGGGTAAAGAAGAAATGAACTGGTGGCGTCAAACTTGGGATATAGCCTTCTCTGTTTCCAGTATTATAATGGCTGTTGCTTTAGGAATGGTCTTAGGAAATGTGCTACAAGGTTTACCCATTGATGCAACCGGTGAATTTACTCATAGTACAGATTTCAATTTTATAAACCCATTTTCCTTGTTGACCGGAGTTACAGCCTTGGCGCTTTTTATGTTGCATGGGGCTTTGTATCTGGGAATGAAGACTGAAGGACTACTGTATCAGCAATTAACCACAATCATCAAGAATATCACAGTCTTTTTTATTCTATCAGCACTTTTATTAAGTTTTTATACTTTGTTATATGTCCCTCACCTTACAGAGCATATCAAAGCACAGGAATGGTTGTTTTTTCTCCCAGTAGTTTTGGTGCTTTTGATGGCAAATATTCCAAGGCAAGTAAGTAAGCAGAACTATGGCCTCGCATTTATCTCATCAACAGGAGTTATATCTGCGCTTTTAGTAATAGGAGCTGTGGGTTTATTCCCTAATATGTTGCATTCGACCATAGACCCTAGTTACAGTTTAACACTCTATAATGCTTCAGCTTCGGAAAAGTCATTGGGCTATATGTTGAATATAGCATTTATAGCGGTACCTCTTGTCGGTATTTATACGGGCTTTGTTTTCTGGACCTTTAGGGGTAAGGTAAAAATTGATGAGAATAGTTATTAATCATGGCCTTTAACAAGCACCAAAGAGATTAAAAATGCGTTTTAATTAAGAAGTTCTTTATAGTGTTGAAATGACGGGTTCAAACTTATTATCTGTTTTAATAATCTTCATTTGAGAGCTCTCATTTTCAGTATTTCTAATTACATAGTACAACAGTCCATTATTTAAGACTAATTTATTAGTAACAATTGATTTTATCTATATTGATATTTATATAATCATTGTAATTTATTGTATGCACATCAAATTATTAGTTTAATATTGCTTTAAGTTTAATTTTTTAATCACTTATATATGAAAAAACTAATTCCAATACTCCCATTATTCATCATAGGATTCATGTTTACAGCATGTCAGAATGGTGAAGACACTACTGCTGAGGCAGACGGATATTCCGGTGCAACGAAAAAGAGCGAAACGGCAATGAAAGCCAGTCAATTAAATGATTGGTGGCCCAACAGATTAGATTTAAGTATATTAAGACAGAATTCTAATATGTCGACTCCTATGAATGAGGATTTTGACTATAAAGAAGCATTCGCTAGTCTTGATTACTATGCTCTAAAAGAAGATATCGCCAAAACTCTAAAAGACTCAAAAGACTGGTGGCCTGCAGATTATGGACATTATGGGCCATTTATGATTCGCATGGCTTGGCACAGTGCTGGTACTTATAGAACTGGCGATGGTCGAGGAGGTTCAAGATCAGGTCAACAGAGATTTGCACCTTTAAATAGCTGGCCAGATAATGGAAATCTTGATAAAGCAAGAAGATTAATGTGGCCTGTAAAACAAAAGTACGGTAATAAAATCTCTTGGGCTGATTTGATGATTTTAACAGGAAATGTGGCCTTAGAAGATATGGGTTTCAAAACCATTGGGTTTGCTGGTGGTCGAGAAGATGTTTATGAACCGGAGTTAGATGTTTATTGGGGTTCTGAGCAGAAATGGTTAAGTGATGAAGACCGTTATTCTGGAGACAGAGAACTAGAAGATCCCTTGGCAGCAGTTCAAATGGGATTGATATATGTAAACCCTGAGGGTCCTAATGGGAATCCTGATCCAATAGCAGCAGCGCATGACATCCGTGAAACTTTTGGCAGAATGGGAATGAATGATGAAGAAACCGTTGCTCTTATAGCGGGCGGACATACGCTAGGAAAAGCTCATGGGCCGGACCAGCGGATAATGTAGGTGCTGCTCCAGCTGCCGCAGATATGGAAGAGCAGGGTTTTGGTTGGAAAAGCACTTACAAATCAGGAAAAGGAACTGATGCAATAACTTCTGGTTTAGAGGTGACATGGACTAATACTCCAGCAAAATGGAGTCATGGGTATTTGATGAGTCTATTTGAAAATGAATGGGAATTAACTAAAAGTCCAGCTGGAGCACATCAGTGGGTAGCAAAAGATCCGAAAGTGATGGTTCCAGATGCTTTCGACTCAACGAAAAAGCTGAAACCGACTATGTTTACCACTGACTTATCTTTGAGAGAAGATCCTGCCTATGCTAAAATATCTCGAAAGTTTTTGGAAAACCCCGCACTTTTCAATGATGCATTTGCAAGGGCTTGGTTCAAATTAACACACAGAGATATGGGTCCAAATACTACATATTTAGGTCCCGAATACCCTCAGGAAAATTTTATTTGGCAAGATCCAATTCCTGAGGTGGATCATCCAGTAATCAATGATCAAGATATTGCTAAGTTAAAGACCCAAATTTTAAATTCTAATTTAACTATCAGTGAAATGGTGTCAACAGCTTGGGCATCCGCTTCAACCTACAGGAATTCTGATAGGAGAGGTGGTGCAAATGGAGCGCATATTCAATTGGCACCAATGAAAGATTGGGAAGTGAACAATCCGGAGCAATTGCAAAAGGTCTTGAGCACTTTAAAAGGGATTCAAGAGGAGTTCCATAAAAAGTCAGGAGCCAAGAAGGTTTCGTTGGCTGATTTGATTGTATTGGCTGGTGCAGCAGGTATTGAAGAAGCAGCACAAAATGCTGGCTATGTTGTTAATGTACCATTTACACCCGGTCGGATGGATGCTAAACAAGAGCAGGTGGATATAGAGTCTATGAACTTGCTTGAGCCAATGGCAGATGGTTTTAGAAATTATTTAAAAACACGATATTCTGTTTCCACAGAAGAATTGCTAATCGATAAGGCTCAATTATTGACTTTAACACCACCAGAAATGACAGTTTTACTTGGTGGTATGAGAGCTTTAGGAGCGAATTACAATAGCTCAAAACATGGAGTTTTTTCTGATAAAAATGAGCAATTGACCAACGATTTTTTCGTAAATCTATTAGATATGAGTACGGAGTGGGAAGCTACCGATGATACTAAAGAGCAGTTCATTGGAAAAGATAGAAATTCAAGCGAACAAAAATATACAGCTACTAGAGCAGACCTGGTTTTTGGTTCTCATTCTGAATTAAGAGCTTTAGCGGAAGTTTACGCACAAGCTGATTCGAAGGAAATGTTTGTAAATGATTTTGTAGCCGCTTGGGATAAAGTGATGAAGTTGGATAGATTCGATTTAGTCTATCAGTAAGTGAGGGTATGAATTGCAGATTGAAAAGCCAGATCATTTTGATTCTGGCTTTTTTTTGTTAATCAATTTACTTTATCATAATAGTTAGCTACTTTTCTTACTAGTCGATTAAAATCAAATTTGGTTTGCACTATTGAAATATATTATATTGGACCTTGTTTTAAATGCTCATAATTTTTGCTAATGAAGATACTTCAATATGCCTTTTTACTTTTGCTATCATTGGTTTTCACAAGCTGCATAGAAGGAGAGAAAATAAAACCAGAGATAGAAGAGAAATCCGTTTATCCTGAATATATAATATTTGGAATGTTTTTTGGAAATTGTTTTCCACAGGATTGTATAGAAATTTTTAAAATCCAAAATGACAGTTTGTTTAAATCTGATAACACATACCCAAGAGATAGCTTGTATTCGGGAGAGTTTGAATTTATAGGTAATGAAAAACTGTCATTGGTTTCAGACATTACTGATGAAATTCCTTCTGAGCTTTTGGAGATTGAAGATCAATATATCGGCTGTCCAGATTGCAGTGATTGGGGAGGGTTTATAATTGAATATAGTACTAAAGAATTTCAATCAAATTGGTTAATTGATACTAGAAAAAGTAATGTGCCAGAGGAGCTTCATGATTTTCTGAATCTAACATATGATAGAATTCAAATTTTATTGAACTGATTTTTAATAGACAACAGTCAATTGAATATAAAATAAATCTGTTCTCACATCTTCCATCATAATTGAATTGACATAAGAACTAAGTCCTAGGGTTAGTACTTGCTTTTTCAATATAAAGATTTTGCACCTTATTGCCGTAAATTTGTCTGCTGTACTCTTATGTAAAGAGATGTAAATCACGTATTAAAAGTATAAATAATGTTATTTAAATCAATTGTAGCCTCTAAAAATCCAGTTAAAATAGAAGCAACCAAAGCAGCTTTTAAAAAAATGTTTCCTGAACGGGAGATTAGATGCGAAGGTGTTTCTGTTTCATCAGAAGTGCGAGATCAGCCCATGTCCCAGCAAGAAACGCTTGCTGGAGCAGAAAAAAGAGCTTTGAATGCTCAGCGCGAAATACCCAATGCAGATTTTTGGATAGGAATAGAAGGTGGTATTCATGATGACGAATTCGGAATGCAAGCTTTTGCTTGGATTGTTGTCCTTTCAAAAAATGCTGCAAGTCAAGCACAAACCGCTGTATTTTATCTGCCCGAACCCATAGCTAAAATGGTAAGGGAAGGAGTAGAACTAGGAGATGCAGATGATCTCTATTTCGGTCGATCAAATTCGAAACAAAAAGAGGGGGCTGTGGGAATATTGACCAATGGAGAAATCGATAGAAAAACATATTATGAGCATGCTATGGTGATGGCTTTAATTCCGTTTGCTAATAAAATTAAATGATTAGTTTCTTGTATTTTTCCATTTGCGTTAATATTTTCCGATAAAAAAAACTATGAAGCCTTTTTTTAACCTTAATTGTGAATGTAATAGCCATTACCACTATTCTTGCGCAAAAACCCTCAACAATTATTCTGACAAGCAATAAAGCAATCCCACAGGGATTTTATTTAAATGTTCAAGATCAAGATTATGGATTTAATCCTGAAAAAGAATCACATGAATTATCAATTACAGTAGAAGGGCCTGAATATGGTTTCTTAGTCTCTCCCAAAGGTAAAACATATATGTTTTGGTACGAAGAGGGGGAAGTAAAACTGAATTTCCAGCAGAGCTTAATGAAAGACGAACTATTAGTTGATGGCTCGACTAGTCATATAATATATAAAAGTTTAGACGAAGCCTCAAAATTCAGTGATTTTAAGTCAGTGTTTCATGAAAATAATCAATCGGCTGTTGCTTTAAACTATATTGAAAGTAAATACAAATTTCTAGATTTTAGTGCCAATGAATTTCAAGAAATACATGAACTAATTGCTTCAGATAGTCGGGATTTAACGCCCAGATTCAATGCGTATATTGAAGTTATGGATAAAGAAAAGCTAGAGAAAAATAGTCAGTTTATAGATTTTGTCGGTTTTGATAAAGACGGTAAGGCTTTTAATTCTGCAGATTTCAGAGGGAAGTATTTGTTGATAGATGTTGCAGCTACTTGGTGCAGACCTTGCTGGACTGCTTTTCCATATATGATAAAAAGTCTGAATGAATATCAAAACATTCAGTTTTTGACTCTAAATGAAGATAATCGTACTGAGAGATGGCTTGCAATGGCTAGTGAAAGAAAACTAGATATTACGTGGCCAGTATTGTGGGAAGTAGAAACAGGGAAAGAGAAGCTTCTTCACCAATATAAGATCGATTCTTTTCCTACCTATATTCTAGTGGATCCAGACGGTAAGGTTGTTGAAAGATGGAGTTTTTCTAGCGAGAAAGTATTTTCGCTGAAGCTAAAAAAATATTTGAAAAAAATGTAAATTGTATGTTTACTAATACCTTATTACAAAATTTCGAAAAACAGAACTTTTATCAGACATTTCAATTTTTGCGGTAACATTTGTTACGCCTTTAGGATGCATCAGCCTCTACTTTTGTCAAAAATTTAATTTATATTATGACATTGATAGAGATAATAGGATTTTTAAGTGCAGCAATTATCGGCATTTCTTTAGGACTGATTGGTGGAGGAGGATCAATCCTGACGGTTCCAGTCTTAGTATATTTATTAGGAGTTAATCCTGTCACGGCTACGGCTTATTCACTTTTTATTGTAGGTTTTAGCTCACTTTTAGGTGGAGTAAATTATGCTAGAAAAGGATTAGTTGATTACAAAACAGGGATCGTTTTCACGATTCCCGCTTTTATTTCGGTATATCTTACTCGCTTGTTATTGGTACCTGCATTGCCTGATACCTTCTTTTCAATCAATGGTTTTGAATTCACCAAATCAATTGGGATAATGGTACTTTTTGCCTTGTTGATGATCGCTGCTTCCTACTCAATGATCAAAGACAAAAAAGCATTAAAAAAAGAGTTGAAGGATGTAGATGCACCAAAAAAATATAATTATCCACTAATAATTATCGAAGGATTAGTAGTAGGGGCTTTAACTGGCTTAGTTGGAGCTGGAGGAGGTTTCTTAATTATTCCTGCTTTAGTTGTGTTAGCAAAATTGCCAATGAAGCAAGCTGTTGGTACTTCCCTCTTAATTATAGCCGCAAAATCACTAATTGGGTTTATAGGAGATATTCAATCAGGCAGTGATATTAACTGGATATTTTTAGGGATTTTCACTGCGATTGCTGGCTCGGGTATTTATATTGGTTCATACTTATCTAACCTAGTTGATGGACAGAAGCTGAAAAAAGGTTTTGGATGGTTTGTCTTAATAATGGGATCTTTCATGATCGTGAAAGAATTGTTTTTGTAGGTGAACAAAAATCCATAGCATGCTAGGGTTGCTTATTCTAGGCTATATTTTGAATTCTTTTTATTTTACATTAATATATTTCTCTAACTGAAATCCTTTCAAATAGATACTTGTTAATTTAAAAGCAAGCTATTTTGTTTGTAACCAAAGTTACTATCCCTGTCAGCTTATTTCCGTTCGAAATATTAAAGAAAAAGAGTGATTATGAATATTAAACATTTTTATGACGAGGCTTTAGCTCAGGGTTCATTTGCAATTGAAAGTGAAGGTAAGGTGGCATTAATTGATCCATCGAGAGATATAAAGCCTTATTTAGATTTTGCCGATCAACATGATGCAAAGATTGTAGCGGTGTTTGAAACCCATCCGCATGCTGATTTTATCAGTAGCCATTTAGAGCTGCAGAAAAAGTTCGGAGCAGATATATTTATAAATGAAAAAGTGGGCGTGAATTATGACTTCAAACATATGGGTCACGGAAATCATGTGAAAATTGGTAATGTTACCTTTAAAGCACTATTTACACCTGGACATTCACCTGATCATAATTCATATTTATTGCTAGATGAAAATGGAAAGCAAAAGGCTGTGTTCACAGGTGATTCCTTATTTGTGGGTGATGTAGGCCGTCCCGACCTGAGAGAAGGAGCTGGGAATATTCAGGTAAGCAGGAAAGATTTGGCGGGCATGATGTACGATACAATAAACAATGTCTTCTCAGAATTATCAGATGAAACAATTGTATATCCTGCTCACGGGGCGGGATCACTTTGTGGTAAAAACATGAGTAGTGAGTTGAGCAGTACTATAGCTAATGAAAAGGCTAATAATTGGGCTTTCCAGATAGAGGATAAAGATAAGTTTGTTGATGCTTTTTTAGAAGGACAATCCTTTATTCCAAAATATTTTCCGAATAGTGTTGAAGTTAACCGAAAAGGAGCAGCGGAACTTGAAACGTCCGTTAAGAATGCCAGTAGAAAAGAGGCAATAGAGATTCCAAAGGGATCAATTATTATAGATTCAAGAGCCAAAGAGGCTTTTAAGAAAGGTCATTTAAAAGGTGCCATTAATATTCAGAATCAGGAGGCTGATAAATTTGAAACATGGTTGGGTTCGATTGTTGGTCCAGAGGAGGAGTATTATTTTATAGCAGAAAACGAAAATGAATTGGAGTTTGCAATTTATAGAGCTGCTAAAATAGGGTATGAGTCTAATCTCGTAGCAGGAGTAATTAATCCAAAAGGGGAAATAGTAACAGATGCATCAGTAAATCTTGAGGATTTCAAAAATAACCCAGATGCTTACACCATAATTGATATCAGAAATAAATCGGAAGTTGCTGATGGAAAGTTTTTTGATTCAGCTCTTAATATCCCACTACCAGAATTACGAGAAAGAGTAAATGAAATTGATACTCAGAAACCCGTTATTGTGCACTGTGCGGGTGGGTACCGTTCAGCAGCTGGTTTTAGCATTATTAAAAGTAAATTACCCACGGCTAAAGTGTACGATTTAAGCGATGAGGTTAATGAGTTTAAATGAAGATTTTTAAATCGTATTAACACTTTCTATTGCTCTAATTGGGATGTGAATACCACCCTTCAGCATAAGGTGGTGTTCACCAACTCCCCAAACAGTGGTTTCAACTTCTCCTTTTCCTCCGTCTTGTAAATGAAAAGTGATTTTAACTTTAGTTTTTTCAAGGTTTCCTAAAGACTGGGCCCTAATTAAATCTGACATTAAATGTTTTTTCTTGGTGACATCGCTGAATGCTTCATTAACTGTAAAATGAACATTAGCCAAATCTTCTTTTTTTAAAATTTGATTTTCCATCTCCAATCGTTTTAATCTTTCAAACGGAAACGACTTGGCCTTGATCGTATGTATTTATCTAATTATTTATTGAAATTTTAAATATTGGTCATATAAAATATTGATGATATGTAGTTTGTGAGTATATTTTATCCCAAAAGATAGTCTTTAAATAGTCTTCTCTTTTAGTTCTCCAGTCCTGTATGCAAGTAATAATTCCTTCAAATCAGCGATTCGTTCTTTTATATTTTTCCCATCATCTACGTCTCTGATCCGTTGTTTGCTTTCTGATTGATCAAGAAAAACTTCGCTATAAGCAATATCTTTTTCATCGGCTATTGCGATCTTCTGGCTTTCAAAAGTTTCGTGTGCAATTAACTGTCTACCGTAGCAATTATGCATCAAAGTAAATCCCGCTATTCCTGTTTGATCTTGATAGGCCTTTGAAAATCCACCGTCAATAACGACTAGCCTTCCCGCTCCCTTTATAGGACTTTCTCCTTCTTTTACAGAAACCGGAACGTGACCATTTAGAATCACAGCTTCAGACCCGAGGCCAAAATCTTCCAAAATCATTTTACAAGTCTCCGCATTATCACGGTAGTTGTAATAGTAGTTCTTATTTTCGATCTGAATACTTTTGTCTTCTATGAAATAACGTTCAAATGTTGCCATTTTATGTTTCCCAAAAATTGGGGAGTCTGGACCAGCCCATAAGTACCAAAGAATATCTACGCCTTTAAGTTCTTCTTCGGATTCGTTTCGGGCTGCAAAAGCTAATTGAACTTGCTTATCAAAATAATCCATTAATGCTTTACCCTTATAAGATCTGTGGTCGATTCGAACTGCTTTTAAGAGACCATTTGAATTCAAGGGAATACAGCCATGATACAATAAGTTCTTATTGGTAACTTTATACATGCTGCCTTTCTCAAAAAGAAACTTAGCATGGGCTTGAAGTTTAGTGCTCTTTTGAAATGATTCTACTAATTGATCCATTAAAAATCTTTCCTCAGGATGCAATTTGGTAAGGTTACCATTTTCTAGAGTTGGAAAATACCGATCTTTTAAGGGATAAGATTTTCCTTCTATTTTTACTTTCCCATTTCTTAAATCTATTTCAGACATAAATAGTCTGTCATTCATACCGAATTCAGGTCTGCGTTTTACGAGCTGATGCTCCAACTTGAATTGAATAATAGATATGGCCTTGTGCATCAGCCGATTTAACCATTCTTCTGAGCTGCTGTGGATTTCATCAGGAGCTGCTTTTGGATTGAAAATAATACCTTTATCATTTTTATAGTACTCTAGCGCAAAGGATGCCAAAGGCAATAGGTTGATTCCATAGCCTCGCTCCAGAGTGTTGGTATTGGCATACCTTAAAGATAATCGAAGGACATTGGCTATGCAGGCTTCTGAACCACATGCTGCACCCATCCACACAATATCATGATTGCCCCACTGAAAATCAACCGAATAATGATTCATTAGCTCATCCATAATTATTTCTGCACCTGGGCCTCTGTCATAAACATCACCAATAATATGGACTTTATGTATGGCTAATTTTTGAATGAAAAATGACAATTGGATAATTAATTCATCAGCTTGATCAATTTCGATAATACTATTGATAAGATGCTCATAATAATCATTCTCATCACCCAAATCTCGTTCTGCCACTAATTCAGTAATAATTTCATTAAAGCCCTCTGGTAATAAGCTCTTCAGTTTTTTGCTTGCATAGATAGAAGCAAAATCTCTTGTTAATTGGATTAATCTGACAATTGTTTTGAGATAAAACGCTTTTAGATTTTCGGAATTTTCCTTGATTAACTCTAGCTTTTCCTTAGGATAGTAGATGAGTGTCGCCAATTGCGCCAAATCATTTGCTGAAAGTTCACAGGTAAAAAGCTCCTCAATTTTCTGTTTAATAACGCCTGATCCATTGCGCATTAGATGTTGAAACGCTTCATGTTCACCATGAACATCACTAATGAATATCTCAGCCCCTTTGGTTAAATTCAAGATTGAACTTAATGAAACTATTTTTGTAGAAACCGATAATTTATTTGGGTACTTTTCAGAAAGGAGTTTGAGGTATTTTTTGTCCAATGGCATTAGTTACGGCTACTTACTTACTTGAAGATACGGTTTCTATCATAACTAACCAATCATTTTATTCAAACTGTTTTTCTAAACCGATTGCCTTATTGGTTGAACTAATGGATGGAAAATGCTCTATACTTTAAAAATAATTTAACCGAGTTAAAACTTTTTCTTCTTACCCTTCATCATAGATTCAAATAAGTCATAAATTGAATTGAACAAGATGTACGCGGTGCAAAACGAAGATTTAATATCACAAGCTCAAACAGGAGACACTTACGCCCAGAGTGAATTGGTAAGGGAGTGGTATCCGCGTATTTATAATTATGCTTTCAAATATTTTGGCGATGCTGATTTAGCCTCAGAAGCAACACAGCAGACTTTCATTGCCATGCATCATAAGATTGGGCAATTAAAAGAATGCGATAAGTTCAAACCCTGGATTTACACTATTGTCACGAATATTTGTAGGCAAGAAAGTAGAAAAGGAAAAAGACACCGATGGCTAAGTTTTGATCAGTTGTTGCCCAAACAAGAGGAAGATAGTAGCCCAGCATGGGAAGTTTCAAAACCACGAGAAAGCAATCCTGAGCAAAGCTATTTGCAAGGAGAGCTGGGAGATATTTTGACGAAATGTCTTCAGCAACTTAGCAAAGATCAAAGGGAAGTATTGATTATGAAAGAATATGAAGGCTTGAAATTTAGGGAAATAGCGGAGGCATTGAATACTTCTGAAAACACAGTTAAATCAAGATTGTACTATGCATTTTCCCATATGAGGAAATTATTAGCAAAAGAAAACATTACAGAAAAAAGTTTAAGATATGAAAACTGAAGATTGGAAAGCGAAAATGATGGACTATCTCTATGATGAGATGAGTTCAATAGAAAAGGAAGCATTTGAAAAGGAGTTGGCTCAGAACCATGAGCTAAAAGAAGAATTAAAAGCTTTTCAGAGTGGTAAAAATGTATTGGGAAACTGGGAAGATGAAAAAGTAAGTGCACCTCCATTTTTTAATGTACAAAAAAGCACTGAAAAACAGCATGGTCAAACTGCTCTTAAATGGTTTTTATCCATTGCAGCTTCCCTGCTACTATTAATGATTGCAGGAAAATTCACAGGTCTGCAAATAAGTAAGCAAACCAGTGGATTTCAAATTGCATTTACACATGAAAATCAATCCAATCCACAACTTGATAAAACAGAAATCCAACAAATGGTAAATGTTGCTTTGGCCAACTATGAAGATAAATTGGATGCAGAACGAAAAGAAGATAAACAGGAGTTAGAGAAGTATTTATCTCTGCAAAGCCAACAAAATAAAAAGCTAATCAATAATTACCTCACTGGATTACAAGAAAGTAATATGCAAATGATGCAAACCTATTGGAAGGAAGGTACTGAACAACAACAGCTTTACACTCAAGAATTACTTACAAATTTTGCTGACTACATAGAAGAGCAAAGAAAAGAAGACATGGACTACCTATTTGCAAAAATGGAGTTGATGGAATCAGACAAAGATTTATTCAAAATAGAGACCGGCCAGATGATCAATAGTCTAGCTAGTAATCAACAAGAAGAACAGGCTTATTGAGAAAAATAAAGCACGAGCTTGAAAGCTCGCTCAAGCAAAGAAAGATTTTAAAACATTAAATACTAGAAAGATGAAAAAATATAGTTTAATAGTAGCATTATGCCTTTTTGTAGCCACAACTTTGGCGCAAGAAATTGACAGCCAAACAATGGACAAAGACTTAAAAGTAGCCCAAACCGTTTTAAACAGTTTGGTTAATGAAAATAGATCTATCCATTGGAGCAATGATAGCCGAGATAAGCAAACCCAATACATCGAAGGATATGGTGTGATTTTATCTTTACCAAAAAGCAATGTTTTCGGTTTCGGTTTTACATCTGATATGCCGCCAATGCCTCCAATGCCTGATATCTCCAATGCTATTGCTAAAAGTTTTGAAGTAATAGAAGACATACAAATTGATATGGAAGATGAAGAAGAAATGGAGGCTGAGGTTCGGGCAGAACTTGAAAAAGAAAGAGCCGAAAGAAGAAAGGAATTGGCAGTAAGACAAGCGGAATTGGAAAAAAGAGCAGCTGTTGCTATGGAAAGAGCTCAAGTCAAAATCCACCAAATGGATAGCATGAGAGAAGAAAAGGCAGTGGAAAACAGAGAAAATATTGTTGATTTTCTGTTAGATTACGGTCATCTTATCAGTCAATTAAAAGATTCTGACAAAATTTTGGTGATGGAAAAAGGACATGATGTAAGATTTTACAGAGATGCAGGACGAGTAGAAAAATTGAAATCGAACAGACTTTCTGTAGAGGCCAACGTAAAAGACATTAGAGCTTTTCAGGCTGGAAAAATTGACAGGAAGGAAGCTAAAAGCCGAATTATTGTAAACACAGTGAAGGAAGAAAAACCTTTGGCTAAAGATTTGACTTTATTCCAAACTATCATCAAAAGACTATATGCTCGCGATTTGTCAGAGACTTACTATATCAACGGTGGAATGCCTGCAGAACAAATCGAAGGCTTAGGCGTGATTTTTTATATGGATATGGTTTCTTCTACTAAATCTGGTTCAGATGGTTGGAATGTACCCACTCAAGAACAGAAAAATCTTTCACAAGAGGAAAGAGATGAGCTGATCAAAGATCTATACCCGAAATTTGAAGAGGATCTTAGAAACAACATTGTTGAGTATGCACAAAACGTCAATAGTCTGCCAGAAGGCGAGCAGTTAATTTTTAAAGTCAGCGTTACCAAATGTGAAGGCTGCGGAATTCCAGAAACCCTTGAACTGCAATTAAAATCTACAACATTAAAAGATCTAAAATCTGGAAAGATCAATGAGAATCAAGCAAAAAAAGAAATCAAACTATCGAAGGGCGATATGCAGTAAGCCCTCCTATAAACCACAAGTGAAACCATCTTCAAACAAAATTGAAGATGGTTTTTTTTATGCCGTTTTCAGAGTATTATTGCAACAAGAACCGAGATCTGGCCATCATGATGGCTTCAATTTTAATAAACTATCGAAATGATTAATTTTTTCATTGGTTGGAACCAAACCGTCATGAGAAACAATTCTTCTCAATTTCAATTTAAAACCACCTTTTTAGTACTTACTCTACTACTATTGACTTTTTGCAATCAGTCAACATTGGCTCAAAATGGCGAAATATACGGGATTGTAAAATCAGAAAATGATGAACCAATGCCTTACACCAATGTGGTGATATTAGGTCAAGCAATTGGCACTTCCACCAATTATGATGGTGAATATTCCCTAAAACTAAAGCCAGGCGATTATAAAATCAGCTTTCAATTCATTGGTTATAAAAGTGAAGTGCGTGATATTTCTCTAAATGCCAATGATAAAACTGAAATTAATCCAGTCTTAAGTGTTGAGAAGGTGTTTTTAAATGCTGTTGAGGTAAGTGCAAAAGCAGAAAATCCGGCTTATGAAATCATACGAAATGCCCAAAAAAGTCGAGAGAAGTACTTAAGCGAAAATAAAAACATAAGTTATAGTATTTATACTAAGCTTTTTGGCAAGGCCGAGACTAATTCAGATAATATGATTAACTTTTTTGGAACGATGCTTACACCTAAAAATGGGATATTCTATCTGTCTGAATCTGTCAATAGGGTTTATCAATATGAACAAGATAAGAAATTACAGGAATTAAAAGCATCCTTGGTTCTGGGAGATGATTTGAGTGCGAGCAAAAATAATCCTGTATTTATAGATTTGTATCAAAACAGACCATTCTCGGTAGGGTCTCAAATGGCACAAATAAGAATTGCATCTCCAATTGCTACTGATGCATTTAGCTTTTATGATTACGATTTTCTGGGATCCTTTGAAGAGGCTGGTTTTACTACTCATAAAATCAAGCTAATTCCTAAAGGAAACGATAGGAATACGTTTACTGGAGAAATTTATATTATTGATGGCAGTTGGAGAATTTACCAGTCTCACATCTTTTTAAAGAGTATGGCTGGGGATATAGAAATCAGAACTCAAACAATTAAAAATGATGAAACCGGGACTTTCCTACCATTTTCATCTAATTTGTTTTTGGAGAAGACTGGAAGTAATCTGGAAGTATACTATCATAATGTAGCATATGATTACGATTTTAGCGCTACAAAGCCTGAGCAATCGGAGCAACTTAATAAGCTAATTGATAAATCTGACTACTCAAAGCCTGCCTCATGGTGGGAATCTACGAGGCAAGTTGAATTGACAGAGGAAGAGCAACGAGCCTACCAAATGGACAGGGCTACCAAAGGAAATTCTTTTGAACTTGAAAAAAGTGATAATGACAGCTTATACCAAAGCCTCATCGCAAAAGAAAAGAAACCAAATCCCTTGCAATTCTATAGAAAGGCCATGGCAGAAGGTGAATGGAATCTCAGCGAAAAACTAGGATTGGATGTAGGTATTTTTACTTTTAATACTGTGGAGGGTGGTGTAATAAAGCCTAGCTTAACTTTCCAAGATCAGTTTAAGAATGAACATAAATATTCAGCTTCTGCATCATTACGTTATGGCTTTGCAAGTCATGATTTCTATGCCAAGGGGGCTTTTTCATATGAATTGAATCCTGCAAATATCAGTTTTATTGAATTGGAAGGCGGAAGCTATATAAATCAAATATCAGGAAGGCCTTTGATAACCGATTATTTGAACATGTTATATACTGTATTTGAAAAGCAAAATTTCCAAAAGCTTTACAGGAATGATTTTATTTCCTTGGAATGGAGAAGGGAGATTGTAAATGGATTAGATATAACACTTGGAACTTCATTTAATAAAAGGCAGCCTTTAGAAAATAATTCTGATTTCAATTGGTATGATGAAGAGGAAGAAGCTAGGGAATTCAGTCCAAACCAAGCGCTCATTCAAGGACAATATCGCTCCTTTGAACAAAATGATTTATTAAAAAGTAGTCTTTTGCTCTCTTATCAACCAAAAAGGAAATTTGATTTAGTAAATGGCAGGAAACTCCCTCTGTCGTCTAAATATCCAGTTTTCACAATTGGTCTTGATGTAGGAGTGCTGGATACCGAGTATAGCAGATTCTGGGGAAATATGTCAGATGGATGGAGTTTGAATTCTGTAGGTTTTAGCAAAATCAGCGTCAGTTACGGACAGTATTTAACAGGAAGTAATTTGACTCCTATCGACTTTTTCCATTTTATGGGTAACCAAATTTTCATTTCTCAAAATCAACGGCAATTTGGCTTAGCATTCCAATTACTTGACTATTATCAACATAGTACCTCAGAGTATTTTGTAGGAGCCAATTTCGAGCATGATTTTGATGGTGCTATTTTGGGACGCGTACCTCTCTTGAAGAAAATTGGACTTAAGTCTTATTTTATGGCTAATTATTTACAAACAGCAGAGAGCCCTAGACTGCTTGAGCTAGGTGTCGGATTAACATCTTCCTTTTTACCAATTCGACTTAATTATTATTTTGGGTATGAAAATGAACGCTTTTTGCAGCATGGTTTTATTCTTACTTCCTCTTTTTAATTATGATCCGATTTTTTAATAAATTTAAAGGTAGATTAAAGTAGTAATGTGAAGTTCAAACAAGATGTCCAAAAAATCGACCTTATTATATCTCTCAGACCTTTACTACCCAGCCAAAGGCAGAAATTACTATGAAGAAGATCTATACATCACTTCTCAACTGCAAGCACATTTCAATATCTTAATTGGTAATCCGCAGCAGGCATTAGCCTTTTTGGCTAAAGCTGATTTTATCGTGTTCAGAAATACAGGACCAGTGGCCTACTATCAAGACTATTTCAATGAATTTGTGGAAGCCGTAAAGGAAAAAGGAATTCCAACTTTCAATTCATTTGATGGAAAAGCTGATATGAAAGGGAAGCAATATTTGCTTGATTTATTTTCACTAGATTTCCCAGTTATTCCTACCGTTGACAAGATCGCTGATTTGAATTTACTTCCACCATCTCCACAGTATATCATCAAGCTTAAAAATGGAGCAGATTCTATTGGTATGGAAAAAGTGACTCAAGAGGAATTAAGTAAAGCCGATTTGAATAGTAAGCTTATCCAGCCGTTTATTAATTTTGAATATGAGGTTTCCTTTTATTTCATCAATAATGAATTTCAATATGCCTTATACGCACCAGATAAAAGTAAAAGATGGGAATTAAAAGTCTATGAGCCTTCAAATGGGGATTTAGAATTTGCTCAGAGTTTCATCGATTGGAATAATATGGAAAGAGGAATTCAAAGGGTAGATGCCTGCAAAGTGAGGGATGGACGCCTATTATTGGTAGAATTAGAAGATTTAAATCCATTCTTATCTTTAGATCTGTTAAGTGAAAAAACAAAAAGTGGATTCATTAACAAATTTGTATCAGCAATGAAGGAAATCACTTTTTAAGTAAAACAGCATGTCAGAACAAAGATTTAAAGTATCATTAACGCCCCATTCAAAATTCATTTTCTCTACATCAGGAAGTGCCAGCTCTATTGAAAGACATAATTCAGCACTTCAGAAATTAGAACTTAATCTGTTGTATTTCACTTTTCCTCACGAAATCGCAGCAAAAGACTATGCTGACCTCTTGCGTTCACCGATCTCAAGAGGTGGCGCAGTCACTGGTAAAGACGGACTTAAATCCAAGATTATTCCCTTTTTGGATGAAGTAGAGCCAATTGCGAAAAAAACCTTAGCCGTTAACACCGTAGTGAATGAAAATGGCAAACTCTATGGATACAATACGGATGCGATCGGATTGAAAACGGCTTTAGAAAATGCTTTAAAATCAACTGCGCATTCCATTAAAACAGCAGCGATATATGGAAATGGCGGAGTATCGGGTGTAGCTTACCACATCTTGAAAGACTTGGGCTTGAGGGTAGTGTTGACGGGAAGAAGTCCTGAAAAAGTGAATGCTAAGAAAGAGGACTTAGGAATTAAAGATGATGAAATATCAGCACCTTATGATCTGATAGTAGATGCGACTCCTATCTCATCACAGCCTAATTTCTTAGACGCAAAAGGCTTTTCCGAATTGCTAAACAATTGTAAAATGCTTTTCTGTCACAATATGCCCCAAAAGGATAACAAACCCAATTTCTTAAAGAGCTATTGTGAAGAAAATAATATTGAATTCATTCCCGGCAGTGCCATGTATAAAGCACAATTGGTTCGACAGTATCAACTTTTTATTGGAGATATATCAGCAGAAGTAATAATAGAGAACTGGAATCTTACGGACTAACATTTTCATTCTATTTAACATCTAAAATAGAAACCCAATAAGAATTAGTACTTTTACGGACTTGAATAAATAACACCAATGGATTTACTGAAAAGAAATATTGAAGCGTATCTAGCCAGAGAAAAAAAGTCAATGGCTGATTTTTTAGATGGTTTTAACATTCAAAGATTGGATCAACTTTCTCTAGGTGATTTTAAACTTTTTTGTGCTGAAAATGAATTAGATTATGCTAATATGCTCTGTAGACCAATGTTTGTTGATAAATCTAAAATTAAGGACATTAAACTTTTGATTTTGGATGTGGACGGTGTTATGACTGATGCGGGAATGTTCTTTACTGAAAATGGCGATCAGTTCAAAAAATACAATGCCAAAGATGGAATGGCTATAAAAGCCCTGGAGAAGTTTGGCATTCAAACGGGTATTATTTCTTCCGCTCATAAAATCAAGATGGTGAAAGTCCGTGCTGAAATGCTGAATATCAAAAACCTTTATGTGGGAAGCGAGCCTAAAATTGATATCCTTTTAGATTGGTGCGAAAAACTAGACATTAAACTATCTGAAGTCGCCATTATAGGCGATGACATCAACGACTTAGCGGTCATGAAAGCAGTAGGTTTTTCTGCTTGTCCTGCTGATGCAGTTTTAAGAGTGAAAGAAACCGTGGATTTAGTTCTAGATACCAAGGGCGGAAAAGGTTGTGTAAGAGAATTTATTGACTTCTATTTATTAGATGAACCAGTCGGGTAATAAAAAAGAAGGCATGACCTTAAGCCATGCCTTTTGAATTATGATTCAAAGCTTGCATTCAATGAAATAGGCACAGCACTTAATGCTTTTGAAATAGGGCATCCTTCTTTAGCGCCTTCTGCCATTTCTAAAAATTCTTTTTCGGACAAACCACTAACTTTACCTTTTACGGTCAATTTAATCTCTTTAATGGCAAAGCCCTCTCCTTCTTTATCTAAAACCACTTCTGCCTGAGCGTCAATTTCATCAGGTGTATGACCTGCTTGTGAAATAGCCACACTTAATGCCATAGCATAACAGCCCGAATGCGCAGCTGCTATCAATTCTTCAGGGTTTGTTCCTAAAGTTCCATCTTCATTTTCAAATCTACCTTTAAAGGAATAAGGCGTATTGTCAAAAAACTTATTGGAACTGCTTAAATGTCCTTTTCCATCTGTTGCAGTACCTTTCCAATTTGCTGTTACTTTTCTTTTAATTGCCATAGTTGTATTTTTACGTTTTAGTTCATATGATTTAACCTCCCTTACACTTATAGGTTACATTGTAGATTCTTTCATATGATGGTGTCTGGTATTTAGTATATAGAAAACTTCAAGCTTCTGACTTTATACTTCCCGCTTCATACTTCCAACTTAATATTTCAATTCTAATGCAAAACCTGTAATTTCGCATTTCAATATTCAAATCTTTAGATATCCATGAATTTATCAGCGCGAATAGAAGCCTTTAAGACCTTAGGAGAACAATTACGAAATATGAGTGAATCCGAGTTGGATCAATGGTATTTCCGTGCCACAGCTCACAATAATTGGTTTACGCGTGAAAATGTGGTGCATGCAGTAAAGGCTTTAGGTGAGATGTTAGATGCTGAAAAATTGGAGCAATGGGTAGAAAAGTATGATTTACCCGAAGAAAGCTCAAAAAAAATTGCCGTAATCATGGCAGGAAATATTCCGCTAGTTGGCTTTCACGATTTCTTGTCGGTTCTTATTTCAGGCAATAGTGTAATAGCGAAATTAAGTTCTCAGGATCCATATTTATTAAAAGAAATAGTAGCGAAGTTGGTAGCTATCAATCCTGAATTTGAAAATAAGATCGAACTGACTCAAGAGACTATTGGTGGTTTTGATGCCGTGATAGCAACAGGTAGCAATAATTCTGCGAGATATTTTGAACAGTATTTTGGAAAATATCCTAATATAATCCGCAAAAACAGAAGCTCAGTAGCCGTTTTAACAGGAAAGGAATCAGAAGAAGAAATTCAAGCTTTGGGTAAAGATATATTTCAATATTACGGTTTAGGATGCCGAAATGTAAGCAAACTTTTAGTACCAGAGGGATTTGACTTTTCTCCCTTCATCAAGGCCTTAGAAGGTTTCAAATGGGTGGCAGATCACCATAAATGGGTAAATAATTATGATTACAATAAATCAATCTATTTAGTAAATGACGAGCCCCATTTAGACTCAGGTTTTTTCCTGATGAAAGAGGACGAAGCTTTAGTTTCTCCCATATCAGTACTGTTTTATGAATTTTACAAGAGCGATAAGGAATTAGAAGAAAAGCTCTCAAAACAAAAAGAGCAAATCCAATGCGTAGTACAACAGGGCGCTGAAATAGAACCAGGAAAAGCACAACAGCCAGAGCTATGGGACTATGCGGATGGAGTGGATACTTTAGAATTTCTTTCAGAGTTAAATTAATTCAAGGCTACATTTTTGGACAATTAGATCTAGGCGTGTAATTTTCAAGAAAACTGCTAAATGTCTTTTTCCACATCCTATATTAAGCTAGTAGAACGATTTCTTCCTTCACCCTTTGTGATAGCAATTCTATTAAGCGGAATTACATTTTTTCTTGCTTTGTTATTTACAGCTCAAGAGGGGAACGTACTGGAGCAATCGCAAAGCATTTTAGGTTATTGGCAAACAGGATTTTGGGAGTTATTGGCTTTTACCATGCAAATGGTACTCATTCTACTTTTAGGCCATACGCTTGCCCTGACACCTTTCTTTTCCAGAATTATTCACAGAATTGCTTCTATTCCCAAAAACACTGCACAGGCAGGATTTTTAATTAGTTTTTTCACCATTATCATGAGTTTTCTAAACTGGGGGCTATGCCTGGTTTTTGGTGCCATATTGAGTAGAAGAATTGGCGAGAATTTCACAGCGCAAAATAAATCCTTCAACTATGGAATATTAGGTGCTGCGGGTTATTCAGGAATGATGGTTTGGCATGGTGGATTGTCAGCTTCTGCACCCTTGAAAGTAGCAGAAGCAAAGCATTTTTTAGTAGATAAAATAGGGGTCATCAGTATTTCCGAAACGCTGTTTTCTACTATGAATATTATCATAAGTTTTGTGATTTTGATTGCCGTGCCAGCTTTGTTCTACCTATTAGGGAAATATTTTAAGTCAAACTCTGATTATCAATCAATACTAACTTATAAAGAAGAAAAAGTTAAAGAGAGCCAATCAAATGACAGTGAAAACAAGGCTTGGATAGCTTATGCTTTAGGTGGAGTGATGCTCATAAGTGCTCTATTATTTGCTGTAGACAAATTGCAATCCAATCAGGCATTTATGGATTTGAATTTTGTCAATTTTCTATTCCTTACTTTTGGGATTTTACTTCATGGCAGCCTAGCAAAATTTATGTCAGCTGTGAATTCTGGTATTCAAGGAGTGAGTGGAATCGTAATTCAGTTTCCTCTTTACTCTGGAATAATGGGAATCATGAAATATTCCGGCTTGGTGATTTTAATATCCGATTTTTTTGTTTCTATATCTACAGCTACATCATTTCCAATTTTAACTTTTTTCAGTGCTGGCTTAGTGAATTTTTTCGTCCCTTCTGGTGGCGGACAATGGGCTGTGCAAGGTCCAATTGTGGTAGAAGCTGCGCAAGCTTTAAACATTCCCATTCCCAAAATAGTAATGGCACTGTCTTATGGCGACCAGATTACCAATATGCTGCAGCCATTTTGGGCCTTGCCTCTATTGGGGATAACACAACTGAAAGCTAAAGATATCCTGCCTTACAGTCTATTTTCTTTGATTTTAGGTAGTTTGATTTTTATTGGAGGATTGTTGGTTTTTTAGTTTTCAAGTATTTATGGTTTGAAAATCGAACATTAAGACGTATAACTTTTTTTTAAATGCAGATCGCATCACCCCCTTGTAGCCCCCTGATTGTTATTACGTTAAGGAAATTTCCTAAATGCGATTTTCGCTTTAGCGAAAAACCTTTGTTTTCTTTTGAATCTTTTGTGATTAAATAATAATGCTTGTGAGCAGGTACAATCGGCAGCATATTTCCACCATAAAAGAGACAAGAGAACACAAAGAAAAATAACCTTGGTTATTTTTTAGGATTTCAGTAAAAGATATGGCTTATATCTTAAATAAATAGCATTCCAGTTTCCAAGGTCGGTGGCAAACCGACCACCTATTCCAGCTAGGTGCTTTTGGTCGGTAAGCCACCCACCGAGGATATCATTTAATTAATTAGCTACCATTGCTCATTATAGGAGAAAAGAAATTGAGAAGAAGTAAAAAGAATAGAAGTTTAGTTTCTCCTTGCCTTTATAAACTTGTTTTATCATTCTTTAAATACCAGCACTCAAATGCCCTTTATCATTATACTTCACCATCTGAAACATATTCTTTGTTGCTCTGATATGATATAAAGCTAAATTCGAATGTTGAAAGATGTCCATATCAGAAAGTGGATAATTGAATAGCTGAGCCAAAAGAATTCGCATTGCCCTTCCATGCATACAAATCAACACTTTATGTTCATCCTTTTTGCTCATAATATATTTTATTGAATCCAATTGACGCATCGCCACCTGATCTGGAGACTCTCCGCCTTCAACAGGCAAGGATGTTTCTCCATTTTTCCATCTATCCAACATGGCGTAATAATATTTATTTTCCTCAGGCGTAAAAGGCTGTCCTTCACGAGTGCCCCAACTGATTTCATTTAAGCCCGAAAGCTTTTCAAAAGAAAGTCCTTGATCGATAAATTCTTTTACCGATTCATAAGTCCTTTTCAAATTCGAGATATATAATTTATCAAAAGGGAAATGGCCATAAGCTTTAAAAAATTCCGCAGCTTGTTTTCTGCCTGTATCATTTAGCGAAGCGTCAACACCACTGCCCTGAACTATTCCTTTTAAATTGAAGTCAGTTTGTCCGTGGCGAACTATATAGATATCTTTAATCATAATTGTGATTTCTGAATGAATCAAATTCAGGAAATATTGTTCATTATTGAATCTGAATCCGTAATTTTCGGCTCGAAAATACAAAACAGATTTAGTGTAATAGCTATGGATAGAAAATTTCTTCAAAAGCCTAGTGTGGAAGAACTCAATAAATTAGGTAAAAACACCATCTCTGAAGTATTAGGGATGAGTTTTACTGAAATAGGTGATAATTATTTAGTGGCCAAAATGCCAGTTGACAAAAGAACCCACCAGCCTTATGGCTTATTGCATGGTGGTGCATCTGTGGTCTTAGCTGAAACTTTGGGCAGTGTGGCTGCAATGCTGATGGTTGATCCAGCAAAATTCTATTGTGTGGGGCTAGACATAAACGCCAATCATATACGTGGCATTAAAGAAGGGTGGGTATATGGTAAAACAACGCCAGTCCACATTGGTCGAACTACACAGGTTTGGCATATTGAAATAATGAATGAGCGTGAACAATTGATATGTGTTAGTCGTATTACAATGGCAGTGGTTAAAAAATAATATTGGAAAGAGAGATTTTAAGCATAAAGCAAAAAAGGCTGACAGCAGCCGCACATCTACATAAGTTTTTGGCATTCGCTCAGCAATTAAATGCTGCAGTAGCTATTTATAGACTTCCTAATGAATCAAAGATTCAGATTTTGTGTGATTTATCGGGAGCCAAAAATATTAATGATCTAAATCTAGAGGACCTTTCTTCCGGTTTCTTGATGCATCCATTTCAAATCAATATAGATAAAATTGTTCATTTCAATGCCGATATTTTAGCACAAATTGATTTAGAGATTTCTACAACCAGTACTGATAAACTTGTCTCTGTTGAATGGAGAAAATCACCCACAGAAGAAATTGAAGAAAAAATCGATAAAGCCAGCCGATTTGATTTCACCTTGTTAAGCAGAGACCAATTCACTCTGTCAACTTCATCATCTGATTATATCAAAATGGTGGAGCAAAGTATAGAGCACATAAAGAGGGAAAAATTTTATAAAGTGGTGCCTTCAAAAGTTAAAAGCATTGATCATAAGAACGATATTAATATAGGTCAGGCTTTTGTAGAGGCTTGTCGTAAGTATCCTAATGCATTTGTAAACTTGACATTTTCAGCCAAAACAGGTCTCTGGTTTGGAGCTAGCCCAGAAACTTTAATTGAAGAACAAAAGGGGGGATATTTTAAAACCATGGCTTTGGCAGGGACGCAGTCGAAATCGGTAAAAAGCATAGCAGACACGACTTGGACACAGAAAGAAATTGAAGAACAAGCATTTGTCTCTCGCTATATTATCAATTGCTTCAAGAAAATTAGATTAAGAGAATTTGATGAAATTGGGCCAAAAACCATTCAAGCGGGAAATCTTCTCCATTTAAAAACCACTTTCAAAGTTAATACCTCCACTACCAACTTTCCAGAATTGGGATCTGTAATGTTAAAATTACTGCATCCGACATCAGCAGTTTGTGGAATGCCAAAAGAGGCTGCGTTAGACTTCTTGACTAAGCAAGAAAAGCACAATAGAAGTTATTTTAGTGGGTTTTTAGGTCCTGTACATTCAGAGGGTTTAAGTCATTTATTTGTCAACTTGCGGTGTTGCCAAATTAGTAATCATTCTGTCACTTTTTATGCTGGGGCAGGGATAACTGAAGATTCAAAGCCAGAAAAAGAATGGGAGGAAACAGAAATGAAATGTCAAGTTTTATCCGATATTATTTTCGGAAATTAAAGTTTAATCCTTAATTTTAGTTTATTAGTCGGTTAATCATTACAATTTATCGAAGCAAAGGATGTCAGCTTGGCCAGAAAATGTAAATTCTCAAAAATTAATTAGTCAAACCTTTTCGACATTATTAAGCTGTCAACAGAAGTTATCCTACAATATTGCTAGAGAGTTAAAGGCTTTTGACATCACTCGACAACAGTTCGAGGTATTGAAAATATTAAAAGGGCAATCGGATAAAGCGATGAACCTTAATGAAGTAAAAATTCAATTAAAAGAAAATGTCCCAGATATCTCTAGAATAGTACAAAGACTGGTAGATAAGGGTTTAATTAATAGAGCTAGGCAATCATTTGATAAAAGAAATTCAGCGATATCCATAAATATTAAAGGCACCACCTTGATACAAAATATTGAACCAGTAATTAACGATAAAATGGCAACATTTTTTGCGCCTTTAGATCTAGAAGAGATCCATGAATTGTTTCGGATTGTTGCTAAAGTAAACAAAAACAAAGACTGATTGGCGGTGTTAAATAGGAATGAGTTCACTTCTTCAATTTACTAATAAGGGAATCTATTGTGCAAAGGGAGAATTCTATATTGATCCCTGGCGCCCAGTCAAAAAGGCTTTAATCACCCACGGACATGCAGATCACTCTCGACCGGGACATCGTTATTATTTAGCGCATCCACAGTCTAAGCATATCATGCAACAAAGATTAGGGCATGATATTCAAATTGAAACAATTGACTACAATAGCAATATTTTAATTAATGGTGTCAAAGTTAGTTTTCACCCAGCAGGACATATCCCAGGTTCCGCTCAGATCAGACTAGAGTTTAAGGGTAAAGTTGCAGTTGTTTCGGGTGATTACAAATTGGAAGATGATGGATTATCAACTCCTTTTGACTCGGTAAAATGTCACGAATTTGTAACGGAAACTACTTTTGGCTTACCTATTTACCAATGGAAACCCCAAAATGAGACTTTCGGAGAAATAAATACTTGGTGGAGGAAGAATAAGGAGGAAGGCAAGACCTCTGTAATTTTTGCATATGCTTTGGGCAAGGCTCAAAGAATTATGAAAAATGTAGACACTAAGATTGGCGAAATTTATACTCATGGAGCAGTAGAAAATGCTACCGAAGCTCTTAGAGTAACAGGATTAGATTTACCTGAAACTATAAAAATCACAAATGATATTCCCAAGAAAAACTATGCAGGAAATTTAGTGATTGCAACTCCCGCTTCAATTGGAACCCCCTGGATGAAAAAATTAGCGCCTTACAGTACAGGAATTGCTTCAGGTTGGATGATGTTGAGAGGGACTAGAAGAAGAAAAGCTGCAGATAGAGGTTTTGTACTTTCAGACCATGCGGACTGGAATGGATTGTTGGAAGCTGTAAAGTTATCAGAAGCTCAAACGGTATATTCTACGCATGGATACTCCAATGTATTCACTAAATATCTGAAAGAGGAAAAAGGGCTAAATGCGATTAGTTTAAATAGTCAAATTGAGGGGGAGAGCTTGGATAGTGAGTTGTGAAGTTCGCAATAATTTACTTTAAGCATAATTAATTTTGCCCTATGTTCGTTTTAAAGTCACTAAACTATTAATCTATATATAAATGAAAAACCATCTATTCCTTGCCATTTCTATTTTCTATATAATTTCAATCCCGTCTTATTCTCAAAATCAATCTAACAACAATTTCAAAGAAGAAGCAAAAACCATAGAGGAACTCGCAATCAAATCCCTAAAAATTAGGCAGCAAGTAAATCCTGAATCAGAGGATCAAGAGTTGATCAAAGAAATGAAATATCTTGATTCAACACTTTTACATAAAGTGCCCATTTTTCTGAATGAATATGGCTGGAAAAGCAAAAAAGAAATAGGAGAACTGGCTAATATGGGCTTGTTCTTAGCTATTCAGCATTCCTCAACAGAAGAAATGGAAAGCTTTAAAGAAATACTAGAGCAAGCCTACTACACTAATAAAATTGAAAAAAGTAAATACGCACTTTATATTGATAGACTTAGAGTCAGAAATAAGATGCCACAAATCTATGGGACGCAATATTACTATGATGAAGAATCTTCTTCTTTCCGATTTAATAAAATTGAAGATTTTGAAAATGTAAATAAAAGACGAAGGAAAGTGGGGTTGAAAAGAATTGAAAAGTATGCTAAGCAGAATAAAATAGCTTTAGATTAATAAAACAACAACTATGATTCTTAAAAAGACACTTTTGCAAATCTCAATTTTAGTTACATTTCTAACTATAAGCAATTTAAACTTTGCTAAAGCACAATTCGAAATAAAGGATAGTAGCAATTTTAAGTTGGTTTATAAATCTTTAATAGATGATGGTTATATTGATAGTATAACATTCGATTTTGCAGGGGATTTTATGGTCAATCAATTTTTTGGCCCTCGTCTAAATAAAGTTTTAGGTGAACCTGTCATTCAAATCCTAGATATAAGAGACCAATCTCGATACGAATATAGGCCAGAATCACGGAAAATATAAGACACAACTCCTCCGGTGCAATTCAATTCTGAACCAAATTCAATTATTAACCGAAAAGACAGTTCTATTAATGGAGAAAGCTATCAGTATTTTTTAACCACAAAAAACAATGAGTTTGGAAGTATGCCTTTAACTTCTGATGTCTTTTTCTTTCTGGATTTGGAGCTCCCTAATCAATATAAAATCATTAGTGAAATTTATGGTGGGAAAAGCTCATTATGGCCCTTGTACCATTCGGGAATAATATTTTGTAAGTTAACCAAAGAAGGTTCAAAGACCATTACGCATTTTGAGTTAGAATCAATCACTGAATCTGATTATTCAGAAGAAGAAATAGAAAAAATACTGCATTTACTCGAAAATTAGATTTCTCTTGATAAATGAAAATGGATGATAAAATAGGTCTAAACAAATATAAAGAGTCTTTTTTATGACTCAATTATGTTCATAACCTCATAATATAATGCTTTAATTAAAATTGGGGGTTTTAGGGCTTGATCAAATGATAGAATGCCAAATTATACTTTGTAGTTTTTCACCTTCCTTTTTCCTTGATGAAAAAGAAAGAAAAAATCAAGACAAAAATATGCTTCAACGCACATCCTCGTCTGGCCCGCATTCCTTCCTGCCGGCAGGCAGGTTTGTCCTCTTGCCTACACTCACAGATCAAGATTTTATTTGGATTTAGGGCTTTGTGGCATTTTTTATGAGGCCCAAAAAAAAGGAAGCCAATCGCTGGACTCCCTTTTCTATTCTTAAATCTCTCGGTTTATCTCAAAATCGTCTGAGTCCTGTCTGGCCCTACTGAAACCAAATTAATTGGAACACCGATTTTATCTTCTATATAAGTAATGTAATTTGTCAGTGCCTGAGGCATATCGTCAAAGGAATTGATTTTGTCCAAACTGCAATTCCAGCCGTCTAATTCTTCGTAAATAGGTTTTACTTCTGAATCTACAATATCATAAGGAAATTCCTCAGTCTTGGTACCATCTTCCAACTCATATTGAGTACAGACTTTTATTTTTTCGAAACCTGAAAGAACATCTGCTTTCATCATAAATAATTCCGTTACTCCGTTGATCATGACCACATATTTCAAGGCTGGGATATCCAACCATCCACATCTCCTCGGGCGACCTGTGGTAGCACCAAATTCATTTCCTACTTTCTGTAATTCTTTTCCATCTTCGTCAAAAAGCTCAGTAGGGAAGGGGCCTCCGCCTACTCTAGTACAATAAGCTTTGAAGATTCCATATACTTTTTGAATGCTATTAGGAGCCACGCCTAAACCTGTACATACACCCGCAGTCATGGTATTGGAACTGGTCACGAAAGGATAACTCCCGAAATCTACATCTAACAATGATCCTTGAGCACCTTCAGCCAAAACTGACTTCCCTTCTTTCAATTCTTTATTGATGAGGTATTCTGTAGAACTGACATTAAATGTTTTTAAATATTCGAGTGCCTCAAAGAAAGTTTTCTCGGCTTCTTCTAATTCAGCATAATCATATTGATAGAAATCAAGTGTCATTTTATGAATGTCGACTAATTTCTTATACTTCTCAGGGAAGCTTGGATAGAAAATGTCTCCAACTCGTAACCCTAATCTAGCAACTTTATCTTGGTAAGTTGGTCCTATCCCTTTCAAAGTTGAGCCGATTTTTTTGTTGCCTTTAGACTTTTCGTAAGCGGCATCTAAAAGTCTATGTGTAGGTAAAATCAACTGTGCCTTATTGGAAATCCACAAACTCTCCTTGAAATTGATATTAAATGGGTCTAATTTCTCAATCTCTTTTTTGAAAATAACAGGATCTAATACCACCCCATTCCCAATTACGTTTTTTATAGTACTTCGAAAAATACCGCTGGGAATTTGGTGAAGAACATGCTTATTGCCATCGAATTCTAAAGTATGCCCCGCATTGGGTCCACCCTGAAATCTAGCCACTGTATGGTATTTGGGCGCTAAAACATCCACTACTTTTCCTTTTCCTTCATCCCCCCATTGAAGACCCAACAAAACATCCATTTTCATTTTTTATGATTTTAAATTTGACAGCTATAGACAATTAAAGCTGCATTTGATGAAATACTAATTATTTTTAGAAATGTGATTTTTCATTTTAAGCTTTCTAAAGCTTCTTCTTTGGTATCGTAAATTGAGAAGATATTATTGAGTTTAGTGATCACTAATAACTTTTTTACCTGCTCAGAAGGATTTATTAATACCACCTCGCCATCTTTATTTCTAAGCTTAGTTAAGATTGTGATCAATACTCCAATTCCGCTGCTGTTCATATAGCGGACTCCCGAAATATCAATGATACACTTATTGATACCTTTATTGATGTGATCATTCAACATTTCTACTAATCCGGGCCCATTATTTTCGCCTATCAAGTCACCAGAAATTTCTAAATTCAAAATATTATTTATGACTTCTTTTTTGTAGTCCATTTTATATATGATTAAAAAATTACTCTTTTTCTTCTGTTTTTAATTTTGCTTGACAATCTCCACATATTCCGTAAAGATTTAAAGAATGATGCATGATTTTGAAATTCAATAAGTCGCCAATCATGGTTTTAATATTTTGGATTCTCGGATCGCAAAACTCTACTACTTTGTGACATTCAGCACAGATTACGTGATCGTGCTGTTTGTATCCATATGATTTTTCGTACTGAGCTAAATTTCTACCAAATTGATGCTTGCTTACTAAATCACATTCTACCAATAAATCCAACGTATTGTAAACAGTTGCACGGCTGACCCTATAGTTTTTATTTTTCATACTGATATAGAGAGATTCTACATCAAAATGTCCGGTTCGGGTATATATTTCTTCAAGGATAGCATAACGCTCAGGCGTTTTTCTTAATCCTTTATTTTCTAAATAAGCCGTGAAAATTTGTTTTACTTCTTTATAAACCTTTTCGTTCAATGCCATAATATAATCAACTCCCTTCTGATTTGGCAAATATAGGAAATCTACAATTAATCATAGCGGTTCACCTTGACAATCCCTCGAACGGCTTTCAATTTTCCGATAAGTTGGTCTAAATGCTTAGTGTTCTGAACAAAAAGGTGAATTTTCCCTTCAAAAATTCCGTCCTTGGTATCAACGGAAATTGATTGCATGTTGACTTCCAGTTCACTGGATATAATTTGTGTCACGTCACTAATAAGACCCACTCTGTCTGTTCCAATAATCTGCAAGCCAGCCAAAAAGGCAATCTCTTGTTGCGATGTCCATCTTGCCTTTACTACTCTATTGCCATGATTAGATAATAATTCCGGTGCATTAGGACATGAAGTCCTGTGAATTTTAATCCCTTCATTTACCGTCACAAATCCAAAAACCTCATCTCCGGGAATGGGGTTGCAACATTTAGCAATTACATAATCCACCACGTCCATGTCTTCACCAATCAGCAGCATATCCTCTCCTTTAGCTTTTTTCAATTCTTGCTCAAATGATTTTGCATCTGTGGAGGAGCGTATTCTCTTATTGTTATTTTTATTTGGAGCATCTAATACTTCATCCTGAAACTTTTTGATGTTTTTCGGATCGTGCTTTCCTGTAGCTATGCCATAATACAATTCTAAAGGAGTTTTTTCATCAAAATATGCTCTAATCTTATTGATTACTTCATCAGATGGTGCGATTTTCATCTGTTTCAATTTTCTATACACTATTTCTTTGCCTTCAATGGCTGCAAATTTTTTATCCTCTTTTAAAACATCCTTTATTTTAGATTTCGCCTTGGAACTGACTACAAATCGCAACCAATCTTCACTTGGTTTTTGTTTATTTGAAGTCAGGATTTCCACTTGATCTCCGTTTTTCAACTCATAATTCAACGGTACCAATTTATTGTTGACTTTTGCACCCAAGCATTTCGCACCAATTTCTGTATGGATATCAAAGGCAAAGTCTAATGCTGTGGCGCCATTTGGCAAAGTTTTTAATTCACCCTTTGGTGTAAAAACGAAGACTTCGTCTGAAAAAAGGTTAGACCGAAAATCATCCAAGAATTCAATAGCATTAGTATCATTGGATTCCAACATTTCCCTTACTCTAGCAATCCATTGTTCTAATCGGGTTTCTTCAGGTTTTGTATAATGATCTTTATACTTCCAGTGCGCTGCGTATCCTTTTTCGGCAATTTCATCCATTCTCGCAGTTCTAATTTGAACTTCTACCCAACTTCCGTTGTCACTCATAACAGTAGTATGTAACGACTCATAACCATTAGCTTTGGGAGTTGAAATCCAGTCTCTTAACCTATCAGGATTGGGTTTGTAAAAATCTGTGACAATTGAATAAACCTCCCAACATGCCGCTTTTTCATGCTCATCTGGCGCATCAATGATTATTCTAATGGCAAATAAATCGTAAACTTGCTCAAATGGAATATTTTGTTTTTTCATTTTACTCCAAATAGAGTAAATTGATTTTGGCCTTCCTTTTATATAATAATTCCATTTCAATTTATTTAATTCACCCTCAATAGGGGAAATGAAATTATTGATAAACCTCTTTCTAGCAGCTTTTGTATTATTGATTTTATTGGCAATGTCTCTATAGATCTCCGACTCTGTATATTTTAGATGCAGGTCTTCCAATTCTGACTTGATGGCGTATAAGCCTAGGCGATGAGCCAAAGGGGCGTAAAGAAAAATGGTTTCAGAAGCTATCTTTAATTGCTTATTTCTTGGCATGCTTTCCAAGGTCCGCATATTATGCAATCGATCCGCTAATTTTATGAGAATAACCCTAACATCTTTCGAGAGCGTTAGCAACATTTTTCGAAAATTCTCTGCTTGTTGGGAAGTCCCGTATTCAAAAACGCCCGATATTTTGGTCAATCCATCTATGATAGGAGATACTTTTGGGCCAAACTCTCGCTCAATATCTTCTAATTCCCAGTCTGTATCTTCCACTACATCATGCAGCAAAGCAGAGATAATGGAGGTGGTGCCTAGTCCAATTTCTTCTACACAAATTGTAGCCACAGCAATAGGATGAAGAATATAGGGCTCACCTGATTTCCTTCTCATCTCCTTATGGGCTTCCATAGAGGTTGTGAATGCCTTTTTTATCAATTTCGCATCTCCGTCCTTGAGAAATGGTTTTGACTTCCTTAAAAGTTTCCTGTACTCTCTAAGAATAATCTTACGTTCTTCTTCTAAATCTATATTCTGCATAAATGCTTTAAAAACTAAAGTTCAAAATAACCAATAAAAAAACATTTCCCCGACTTGCAACGAAAATATTTTTGCGTACCTTTGCACTTCAAATTAATGAATGCGGATGTGGCGAAATTGGTAGACGCACTAGACTTAGGATCTAGCGCCTCACGGCATGGGGGTTCGAGTCCCTTCATCCGCACATAACTCAAACCCTTAGTTCCAGTAGTATTACTTGGGAATGAAGGGTTTTTTTGTATATCGATAACACTATAAAAATTAATTGTTTTGGACATTACACTCAACAAAAAGGACAACACCAATGCTTCTATTAAAATTATACTAAATGAAGCTGATTATCAACCTAATGTTGAACAAAAAATCAAAGAGTACAGGAAAAAAGCCAATATCAAAGGTTTTCGTCCTGGAAAAGTGCCTACATCCTATGTAAAGAAGCTATACGGGAAGAGCATTTTGGTTGAAGAGATCAACAGCATGTTATCAAAATCTTTGACAGACTACATCAAAGAAAACGATTTGAAAATCTTAGGTGAACCTCTACCCAATCAAGAGGATGCTGCTAAAATAGATTGGGATAATCAAAAAGATTTTGAGTTTGAATATACTTTGGGCTTGGTTGAGGAGTTTGATATTCCTTTAAATGATAAATTTAAAGTTGAAAAGCACACCATCGAGGTGACTGATAAAGTGATGAAAGAAACCATGGATAATTTAACCAAGCAACATGGTGATACTGAATCAGTTGATGAAAGCAAAGCCGAGGATAGCCTTGAAGGGAAATTAAGTACCGCAGACGGAGAAGTTCAGGAAAAAGTTGTTTTGCCTATTGAGGATGCAGAAAAGAAAGCTCAGAAACAATTCGTAGGGGTTAAGAAAGGTGATAAAATCAAATTTGATATCGAAAAGACTTTTAAATCTGCAGAAGCAAAATCAAGATTGTTGGGTCAAAATGAAACTGACGCTCAGGCCGCTTCTGGCGAATATATCCTAACTGTTTCTGATATCAAAAGAACTAAACCTGCTGAGGTAAATCAAGAATTGTTCGATAAGGTATTTGGCAAAGATGCTGTGAAAACCAGAGAAGAATTTGATAAAAAGATAAAAGAAACCATTGCCGAGAACTACGATCGGGAAACTGAAAACCTTTTAAATAGAGATTTGGTAGATAATTTGGTGGAGAAGACAAAGTTCGATTTACCAGATGATTTCTTGAAAAACTGGTTATTGTTAAGTAACGAAGGTAAGATTACCCAAGAGCAAATTGACAAGGAATATGATTTATATACTAAAGATTTGCGTTGGAATTTGATCAAAAACAAAATTGCTGATGCTAATCAAGATGATATTAAAGTAGAGCATGCTGATGTCATGGATTACACTAAGAAAATGATTGCTGAGCAATTTGGAGCTTATGGAATGGCTGACCAGTTAGGTGAGAATATGGACAGTTTTGCTCAAAATTACCTTCAAGGCGAAAATGGTGAAAACTACCGTAAAGTCTACGAAGAGATGCTTAACAAGCGAGTTTTGGACTTTATTAAGGAGAAGATATCCATAAAAGATAAGAAAGTTGACCTCGATGGCTTTAAAAAGGCTGTAGACGCAAACTAATAGCAAATTTTACCGTTAATTGAAAAGTCCTTTTAAAGAAGGACTTTTTTTTTAAATTTGTACTTATAACAAAATACTTAAATGATTAATAAAGAGGAATTTAGGAAATTTGCCGTTAAAGGCGAAGGTTTATCAGGTAGTATGGTCGATTCATATGTACAGCAGGTAGAAAATATGACCAGAGCTGTCATTGAGGAACGTCCCACCAATTTTAGGGAAATAGATGTATTTTCCCGCTTAATCATGGATAGAATAATTTTCTTGGGCATGCAAGTGGATGATAATATCGCAAACGTAATTACCGCTCAACTATTGTTTTTGCAATCTGTAGATGCTAAGAAAGACATTAGTCTTTATATTAATAGTCCGGGTGGTTCGGTTTATGCTGGTTTAGGTATATATGATACGATGCACTATATATCTCCTGATGTAGGAACAATTTGTACAGGATTGGCAGCAAGTATGGGAGCGGTATTATTAGCCGGTGGAGCTGAGAAAAAAAGGTCTGCATTACCACATGCCAGAATTATGATACACCAACCGATGAGTGGAATGCAAGGTCAAGCTTCAGATATGGAGATCTCTTTGAAACAAACTCTTTCTGTTAAGGAGGATTTATATAATATCTTGTCTAAACACAGTGGTAAATCATACAAACAAGTAGAAAAAGATTCTGATAGGGACTTCTGGATGCGTGCAGAGGAAGCCAAGGATTATGGATTGATTGATGAAGTATTAGTGAGAAAGTAATGGCAGAAGACAAAACACAAGTAAGCTGTTCTTTTTGTGGGAGAAACAAAAAAGATGTTGATTTGATGATATCGGGCATACACGCGCACATTTGTGATAAGTGTATTGCGCAGGCTCAACAAATTCTACAAGAAGAAGTTAAAACAAAATCATCTTCAAAAGACCCAAAATTCAATTTGATTCGTCCAATTGAAATGAAAAAACATTTGGATCAATATGTGGTCGGCCAAGATGAGGCTAAAAAAGTGATATCAGTGGCGGTTTATAATCATTATAAACGATTGATGCAAAAAGCTACCAAGGATGACGTAACGATTGAAAAGTCTAATATCATTATGGTAGGGGAGACGGGTACAGGTAAGACCTATTTAGCAAAAACTTTGGCTAAAATTTTACAAGTTCCCTTTTGTATTGCTGATGCTACAGTTTTAACCGAAGCAGGTTACGTGGGTGAAGATGTCGAAAGTATTTTGACCAGATTATTACAATCTGCAGATTATAATGTTGAAGCGGCCCAAAGAGGAATCGTTTATATTGATGAGATAGATAAAATTGCCCGTAAATCGGATAATCCTTCTATCACCAGAGATGTAAGCGGTGAAGGTGTTCAACAGGCCATGTTGAAATTATTGGAAGGGACTTCAGTGAATGTGCCACCTCAAGGTGGAAGAAAGCACCCTGATCAGAAAATGATCAATGTCGATACTGAAAACATCCTTTTCATTTGCGGTGGCGCTTTTGATGGAATAAGCAGAGGAATAGCCTCGAGGTTGAATACTACTCCCTTAGGCTTTGCTAAATCGGAAACCAGAGAAGAAGAAATCGATAAGGAAAATCTCCTGCAATATATTACTGCACAGGATTTGAAAAATTTCGGATTGATACCTGAGTTGATTGGCCGATTGCCAGTATTGACTCATTTAGATCCTTTAAGTAAAGATATATTGAAATCGATCTTAACGGAGCCTAAAAACGCTTTAGTGAAGCAATACTCTAAATTGTTTGATATGGAAGGTATTAAATTAAAATTTGAGGATTCAGCATTGGATTACATTGTGGATAAGGCAGTGGAGTTCAAATTAGGAGCGCGAGGATTACGTTCAATTTGCGAAGTAATAATGACCGATGCGATGTTCGAATTTGATGGAGAATCATCTGGAACCGAACTTCTGATTGATAAAAAATACGCAGCTTCAAAATTTGATAAGTCGAAATATAAAAATCTTAGAGTAGCGTAATAGACTTTAGAACCACGAGTCTAGGATTTAGACAAAAATGGGGCTGTTTTCGCATGAAAACGGCCCTTTTATTTTTTGAAATGTTTAAGAAATTTTGGGTAAGTTGATGGATTAATAGTTACTGTCTAGGTTCTTACTTACGCTTTCACCTTATCCTTTGGTAGTCGTTTTTTATCCAAGCCCCTTTCTATATACTCCACAATTCTTAATGCAATATCTTTTCCAGTAGCCTTTTCAATTCCTTCCAAACCCGGAGAAGAATTTACTTCCAATATTAACGGCCCTCTGGAAGACTGCAACATATCAACACCCGCAATGGCTAGCCCCATTGCTTTAGCCGCTTTTAATGCTGCTGCTTTTTCAGACCTGCTCAATTTAATGACATTAGCAGACCCCCCTCTGTGTAAATTAGAACGAAATTCACCTTCCTTTCCTTGACGTTTCATTGCTCCAACAACTTCTCCATCTACTACAAAAACACGGATATCTGCACCTCCAGCTTCTTTTATAAATTCTTGCATGATGATCCGCGCTTTCAGTCCTTCAAAAGCCTCTATTACAGAAACAGCTGCTTTTCTGGTTTCTGCTAAAACAACACCTAATCCTTGGGTTCCTTCCAATAGTTTTAAAACGACAGGAGCTTTTCCAAGATGCTCTAATATGTAATCACCAGCATTTTCGGATCGATTTGTAAATGCAGTGCGAGGCATGGCTAATCCCGAACGAGATAGAATTTGCAAACTTCTTAACTTATCTCTTGAACGAGTTATGGCTAATGAATCCACTGCGCTAAATGTCTTCATCATTTCAAATTGACGGACAACTGCAGTTCCGTAAAATGTGACTGACGCCCCAATTCTAGGGATAATAGCATCAATTTTTTCTAATTTTTCACCATGATAGTATATAGATGGCCCTGCTTCATCCATGATTATGTCGCAATGCATATGGTCAAGACGAAGTGGTTCATGTCCTTTTTGCTCAATTGCTTCAATTAGTCTTCTTGTAGAGTATAAGTTTGGATTTCTTGATAGAACTGCAATTTTCATTTTTACTTCATTTTTTGTACAGCCAAAGTAAACTAAAAAAGATGGCTAACCTAAATCACAACCTCATGTTTTTTGATTTTATCGTAAATATCTTGAGATATTTGTACCCAATAGAGATTGGGTTGCTGCTGTTTGAATTTCTCTAACTGTATAAATTCCGCTTTTACTAAATAGTAGTTTTCTTCTTGTTCCAATATATCTAGGCCTGATAATTCATTCTCAAAACCACCAATAAAGTAAATCTCCTTTGCAGCATTAAACGAATATTCAAATTCCTTTTTTACTGAAGACTTGGCTATTGCTAAGTCATATTTCAAATCCTTTAAATTAGATAAAACAGCTAATGCTGTAGGAAAGCTTCCTGCTCCTTTACCTTTTACAAACTGCTCTCCAGTAAATTCAGCATCCACTAATATTCCATTGTATTCATTTTCAATGTTATAGAAGTCTTGCTTTTCACTGACCAATTGCGGTTCTACTTTAGCTTTTATTTCACCATTGATCTTTTGAGCCTGTCCAATTAATTTGATTTTTAACTTATTCTTTTGAGCAAATTGCACAAGTGTTTCATCCAAATAATTAATTCCCTCCAAAGAGATTGCATTGGGATGTACAAAAATTCCAAATGCATGATAAATCATAATGGCCAATTTAAAACGGGTGTCCTCACCACTTACATCCGAATAAGGATCTAATTCCGCGAAGCCCAAATCTTGGGCATCCTGCAATGCTGAGTCGTAATCCTGATTTTCAGCTGTCATTTTTGAGAGAATAAAATTGCAAGTCCCATTAGCGATGGCTTTTACAGATTTTATTGAATCTGACTTGTAATGTTGGTCAAGCAATCTTAAAATTGGCACGCTACCGCATACTGCACCTTCGTAAAAGAATTTGACTCCATACTTTTCGCTTAGTTGCAACAATTCTTGATGATGAAGTGCTACCATTTTTTTATTAGCACTCACTACTGATTTTCCTTTTTCGAATGCCTTTTTAACGATATCAAATGCCTCTTCAGGCTCGTTAATTAATTCGATGATGACATCTACATCGTTATTTTCTAAGATTTCCTCCGGTTTTGAAGTAAGAATTTCATCAGGTAAATTTATTTCTCTTGCTTTATCAATGTTCTTCACGGCAATTTTCTCTATCGAAATGCCATATTTTTCATTTTGCTTTAGCATAGTATAAACTCCAGAGCCTACTACTCCTAATCCGAATAATCCCGCTTTAAGTTTCTTCATATAAAGTATTGCTTAATTGTTTGTTGATGAATTTAGAAATCAGGTTTCCTTCTATTAGAAATGCATCATGTCCTTTGGACGATTTAATTACCTCTAATTTTGCATTGGGAATATGCTCGCTGATAAATATTTGCTCATCAAGTGGAAATAGATTATCACTGTCAATCCCTATGCATAAAGTTTTGACTTTGACGGATTTCAGTACTTCAGCTAATTTACCTCCTCTTCCGTCTGCCACATTATGAGAATCCATCATTTTGGATAGAATATTATAGCTTTTAATGCTAAATCTCCCATTGAATTTCTTTCCTTGATATTTTAAATAGGAAGACACTCTCCAATCACCGTTTTCAGCTTTTCCATTTTGGTTACGTTCAAAGTCCGAATAGCTTCTATAACTTAGCATAGCTATGCTTCTCGCCAATGAAAGAGATTTTTGTTGGTCTTCAACATCGCTCTTTTCCCCTAATTCAATAGCTTGTCTTTGTAATTCATTAAAGGCTATTCCCCAAGCAGAATGTTTGGCATTTGAAGCTACTAAAATCTGGTTTACAATTACTTCGGGTTCCATGATTGACCATTCCAACGCTTGCTGACCACCTAATGATCCTCCAATTAAGAAATGAATTTTAGGGATATTCAATGCTATCCTTAATTCTATAAAAGCTCTGACTGCATCTCTGTTGGTAATTATGGGAAACTCATCACCGTAAATTTCTGCAGTATGAGGATTTAGCGATTCTGGCCCCGTGCTTCCGTAACACGAGCCCAATAAGTTAGCACATATTACAACATGCTGATTGAGATCTATAAACCCACCATTTTCAACAAAAAGTGAAGCCCACCAATCTTTGACGGTGGCGCTTCCAGTAAAAGCATGACAAACCCAAACCACTTCTTTATTTTCTGAAATTTCACCTAGAATCTCATAATAAAGAGAAGCCCCGAGCAAGCTTTGACCGCTTTCTAATTGAAAAGAATTAGGTAAATTATGCTGTGGCATAGTTTTCTTCATGTATTTTTTGAAATGACTGAGTAAAATCTGCAATGATATCGTCAATATGCTCAATACCAACAGATACTCTTAATAAGTTAGGAGAAATACCTGCTGACAGTTGCTCTTGATCAGATAATTGTTGGTGAGTAGTAGCTGATGGCTGAATAATCAATGTTTTAGCATCTCCCACATTTGCCAAATGGCTAACTAATTTAAGATTATCCACAAAGGCTTTTGTTTCTTCTTTATCTCCTTTTACGGTAAATGATAAAACTCCACCATAGCCATTATGAAGATATTTTTTAGCCAGTTGATAATATTTACTGCTCTCTAATCCTGGGTAATTCACTTTGTCCACTAAAGGGTGTTTCTCTAACCAATAAGCTAATTTTAAAGCGTTATCGACTGTTCTTTGTACCCTTAGTGAAAGCGTTTCTAATCCTTGAAGCAACAAGAAGCTGTTGAATGGACTTAAAGCTGGGCCAAAATCCCGTAAACCTTCTACTCTTGCTCTGATGGCATAAGCAATATTGGGTAGACCCAGCGGGTTTCCTTCTCCAAAAGTTTCCCAGAAATTTAGTCCGTGATAGCCTTCCGAAGGCTCCGAAAACTGCGGGAATTTACCATTGCCCCAATTATAGTTACCTGCATCTACTAATACACCGCCTACTGAAGTCCCATGACCGCCAATCCACTTGGTTGCAGATTCTACAACCACATTAGCACCATGTTCAATAGGTCTGAACAAATAACCGCCCGCACCAAATGTATTATCTACAATTAATGGTAAGTCATACTTTTTAGCTAATGCGGAAATAGTCTCGAAATCAGGGATATTGAAAGTCGGGTTACCAATGGTTTCCAAATAAATGGCTTTAGTATTTTCATCAATCAATGCTTCATAAGATTCTACTTCCTCATCAGGAGAAAATCGTGCTTCTATACCTAGTCTCTTGAAGGATACTTTGAATTGATTGTAGGTGCCTCCGTATAAATATTTGGTAGTGATGAAATTATCGCCAGCTTCCAAGATATTATTCAAGGCAATAAATTGTGCCGCTTGTCCTGATGCAACTGAAACTGCTGCAACCCCACCTTCTAAAGCCGCAATTCTTTTCTCAAAAACATCATTGGTCGGGTTCATGATTCTTGAATAGATATTGCCAAATTCTTTCAGACCGAATAAATTGGCACCATGGTCTGAGTTATTAAAAGCATAGCTTGTGGTTTGATAAATAGGCACCGCTCTTGAATTGGTTGTTGGGTCAATTTCCTGACCTGCATGTAACTGTAATGTTTCGAATTTTTGTGTAGTTGACATAATTTTAAAATTTAAGATGTATAATTTTTTAGAATAATAATTGAGAAATAATAAAGCCCATCAGCATGATGGACGCGATAATAAAAATTTTAATTAATTGGTTTTGAATGGATTATATATGTTTCCAGAAAGTAATTAGATCGAAAAGGACAGCCCTTTCCAGTTCAGATTATTGGGATGAATCCAAAAGAGTTGAATTGTTGATTAACAACTACAGCACATGCACATTCGCATGGGAGCTAAAAAAATATCGTTGTGATTAATTGAAATACTGAACTTGATTCGAGAATTGAATCCAGTTGATTGTTGAACTGCGAATTGAACGCTTTGACTTGAGTTGTGTAATGCTTTCATATTTATATTTCCCTTATCGGGCAGGATTTGGCACCTTGAATCAGGTTGCCAGAGGATCATAGAGCCTGTCTCTTACCTCTTCGTTATAAATTGATTTAATAATTCAAATGTAGGAAAAGCTTTTTGAAATAAACAAACATCATTCCAAATAAAAATTACTTATTTTAAAAATAATTTTTTTACAGAATAAACTATTGATTTTATATGAATTTTAAGAAGATTATATTGTGTTATCACTTGGGGTTTTCTTATGCTTTAACAATCCGTTTACTATAAGCCACTGAGCAATAATGTAGGTACTCATTACTGCAACTCCAGCATAGGGTATGGTGTGAGAAAAACGATTGATGGCAAGAACAGAGTCGGAAATAGTGAATAATGCTGCGCCCAATACCACTAATTGGAAGCTATCATCGGTAGTTTGATTTTTACGAAACCATGCCACCACTATCATTAATGCTAAAACTATTGCATAAAGAGTAATTGGGACTTGGATTACACTATCTATGTATGGTAAAATCAAATATGCCATTAAAGCTAAATAAGCTACTACAATTACTGGGAAAAAAGACCAACTAAAGTTTAGCTTGTCTTGAAAAGTTGCTCTTCTGTAGGCTATGATATAGGCGATATGAGCTACTAAAAATGCTGAGATGCCAGCAAAAAAGAACATAAAGTGTTTAAAAGCGAATAGCAGCATTATGTCACCGATCCAACTAAAAGCTAATGCTAAAGTGACAAAACTTACCCATTTTTCATCTTTTCTACTATCTGATTTATCCCAAAAATAAATCAAAAGAGCTATCATCAATAGTGGTTTACAAATTTGGTGTAAGATGTTAACCTCAAAAGACAAAGAGATTATTTCAAGTACTGCAACTATCCAATAGAAATATGCTTTAAAGCTCATCTAACAATGTTTATCGAAAAGTACTTATTAAAAAGCTATTATAAAAGAGATTTATGTGAAGAAATTACGCTAAACAACGGAAATGTGAAATGCAAAAGTCTTATTTCTTTATGAACTTTTTTAAGCTTTTGTCGGTATCAACGGTTAACATCACATAATAATGGCCACTAGGGATGTTTTTGAGGTTAATCTTGTAAAGACCAGGATTAATCTTTTCGTGAGTGATGCTCATTTTATTGCCAATGATGCTCATTACTTCAATACTAATTTCTGAAGTAATGGAACCCTCATTAATTTTTAAGTAAATGAAATCCTCTGCTGGGTTAGGGTAGACCTCAGCTTCCTTCAATATCTTTATGATTTCGATATCAACTGCTTTTTCTTTTAATGAATCTTTTTCAGCATTTGCAAAGGATATGCTAAAGCTGATAAAGAAGATAAGCAATATGTTCTTAGAGAATTTCATTTTAGTTTTTTACGGCCATTGCCGCTTATAGTTTTACTGTTGATTTAATTTTCAATTAATTTAAATGCATTTTTCAAATTCAATACCATAGTTGAAGGAGTCATATAATTCTCTCCGTATTCCTGAAGGCTAATGTCACCAGCTAGACCGTGCAAAAATACTGCCAACTTTGCTATTTCGTATGGTTTTTTAATGCGTGGTGCAAGTCCCGCTAAAATCCCACATAATAAATCGCCACTTCCGCCTTTTGCCATTCCAGGATTTCCTGTACTATTGAAACTGATATTTCCATTGCTGTTGCAAACTGCAGAATATTTGCCTTTTAATATTACTACAACTTTATGATGCATACAGAATGACTTTAGTTGCATCAAAGCTTCAAAATTATTGGAATAATCTCCAACTAGCCTCTTGAACTCCCCGTGATGGGGAGTCAGAATGGTGCCCTTAGGTAGCATTTCGAGCATTTCTCTGTTTTCAGCAAGAATTGTAATAGCATCAGCATCTAAAATTAATTGGCCATTATATGATTTTAGGATTTCCTTAAGTAGAGTAACTGTTTTATTTGCGAAACCAACTGCAGGACCAAAAACCAGAGAATCATACTTTTCATAATTCATGAAACTGCCAAGTACATATTCATTTTCATCTTCTAAAATCAATGCCTCTGGGATTTGAATTTGTACGATTTGAATACAATGTGGACATGCTTGTACGGTCAATAATCCGATTCCAGAGTGTAAAGCGCCTTGAGCAGCTAAGATAACTGCCCCCATTTTGGCATGGCCACCACCAATAATGCACGCTCTGCCTCTATCGCCTTTATGAGCTGTAGACCCTACTTTTATTGATGCTTTATTTTTATCTGTTGGTTTATAAATTGAGTAATCGCTTATGCAATTCTCAATGAAATCACGGGATAAGCCGATGTCTAGTATTTCAAATTGGCCAATATACTTCTGGTTCTCAGCCATCATAAAGGCTAATTTAGGTACCTGGAAACTTAAGGTATAGTCAGCTTTGAGAATTGTATCTCCCGCGCTTGGTTCATCTGCAAAAATACCGGAAGGAATGTCCACCGCTATTTTTATACCTTCTAATTCGTTTACTTTATGGATGTATTCTGCAATTTTACCCTCAATTGGGCGAGATAATCCAGAGCCAAAAATGGCATCTATGAAAATAATATCTTTGACATTTTCATCAGAACTGAGTGCTGAAGAAATATCAACCTCATCTATTGATGTTAATCTCGAAAGATTTATTTCAAAATCTTCTGAGCCTTTATCACCCATTACCAAAACTACTTTTACAATATATTTTTGTCCAGACAATATTCTGGCAATGGCCAAACCATCACCGCCATTATTACCTGAGCCTGCAAGAACGACCACTTTATTTTGATTTGAGAAATTATCAGTAATCCAGTCCACTACTTTCTTACTGGCTCTTTCCATTAAATCAATACTAGCAATGGGTTCATTTTCAATTGAATATAAATCTGCTTCTCTAATTTGTTTAACATTCAAAATCTTCATAATGCTTAAGATAGGAAAATTGTGAATATTTTATTTATCCCTACTTTGTTTAATTAATAATTTCAAACAAACCTGACAGGTTTTACCTCCCTAATTAACTTAACAAAGCAGGATTATTTTCAATATCTTTAGTTGAAATTAGCTCTACATTTTTTACTACAGTATTTTACGTTTGGCCAATTTTTCTCCCATTTTTTTCTCCAACTAAATGGCTTCCCGCAAGTAGGACAGATTTTTGAAGGAAGGTTGCTCTTTTTGGTCATTTTAACCATAGTCAATTTTTGTTTTCTATTTTTTCTAAATCAATATTTTTATAGATTGTTTAGAATACCATTTGACAACTAATTCAGAAACAAGCTTGAAATTACTTTGTGAATGAAGCCTTTTCTTCTATTTTTGCAAAAACTTTAAACAGAGCATAATGAGCGTTTTAGTCAATAAAGATTCTAAAGTAATTGTACAAGGTTTCACAGGTTCAGAGGGAACATTCCATGCTGAGCAAATGATAGAATATGGCACCAATGTAGTTGGTGGTGTTACCCCAGGCAAAGGAGGTCAAAAACATTTGGGTAAACCAGTTTTTAATACGGTTGAAGATGCCGTGAAAGAAGCAGGTGCTAATGTATCCATTATTTTTGTTCCACCTGCATTTGCTGCAGACGCTATTATGGAAGCTGCTGATGCGGGTATTAAAGTGATTATAACCATCACCGAAGGAATTCCTGTTAAAGACATGCTTAAAGCAAAAACTTATATTCAAGATAAAGATTTAACCTTGATTGGTCCAAATTGTCCGGGATTGATCACTCCAGGTGAAGCGAAAGTTGGTATTATGCCTGGTTTTGTTTTCAAAAAAGGTAAAATTGGGATTGTTTCTAAATCAGGTACTTTAACGTATGAAGCAGCTGACCAAATTGTGAAAGCAGGTTTGGGGATTTCTACTGCTATCGGAATCGGTGGTGACCCAATCATCGGTACTCCTACAAAAGAGGCTGTACAAATGTTGATGGAAGATGATGATACTGATGCGATTGTAATGATCGGTGAAATTGGTGGAAACTATGAAGCAGAAGCAGCTCGTTGGATAAAAGAGAATGGGAATAAAAAGCCAGTTGTTGGTTTCATCGCAGGGAAAACTGCTCCAGCAGGAAGAAGAATGGGACATGCCGGTGCCATTATCGGAGGAAAAGATGATACAGCGGAAGCTAAAATGAAAATCATGGATGAATGTGGAATCTTTGTTGTTCAGTCACCAGCTGACATAGGAGAAACCATGAAAAAAGCATTATCTTAAAGATATAGGAATCTGAATTTAGGATTCAACTTTATTATAAAGACTGTTTTGACAGCTTAAAAAAATCATGATTAAATAATGGTTTCTAGGCTTTTAAAACAGTCTTTTTTTAATTATAAAAACCACATAACTGATGACCAATAACGATATCTTGAAGAGAGTTCGCTATATTTTTGATTATAGTGATGAAGAAATGATTACTATTTTCGATAGTGCAGATTATAAAGTATCGAGGTCATTGGTAACTGATTGGCTGAAAAGTGAAGATCACGAGGACTATAAAGATATTCATGATGATCAATTGGCTTCATTCTTAAATGGATTGATCAACACCAAAAGAGGTAAAAGGGAAGGCGTGCAACCAAAGCCCGAGAAAATACTTGAAAATAACGATATCCTAAAGAAACTTAAAATTGCACTTAATTTAAAGACAGAAGATATATTAGTAGCCTTTAAATTAGCTGGAAAACCAGTTAGTTCTCATGAGGTTACAGCTTTTTTAAGGAACCCAAAACAGAACCAGTATAGACCCTTCTTAGATCAGTATTTAAGAAATTTTCTTAATGGCCTTCAATTAAAACATAGGGAGGGGAAGTAAGTCCAACTTGTGACTAGTCTAAAATGCTAATAATTGGCTTATGGTGTATTGGAAAATTGCAGGAATTTGCAATAAAGCAGTACTCATTGGCTTGTTGATGAAGGGATTTGGCTAATTGAAATTTATCTTTTTCTAGAATTATCACTTGAGGCCTTAAGGTGGCTTCTTCAAAAAAGCCTTTTCCTCCCTCAGATATATTCATTTTAGCAGAAGCTTTATCGCAGTAGTTGACCACAGTTATATTAGCGTCAGCACATAAATGGAGATACCAAAGCATGTGGCATGAGGACAGGGATACTAGAAATAAGTCTTCAGGATTATGCATGCTAGCGTCTCCTCTAAAAGCAGAGTCTGCACTTCCTTTTAAAGTTGGTTTATTACTTATTATGATGTCATATGATCTGTCATAGGAAGAATAAGACTTTGTCCCTTTTCCATAATTACCTGTCCATTTTATGAAAGAGTGATAGCGGTGTGATTTCATAACTACATTTGCGCTTAAAGAACTGTGAAATTAGTAAAATCTAATTTAGTATTAATTCATTTCTAGACTTTCAGTATTTTAGTATATTGAAAAAACTTTTTAATATTTGAGAAATGAAAAATTCTGAAATATGGCAAAAAGAGCTTGAATTTTTGAAAGCCATTATTGATAAAACTGAATTGGTAAAAACAACTAAATGGGGAAGTGATGTTTATACTGTAAATAATGGAAATGTACTCTTAATAAGAGCATTTAAAAATTACGTTAGTCTGTGGTTTTTTAATGGTGTATTTCTAAAGGATCCTTACCAAGTTTTGGAAAATGCACAAGAAGGTAAAACTAAAGCCATGCGTCACTGGAGGTTTTCCTCTGCCGATGAAATGAATGAAAGTCGGATTTCAGTGTATATTGAGGAGGCAATTGAAAACGAAAAGAATGATTTACGTTGGAAACCAGAGAAATCAGAAGAGTTAGAAATACCAGATATTTTGGTCCAAGCTTTTACTAAAGACCATAAATTTAAAAATGCTTTTGATTCGCTTCCTCCATTTAAACAAAAAGAATATGTGGAGCATCTTTCTACAGCAAAGCGGGAGGCTACTCAAATCGTTAGATTAGAAAAAATCAAGCCTATGGTACTGGAAGGGCAAGGACTGAATGATAAATATAGAAAGTGATCACATGCAAATTTAGGATTAATGTCTTTTAATGATTTTGTTCTTCAGTTTCTTGATTTATAGTTTTGACCACCTTTTTTAAATTCCCAGAAATAGTAACCAACCACTTCAGCTGATCTGTTATTAATCTAGTTGCTTGTAAATTTTTTCTAAATTCGGGATCGATAGGTTTAAAATTCTCGCTTTCAAGTTCCGCAGTACGGATAGCAACAAGGTTTTCAAATTTCTGTTCCAAATGTTGGTAGGCTGCTTCCAGTACTTCTTGACTCGTATTTTTAGTTTGAATTTTACGCAGTAAGTTTTGCAGGACTTGTCTTAAATTAGTCTCCACAGTTTTTATGATAACCTCAACGTCTTTCGAAACCTCATCATTTTTATGATTTACAATGAAAGTTCCTAAAGCAGCCATCGCAGTCAAAAAGGTGTGATTTAGACCCACTAATTCATTTATTTTACCTAAATTTTCTTGTTGTGATTTCGGCTCTTGACTCATTCGTTGAAAGGCCGCATTTAGATTACCCATCTCTAAAAAGGCTTCCTTCCGGGCTAATTTATAGCTGGTTAGCCCACCTGACTCGTGATAATATCGATCGATTTCAGAAAGATATTTACGGTTTGCTCGTAGCGTTTGAATGATAGTATTATTAATACTGGCGGATTCCCATGCGGGCCAAAGCAATGCACCAGCCAAGAAAGCGATGGATGCTCCAATGATAGTGTCGATAATTCGAAATTGAATGACTTCAAATGCATCAGGATTGATTAGAGCATAAATAAAGACAATACTGGTGGTTACGAAAATTGAGGAAGTTCTATAATTTTTCTGGATAAAACTTAGTGCCAATGTCAGCGATAGAATAGATAGGACAGTATAAATATATACATTCTGTGTTAACAAAACAATAACTGTTGCTATTCCAGCACCAATAAATGTACCGTACAATCGATGCTTAGAGCGTTCTTTGGTCAAAGTATATCCTGGCCGCATGATAACTACTATAGTCAATAAAATCCAATAGGTATTTTGCAATGAAAAATAGGTACCAATCCCATACCCTAAAAGCATGGCTACCGTCAAACGAGCAGCATGCTTGAAGATGGGTGATTTAAAACTGAAATTTTCTTTTAAGATGTTCAAGTCATAATCTTGTTGGCTAATAAACTGCCGACCCTCCTTATTTTTCAAGCCAACTTGACTTTGATTTTCCAAATCATAAAAAACTCTTTCAACAGACTGAATTTTTTGGAGTTGATTTTCTTCATAATCTAACAGATTGTGGAGTAGCAAGGCGCCTTCTCTTGCGTTGGGTAGTTTTACTTCCTCTACATAGGCCTGAATCTTTTCTCTGCACTTTTCGATCATAGGCTCCAAGTCATTTCTGTGTGGTAGCTTATCCCCTTTTTGCATAGCCTCTGCCATTTGGTCTATTCTGTTGGACAATTCAAATATCAATTCAATGAAAGGTTCAACGAATTGCAGTTGATTTCTAAAAAGCTTATTGATTTGTTCATAATTGGCAGGATTTGCCATGGATAGCTCTAGAATATCGATCAGTTCGATGAAGATCAGTAGTTGCTTTCTTTTGTAGTTAGAAAATCCAGAGCTTTGCCTTTCGGTTAGTAAGAGTTCCCTTAAAACTTCATGCGTTTCATTAAGGTTGACTTGTAAATCAAAGAGTTTGTTTTTGAGTTCTTTACCATATTGACTAGTGAGTGCTAATTTCCCTCTTATTCGAATATATTCCGCTGTGAGTTGAAAGCATTCTGTTAATTTGTTATTGATCTGACGTTTCTGCAGAAAGCGGTGGGAAATGGTAGATAACATTAAATACCAAAGGCCACCTACGCCAATAAACATAGCATTGATAAAAACAGCAGAACCGATTTGCGTATGAGCAAAACTAAGGACTATGGCTAATAATCCAGCAAAGGAAATCAAAGATGCTCTAAAACCATAGACTGAAATATACGAGACCCCAAAAATCATCAGAGCCATTACTGGTAACAGCAATAATATATTTGACGCAACTGAAGTCGTTACAATGGTCGCAAGCATAGCAATAGAAGTCGCAATCAAAATCCCAACGCTTTTATGCTTGCGGCTGCCAGGTACGTCACTTCCGGATGTTAAAAAGACGCCAATAGATATACTGAGGAAGTAGGGGAGTTGGTTAATCTGAATGCCCACAAAAACGGGCACAACAATGCCGAAAGTGACCAAAACAGATTTAAGAAAATCAGAGCTTCCTATAAAATTTTGAATCTTTTGGAGAAGGTTTTTTGTCATAGATATTTGAGCCTTTACTATTATACTCAATAAAGATGAATTTGATTTCTTTTAGATGTGGTTTTTTAGTATTTGCTAGATTTATGAGTGTGACTGTTTTTTTTTGCTCTTGCTCCAATTTTAGCTTTGAGTAATCCCAATAGTGAAATTATTGACCTATCCGCTTGTTTAAATTCATTATAAACTTAAATAATTTTAGATAGAATATTGTTTGCTCAAACTTATTCTTTGTAATTTTGTTGTTATACTAACTAAATTAGCTAAAAAGCTCAAATTTTTTCAGTTATGGCAATAATGATTACAGATGAATGTATTAATTGTGGTGCTTGTGAACCTGAGTGCCCTAATACAGCAATATATGAAGGTGGTGTGGAATGGAATTGGGCAGGGGGTACCTCGCTTTCTGGAAAAGCTAAACTTATAGATGGAACGGAAGTAGATGCAGAAGAAATGCAGGAACCTGTTTCTGATGAGTTTTACTACATTGTGACTGGTAAATGTACAGAGTGTACTGGTTTCCATGAAGAACCGCAGTGTGCCGCTGTTTGTCCAGTAGATTGTTGTGTGGACGACCCTGATAATGAAGAGACAGATGGCGAGTTAATGTCTAAAAAAGAATGGATGCACAACGAGTAGAAATACTTTGTTAAGTTGATAATATTAAACCCGCAAGATTTTTCAAACTTGCGGGTTTTCTTTTCAAACGCTTTCCAAAAGCAGTATTCTACTATCTTTCTTAAACCTTAATTTGCCATTTTCCACATTTGCGGTTTCTCCCGTGTAGTAATTTCGTATTTTCTGATTTTCTTCAAAAATAGCTTGAACATCGACTTCCTTCACGTTTTCTTCCATCACAACTACGACTTTATCGTCAAAATCATTGTGATTTAATGACCTGCTAAATGTATAAGGGGAATCTGATATTTTTTGATGAGTACCAGCCCCAATAGCAGGATGGTTTTTTCTAAACTGTCCTAATTTTTGCCAATGATTATGGATTTCTTTAATACTGTATCCGTCTCGTTTCGCATCAGATTCTAATTCATCCCAATTCATTAAGGAACGTAATTTGGCATCTCCCTCAGCTTCGGCATTCAATAAACGAGCGGTTTCATCTCCATAATATATTTGTGCTGCACCTGGACTAATCATTAAATAGGTAGCGGTATTGAATACATTAGTTCTATCTGCATCATAAGGATTTCCATCATCATGAGAAGATAGATAATTCAATACTGATTTGTTTTTCAATTCGCCTTTATTCAAAAGAATGTCATAAGTAGAAAATACCTCATCCGGATGTTTGTCTTTCAATTCCCACTTTAAAGAGAAGTTAATCATACTATGAAAACCTTCGTCAAAGAAATTAACAGCAGTATCACCGTCATAGGTGTAATTTAGACCATCGTAAATTGAATAATTATAGATTTCACCTACCATATAGAAATCCAAGTCATCTAATTTTTCCTCCGGATTTTCATTTTTCCAGTCTCTTAAAGCTTTTAAGGCTTCTGCATATAATTCGCCCCAAATGCCAGCTTCAGTATGTTTTACGGTATCCACTCTAAATCCATCTACACCAAATTCTTTGATATAATCCGTAATCCATTTAATTAGATAATACTTTGGAGCTCTTGGGTAGCCAGTACGCTCAAAAAATTCATCTAATTCTGCTAATTCCTTATCCAGTCTACCTTCTTGCTCCCATTTATCCAGTAGATGTTGAGGTAGTTCCACTTCTTCTTCCGACTCAGTTAAAATATCTGGTAAGTTGTCGACTAGCGTACATTTCACAGTGCTTTCCCAATCCTGGTAGGTACAATTAGGATCAGTTCTTACCCATCCATCCCAAATTGGATCTTGTTCAGTTACTGGGCCGGTATGATTCATAACCACATCTAGTAAGATTCTAATACCATTTTCATGAGCAGTTTTTACCAGTTCGCCCAGATTCGCCATAGTACCAAAGTTCGGGTCCAGTGCTGTCCAGTCTTTAGTCCAGTACCCATGAAATCCATAAGTTTTACCAGTGCCTTCATCTACAGATCCGTGAATTTGCTCGACTAATGGATTGACCCAAATGGCATTCACACCCAAGTCATTGAAATAGCCGTCTTTTATTTTTTGAGTAATGCCTTTTATATCGCCTCCCATAAAATTTCTGAGTGTTGCTCCATCCTTCTCCCTTCCAAAGTTGTAGTCATTGTTCGGATTTCCGTTATTGAATCTATCTGCTAACAGAAAATAAACAGTAGCATTTTCCCACATAAAAGGAGCATCTTTGGTGGAAGTTGTTTTCGACTCTTCTGGTGAATTACAGCCGAAGATGAATAAAAGCAAAAGTAATAGCGGTGCGGTTTTCATAGTTAAAAATGGTTTGAAAAATAAAGGGTTGAAATTGCTAATAAAAATTGGGTTTGGCAATTATTGAAGGGCTTTGATTCAATCAATTTATTGCAAAAAGCCAGAAAGGACCTTCATTCCTTCGAAGGAAGGAATCTAATTATTTTAATCTCTAATTAAATTATTAATACATAAATTTAGTACTAAGCAAAAAACAAAAGGGCAGCTACTTGCCACCCTTTAATCCTTAATTATATAATTACTAATTCTTAATTTGATCCTGGTATTTGCTGAAATTCTACGGCTGGCTCTCCGTTCTTGAAAGCTTTTCGTGGCTTTAAATTCAATGTCTGAAATAATTCTGCATCTTCATTTACTTCAGGATTTGGAGTTGTTAATAACTTATCGCCAGCAAAAATTGAATTAGCTCCCGCCATGAAGCATAATGCTTGCTCTTCCTGATTCATTCTTACTCTTCCTGCAGATAATCTTACCATTGCTTTTGGCATTGTAATCCGGGCTGTTGCAATCATTCGTACCATTTCCCAAACAGAAACTTTTGGTTGTTTCTCTAAAGGTGTTCCGGGTACTGGTACTAAAGCATTCACTGGAACTGATTCTGGATGTTCTTCCATGGTAGCTAGCGTGTGCAACATGCCTACTCTGTCTTCATGTTGTTCGCCCAATCCGATTATACCACCAGAGCAAACCGATATTTTTGCTTTTCTAACATTGCCAATTGTATCAAGCCTGTCATCATAAGTTCTAGTGCTGATAATGTCATCGTAATGCTCTTCAGAAGTATCTAAATTATGATTATAAGCATACAGCCCGGCTTCCTTTAATTTTTGAGCTTGAGATTCAGTGAGCATACCTAAGGTACAGCAGACCTCCATCTCCAACTCATTAATACCCTTCACCATATCCAATACTCTGTCGAAATCTCTATTATCTCGTACTTCTCTCCATGCTGCACCCATGCAGAAACGTGTGCTGCCGTTTTCTTTTGCAATTCTTGCGCTTTCCAACACTTCTTCAGTTGGTAGTAACTTATGAACTTTTACATCAGTATGGTATCTAGCAGCTTGCGGGCAATATGCACAATCCTCGGGGCAACCACCTGTTTTTACACTCAATAATGTACAAACCTGCACTTCAGAAGGGTCATTGAACTCCCTGTGTACGGTAGCCGCTTGATAGATGAGTTCTAAAATTGGTTGATTATATATCTTTTCTATTTCTTCCTTTGTCCAGTCGTTCCTTATTTCTGTCATATTAGTTTTTCTTTTTGGGTAAGCTAAGCTGAAATTCTAACTATAATGTAAAAAAAGGTGCAAATTATTTGATTTCCAAATCAAATGGCATTCTTGTTTGTAATCCTTTATTTTCCATTACATATTCCAACTCTTCAAGGTAGTGAGCCATTTCTCCATAAGTATACTTTTTATGCAGCACTTTAGCTGAAGAACCCATTTCTTGGAGCAGTTGTTGAATAAATGGCTGTTTTTCCGGGTAATAAACTTTCATAAAATCTCCCTCTTCAAGGCCGGCTGATTGTGCTGCAATATTTACGGCATCATTAAATCCACCTAAAACGTCAACCAAACCATTGTCTTTAGCTTCAATTCCAGACCAAACTCTTCCTGAGGCTACATTTAATAATTCATCAATAGCCATATTTCTACCCTCAGCTGCTTTGGAAGTAAAGTCTTCATATCCACTTTCTACCATATTTTGTATGATTTTCTTCTCGCCTTCATTTAAGCTTCTAGTTACCGTGTATAAATCTGAATACTCACCTGTGCTTACTCTATCAAATGTGATTCCCAATTTGGAGTCCATGAATTTCGATAAATCGGGAATAATCGAGAATATTCCTATTGAACCCGTTATGGTATTCGGTTGAGCAACTATGGTGTCGCAGGCCATAGCCATGTAGTATCCTCCAGATGCAGCTACACTTGACATAGAAGCAATAACTGGTTTTACTTGCTTAGCTAATTTTACTTCTCTCCACATTACATCAGAAGCTAAAGCACTTCCTCCTGGGCTATTAATTCTCAATACAATTGCTTTGATTTTATCATCTAGTCTAGCTTTTCTGATTTCTTTAGCAAATACGTCTGATCCAATGCTACCTTCACCACCTTTACCTGATACAATGTTTCCTTCTGCAACAATGACAGCAATTCTATTCGTATTGTATTTTTCTGCAACAAAGGATTTGCTATACTTTTTTACAGAGGTAACTGGAATTTTCACACCCTCTTCAAGTCCAGCGATTTCTCTCATTTTCGTTAAAACCTCATCGTAATATCCTAATTGAGAAACTAATTTATAATTGAGAGCATCTTCGGTTGTTCTTACTTTCAACTGATCTGAAATCGATCTTAATTCAGCAGCGTCAATTCCTCTAGCATCAGCAATATTTTTGATAAAAACTCCGTAAACAGAATTTAAAAGAACACTTATCTGCTCTTTGCTAGCGTCACTCATATCTTTCCTGATGAATGGTTCTACTGCACTTTTGAAAGTACCCACTCTGAATATTTGAGGCTCTATATTTAATTTCTCAAATGTTCCTTTAAAGAAAGTAACTTCGGACGATAGACCACTCATTTCCAACATTCCGGCAGGATTTAAAATAATATTATCAGCTACTGATGCCACATAATAACCAGTTTCAGAGTATGCCTCTGCATATGCCAAGATTGGTTTCCCCGATTCCTTGAAATCGATGAGCGCATTTCTGATTTCTTCGATTTGGGCAAATCCTGCCATTACAAATGGGGCGTCCAAATAAATGCCTTTGATTTTCTCATCCGATTTTGCTTGTTCAATAGATTCTAAAATATCCATCAAACTAATTGGTGTTGGTTCATTTGTTAGAGCTTGACTAAACTCAGCAAATGGGTCGTCAGAAGTCATCTCTACAATCGGTCTATTAAGTTTTATCTCCAAAAAGGAATTGTCGGCAATTTTAACTTCGCTATCTTGTGAGGCAATTCCTGCGAAAATAAAAAAGAAACCAACAAAGAAAATTACTAGTGCAAGTAGACTAGCGAAGAATATTTTAAAAAAACTTTTCATAATAATAATTAAGATTGATAATCATTTAAATTTTAATGCAATACTAATTCCATTAATATTGTAATTTATTGCAAATTAGCTATAAAATAATTTGATATAAAAGTATAATTCTACTGAAGGCTAAACTTAATTATGGAAGGGGTATTCTTGCTGCTTGGAAGCAATTTAGGAAATAGGGAAGAGATATTAAATCAGGCAATTGCTGCTTTAGAAAAAAAGGGTGTTACCTTAGTTAGTAAGTCTTCAGTTTACGAGACCGCAGCATGGGGAAAAACAGATCAACAGGCATTTCTTAATCAGGTTTTGCAGGTGAAAACCGAATATAGCCCTAAAAAATTACTTGGTGTAATCCAGCAGATTGAGCTCGAATTAGGACGGGTCAGAAAGGTGAAGTGGGGCGAGCGTTTAATTGATATTGATATTTTGTATTATCATGACCAAGTCATTAATCAAGCAGGACTGGCGGTTCCTCATCCTGGAATTCCCGAAAGGAGATTTACCTTAATTCCGTTGGTGGAGATTTGTCCTGATTTTATTCATCCTGTCTTTCAATTAGATCAAAAACAGTTACTAGAAAAGTGTCAAGATCATCTAGAGGTCTCCATTTTTGGGTATTTTTAGATCTTTGGAAAAAGGAAAGTCCTGATCATTTTGTTTAAATATATGCTCAAGTAGATATTTTTGTTAGTTACAAAAATTGAATCTTTTTACTGCTGTGGCAAAGTGCCTCTTAATCATCAGAAATAGAAAAGAGAAAGTTAATCAAAAGGCAACAGAAATTTGACGGGCTATTATTCAATTTTAATGATAGCCTTTTTTATATTTCTACGTATTGTTATTATTACAAAAAAAACTCAATGGATCTATTCGATAAAATAAAGTGGATATTAGGTATTTTGATAGTTTTCACCCTAGTTATAACTACTAACTTGGTAGATAAAAGTAATTTTTCTCAGATGAGTGAAGCTGTTGAGTCAATTTATGAAGACCGACTTGTTGTTAAAGATTTGATCCTCAAAATCTCTGAAGATATTCATCAAAAAGAGATTGCTGCTATAAAGGCTGATTCTAGCTTTTATAGCAAGATGAATGAACAAATCAATAAGGAAATTGATGGTCATCTAATAAGTTATGCTCAAACAAAATTAACTGTTAAGGAGGCGCAGTTTTTAAATGACTTTCAAAAAAACTTAGCCGATCTAAAAGTGATCGAAAAGAATTTTATAGAATCTAATTATGTAAAAGACGGTTCACTTCTTAATCAATTTCAAGTAGTTAAAAGAGATTTAAAAAATTTAGCGGAGATTCAACTTAGAGAGGGAAGTAGACAATTTGAAAAAAGTAGGAGAGCTATGGATACCGTAGATTTGTTTACACAAATTGAAATTTACATTATGATTTTTCTAGCTATTGTCATTCAAATAGTGATTATATATAGCCCGAAAAAGGAAAGATAGTCATGTTATCGGATAGCTATCTTTTTTAGAAAGTCATCATTAGTCCAATTCCAGTTGATGACAAGGTTAAATTGAATTCGGCTTTTGTTCCCTTTTCACCCATCAGTTCTCTGGAGTTATATAAGTCGATCGCTTCATCTGCTTTCCTGTTTGCTTTTTGCTTTATTGGAACTGCAATTGCAATTAAACTGACTCCTGTTATCAGTAATGGTAATGTAACTTGAGGAGAAGGGTCGAAAAAGGTGGGTATAAAAGTGCCTGCGCCAAATCCAGCTATTAAAGAAGAAGCAAATGCCAATCGTCTAGATGATTTCATCATTTTATGAGAAACTTCGTAAGGCCTCATCTTCTTCAGCACTTGTCTCTCAGATACTTCTTTGCCTAAAATGTAGTATCGATTCTGGACTAGGTTTCCTTTCCGCTCAATTAAAGGAGCATCAAATTGACTATATGCTAATTGCGATATGGTCAGAAATATAATAATCAGGATATTTTTCATTGGTCGATAGTTTTTGGTTCTTTTAAATATGATTTAGCTCCTAAACGCCTCAATTAAATCCACTAGCATTTCAGTTTGTTCCTTGGAATGAGTTGGGAAATTAGCTATTCTTATTTGTTCCTTTTTATAAGCCCCATAACCAGATCCAATATGGATTTTCTTGCTTTTAAGATGGTCTATTAATAGATTACTCTCAAAGTCGGACTTTATGACTTTCACCGTTTTTGAGCGGTGTTTTTCATTTGCCACAAAATGATGTAGTTGGGGATGAGCTTCAATAACTTGATTTAGAATAGCAGATTTATAATCAATTTCCCTTCGTATAGCAAGTATTCCTTTTTCTAACATATCAGCTGCCACTTTTGCCAATGTATAAATCCCAAGAATATTAGGGGTTTCTGCAGTTTGATAGACTGCGGCTTTTTCGACCATATCTGGCAACCTATGATAAGAGCCTATCATCTTTCCCTTTGCTTCCAAAGCCATTGCCTTTTCTAAGCATCGGTCATTCACGATCCAGATACCAAGTCCTGCCGGTAAACCAAAAGCTTTCTGAACAGAGAAATACAATGTATCAATACTCTTAAAGTCAATTGGAATAACTGGAACTCCTGAAACTCCATCAATAGCTATCAATTTGTCTGGATATTTTTGTCTTATAGCGTTGATGGTTTCTAGAGGCATGGTGGTTCCGCATGCAGACTCGTTCAAACAAAGCGTTATAAGTTCAGCATCTCTAGGCACCTCAATCTTATCAAAATCGGGAACAGTCCCATCTTCCACTACTAATTCATGAACTTTTCTTCCAAGTTGTGTTGAGATCTTTGCAAATCTTTGAGAGAATGCTCCCATACTCACATGATAGCTTTCATTTTCTACACAATTTTCAATGATTCGTTCCCAAGCTTCATTTGCCGAAGAGGTAATCAGTACATGGTAGTCCTCAGGAATATCCATCAAATGTTTCAAGTTCTGCTGGCATTCCCGGTAGATATCTTTGAATTGCTGACCTCTGTGGGAGGTACTGCATACCCCTTTTTTTAAAGCGGTTTTAATGTGTTCTTCAGCAGTAAAATATAAAGCTGACGGGCCTGGAGTAAAGAATAATTCAAACATTGGCGGTCTCTATACTGATTTTGGACTTTCTTTTATAGTCGGACAGTGTTATTCCAAAAAATAGAACAGCAGGAATCACCATACCGATAGCGCAAAATAAGTACATCTGAGATAGAGAAAAAATTTCTGCTATGTTTCCTAAGAAAAAAGCACCGATTCCTATCCCCAAATCAATAGATGAAAAGAAAGTACTTGTAGCAACCCCTCTTTTCTCAGCCTTCACCATATTAATGACCATAGTTTGAAGCGTAGGCATCACAATTCCGTTTCCTAAACCTAACACAAAAGCTGCAACAAGAAAACTTGGTTCGGCTGTACTTTGGGATAAAAGTATTAGTCCTGATATGGTACCTACAAAACTAAGAAGCATTACGAAAGCAGGTCCTTTTTTATCCATCATTTTACCAGTAGAAGGCCTGATGATACTTACTCCAATGGCATAAATTAGGAAAAACATACCCGTACTTTCAATGGAAAGTTCTTTAGCAAACAAGGTGATAAATGACATGATCCCTGCAAATGGAAACGCCAGCAATAGCATAACCATTGAGACTTTTAAAACCTTTGGTTCAAAAACATTTTCCCAACTTAGTTTATTTTTTCTGTTACTTATTTTGGGATGGTTGACAAAGAATGACATAATCACCGCAAGAGAACAAAGAATTCCCGAAGTAATGAATAGTGCCTGATAGCTTCCAGTTTCCCTTAAGATCTGCAAGCCAACTAATGGTCCGATCGCCATACTTAAAGTCATAGATAGTCCAAAAATACCGATTCCTTCACCTCTGCGACTGTCCGGGACTAAATCAGAAGTAATAGTTCCCCCACCCGTGGTCACAATGCCCCAAAAGCCACCGTTTACTAATCTTAAAAACAGTAAAAATATGAAAGATGCTGCTAATCCATATGCTGCCATTACGATAGCATAACAAAACATGGCAAAAAGAAAAAGTTTTCTTCTTCCGTATTTATCAAAAGCGTAACCGCTTAAAGGTCTAACAATTAAGGCTGATAATGCATATATCCCTATAATGTAACCTACCTTATCAGCATTTTCACCCAAAACATCAGTCACAAAAGTGGGTAGGGTAGGTAAGAGAAAATAGAATGACACTGCCATCAATAGGTAACTAAAGCAATGTAGAAGAAAATCTTTAGTGTATAGAGGCGATTTGGTCATATTTATGTCAGAATTAATGTAACTACATTGAATTAAGTAATGCTAACTGAATAGCAATGGGGTAAGTTTCTATATTGAGTTAAAACTTTGTTAAGATTCTGAATTGACTTTTTAGTCTCTAAGTATTTCTAAAATTGCAAGAGTATCTTTGGGTTGACAAGCATGTAAAAGTCTACCATTTACAACTATATTGGGACCCATTTTGCAATAGTCCATGCATTTTGTTTTTACTAATCTAATACTCTTCTTTTTGCCAAATTTGATATTCTTTTTCAATTCTGACTTAAGTTCCTCACATCCGTTTTTCTTGCAGTCTTTTCCAGTGCAGATGAAAATGTGATCGTTTGAATTTTGAGATGGCTTCACTTAGTAATTGATTTTATATTTGATACCTAAAGATGAAATGTACTATAGCGAAAAATAGCAATCTTTGTTTTCAACTCACCAGAATTATAGATGAAAGTTATTTCAGCCGATATTAACACTTTAGCATTAAAATTAATCAAAAAAAAAGTCTACCAGATAATCTGATAGACTTTAGAAATTTAAATACATTTCTACAAGCTATTTCTCAGCCTTTTTCTTTGTAGTAGTTTTCCTCGTAGTACGTTTCTTTTTTGGCTTCTCTTCCACGATTTCATCTTCAACATCCGTCAAAATTCTTCCGCAGTGCTCACAAACGATTAATTTTTTTCTATCTCTGATGTCAGCTTGTCTTTGAGGAGGAACAGTGTTAAAACACCCGCCACAAGCACCTCTTTTAACAGGAACCACTGCTAGGCCATTCCTAACATTTCCTCTTAATCTGTCGTAAGACGCAACTAATCTATCTTCAATTTTCTTTAGAGCTTTTTCTCTGTCTTTCTCAAGTTTGCTTACTTCTTCAGTAGTTTCAGACTCGATGTTTCCTAATTCAGATTTTTTACTCTCCAAATCTTTTACACGGTCTTCGTGCAAAGCTTTAGTTTCCTCAATGCCTTTTTCTTTATCTTCTATTTTGGCTTGAGCTTCTTTAATTTTCTTTTCATGGATTTGAATATCCAATTGTTGCAGTTCGACCTCTTTGGTGATGGCATCATATTCACGGTTATTTCTAACGCTCATTTGTTGCTCACCATATTTGGCAATCAGTTTTTCAGATTCCTTAATACCTTGCTTAGCGGCATCAATTTCGTCTCTGATGGCTTGAACGCTATCATCAAATTTTTGAATTCGGGTTTCATAGCCTGCAATCTCATCTTCTAAATCAGCTACCTCGTCAGGTAGGGCTCCCCTCACTTTTTTAATATCGTCTAATTTTGAATCGATGCTTTGTAATTTTTTCAAAGCATCAAGCTTTTGTGCTACAGTACTTTCCATGCAGTTAATAATATTTTATCGGATTCGTGACAGTCTGTCCTAAATGGAGTGCAATATTAGCAAAATTTTCTTTCAATACTGCATAAAATATCTCATTTGTAAATCGTTCACTCTCATAATGCCCTATGTCGGCTATAATCAGCCTTTCTTCGGCATCAAAAAATTCATGATATTTAATGTCAGATGAGATATAAATGTCAGCTTGTTTGTTTTTTGCCTGTGAAATCAGGAATGAACCCGCGCCTCCACAAATTGCAACCTTTTTAATTTTACGGTTTATCTCTTTAGTATGTTTTATAACTTTTAAGCCCATTCTTTCCTTCAAATAATCAAGAAAGTCTGTTGGCTCCATTGGCTCCGCTATTTCTCCAATCATTCCAGAACCCAAGTCATCATATGTATTTTCTAATTGGTGCAGATAGTAAGCAACTTCCTCATAAGGATGAGCATTATGCATCGCAGATAAAACTTTGTTTTTTAGGTGCATTGGAAAAATGACCTCCACTTTATTTTCATCAACTGTTTCGAGCTTATTGGATTTACCAATACTTGGATTTGCTTTTTCTGTGGGAAGGAAGCTGCCTTTTCCGGATGATTCAAATGCGCAGTCCTTGTATTCACCAATTTGGCCAGCGCCAGCCTGATGCAAGGCTTTTTTTAATTCGTTTGTATTCTCTTGTGGAACGAATACACTAAGCTTACCCAACTGTCCTTTTTTTGGACTTAGTACTTCAGTGTTGAGCAGACTTAGTTTCTCCGCTATTTTTGCATTTACACCAGTGCTGATATTATCTAAATTTGTATGAGAGGCATAAATGGCAATATCATTTTTTATAGCTTTAATTACGGTTCTTTCCACATAATTACTGCCGGTAAGTTTTTTTAATCCCTTGAATATAATCGGATGATGGGCCACAATCAGTTCGCAATTTTTTGCCTTGGCTTCTTCTACTACCTCTTCGGTAACATCCAATGAGATTAAAATATTACTCACGGTTTTGGAGGCATCACCAACGATTAAACCGGCATTATCATACGATTCTTGATAGTCTAGGGGCGCAATGCTTTCCAAATGTTGGACGATATCCTTTATTTTGCTCATATTTGCTTTTAAATCTATTCGATCAAAGTTATAAAGTTTTACAGCCCTTGCAAGTCTTTAAAAATAAGTATTGGCAATTAATCATGTCACCGTTCAGCTTTCTATATAAATGGGTGATGCAATTCCGTAATCATTTATATGATATAGAGTATAAGCCTGTGTTCAGATTTGATACCAGGGTGATCTCAGTGGGAAATTTGTCTATGGGAGGAACCGGTAAAACTCCTTTTGTAGAATATCTTTTAAGATTTTTGATATCGAAAAACTATGAGAATAAAATTTCAACTTTATCTAGAGGTTATGGAAGAAAAACTTCAGGTTTCAGAATAGCTAATAAGAATGACGATCCTAAATCAATTGGGGATGAGCCGTTTCAAATATATAAGAAATTCGAAAATAAGGCTCATGTAACTGTAGGAGAGGATAGAGTCTTAGCGATCCCGAGTATATTGCAAGATTTTCCAGAAAATGAAATAATCATTTTAGATGATGCTTTTCAACATAGAAGTGTGAAGCCAAATTTATCAATACTATTGACAGATTACAGTTCACTTTTTTATAAAGATTATGTGTTGCCGTCTGGGACACTCAGAGAAGGAAGGTCAGGCGTGAAAAGAGCAGAGGTTGTGGTAGTAACTAAATGCCCAAAAGACATATCCCTTAAAGAGAAAAATGAAATAAGAGTTAAAATCAACTCTTACACGAAAAATGAGGTGTTTTTTACCTCCATTAATTATGAACGTCCTATTCCATCTGTAGGTGATAAAGGCCTAGGGAATAAAGTAATATTAGTAACAGGTATAGCCCACGCACATCATTTTAAAGAATTTCTACTTCGAGAAGGAGTTGAAATTTTAAGGCATTTCGATTTTGCAGATCATCATCATTTTTCAGTAAAAGAAATTCAAGAAATCGAAAGCCTAGCTGAACAGGAAAATGCTACTATTATAACCACAGAAAAGGATTGGGTACGATTGATATCTATGCCCGAACTATCTACATCTTTTCGAACCAGGCTTTTTTATGTCCCTATCATGGTACAGTTTTTGGATGACGAAGAATCTTTTCATCGAATCTTAGAAGATTCTATACTTAGTACTATATAAATCCATGACTTTAGTTAATTTTGCGACTGTTTTGAAGAAATTTTCACTAATCATATCGATTTTTTGTTGTGGATTTACCACTGGTTTTGCTCAGGTGACGGACGATTCTACCAAAAATGTATACGGAGCTAAAACCACACTTTTTACTACAGAGGAAAACATAAAAAATAATATTGATTCCTATCAAACGATTGATACCAGCTTAAATAATACTCATAACTGGAACCCTGTAAATATTTCTGATTATTACTATCAAAATTTGGGAACAATTGGAACAGCAATGCGGCCTGTTTTTTATGAAGCACCTAATGTGATTGGCAAAAGAAGTGGCTTTGGAGTTTATGATCCTTACGTCAAAACACCAGATAAATTCAAATATTTTGATACAAAATCTCCATTTACACAGATGAGGTCGGTATTTGGAGGAAATTATAGAGCATTTATAGGAATCGACTTTTCTCGAAACGTTAATGAAAATTGGAATGTAGGATTTAGTTTCAGAAGATGGACAGTAGATAAACAAATAGGACCATTGCAGAGTAGGGGAGATTTGAATGTATTGAGCCACTCTTATGATCTGCAAACAGATTATCGTTCACCTGATCGAAAATATCACGTAATGTTTAATTTTGCTCGAACTTTCCATAAAGTAAATGAAACAGGTGGGATCAAGGATTCATCCGAGGTCATAGATTATGAAGAGCTATTTGATTATGATGATGAGGATATCAATTTAAGAAATGCGCAGGGTGGTGAGTTAAGGCAGCAGTATCATTTGTATCAGCAATTCAAATGGAAAAAGATTTTACAATTTTATCATGTTTTTGATCGGACAAATCGAATGAATACTTTTGTAAACTCCAATCCTTCAGCAGAAACAGACGTAAATTTCTTTGATGATATTCTTTTGAGAACAGATTCAACTGTAGATTTAAGTAGATTCGTATATTATCAAAATGAGATTGGTTTTAAAGGGGAGATTGGTGAAGCATTTTATCGTTTTTATGCAAAAAGGAAGGATATTAGATATACGGGTAAATACCTAAGTACTGTAAACCCCGTAGTGGAAAATTATGCAGGAGGTTATTTTCGCTTTGCTCCTAAAGAAAATTGGCAATTAAAAGCAAATGCGGAATATGAAGTAAGTGGTAATTACCGATTAGACGCCAGCTTGAAAATTCCTTTTTTGACAGTGTCAGCCTCTAGTATGCAGTTTGCCTCACCCTTCTTTTATGAACAGCATTTAGGTAATCATGACTTTTGGCAAAACGATTTTGGAAGTGAGCAAGTACAACAGCTGAGTGGGAAATTAGATGTCAAATGGAAAGATTATTTTAGGATACAGCCTAAATTAGATCTGAAAATAGTCAGCAACCATATGTATTTCGATACCTTAGCCATGCCGCAACAAGCCTCGGGCACAGCAACACTTTTGCATCCTGGTATTGAAGCAAAGGCAAAATACCGATCTTTTAATCTTGAAGGAAATTACATCTATACTTTAAAAGAAGGAGCAAATGCGGATTTGTTTAGAATTCCAGAGCATTTCTTTACATTAGATTTTTATTACCATAAAGTCTTTGAAGGAAAATTAGAGACCCGCATTGGCCTCGAAGGTCATTATAAATCCACCTACTTTGCGGATGATTACGATCCTGTTACACAACAATTTCACTTACAAAACTATTTTGAGGTACCTGGCTATATGTTTGTGGATTTATATGCCACTGCAAAAATCAATACAGCACAAATATTTATTAAATTCAGACATTTAAACCAAGATATAACGGCCGGGGGATATTTCACCGCACCTTATTACAGCGGTCAACAAAGAATACTCGACTTCGGAGTTACTTGGTCATTTTTCGATTAAAAGCTGAAAATGGAAAAGGAAAAGTTCACTTTAGGTTTAGAACTACCAACTGACCCAAGGTGGGTAGATATTGCGGAAAAAAATATTGAAGATATTTTAGTTGATCACGCTTATTGCGAACAAAAAGCAGCCAGTTCATGCATGAGCTTAATTATCAATTTTCCAGAAATGGATGAAATGGTAAGAGTTATGACCCCCGTTGTAGCAGAAGAATGGTCACATTTTGAAAGAGTGCTGGAACAACTTGACAAGAGAGGCTTTAAGCTAGGTCGCCAGAGAAAAGATGAATATGTCTCTCAATTAATGAAGCTTGAAATTAAGGGCGGCAGCAGGAAATATCAGTTAATGGAGAAGCTCCTGATCAATGCTTTAATAGAGGCAAGGAGTTGTGAGAGATTTAAGCAGCTGCATATTCATATTCAAGATGAGGAACTAAAGAAGTTTTATTATGAACTGATGGTTTCCGAAGCAAGTCATTATAAAAATTTTCTGAAACTAGCCGAAAGCTATCAACCTAAAGAAGAAGTAAAAAAGCGATGGGCAGAACTATTAGAGGCAGAAGCTGAAATCATGAAGAATCTGGAGGTTAGAAAGGATAGGTTACATTAACTGCAGTACGCATCGATAACAAGTAAATAGAGTTTCAATTATTTATATTTGTTTAAACTAATGGACTTTTGACGTGTAGATTTAAAGCGTTTAACCTCATCTTTTCTTAAAGCTTCATGTTTGGTTTTCCTGCCCTGTACGCGTTTTCTCCACATCCTGAAACTGGAAGGCTTCATTTCCTTACGCATGATTTTGATAGTTTGCTTTTCGGAAATCCCAAACTGATTGAAAATGGCATCAAAAGTGGTGCGGTCTTCCCAACCCATTTGTACTATTCTGTCAATTTCTTCTGGCTTTAAATCTTTGATTTTTTTCATGTTTGTAAAACAGCTGACTAGGATGATTGTTTTGTAAAACAGTTGGCTTGCCGAGTTTTAAAACCTGACAGATTTTGTCTTTGTCTGGTTTACATTTGGTACCCAAGAGGTAATCAATAAAAAAACATATAGCTTATCAATATTGCAGCAACAATCCCAACTGCATCAGCAATTAAACCACAAGTCAGAGCATATCGTGAATTACGGATATTTACCGAACCAAAATAAACGGCCAATACATAAAAAGTAGTTTCTGTAGAGCCTTGCATTACACTTACTAATCTCCCAACGAAGGAATCAGCACCATGAACTTCCATGGCATCTACCATCATTCCTCTTGCGCCACTGCCACTCAAAGGTTTCATTAAAGCGGTAGGGATCGAGGGAACAAAATCTGTATTTAATCCCACGAAGGCCACCATTGCCTCCAATCCATCTTTTAGCAAATCCATCGCTCCTGATGCTCTAAAAACTCCTACAGCTACTAATATGGCAATGAGATACGGAATTATCATAATTGCGTAATTGAATCCTTCCTTAGCTCCTTCAACAAATGAATCATAAACATTCACTTTTTTGCGAACCGCTAAAACGATAAACGCTATAATAATTGAGAATAAAATGAAATTAGCAATATTTGATGAAATAGGACCTATTTCGGCTTGACTTAGATTGCTGAAGAAATAAATAATACTAGCTATTATTAAGCTCAATAGACCTAAGGAAAGTAGTATATTTTTATGAAATAGATTGATTCTCTGAACTATTGAAACAGCTATTAGTCCACTCAAAGTTGAAAAGAAGGTAGTCAATAAAATGGGAATAAAAACATCTGATGGATCGGCTGCGCCTAGTTGTGATCTATAAACCATTATGCTAATGGGGATGATGGTCAGGCCAGAAGTATTTAATACCAAAAACATGATCTGTGCATTACTGGCAGTATCTTTTTTTGGATTTAGTTCCTGTAAACTATGCATCGCTTTTAGACCTAAAGGCGTGGCAGCGTTATCTAATCCCAGCATATTAGCTGAAATATTCATGAGCATTGCACCCATGGCAGGATGGTTTTTTGGCACTTCAGGAAATAATCTTGAAAAAAGAGGAGAGGTGATTTTAGCTAAAATGGAAACCATTCCACCTTTTTCACCAATTTTCATAATACCTAGCCACAATGACATTACACCAGTTAGCCAAAGAGAAATTTCAAAGCCTAATTTAGCATTATCAAAAGTGGCCTGGGTCAGGGCAGGAAAGATTTCCATATCGCCCATGAAAATCCATTGGACCAAGGCAAATACAAAAGCTATAAGAAAAAATGCAATCCAGATGTAATTGAGAACCATAAGCGCAATTAATCACTAAATACAGGATTTTACAATATTGAAGTAGAAATTTGTAGAAAGAAAAGGTGAAATTATATTTCGAACATCATTAAAATAAGTCAAGGAGTCAATGGTCTTTTCTGTGATGTTTAAGAAGTCTGATATTCCATTTGGCAGATCTATAATATCAAATACCGTTAGTTCCAAAGCTTTAAACGATCCATAATTCATGCACAACAAATCGCAACAGTGGACAATAGACTATTTATTAAGGTTCCGTCTGTCATTGCTTTAAAAAACTGATCTAATTTGTAATAAATCCATAGTTTTTAGATATTCAATTTTCAACCTACTAATGACCCAATGAAGGAGGATTTTTTACATTACGTTTGGCGCTACCAAAAATTTAATAAAATTGATTTAGAAACTACCGATGGTGGTTTGGTAAAAACAATCAAAACTGGATTTGCACATCATAATTCTGGGCCTGATTTTCAACATGCTAAAATTCTAGTAGACGAAATGGAGTGGAATGGGGCTGTAGAAATTCATATTAAGTCTTCAGACTGGAATCGTCACCATCATCATCATGATCCAAACTATGAAAATGTGGTTTTACATGTAGTATGGCAAAATGATAAACCCATTCAGCATCCTGATGGCAGTAAAATACCAACAATTGAATTGAAGGATAGGGTTGATTATACTTTGATTGAAAAATTTGAGAAGCTGCAGAACTCGCAAGATGAGATTCCTTGTGCCGGACATTGGTTTGAAGTTAGCGATTTACATAAATCTGAAATGCTAGAAAAAGTTTTGGTGGAAAGACTTCATCGAAAATCAGAGAAAGCGAAAACACATTTCTTCGGGACACAGAATTGGGATCAAGCTTCTTATTTTATGTTGCTGTCGGCCATGGGTTTTAAGGTTAATCAACATCCGTTCGAGCATTTGGCTGAAATTTTACCTTACAGTTTAATCAAAAAGTATAGGGCAAATGTTTTTCAGTTAGAAGCCTTATTATTTGGCTGTTCTGGATTTCTAAATAGCAGTTTTGAAGATTCGTATCCAAATCAACTTAAGAAAGAGTGGGAATTTTTAAAGCATAAGCATCATGCAACTTTAGGAAGCCCAATGAATGTGCATGAGTGGCGATTTCTCAGATTAAGGCCTGCTAATTTTCCAACTATCAGATTGGCAGAATTAGCTCAGATTTTACATATATTCCCTTCAATATTCGATTCTTTTGTAATTGATCTGAATTTAAAGTCAATCCAAAAACGAATGAAGGTTAAGGTATCTGATTACTGGTTGAACCATTATCAATTCGATAAGGAAAGCAAATTTCGTAAAAAGCAATTGGGTGAAAATTCTATTAAAACGCTGATTATAAATTGCCTTCCACCACTATTAGCACTGTATGCTAATAGCGTTGGAGAAGAAAAATACATGGATAAAGCCATTCAACTTTTAAATGGCATAAAGGCTGAAAAGAATTATATTACCAAAAAATTCTCTGACTTAGGGGAAGAGATTACATCAGCATTTGATTCACAAGCCATGATTCAACTTCATAATGATTATTGCCAACCCAAAAAATGTCTGGATTGCAGCATCGGCTTATCCATTTTGAAAGCATGATGACAGTTTTCTTTCATATTTTGCTTATATCTACAATTTTTGTTTTGATATATCGAAAAACAGCGAATGGTGATGATAAAATGGTATTTTTCACTTTTTCTCTTCTAAAAATCTGTTGTGGTATCTTAATTGGTTTTTTGTATTGGTCATTTTACGGGGGGATTGGTGATACTATTTACTTTTACGAGCAGGCTGAAGTCCTTTTCCAATATTTCCACGGAGATCGAATTTCCTTTTCTTCATGGGTAGGATTCTCCCCTCTGAATTTATCATTAGCCGAATTCTCCGCTCAATATGAGCCAAGAACTTTCTTCTTTGTAAGATGCATTAGTTTTTTATATGCTTTTTCACAAGGTAATTATTTCACTATGAGTATTTACTTAAGTTTCTTTTCGGGTTTAGCAACGTGGGGTTTTGCTTATCAATTGCGGAAATGTTGCAGAATGCATAAACGTGCTATTTATGTTGCTTTGCTTTTTATTCCCTCCATTACATTTTGGAGTTCAGGTTTGTTGAAAGAAAGCCTAATGACTATGTCGATTTATGGTTTAGGATATGCTGTTCTAATGTGGAAAAATAATTACAAGAACTGGATTTATTCGATGCCAATCTTGGTATGTCTTTTAGTTCTTTGGCAAGTAAAATATTATGTCCCAATTGTATTGATTCCTATATTATGTTTAGCACTTTTTTTTAGTCAATCTAACTTTTTGAGCAAATTCAGATTTCGAACGAAAATAGCGCTCTTTTTGGCTCTATTGATCATTGGAGGTTTAGGTATGGCTCTTATGCATCCCGTTTTTAATAGCGGTCGATTTTTTGAATTGGTTCGAATTAGTCACGATGTAATAGCTAGAAATTCGTCTGTCGCTATTATTCATTTTCAAAATACAGAAAATAACATTTTATTTTTTATAAAGAACCTTCCTTTGGCTTGGTTCACTGGTGTTTTCAGGCCGTTGGTTTGGGAATCATTCAATGCCTTTTCCATGCTGTGGGCTATAGAGAAGGGAGTTTTTACTGTTCTAGTTCTTATTGCAAGTTTCCTTTCTTTTAAAATGAAATTTAATCAAACTGAAAAATGGTGGGGGATAGCTATTCTTATTTATTCGCCAATTTTATCTTCAGTCCTATCTTTAGCAACACCCAATTTTGGGACTTTAATTCGGTATGAGGTGGCATATATGCCGTTTTTGTGGTTATTAGTTTTGATGATCTTAAATAAATATAAACTTAACTTAAAATAGGAAGCGCTTTATTGCGCAAGGCATTAATTAGCCTTAACTTTGCAATTCTAAAAATCAAATATGGATAAAAAACCAGTAATAATCTTAGGAGCTAAAGGAATAGGGCCATCTGTTGCTGAAATATTTAGAAGTAATAATGTTGAAATTTATTGCTTTTTGGATGATGACAAGGAGATGCATGGGACTGAGATTGATTTCGTATCTGTTTTAGGAGAAACAGATGATGATGGTTATTTAAAATACATTGGCAAAAAGTGTGATGCTTTTGTGGCGGAAGACAATATGAAGGCACGAAAAAAGATCACTAAAATGCTAAATGACCGTAGAAAAACAATGCCCGCAAATGCAATTCATGCCCAGGCAATTGTCTCGAATTCAGCGCATTTAGGATATGGAAATTTCGTTAACGCAAGAGCTGTTTTGGGGGCGTATTCGAAAGTACCAAATCATTGCTTGATACACTCAGGTGTTTTAATTGAGTATAATGTAGAGCTTGGAGACTATGTACAAGTTGGTGCAGGTTCACAGTTGAATAGTGGTGTTGTAGTTGGAGATGAAACTTTTATCGGTTCCGGAGTCACTGTTGTATCAGGAGTAAAAATAGGGAAGAAAGCAAACATTGGGGCAGGCTCAGTAGTAATTAGAGATGTCAAAGACGGAGAGACTGTTTTTGGAAATCCTGCTCAAACGATTGAAAAATAATTAATTACAAATATAAAATCACCTTATTTACACTAAGGAGGAGATTATGGACAATACAGAAAACAATTACAAAGTAATACTTTATTACTGCTACGCAGAGATTGAGAATCCTGATCTGTTTAGAGATGAGCATCATTTGATGTGTTTGGAGCTGGACTTAAGAGGGAGAATTATTGTCTCAAAGGAAGGATTAAACGGTACGGTATCAGGAAGCACTGAAAATGTAGACGAGTATATGAAAAGGGTAAAAGCGGACTCTCGTTTTGCGGATACTGATTTCAAAGAGGATTTTCATCCTGAGCATACCTTCAAAAAGTTAAATGTAAGGCATAAGCCTGAAATAGTGCATTCAAGCCTTTCGCACATCAATCCTCGAAAGAGAACTGGAGCTTATGTTGAGCCCGAACAGTTCAGAGAGATGATTAAAAATCAGGAAGATATGGTGATTTTGGATGTTCGATCTAATTATGAACATGAATTAGGGCGATTTAAGAATGCTGTAACTTTAGATATAGAGAATTTTAGAGACTTTCCTGATAAGATTAATGAACTAGAGCAATTTAAAGACAAGAAGATTGTCACTTATTGCACTGGTGGAATTAAATGTGAAAAAGCAAGTGCATTTTTACTAGAGCAGGGATTTGAAAACGTTCATCAATTACATGGTGGAATTATAAAATACGGTTTAGAAGCCGATGGTGAAGACTTTGAAGGGAAATGTTATGTTTTTGATAATAGACTTTCAGTGGATGTAAACAAAATTAATCCAAAAGTAGTCTCGCAATGCTTTGTTTGCGGGACGCATTCAGACAGGATGGTCAATTGTGCTAATCCTGATTGTAATGTACATGTGCCGATTTGTGAGAAATGTGGATGGGAAATGGAAGGAGCTTGTTCAGAGGAGTGTAAAGAACATCCAGAAAAGAGAGAATATAACGGAACTGGTTATTATCAAAAGAATACCAATGGATATGATCCATATAAGGGATTTCAAGGAAAATTGGAAAAAACGAAATAACTATAGAGAAGGTCACTTACTTTCTCTTGGACCTAAAAGATCTAAGCTTCAGTAGATTTTAAAAAAAGTCTGAATGCTTGAATCAGAAGTTGAATGAATTACCACATTAATAAAAATTAACATGGAGAAAAAATATCCTGAGTCAGAATTAATTTTGAATAAAGACGGTTCCGTTTATCATTTAAGTTTAAAGCCTCAGGATATTTCAGATGTGATTCTAACAGTTGGTGATCCATCCCGTGTGCACAAGGTGAGTCAGTATTTTGATAAAATCACTTTTGAGATGAACAAAAGAGAGTTTATCACTCATACAGGTACTTATAAGGGAAGGAAACTTACTGTAATGTCCACGGGAATGGGCACTGATAATGTAGAAATAATGATGACCGAATTGGATGCTCTTGCCAACATCAATCTTAAAAAAAGGGTGGACAAAACTAAGAAAAAGGCATTAAAAATTATTAGAATTGGGACATCAGGAGGTTTGCAGCAAGACTTGCCAGTTGACTCATTATTAGCTTCACAGTTTGCAATAGGTTTGGATACTTTGATGCACTTTTATCCATTGGAAAGGACGGAGGCAGAATCCAATGTTGAGTCTGCTTTTCAATTGGAAATTAATTTACCATTCCGACCTTATTGCGTAGAAGGGTCATCCAGTTTACTCAAACATTTTTCAGAAGAGATGAATATAGGAAATACTGTGACTTGTCCCGGTTTCTACGCTCCTCAAGGTAGACAATTGCGTACTCCGATACGATTTCCTGACATAGCAGACAAGTTATCAATGTTTCATTACGGAGATTTATGGTTGACTAATTTCGAAATGGAAACTGCTGGATATTATGCCATGGGAAGATTGCTTGGCCACGAGGTTTTGAGTTGCAATGCAATAGTAGCAAACAGAATGACACATCAGTTTTCAAAAAATTCCGATAAAACTATAGACGAATTGATTAAGAAGGTTTTGGATAAAGCCTCAGAATTGTAGAATTCCGAAATAATACAATCTAACTTTGTAGAGCTGAAGCAACTGTTAATCGAAAATGATTGATTTTATGCAGATATTATACTACTTTAATATCTGAATGAACCAATTATGAAATTTTTATATCTGTTAATAGTACAATTTTTAACCTTCCAGCTATTTGCACAGAATCAGCTAAAAAATACAGATTTTAGAACTTTAACGGTAAATGATGGACTGTCGCAAAATATTGTTGAAGCCATTTATCAAGGGAATAGTGGTTTTTTATGGCTTGGAACTCAAGACGGTCTTAATAGGTTTGATGGACAGAATTTTGTATCGTATAACTATAAAATTGATGATTCCACAAGCTTAAGTAATAATTATGTAAAGGATATAATAGAGGACAATAAGGGAAATTTATGGATTGCTACTTATGGTGGTGGATTAAATAAATTTGATAAAAAGTCTTCATTTGAGCATTTTACTTATGATAATTCTAGAAACTCCATTAGTGATAATGTAATCTATACTATTTGTCAGTTATCTGATTCCATCTTTTGGATAGGTACAAAAAAGGGTTTGAATAAATTTAACATCATTACTGAGGAATTCACGAATCTTAAAACTACTTCAAAAACATTTCCTAAACTTCATAATCCTGTTGTTTACTGCATTTCAAGAGCTAAAAATGATGAAGAAATTTGGGTGGGTACTCGGGAAGGCTTACACAAAGTCAATGTGAAGACCTTTGAAGTTCAGCAATTTTTGAAAGGAGATAATGGGCTTTCGGATGATGATATTAGGGATTTGTTTTTTGATTCCAATGGCACGCTTTGGGTAGCTACTAAATTTGGAGGATTATTTTATAGAACTGAAAATTCCCAGCAATTCGAATCAATTGACTTGAAATTCAAAGGTGAAAATTCAGTTTATGCACGAAAAATTTACCCCAATGAGGAAGGAGGAGTGTGGTTAGGTACCTTCGGTTCTGGTCTTTTTTATGTAGATCAAAACTTCGAAACAAAATATCACTTTCAAGAAGAAAAGTACAATCTTAAAGCATTACCCTCTAACAATGTCGTTGAAATATTTCAGGACAATTCTTCAAATTATTGGCTGGGTACTCATGGAGGGGGAATATCGTCATTCAATTTGAATCAAAAGAAGTTTGACTTGTATCAACCGAATGAAAAAGATCCATATAGTATTTCGGATGATGCAGTAAATTATATTTTCGAGGATAGTGAAGGAGATATTTATGTAGCAAACGATGCCGGTATCGATGTTGTAATTGAAGAAGAGGGACAACTCAAATTCCAGCAAATCATCAGTAGTAATTCGGGACTTCCTGATGACAGGGGTTGGGTAGTCTTCGAAGATTCTGAAAGTCTTTTATGGGTAGGATTATGGAATTTTGGCTTATCGAAGTATAACAGAGATACAGGGGAATTGAAATCATATATGCATATCGAAGAAGATACAAATTCAATCACTACAAATTTTATTGAAAGTATTGCCGAGGCGCCTGATGGTAAACTTTGGATAGGTTTACTGGGAGATGGTGGGCTAGCTGTTTTTGACAAAGAAACTGAGAACTTTAAAAATTACCTTCATGATTCAAATCAATCAAATTCTCTCTCGAATAATAGAGTTCATAAAATATTAGTTGATAGTAAAGAGCGAATTTGGCTTGCAACTGATTTTGGATTAGATCTATACAGACCAAATACTGATGATTTTCAACATTTCAGATATAATAAAAATGATACTAATAGTATTAATTATAATGTTATAAGAACTATTGAAGAAGACAGTAATCAAGATATCTGGATTGGTACTGGTGGTGGTGGTTTTGCGAAGATGATAGAATCTAATGAAAGCATTATTTTTAAATCCTATACGAAAGAAGATGGATTAGTGAATAACAATATAACAGGTATTACCGAAGACCTACAGGGAAATCTTTGGATCACGACCTATAAGGGTATTTCCTTTTTTAATCCAAGAACAGAAGAATTTAAAAATTACGATGTTTCGGATGGGTTGCAGGGAGAGGAATTTGTCCGAAGATCTATAACCACTCTTAAGGACGGAAGGATTTTTGCTGGCGGATTCAATGGTCTGAATGTTTTTGATCCAAGTGAAATAAAAAGTAGTTACTTTCAGCCTGGCATTAATATTGTCGAAATTGATATAGTAAGTGAAAATGGTAAAAAGACTATCACAGACTTTACAGTTGATTCTTTATTATTAGATCACCAAGATTATTTGTTGTCAATGGAAATTGCCACAACGGATCTAAGTTCCGATGATAAAAATGAATATGCTTATTTTTTGGAGGGGTTTGATAAGGACTGGATCTATAATAAAAACAGAAGACATTTTTCCTTTACAAATTTACCAGATGGAGAGTACAATTTAAAGATTAGAGGGACCAATGCAGATGGTAAATGGTCTAGTAAAGTAAAGGAAATTTATATCAAGGTTGACCCTCCATTCTGGTCCACTACCTGGTTTAGAGTGCTTACTATTATAGCAGTCTTAATTCTTCTATTAACTTATATACAATTGCGAATTCGGTTTTTGAAAAGCCAAAGGAGAAAGTTACAATCTAAAGTAGAAGAAAGAACTTTAGAACTAGAGGATGCAAATAAAAGTCTAATAGAGAATCAGTCATTAGTGATTCACCAAAAAGAAGAAATTTCAGAACAGAATAAAGAAATAGAATATAAAAATGCTATTATTCAAAAGCAAAATGATGATTTGAAATTAAGTAATCTTCAACTAGAAGAAATGGTTGACGAGAGAACTAAGGAACTCAGGGAAGCTAATAATGATTTGAAAATAGCTAAACATGAGTTTGATACGTTCTTCTATCGAGCAGCCCATGATCTAAAAGGTCCAGTTTCAACAATTTTAGGACTTTGCTACTTGGCTATGAAAGAGACTGATGAAGAAGCTTCCAAGTTTTATTTTAACAAAGTAAACGAAACTGCAGAAAGGATGAATAATATTTTATTTAACCTTCAAAAAATTAATAAACTGAAGCTGCAAAAAGTTGAAGTGCAAGTTTACAATATCCGCGATTTAATTATTGAAGCATCTAAAGAGAATATACCTGACAATGAGGAATGGCAACAATTCATTGACATTGAGTTGAAAACTGATGATTATGAAATTTTAACAGACTCAACGCATATAAAGGTGGTCTTTTCGAACTTGATTAATAACTCCATTAAGTTTACTAAGAGGGGAGAAAAGCCTAAAATATCAATTGAGTTTACTAAAAACTCAAAAGAAAATGCTTATCAAATCGTATTTAAAGATTCCGGTTTAGGTATTGACCCAGAACTGAAGGATCAAATTTTCAATATGTTTTTTGTGGCTACTGAGCACAAGCGAGGAATTGGTCTTGGCCTGTATAGTGTAAAGCTGGCGGTTTCTAAATTAGGAGGGGAGATACATCTAGAAGATGACAAGCCAGCTAGTTTCAGAATTGAATTACCTATCCCCCATTATCAGAGAATCTTGACAGAGTAGATAAATTATTTAACTTCCTTATCCCATATTTTTTCTGCCTTTTTCCCTATCAACCAAAATGATATAGCTATTATTCCAAAGAATAATGCCTTATGTAATTCATCCCAGAAGTATTCGAAATAACGTGTATATAGATTTAGGAAGATAAACGAAATTCCTATATTTTTAAGTAGGCTGTCCTCTCTCTTGATTCCTATTATAATTGCTCCAAAACTGGCTAATAAAAGAACTAAGCTGTACCACCACAAATGAAACTGTCTAATTTCTAACCATTTATCATAGCTGCTGTAATTTCCGAAAATCGTCAAAAACCATAGTGCCAAAAAGAAAATTATTAGTCCACTCCAGTAAGTAGGTTCTAAAAATGGTTTCAGTTTTTCTGAAAGTTTAATGAAGTATGTAACAATTAAAATTAGTGCACCCAAAATTGTAAAACGCATGGGGAAATTCATTCCGATAAACAAATAATTATCTTTTCCTAGATTATGAGTGATGGCTCCAAAGGCAAGAACAAGGGCTGTAATTCCAAATAGCCAAAGTAATTCTTTACTTCTAATCACCGCCAAAATAAAGTAAACGGAAGATAAGCCTAAAATAAAAATTCCAGGATTTTCCTCCATCCCAAATATGAAACTTATCAATCCCGTAGCTATGGCTAAAAAAATGCACCCAAAAAATGCAAAAATCTCTTTACTATATTTTTTTCGTACCTTCTTTAAGTTGTATCGGTAATCAAACCAAAAACATAGAACACTTAAAAGCAGAAAAGTAATCGATTTGGTTACGTAAGAAGTAGAAATTAAAGAGTCGATTAAATCCAGTAAAGCTTTATCAGCAAAGACGCTAACAACAGCGATTAACAAACTGACCACAGCAAAAAGAAATGAATAGTAAGCCAATGATTGCCAATTGAAAGCTTTTATTTTTATACTTTTATCAAGTTCTTGGGCCTTTGGTTCGTCTATCAAACCGCTTGACTTCCAATAAATAATTGCTTTATTGATGGTATCTTTTTCCTTTTTGCTGATTTGCATTATTAAATATAGAAGTTAGGATTTAGATTAGAAAAAATATTTTTAGCCTTTATCCTTTTTGGTGCCCGCATAGAGTTCATACTCTAATAGTCTACACTCGATTTTAGCATTCATAAACGGTATTCTTCTCTTTGTTCTTAATCCGATTTTCTTGGCTAAAGTCAGGTTGCCTGTAAAAACATAGCCCGTTTTACCTTTGCAATCTCGCTTAAAAAAGTCACCGATTTGAGCATATACATTTGCTAAGTCCTGTTCATCACCTAGTCTTTCTCCATATTCAGGATTGAGAAATACTACTCCCTCACCTTCTGGTATAGTACTGTCCCTAAAATCTTTTTTCTCGAAATTGATAGCATCAGCTACTCCAGCCTCTTCTGCATTTTGCTTGGCGGCTTGAATAGCCATTCTGCTGTTGTCACCTGCAATAATTTCACAAGAAATTGTTTTTTCATTGGCAACGGCCTCTTCTTTAAGCTTCTCCCAGTAATCTAAGTCAAAGCCTTTCAAATGATGAAAACCAAATTTCTCACGACTTTGTCCTGGTGCTTTGTTGGCGGCAATGCAAGCTGCCTCAATAGCTAAAGTTCCTGACCCACACATAGGATTAATAAAAGCTTGTTTTGGTGTCCAATTGGATGCCAAAATCGTAGCAGCTGCCAAAGATTCCATCATCGGTGCTTTTCCTGGAATTTTTCTATAACCATGCTTGGCAATAGTTTCTCCAGAAGTATCCAAATAGATCGAGACTTGATCTTCCATCCAATGTAAGAATACTACCATTTGATTTCTTAAAGGTCCAGAATCTGGTCTCACTCCAGTCTTATCTTTTAAGCGATCAACTATGGCATCTTTAACTCTCACATTAGCAAATTGCGTATTCAATATCTTTTCATTATTTACATAAGAAGTGATACATAAATAACCGTTCTCATCTAAATAATCTTCCCATTTTATTTGATAGAGTTGTTGATATAATTTGTCCGGATGGTTGGCTTTGAACGATTTGATCAAGAAAAGTACTTTATTAGCAGTCCTTAAATGTAGATTTAATTTCATACAATCATTCCTGGTACCTTCCAAAGCAACATCTAAAGGACCTTCATGAGTTATTTTGTATCCTATAGATTCTATTTCCTGTCTTAAGATAGGTGCAATAAAAGGGGGGCAAGGGAGAACGATTTTACTTTTTTCCATTGAGCAAAGTTAAAACAAATTCGTGACCCATTTCCATTCAATTTTGATTTCCTGTATATTCGCAATCCAATTTGAAAATAAAGATTATGAAGCAGTGGTTTTTGTGCAAAGTAAAGTATCAAAAAGAAGATGAGAACGGAAGATTAAAATCCGTTACAGAGCCGTATTTGGTGGATGCCGTTTCATTTACGGAAGCGGAAACTCGCATTTATGAAGAGATGGGAGAACGCGTTAGAGGTGAATTCATGATAACCGGAATCAGCAAAAGCAAAATAGTTGATGTTTTTCATTACGAAGATGCAGATGTGTGGTATAAGTGTAAAGTGGTTTACTATGTAGCGGAGGAAAGTGGGAAAGAGAAGAAGATTGTCAATCAAATGATTGTAACTGCTAAAAACGTAAAGGAAGCTTACGATAGAATATATTTGAGTTTGAATAATATGTTGGTTTCTTTCCAGGTGCCCGAAGTAATTGAAAGCCCAATTATTGAAGTATTCAATTATACCGGTGACATATCTCCAGAGTCTTCTGAATTGCAAGAGGAGGTTTCAGAGGAAGAAGCCCAATAAATGATGAGTTGCTTTTCCAAAGTTTAAGAACTTTGGAAAAGCTTTATAGCTATTGAATGTTTAAACTCCAGTCATATTCGTAGAATTCAACTTTATAATTTTCAGGGATTTTATTTGTCCTATATTTATTAATGTAGGACAAAGCATCATTGGACTCCATTTTAAAATCTCTTTCATACCACTTAAATATTTTAGAAATTTCTACTAAGTTATTATTGGGTTGGACTTTAGTAAAATCTGGATTGTTTACCGCATTGGTGGTTCGCTCATTCAGTTGAGCTTCAAGATTATTAGCGGTATATGCAAAGTCGGCTAATTCAGGACAACTTGCTGCAGCGCATGAGAAAGCAAAATGTACTCTTGGGTCCTGAAATGGAATGATCACTTTTCCTTTTTCAATTTGATCTAAAGTCAACATTTCTCCACCAACATTGTGTTTCACTTTATCAAAGAATCCGTTTTTATCAATGGCTGATTTTAGAGGAAAATACTCAGTAATTTGTCTAATTACTATAATATTGTAAGCATTTATATAAAGCGCCTTGGTCTCGTTTTTACTTAAGTCGTTTATTTTAAGTGTTGCTATGGAATTATATAATTTTTCAACATCTTGAAAGTTATTTTTCAATCTCTTATAATCGACTTTTCCATTTAGGACGTAATTTTTCAAGAAGGCATCGACTTCAGCATTGAATTTTGTAATCGCTTGTCCGGAGGCCATCACACTTATTCCAAAGTATAATATGGCGATAATTGTAAATTTAAATGTTTTCATTGTGTTTAAGTTTTTAATAAGAAACGAAGACAATTCAATTTTGGATTGCTTTTTATTGTCTCCGACTTGACAATTGTTTAGATTTATTAGCATTAATATTGAATTAAGAAACTAAAAGATTTGAAAACAAACCTTATGAGGAACATCATAATCATTGGAAATGGCATTTCAGGAGTAACGACTGCAAGACATATCCGCAAACATAGTGAAGATCATATCACTATTATTTCTGCAGAAACTGAACATTTCTTTTCCAGAACAGCTTTGATGTATATTTACATGGGGCATATGAAATATGAAAGCACTAAGCCTTATGAGGATTTTTTCTGGAAGAAAAATAGAATTGAATTAGTCTACGATTTCGTAGAGAAGATTGATTTTAAGAGCAAGTCTCTACAATTAAGAAAATCTGAAAGTTTATCATATGATGTTCTAGTATTAGCAGTAGGTTCTAAATCCAATAAGTTCGGTTGGCCAGGGCAAGATCTAGAAGCAGTACAAGGACTTTACAGTTATCAGGATTTAGAAGGTATGGAGAGGTATTCTCCAACCACACAAAATGCCGTTATTGTAGGTGGTGGATTAATCGGCATAGAAATGGGAGAGATGTTCCATACTCGCGGGATTGATGTCACTTTTGTTGTTCGTGAGAGCAGTTTTTGGAATAATGTATTACCGCCTGAAGAATCGGAAATGATAAATCGACACATTCGCAAGCATGGGTTCAAGTTAATGTTGAGTACGGAGATAGATGAAATTCTTGATGACGGAAGTGGCAGAGCAAAAGGGGTTCAATTGAAGGAAGGTGGAGAATTGGATGCACAGTTTGTTGGACTAACAGTAGGAGTTTCTCCTAATATTGATTTTCTGAAGAATTCTGAGTTAGAAACAGGAAAGGGCATTAAAGTCAATGAGTATTTCGAAACCAATCAACCAGATGTTTATGCCATAGGTGATTGCGCTGAGTTTGAAAAAGCTCCTGCAGATGACAGGAGACCGATTGAACAAGTTTGGTACACGGGAAGAATGCATGGAGAAACCTTAGCTCAGACTATTTGTGGAACTAAAACTGCTTATCAACCTGGGATTTGGTTTAATTCGGCTAAGTTTTTGGATATTGAATATCAAACCTATGGTCAAGTATCCAATCAACCTGATGATGAAACAGAGGAGCATTTTTATTGGGAGCATGAAAAGGGAGAGAAATCTATAAGATTGGTGTTCAGCAAAAGCGATAATACGCTAAAAGGAGTAAACTTGATGGGCGTAAGATATCGACACGAGGTTTGTGATAAAATGATGAGAGATAAATGGCCAATGAAAAAGGTCTTTCAAAATTTAAAAGAAGCCAATTTTGATCCGGAATTTTTCAAAAAGTATGAAAACGAGCTGGTCGGGATGTACAATGAAAGATATCCCAATGAGCAGGTTAAGGTAGGTAGAAAAAAGGTGTTAGGAATATTTTAAATAGATATATGAAAAGCTTGAAATTAATACATAAACTAGGACTAGTTGTTTTCACTTTAGGTTTTTTAACCTATTTGTCCTTATTCTTTTTGGGGCAATATAAACTGGATAAAAAAGACTTGCAAGATGCAGTAGGGGAGCAATCATTTGCAGTTGTCAATAAGTTTGCAGAAGATGTCTACGGAAAGAAATATGATAATCAGTTCGCTTTCGTAGGTGATTTGAAATCAACTTTGAAGGCAGCAAATACTGAAATCAAATCAACATTTGAAATCAATGTCAGTTTGGCGGAAAAAATTTCTAAGTCAGCCGACCTCAAGTCTTTTCAAAAATCTTCAATTGAGGAGGCAATAGGAGAGCCTTCAAGTGAAGTTGAAAAATGGCAAATCAAACAATTAAGGGATTATACCGGCTGGATGGAAGGTAAGGAATATAATTCATCGGAAGAATTAGCTGTACAGTTGCAAAAAGTGATTGGGGATGTCAATAATTCAATTATATCACAGAAGGGTTTTAGTAAAGATAATATTAATAGTAAAGCATTTACGGTCGCCAAAAAATCTGAAGTAGGACCAGTAGCACAAAATCCATGGCTGTGGCTGTTTTTAACCATTGGAGTTCCAATCATTGGTGCCATTATGTATTTATTGCCGCGATTAAAGATACAGCATGCCGGAATCAAGAATGATGGAATATTTCACAGTGCCCTAAAAAACAGAGGTTGGATTGGTATTCTTTTAGGGACGTTTCTCATTAGCTTTTATGTATTTCTTTATTGGTTTCCAGAGTATATGACCTCATGGATTGTTATGGTTGATCCTGTAAGTAAGATGCTAAGTGGTAACCCCGCCAGTCAATGGTTTATGTATGGTTTCCTTTATACTCTTGCTATTTTAGTGATGGGAATTCGGATGATCATTAAGTATAGACATAGTCCTTATCAAATGGTTAGAACCGTCTCTGTCATGTTCTTTCAATTAGCTTTTGCTTTTGTTATTCCTGAGATATTGGTTCGCTTAAATCAGCCTTATATGGATTTAAAGAATATGTGGCCGCTAGATTACAGCTTCTTTTTTGATTATAGATTGAACGAAATGGTAGAAGCAGGAACCATCGGACTTTTTATGTTAGGGTGGGGAATAGCATTATTTACTTTAGGTGTGCCAATTTTCACTTATCTGTACGGGAAGAGATGGTATTGCAGTTGGGTTTGCGGATGTGGGGGATTAGCTGAAACCTTGGGCGATCCATACAGACAACTATCAGATAAATCACTAGGAGCTTGGAAAATCGAAAGGTGGCTAATCCATGGTGTCTTAGTTTTTGCGGTGGTGATGACAGCTGCTGTTTTATATACATATTTCACAGGTAGCTCGGAGCTTTTGGGGATGAATACTTATAATATAAGAGCGGTCTATGGTTTCGGAATTGGATCTGTATTTTCTGGTGTAATAGGTACTGGCTTTTATCCATTCATGGGAAACAGAGTATGGTGTAGATTTGGCTGTCCTTTAGCAGCTTATTTAGGGTTAGTTCAGCGATTCAAGTCTCGATTTAGAATTACCACAAACGGTGGTCAATGTATTTCTTGTGGCAATTGCTCTACTTATTGTGAAATGGGTATTGATGTTAGATGGTATGCTCAAAGAGGTCAAAATATTATCCGTTCTTCTTGCGTTGGTTGTGGAGTTTGCTCTTCCGTTTGTCCAAGAGGTGTTTTAAATCTTGAAAATAGAGATGAAAACGGAAGATTTAATCAACCTTCTTTAGTTGGGAATGATAGTTTTGGGGTGCAGAGTTAATACAATAAGAGTTCTCTAGAACTTTTAATTCTATATTTTTGTATTATATTTGTGATTTACAAATATAAAATAGCCATGAATATAACAACAACGCTTCCCAAACACCTTGTTGATTTATTGGCCAAAAAGGCTAATGAACTCAATATGCCTAAGAATAAATTGATAGAAAAGGCCTTAACTGTCTATTTAGAAAATATAGAAAAGGCAGAATATGCCAAATCCTACCAAATGGCAGGAGATGACTTAGATGTTATGATGGTTGCAGAAGAAGGTATGCAAGATTACTGGAAGCAACTCAAAGATACGAACGAAGAATGAAGCAGGCTGAAATTTGGAATGTGAACCTAAATCCTGTGAAAGGAAGTGAGCAAGCAGGTTTCCGGCCTGTTGTCATTTTGAGTGGAAATTTGGCTAATGAATTTTTACGAACCATAATAGTTTGTCCACTCACAACAAAAGTGAAAGGCTATAAAGGTAATCCTGTTTTAGAACCTGATATTAGAAATGGATTGAAGGAAAAGTCAGAGATTTTGGTTTTTCATATTCGCTCCATTTCAAAAGACCGATTTATTAATAAATTAGGGGAGGTTTCGACAGACCACATGGAACAAATGAAGAAGACTTTAGGAGATATTTTGAAGTATTAATTCTTTTTTCTAGCTCTCTAGAAATCCTTTAACAAAATCACTTACTAAATAAGATAGTAGTTTTCCAGTGCTATTATCTTTTAATCCAGTTTCTAATTCGGTAGCTGCTTCACAAATATGGAAATAGGATGGATGTAAATTATGACTAGTTTGATAGACATAATATCTTGCATTTGTGGTGCTAAAACCAGAGGGTGTCATGGCCGAACTTAACACTCCTTCAATGCTGTCCGTGTCTAGTTCAATACCGCATGTTTTATTTTGATTGAGCTGAATGAAATCAAGTAATGCCTCTTCAAAAGTGATTTTTTTTCTTAAATAAATATCCTCCCAAAAAAAGTAGCGAATGCCTTTATGCTTAGCCATCTCATCCAGCATATTTTGGCTATTGTAGTTTTCATGAAGACCTAAAATACTATAGTCTGCCATATATCCTTTAGCCTTTGCGTTGCTAAATGGATTGCCGCTATGTCTGCCTTCCAAAGCTCTGAAATCAGCATGTGCGTCTAAATTAATCACATTTATGGCCTTATTCTTTGCTAAGCTAACGGCTTTAATAATTGGGAAAGCATTGGCATGACTGCCTCCTATAACAATCGGAATTTTTCCAGCTGCGGAAATTTCTTGAATAAGTGGGTATACTGCTACATCAACAATAGGAACTAGTTTTCTAAAATCATCAACAAATTTAGCATTATCTGCCATTTGCTGAAAATTGAAATTTCCCAAAAGGTGAATGCTTTCTCCATTCAATTTGTAGGTATGCTGACTATTAAGGAACGCTGTCAAAAAAGAATTCCAAGCGGTATGGGTGCCACTTACTCCCAAATTTCCTTTTACACCAATCGATTCTTCAATTCCTAATAGGACAAATTTCGCAGTAGAATTTTTAAAATCATTTCCATAAGCGATTTTCTCACCAATTTTAGTTTCTCCTTCTCTTGGCTTTAGGTAGCTATGTAAATCTTGTTCGTCAAAAAAATGAAAGTGCTTTATATCCATTCTCCTTTTATCATGACCTTTTCAATGTTCTGAGAGCCAAAAGCATAAGGCATGTAGGCTAAAGAAGGAATATCCTTTGTCAGTATCAAGTTAGCTCTTTTTCCTTTAGAAATGGAACCGACTTCATTTTCAACTTCCATCGCAAAGGCTCCATTTAAAGTAGCTGCATTAAAAGCTTCCTCAGGTGTTATTTTCATTTGAATACAAGCAAGAGAAATCAATAAGGGAATATTTCCACTTGGTGAAGATCCTGGATTATAGTCCGTAGCTAAAGCAATAGCAGCTCCTGCATCAATTAATTCACGAGCTGGCGGATATCCCATTCTTAAAAAGAAAGCAGCTGATGGAAGCAAAGTGGAAATAATATCATTTTCACCAAGCAATTTGATTTCTTCTTTTCCTAAAGTCTCTAAATGGTCAACACTAATAGCATTTGTTTTTATTCCCAACTGAACACCGCCACTATTATTCAATTGATTGGCATGAATTTTTGCTTTCAAGCCGTATTTTGCACCCGCATTTAAAACTTGCTCACTTAAAGTCTCATCAAAAAAGCCTGTTTCACGAAATACATCGATATAATCTGCTAATTTTTCATCTGCTATTGCGGGCAACATTTCATCGATAATCAGCTTTATATAAGCTTCTTTATTTTCTTTATAGGGCTCTGGAAAAGCGTGTGCACCTAAAAATGTAGATTTAACAGGAATATGGACTGTTTCTTTTATTCTTCTGATTACTCGAAGCATTTTGAGCTCAGCTTCCAGACTTAATCCATAACCACTTTTGATTTCTAAAGCACCTGTTCCAAGCTGCATTACTTCATTGACTCGAACCATGGCTTGTTCAAATAGCTCATCTTCGGAAGTATCAGCCAATCTTTTAGCTGAATTCAAAATTCCACCTCCTTTAGCTGCAATTTCAGCGTAGCTTAAGCCTTTTATTTTGTGAACAAATTCGTCTTCACGGCTACCTGCAAAAACAATATGAGTATGTGAATCACAAAAAGCAGGTAAAATAGATTTTCCTTTGGCATCGAATATTTCGCCCTGAGGTTCGACATTCAAATCCTCCATTTTGCCATAATCATGAATAATTCCGTCTTTTACTTCAATAAAGGCATTATGAAGAGAAGGCATTTCTCCTAAAGCTTTACCTCTCAGTAATTCTGATTTTTCTCTGTTGCCAAAAAGTGATTTTATGTTTGTTATGAGCATGGGTAAAAGTTGGATGATGGGTGTGGGGTGATGGATGTTGGGTGTAGGATGTTGAATTTCCTTCACTTTAATTTTCACTACCGGAACCCATTGTTTTTGAATTTTATTTAATTTTTGATCTATAGCTTATCATCATATTCATTAATAGATAAGCTTGGTCATAATTGATTTTGAAGCATTCATTATCTATATACTTTCTTCTATCGGCTTTATATAAACATGTTACTACTTCTGCCAAGGACCGAATCGAATATCCTAAAAACCTTTTGTTTTCAAGTGATGATTGAAGGATAGAACCTTCTGCAATATTTAAGGCAATTGAGTCAACAGCTCGCCTGATTTGAGAAGTTAGGTTATAAATTTCAGATTTAGGAAATTTTTCTGAGATATTATAAATCCCTTCAGCATAATCCATTGAAAGCTGCCAAATTCTTAAATTTTCAAATTTAAAGCTCATTTTGTAGGATTTTGGTTTTCGAAATAATTCTACATTTTTAAATACTTTATGAAGTAATAAAATTTCCATGAATCATCAAAACCATTTCAATCTGGGTTGCCAAACTATCGAATTGCACTTTTACACCCATCATCCATCACCCCACATCCAACACTACTTAAAACTCCGCGTTATCCGGTGTCCGTGGAAACGGAATCACATCCCTAATATTTCCCATTCCGGTTACAAAAAGCATCAATCGTTCGAAACCTAAACCGAAGCCACTGTGAGGAGCTGTACCGAACTTACGAGTATCTAAATACCACCACAATTCGTCCTCTGGGATCTCCATTTCTCTCATTCTTTCAGTGAGTTTTTCTAGTCTTTCTTCTCTCTGAGAACCGCCAACAATTTCTCCAATGCCTGGAAATAAAATATCCATAGCACCTACGGTTTTATCATCATCATTTTGACGCATATAGAATGCTTTGATATCTTTAGGATAATCAAATAGAATAACTGGTTTTTTGAAATGCTTTTCTACAAGAAAACGCTCATGCTCCGATTGTAAATCTGCTCCCCAACCTTCAATGATGTAATTAAATTTCTTCTTTTTGTTTGGCTTGCTGTTTCTCAATATTTCTATTGCATCCGTATAACTAACTTTTTCAAAGTCATTGTCTAAGATGAATTGTAATCTTTCCAATAAGCCCATTTCCTGACGCTCATTTTGAGGTTTTTGCTTATCCTCATCGTCAGCTCTTGCAGCTAGAAAATCTAAATCTTCTTTGCAGTTATTTAAAGCATATTTCACCACATACTTTAACATTTCCTCGGCAAGATTCATATTATCATTCAAATCATAGAAAGCCATTTCAGGCTCCACCATCCAGAATTCAGCTAAGTGACGGGTGGTGTTGGAGTTCTCCGCACGGAATGTTGGGCCGAAAGTATATATTTCTCCTAAGGCCATGGCACTTAATTCGCCTTCCAGTTGACCAGAGACCGTAAGATTAGTTTCTTTTCCGAAGAAATCTTGTTTGTAATCTACTTTTCCATCATCCGTCATCGGGATTTTATCTAAGTCGAAGTTAGTGACATGGAAAGTTTCACCAGCACCTTCCGCATCGTTGGCTGTAATGATTGGAGTATGTAAATTATAAAATCCTTTTTCATGGAAAAATTGGTGAATGGCAAAAGCCATCGCATGTCGAATTCTGAAAACAGCACTAAATGTGCTGCTTCGCATTCTGAGGTGTGCTTTTTCCCTCATGAACTCCATAGAGTGCTTTTTGGGTTGCAACGGATATTTTTCAGGATCTGCTTTTCCTAAAACCTCTATCTGTTCCGCAACAATTTCCACAGACTGGCCTGCTCCTTGAGAAGCAACAACCTTTCCGATTACGCTTATTGCAGCTCCAGTTGTGATATCTTTTATAATATTTTCAGAAATAGCTGCTGGATCAGCAACAATTTGAATGTTATTAATGGTCGAACCATCATTAAGCGCAATAAAAAAAACAGGTTTACCACCTCGTTTTGTCCTTACCCATCCTTTCACATTTGCCTGTTGTTCAGTAGCTTCACTAGCTAATAGTTTTTTGATTTTAACTCTTGCCGGAACAGTCATATAATTATTGCGTTTATTTATATTAGAATTTAGTTCGTCAAAATTCGATATTATTGGCTTTTTATCAAAGATTTTATGAGGTTATAATCAATTTTTTAATGCTTAATTCGATAATTTAAAATAAATTTGAGTTAGGATAACTGGCACAGTTTTTAGTGAAATAGATTTATGCAAAAATTAGTACTCTCACAATCTTTAGGACAACGTTTGTCTCCACAGCAAATTCAGTTTATTAAACTGCTGCAAGTACCTACTGCTGAGCTGGATACGAGAATTGAAGAAGAGTTGGAGATCAACCCGGCTCTTGAGGAAGGGAAGGAAGAGCCAGAGGAGGATAATTATGAAGAGGATTACGAGGAGGAGGCAACAGATGATTTTGATATAGAAGATTACCTTCATGACGATGAAGCTGGATATAAAATGCAGGGTGACGGAAATGGACAAGAGGAAGAAAAGGAAATGCCAATTGCTATGGGTACCACATTGAATGACCAATTGATGACCCAATTAGGCTTTATAGGACTTGACAAGAATCAGTATAAAATAGGGAAGCAATTGATAGGTAGCATTGAAAGTGATGGCTACATTCGAAGGGATATAGGTGCTATAGTGAATGACTTAGCTTTTTCTCAAAATGTAAATACGGACGAGGATGAAGTGGAAAGCATTTTGTCTAAAATTCAAGATTTTGACCCAGCTGGAATTGCTGCGCGTAATTTAGAGGAATGTTTATTACTTCAATTGGAGAGGAAAATTGATCAATCAAAAGCAGTTGAGCTAGCTTACCGAATTATAGATGAATGCTTTGAAGAATTTTCAAAAAAGCACTACGAGAAAATCGTTAAAAAGCTTGATATAGAAGATGAGAATTTATTTAAAGATGCAATAGATACTATTAAACGTTTGAACCCGAAACCGGGTGGTTCCGGCTCAGGAGCAGTTAGGACACAGTTTTTAATGCCCGACTTTATTCTCACTCATCAGAACGGAGATTTAGTCATTACTTTGAATTCCAGAAATGCACCTGATTTAAGAGTGAGTCCTTCTTATTCAGAAATGTTGAAGGCCTATGATAAAGGAGATAAAAAAGATAAAAAGCTAAAAGAAACTGTTGGATTTGTCAAGCAGAAACTGGACGCTGCAAAATGGTTTATTGATGCGATCAAACAAAGACAGTTTACTTTATTGAATACCATGCAAGCCATTTTGGAATATCAATACGAGTTTTTCAAAGAGGGAGATGAAAGTAAGTTGCGCCCAATGATTTTGAAAGATATCGCTGAGAAAATTGATATGGATATATCTACTGTTTCCAGGGTGGCCAATAGTAAATCTGTACAAACAGAATTTGGCATATATCCACTGAAATACTTCTTCTCAGAAGGAATCGCTACGGAATCAGGAGAAGATGTAAGCTCTAGAGAAGTGAAAAACACTTTAAGAGGCTTTATCGATAAAGAAGATAAAAGCAAACCTTTATCGGATGATAAACTAGAAAAATTATTAAAAGAAAAAGGCTATAAAATTGCCCGAAGGACAGTAGCAAAGTATAGAGAGCAATTGAATATTCCAGTTGCTAGGTTAAGAAAAGAGTTGTAGTGGGAAGATTCTGGGCACATTTCATATCAATTGTTTTTCAACCCTTGCTTATTCCAAGCTATATATTTGTAGGGATTTTGTTTTTTCTGCCTTTCAGTTTGAATATGACAGGCGACTTAGCATGGAGGTTCTTATCCATGGTTTTTATGACCACTTTCCTAATCCCATTAATGGGAATGTTGCTTTTAAAATTCACTCGAAATATTACTAATCTCAATATGGAAGACCGAAAGGAGCGTGTCTTTCCCTTTTTGTTTAATGCCATTTTCTATGGGGCCACAACTTATCTTTTTTGGGAGAAATTTAGATTTCCTAATTTAGTTACCATCATTTTACTTTCGATAACAATAAGTATCGTTCTTTTGACCATTATTACTATATGGTGGAAAATTAGTGCGCATGCAATAGCTATTGCAGGTGCTACAGGGATTTATTTGGCTTTATTGATTAAATCAGAGCCTTCGAATTTGTATTATGCAGTTGTCTTATGTTTTTTATTTTGTGGTTTGGTGGGGAGTGCTCGATTGAAACTATCTGCTCATGATAGTAAACAAGTATGGTTTGGTTTCTTAATTGGGTTTTTTGTAAATTTCCTTACAATTTTGATTTTTAATTAATTATTGCCTTTTAGATGACAGGTTTTTTGCTAAATAGGGAAATAGTTATAATTTTATTATTTTCTGCTGGTGCAAATCTGTGAGATTGCCCATAAAGGGACTTCAATGTTATAAAGTTCAGCTTGAAAATCTCATCTTTTAATAAAATCTTGGAAAATAATCTTGGTTATTTTCTTTTATGTTCTTTTGTTACTTTTGTGGTGAAAATTTACAGGTAGTAATAGAAAAAGCTAATAATACTCTTTACCACAAAAGAGACTAAAGAATGCACTAGTTTTTTCGCTTTAGCGAAAAACTTGTAGTTAAATATTTTTATGGTAATAGCATACTAGGAGATTTTAGGGGATATTTATCGAGGTTACCTAAGTGTCTGCTAGTGAAATTAAATATTATTGTAAAGTAATAATGAATATTTAATATTGTAATTATTAGAATCAATTTAAAGAATGTAAATAATGTACGAGTTTTTAAAATATGAACTTCAAGATGGGGTCTGTACCATCACTTTTAATCGTCCAGACTTCTATAATGCTTTTAATGATGGCATTAGTTATGAGTTTCAAAAAGCTCTAAAAGACGCTGGCAAAGACCCAGACGTGAGGGTAGTTGTAATAACAGGAGAGGGTAAGGCTTTTAGTTCTGGACAAGATTTAAAATCTGCCAGAGATGAGGATGATAAAATGTTTTATAACTCTTTAGAGAAGAGATATAACCCCATAATCAGAGCAATGCGAAAATTACCAAAGCCTATTATTGCCCGATTGAACGGTGTGGCAGCAGGTGCTGGCTGTTCTTTGGCTTTGGCTGCTGATATGATTATTGCAGCAGAATCTTCTAAGATGATTGAGGTCTTTATCAATATTGGATTGGTTCCTGATTCAGGTTCGTCTTTTTTCTTACCCAATTTGGTAGGTTATCAAAAAGCATTCGAATTATGTGCTATGGGTACCAAAATTACTGCACATGAAGCCCATGAGTTAGGAATTGTCAATAAAGTTGTAAAAGATGAGGATTTGGACGCTGCAGTTAAATCCTATACAGATTATTTCGCTAAAGCACCTACCAAATCTATTGGAATGATTAAAAAAATGTTGAACAAGGCAGCCACATCTTCTTTGGATGATATGTTGGAATATGAAAAATATTCACAACAAATAGCTGGTAGTTCAGCCGATTATAAGGAAGGAAAGCAGGCCTTTTTGGATAAAAGAAAGCCTGAGTTTAAAGGAAATTAGAATATAGTTTATTAAGATATTATTAAAAGCCTGCAGATTTTTTAAAATTGCAGGCTTTTCGTTTTTTATAGTTTAGTCTTTACTTTTCCCCAGTCTTTGATCTGCCAATATATTTTACCGGTGCTTAAGTGATTATTATTTTTATCATATAGTTTGATTTCACATGGGATGACCACAGCATCATCATTTTCCAAGGGTTTTTCCACCTCTTTTTTTACCCAATCTTCATCTATAGAAAATTCAGCAAAGGCATCCATTTTAGCTTGGAAATGATATTCCATTTCAAGTTTTTGCATGATGATGCGATATTTTTTTACATCCAACTTATATAGAATCATTAAGCCTGTAGTGTATTCTGAAATGGTAGCCATGGCACAAGCATGAATCCCTTTAATATGATTTAGATTCCTTTTTTTATAGGGTAATTTGGTGAGGATTTTATCTTTTGAAATTTTAATGATCATAAATCCATGAGGCTTGTTAAACGGTATCATTCTATTTAATCCTTGATTTAATAACCATAAATAAAATCTCGAATGTTGTGCTTTATTAACGATGGTAGTCAAGTTCATGAAATTGAGTGTTTAGTAGATTGAATTGAATTTGAAAATGATTTTTTAAAAATACTTTTCACTTTATGAAGCAATCTCGTAGAATTAGCCCTACTTTTCAACTGTTGATAAAAATTTATTATGCATGCTGAGTTTTTGGGAAAGAGAAAGTTTGTCGAGATATGACTACATTATAGTAGGAGGAGGGATAGTCGGTTGTTCTACAGCCTATCATTTGAAAAAAAAATATCCAAGAGCTGAAATTGCTATTATTGAGCGAGGTGTGTTTCCTAGTGGTGCCAGTTCTAAAAATGCTGGCTTCGCTTGTTTTGGAAGTTTGACTGAATTGGTAGATGATAGAAATGGTTTAAGTGAGGAACAGCAATTGGCACTAGTTGAAAAGAGATGGAAGGGACTGGATTTACTGAAAAATATTTTGGGAGAACATAACGTAGGGTATGAGGCTAATGGTGGTTTCGAATTGATTAGAAAAGCCGAAATGCCAGCTTTGGAGTATTTGGATCATTACAATCAATTGTTAAAAAGTATATTTGAAGAAGATGTTTACAGATTAGAGCCTAGACTGATTCAGGAATATGGCTTCAATAAGAATTCGTTAGAGACTATAGTATCGAATCCATTTGAAGGTCAAATAGATACGGGTAAGATGATTAATAGTTGGTGGAATCTATGCAGTGAAATGGGAATTAAAATTATTACCGGTTGTGAAGTCGTAGACTTTGAAGAGCAGTATGATTTTATTATCCTCAATACCAAGTCAGGAAATCAATCAGTGCAACTTAAGGCTAATCAAATGGCAATTTGTACCAATGCCTTTGCACAAAAATGGTTTGGAAAGGAAGATATTAATCCAGGCAGAGGAATGGTAATGATTACTCACCCCATAAAGGATTTAAAATTTAAAGGTGTCTTTCATTATGATGAAGGCTACTTTTATTTCAGAAATGTAGGAAAAAGAGTGCTGATTGGTGGAGGAAGAAATTTGGACAAATCAGTTGAAGACACCACTGATTTTGGTATCAATCCGAAAATTAGGTCCGCAATTATTTCCGATATGAAGGAGTTGATTTTGCCTGATCAGGAATTTTCGATTGATATGGAGTGGTCAGGAATAATGGCATTTGGTAAAACGAAATCACCAATTATCAAAAAAGTATCTGATAAAATAGCAATTGGAGTTAGATTGGGTGGAATGGGAGTAGCCATTGGTACTCAAGTTGGGCAGGAATTACACGAATTGCTTGCTGACTGATAACTTATTTTTATTATATTTCGAATTCATTTTAAATTAATATTTTGATTTAACTTACATGACTGACAAGCAGCCCAAGCCAAAATTACTCCAAGCATTAATTCCGATAGTTTTTTTAATTTCACTGTTAAGCTTAAATGTTTACTTTTTTGGCGATGGAACTTTAGACGGATCCAATCAAATTGCTTTAATCTTATCCGCTGGGGTCGCTGCAATTATTGCCTTGAAAGTGGGTTTTAAATGGACAACAATGCTTGACGGCATAGTGAGCAGTATAAGCTCAGCTATGTCTTCCATACTAATTCTACTGTTGATTGGATCATTGGCAGGAACGTGGTTATTAAGCGGAATTGTACCCGCTATGATTTATTATGGATTGAATATTTTGAATCCAACCATCTTCCTTTTTGCTGCATGTATTGTGAGTGCAATAGTTTCGGTTGCTACAGGAAGTTCTTGGAGTACAATTGCGACATTAGGATTGGCATTATTAGGGATTGGACAAACCTTAGGTTTGAGCGAGGGCGTTGTTGCAGGTGCCATTATTTCTGGTGCTTATTTTGGAGATAAAATGTCTCCATTAAGCGATACAACTAACTTGGCGCCTGCTATGGCAGGTACTGACTTATTTACCCATATTCGATATATGGCTTATACCACAATTCCATCAATAGTAATTGCTTTAATCATATTCTTAGTTCTCGGTTTTTTAAATAGTTCTGAAGCAGATATAGAGCAGGTAGGATTAGTTCAAGCTGCCATTTTAGATAAATTTAACATCAATCTGTGGTTATTTTTAGTGCCAGCTGTTGTCATTTTTATGATTGTGAAGAAAATTTCTGCAATTCCTGCTTTATTGATCGGTTCTTTGCTAGGAGGAGTGTTTGCCATTATTTTTCAGCCCGAGATTATTGAAATCATCTCAGGGGGAGGGGCGAATTTCTTCGAGCAATCGTATAAAGCGGTAATGCTATCCATGTATGGAGATATAAGCATCACTACCAATAATCAAATGGTTAATGAATTGTTGTCGACCGGGGGTATGGCTGGAATGCTAAATACTATTTGGTTGATTGTTTGTGCTATGGTTTTTGGCGGAGTTATGGAATCGACCAAAATGTTACAAGTAATTACTGCTTCTATTATTAAATTAGCGAATTCAACAGGCTCTTTAGTAGCCTCAACTGCCGGAACTTGTGTTTTCTTTAATGTAACAGCTTCCGATCAATATTTGGCGATAGTGGTGCCGGGACGAATGTTTGCAGAAACTTATAAAGAGCGAGGTTTAAAACCGGAAGTATTAAGTAGAACTTTAGAGGATTCAGGAACTGTTACCAGTGTGTTGATCCCTTGGAATACTTGTGGAGCTACGCAATCATCAGTTTTGGGCGTTTCAACCTGGACTTATGCACCTTATGCGTTTTTCAATATTATAAGTCCTTTTATGACGATACTATTCGCATACCTTAACATTAAAATTAGAAGATTTACGGATAAATGAATTTTGTAAAAGAGATTTCAAAAGAAGAAATCAATGATTTGCCACTTTGGAAATTTGAAGGGGAAATCACATTGGTAGAAAAGGACGAAGATTGGGAAGAAGTGATTCCGAAATTATGGAGAGCTGACGTTTTGGGCTTCGATACAGAAGCAAAACCTGTATTCAAAAAAGGACAATACAATCCTGTTTCTCTGATTCAATTGGCTACTGAAGAGGAGGTTTTTCTAATTCGAAACTTAATGTGTGGTTTCCATGGAGAATTAGTCAGAATATTTGAAGATCCTTCTATTATTAAAACAGGTGCAGCGATTCACGATGATTTAAAAGACCTTCAAAAATTAAGGAAGTTTAGGCCAGAGAGTTTTGAAGATATAGGCTCTATTGCGAGAGAAAACGGGATGTTACAGAGCGGGGCTAAAAACCTGACCGCCATTTTTCTGGAGAAAAGAATTTCAAAAGCGCAGCAAACCTCCAATTGGGAAAAAACAGAACTGACCCAGGCTCAAATTGATTATGCGGCTACTGATGCCTATTTGGGCTTGAAAGTCTATGAGGTTTACGAAAGGATTGGCTGGGTTTAAATAATCGCATTTAAAGGCTATTCAGGGTCTTTATTTCAGTTCTTATGCTTCGGTCCGATCGATTCTTCCCATTTCTATAATCATAATTTTGATGATTTATGTAATAGTAAACCAATGGATAGAGAGTTTCATTGAATAATTGTAGAAGATTACGACTTGCGACTATTTTGGATTGTATCGTTTTATACGGAGTTTTCGTAAGATCAATTCCATGAGAACATTAGTGATAGGAGATATACACGGGAATTATCAATCACTTAAAGCGGTCCTCCTTAAAGCAAATTTTGATATAGATAATGACCGATTAATATTTTTAGGCGATTACATTGACGGCTTTGAGCAGTCTGTAGAAGTAGTGGAACATTTAATTGATATAAACGAAAACTCTTCTTTTGAGAATATCTTTATAATGGGAAATCATGATTCTTGGATGATAGAAGCCCTAAATGAAGGACTAGAACAGTTTAGAAATCATGAATTTATAGAATCCAAGTATTCGTCATGGCTTAGGAATGATGGTTGGTCAACCTATTTGTCATATCTTAAATTAAGTGACGATGAAATTCTCAAACACAAAAGTAAATTTTACGATCTGTTAAAATATTTTCACATTATTGGTAAGAAGTTATATGTTCATGCTGGATTTGATCCTGATGTAGGATTTAGAATAACTAAAAATCAGAACCAGCAGGAATTTTTATGGAATAGAAGTCTTTTTGAAAGTGCTTATGCCAAATGGTCCCAAAGAAAGGGCAGAATTGATAAAAGGTTTGATCTCGCAAATGTTGAATTTGATACGATTTACATTGGCCATACCCCAACAGTAAAATTTGGTATCACCGAACCTGTAAAAATGGGGAATGTATTGAACTTGGATCAAGGTTGTAAAATAAATGGGAGATTAACCGCATGGATAGAGGAGCAAGAAACTTTTGTTCAAAATACGAAATGAAAGTAGTGGTTCAACCACTTGGTATATTTCATCTAAGAACTTGAAATAGTTTTCAAAAATTATTAAAGTTAGTTATCCGTACCCCAAAATTGATGGAAGTTGGTCTTCGATTTTCGACTAAAGCTTCAATCGGTAGCCAATAGGTGTACATAAATTCCAGTTCAATCTTCCGGGTGATAAATATTTTTGTTCCAGCCCCAACCTCATACGGTAGATTAATCATGACAAAGGGGCCAAGACGCTTGGCCAATAACGTACCAGCAAACACCCTTGCATAAGGAAAAATGTCGCCGGAAAGGGGATACCAAGCACCTATATTTCCAAATAGCATATATCGGTTTTGTATAATTCTCTCGTAAAAAAGGTCGGAATTGATAATATAGCCCTCATCTAACTCTCCTGTAGGAACATAGATCGCCTGCTGAAAAGTAAAGCGCTTATTTTTAAAGGGTTTTACTCTTACTCTTCCTCCAACATGTGTTAGGCCATGCTGGAAGTTAGTATTAAACTCATTCCCCATATAAATATTTTGAAGACTTTTATTCATCAGTTCAAAGACTACAAATGGAGAACTCGAACCTCTATCGTTAATGACATTGGATTTATAAATTAAAATTATGCCATAGTTAATGTTTTTGTTGCTTCCGATTGTCAGCTGCAGAAAACTGCTGTTAAAACTGCTTCTCCTTGTTGTATTATCAAATTGAGGCTCTATTTGGGTGTATAGGTTGTTGTAAAGTTTGACTTCCCACTCACCTTTCTGCATAAATAAGCCTTGGGTAAAGACATTGATGGAATCTCTTGTATTTAAGGAAGGAGATTGCCCGAGCAAAGGCTCACCTAAAACCATGAGAGCTATACAAATAATTATCCTGTTTTTCACTGCTTATGAATTTATTAAGCATTATAAAAAATCTTTACATGTAAAACTGTCAGGCATAAGACAAAAATAAGTACTCAGATCTTTTATTTGTAAACTGGTGCTTTACCTTTTCACAAAAATGACTTCAAAATGGATTGAAATGGTAGCTTTAAAATAATATCATTCTTTCAGAGGATGAAAGTCAATATTTCCAATATTCAAGGTTTGATATGTAATGGTTTGAAAATCTAGTTCAATAAAAGCAGTACAATTAAAGCAATTAACAATAGTTGTTATACTAACAATTTGTTTACTTTGTAGTTAAATTGGTGGAAGAAAATAAAATATGGAAATCTCAACTAAAAATTTTCAACAGTATTGCAACAGTCTAGTCGCTTATAAGCGTAGGAAAACTATCCCTGTAAAGGTTGGAGATGTTGTTATCGGAGGAGATAATCCTATTGTTCTTCAATCCATGACAACTGTCGATACCATGGACACAGAGGGGTCAATTGAGCAATCCATTCGAATGATTGACGCTGGTTGTCAATTGGTTAGAATTACTGCGCCATCAATTAAAGAAGCGGAAAATCTAAGAGCTATTAAGGCTGGTTTGAAAGAAAGAGGCTATAGTACTCCTCTGGTTGCTGATATTCATTTTACTCCTAATGCTGCAGAATTAGCGGCAAAGATTGTAGAGAAAGTACGCGTGAATCCCGGTAATTATGCAGATAAGAAGAAATTTGAGAATATTGAATATACAGACGAAAGTTATCAAGCTGAACTAGACCGGATTAAAAAGAGGTTTAAGCCCTTGGTTAAAATCTGCAAGGATCATGGTACTGCCATTAGAATAGGGACAAATCATGGTTCACTTTCTGATAGAATTATGAGCCGCTATGGTGATACGCCATTTGGCATGGTCGAATCAGCCTTGGAATTTATCCGTATTTGTGAAGAAATGGAATTCTATAACATAGTAGTTTCCATGAAATCTAGTAATCCTCAAGTAATGGTACAAGCTTATCGACTATTGGTACAAAAGCTAGATGAAGAAGGTTTAAAGCCATATCCGTTGCATTTGGGAGTTACTGAAGCGGGAGAGGCAGAAGATGGCCGAATTAAGAGCTCCGTTGGAATCGGAACATTATTAGAGGACGGACTTGGAGATACTATTAGAGTATCTTTGACCGAAGAACCAGAAGAGGAGATTCCTGTTGCAAAGGTTTTGGCTGAGCGATACAATGATAGATCAGATCATGAGGAAATCCCTTTGATTGATAATTGCATTTTTAATCCTTATGAATATGAGAAGAGAAGCAGTAGACAAATCACTAATATAGGAGGGAAGGAAGTGCCCATTGTGATGGCAGATTTTTCTCTGAAAAAGGATATTACCCCAGCTTCGTTTTTTGGTGTAGGTTATAATTATTCTGTTCCTTTAGACAAATGGTCGATCTCTGATTTTGCATGTGATTATATTTTCACCAATGATAAAACGGTTGATTTTGAAATCCCTGGCACTTTAGGAATTGTTCATTCCTATAAAACATGGTTGAAAGAAAAAGATAAGGAGAGAAGATATCCTTTTATTAATCCTAAAGATTATTTGAAGGGCGTTGAGCAACATCCAAAATTGAATTTCATTTATGCTTTATTATCAGATTTAAGTGGTGAATTTATCAATAAACTTAAAAATGATAATTCTGCTGTTTTATTAATTGATACATACAATAAGCATGGGGTGGCAGAGCAACGCAGGTTGTTCATGCAGTTGATGCAGAAGGACTGTAATGTGCCGGTAGTGATTGGTAGGGCTTATCAAAATTTATCCTTAGAAAAATTGCAGTTATATGCTGCTACTGATATGGGTGGTTTGTTGATTGATGGTTTTGGAGATGGTGTTTTCATTGCTGCTGAAAACTGTGGAGGTGATAAAGCGATTAATGAGACAGCATTCAATATTTTACAGGCTAGCAGAACGAGAATCTCTAAGACGGAATATATCTCGTGCCCTTCTTGTGGACGAACACTTTTTGACCTACAAGAAACAACTGCTATGATCAGAAATAGGACTAATCATTTGAAAGGGGTTAAAATCGGAATTATGGGCTGTATTGTAAATGGTCCGGGCGAAATGGCTGATGCAGATTATGGCTATGTAGGCTCAGGAAAAGGCAAAATCACATTGTATAAAGGGCAGGAAGTAATGAAAAGAGGGGTTCCATCAGAAAAGGCAGTTGACGAACTCATAGAGATTATTAGAAAAGATGGGAATTGGCTCGAACCAGAAGCTGTTTAAGTTGGTTAAGTACTAGAATTTTATAACTGTTATATGAAAGAGCAAAGAGATTTAGAAAATTTAAATAGACAGTCATCATCAAATTGGAAAACCTATTTTCAGTTAGGTGATGTTGTTTCTTACTTTGGAAGACTGTTCGGTAAAAAGGATCCAAATGCACCTAGCAATTTCAATTTGAAAATGATGCATGGAATCAACAAAATTTCCATCTTATTATTCCTTATAGCAGTAATTGTTATGGTGACAAGAGCAATTATGAGGTCCTAAATTTGCTTATCTTTTATTTGTTTTCGTGCTAGTGCAATAGGTATGAATATTGAAGAATTTAGAGATTTCTGTATTCAGAAATATGGAGTTACTGAAGAACTACCCTTCGATGAAAATACTTTGGTATTTAAAGTTATGGGTAAAATGTTTGCCTTGGTTGACGTTGATTTGTTTGAAAGCGTAAATCTAAAATGTGACCCGGAGAAAGCAATCAAATTACGTGAAAAATACGATGCCGTAACAGCAGGATTCCATATGAATAAGAAGCATTGGAACACTATTGAATTTGACGGCAGCCTGTCAGATCAGGAAATATTTCATTGGGTGAATCATAGCTATGAACTTGTGGTGGCTAAGCTACCAAAAAAATATCGTGAAGAAATTAATCAGAATAAATAAAATTCTACTCTTCTATTAAGTTCTCTCCCTTCAAATTCATCATCATTTGTTGCAATGGGTCTTTCTTTTCCCTCGCAGCTTATTTCAATGCGATATTTACTAATCCCTTTCGATAATAAGGCATCTTTGACTCCATTTGCTCGCTTACAGGACAAATCAATATTAATGTCTTCACCTCCTATAGCATCCGTATGTCCTTCAATAAGTAATTTGAGTTGAGGATTTTTTTCTAGTTCTTGAGCTATTAGATCTAAAACTCCGCTGAATTTTGCCTGAAGTCTGTCTGAGTCAAATTTGTAGTAAATATTTTTATTGATTTTCATGCCCTTGGAACCAGCTTCAATCAACTCAATGTTTTCTTCTTCCCCAAAACCCAGTTTACTACCTAAACTAGATAAAAACCCTCTGTTATTCCTTTCTTGCTCTTTTTCATAATCCATTTCCTGATCTATAGTTGCAGCAGGTGGTTGAGCGTTCTCAAAAACTTCAGGTTCATTGGCTTTGGGTACTACCTCTTCTGCTTGAATATCTTCCTCGTTAGTCGTTTGCACTTCCTCAGCATCATTATTTTCGGTAATTACATCCAGAGACTGTTCACTCGCAACAATAATTGGCTCTTGCTGGACTAAAATCTCTTGTTGTTTGTTACGATCCCTGGCCTGAATAATTTTATCTTTAATATCGTTTGACAATGTCGCTCGCCATATATTTCGATTTTGAGCCCCCGAAGGATAAGAATCATAGTATAAGTACTCGAAATTCGGGTCAATAGATACAAAAGTTTCTTCAAATTTAGTGTTAATAACGTTTCCTAAATTCTCGGGCTCAGTCCATTCATCCCAGCCATTACCCGTTCTGTGGGACATAAATAGATCTGCAGCGCCATTCCCATTGTGGCCATAACTTGCAAAAAACAAGGTATTCCCGTCATTAGTTAGAAAGGGGGCAAAATCTGCTTTATCACTATTGATAACACTACCCATAGTCATAGGTGTGCTAAATCTTTTCGAACCTTCTTGATATACGCTGTAATAAAAGTCTTGATCACCTTCGGAATCTTTCCTCTCTACAGCCATTAAAATTACATTATGTTTGAAGTTATAATCAAAATCAACATAAGAACTGTTATTATAATATCCATCTATAGGAAATTCCTTAGGTTCGGTACTGCCCTTAGTGAATAGTGCTAGTTCTGAGTTTACTCCTCTATATCTTGAATTTACAAATATGAGTGAATCATCATTTTTACTAGCCCTAACCAAGTCATTAGCTTTCTTATCATTGTAATCTTTTCCCAAGTTTTTAGGCTTGGTCCAAATACCTCTAGAATCGTAAGTACTAACCCAAACGTCTTGGAAATCTTTATCACCTCTGATATTCTCTGGATGAAACCGTCTGTTTATGTAAAGCTTTTTGCCATCATCGGATATAATAGGTCGCACGTCTTGATATTGGCTATTTACATTTCCTGGTATACCTTCAATGGTGATTTCATCTTGCGCAATTGAAAATAATGGAAGTGAAATATATAAAATGATTATAAGAAGTCTCAATATTTAAATCTTAGTTAAATTCAAATAAAATTTAATTTTAATGTTAAAAAAAGCGAAAATATACGGTTATCTATAAGTTTTTTCGACTAATGCCCCTTTATTTTATATGAATTTATGAATAATATTTTTTGTATCATAGACTGTTGTACATTTTTGATATGAGAGTAACATTCAAAATATTTTTGCTTTGGGTTTTGAATGAACTTTCTTGAAGCTCCATTTTCATACTATTTCATTGCAATAGCCTGTTTTATTGCAATGAATTATAATTATATTTGTTGAATTTGCTAGTCATTCTTACCTATTTTTTTTATTCTAATTAATATATTTTAAATTGCATTTTATTTATAAATTTCAATGAACAATTTCAAAAGCATTTTATTTTTATATTTCCTTTTATTAAATATTAATTTAATGGCTCAAGATAAAATTTCATATTTGGCTTTAGGTGATTCCTATACAATTGGTGAAGCTGTTGATATTGACCAAACCTGGCCAAATGTTCTGACGAGTACACTTAAGAAAGAAGGCATCAATATTGAATTAGAAAAAATAGTTGCAAAAACGGGTTGGACGACAGATGAATTACTAATAGCTGTAAATGAGGATGAAGGATTAGATACGGCCAAGTATGATTTGGTAAGTCTTTTAATAGGTGTTAATAATCAGTACAGAGGTTATGGCATTGAACAATATAAGGAAGAATTCGAATTGCTATTACAAAGAGCTATTTCCTTGGCTGGTAAAAAGGTGAGTAGAGTATTTGTTGTAAGTATCCCAGATTATGGAGTCACAACTTTTGCAAAAGAAAATAATAAGAATGAGGCTTTAATAGCCAAAGAGTTGTATGAATACAACAGTATAGCAAGAAATATCTCAGATAGGTATGGCGTTAAGTTTTTTGATATTACGCCTATTTCTTTAAGTGCTATTTGGGATGAGGACCTGATTGCAAAGGATAAACTTCATCCTTCTGAAAAAATGTATGTTGGATGGAGTGAATATATTGCACCTGGCGTTTATCAGTTACTGAAATAAGAATGTTAAAGCATCTCCATATATATATCGTTATTTTACTTTTCTTTACGGCATGCAAAGATAAAATGGTCTGTGCTGCCTTTCAAAGTAGTTATATATTGGATGAAGAGCAACAAAAAAAGAGATTCTCCTTATTTGAAGGGGACTCCTTAGTTTTGACTGCGTCTGCTTCAACAAGTAATTATAAGACGAATATTTACGGGATCTCTGAGAAGAAATATGGTTATTGGAGGGAACAGTCTTTGTTGAAGGTGAAGCAAAAAGATGTGTATAGCGAAGAAGTAGATTCTATATTGAATGTTAGGGAAAATGGTGTACAAGAGATGGCAGAAGGAGGGGATATTAATGTGAAGTCGCCATTTACACCAGAATTAGATTCTGCGCAGATGGCTCAAGGAGCGGATGCATGGGATAATACTAAAAGGTTTAAATATAACGTAGATTTTGTAAACTATATGTTATTAGTTGGTAATGATGTCTTGAAAGAACAAGCTGCTCAAAGAGATTCAACAAAGGCTAGAGCAGAAAGAAAAGAGACAGAGCAAGTTTCCGATTCTACCTCAAATGAAAAGAAAGGATTTTTTAAGAGTTTATTTGGTGGTAAAAATAGAAATGAGGAAGCTCCCATCGAGGATGTTGCAGAACAAAAGCCAGAATCTCAGAAATAAAAAAGCCTCGTTAATTTAACAAGGCTAAGTTTCTGTTCGATGAATTTTTTATCTTATCTATCTTCTTTGAGCTTTAATAGTGAAGACTTCTTCAAAGCTTTGAGTATTAAGTACAAAACAATTGATATTGCAGCTGCAACTATTAAGTAAATATTAAAATCTCGAGTTCCTTTTAAAAATTCTGCTATCACGTCAAAAGCACAAAAAATGATAAAGATGGCGGCAAAACCATTTTTCTCTTTTTTGAAAACTTTTTTCCAACTGAAAGATAATTTAGGTTTAACAAAATTCTTAAATGATGGAATAAATGCTGGTGTTTTTTCGGCCCAGCTTGTATATACATCACCAAATTTTCTTCTCAGAAATTGTTCCTCAGCAAACATTATTCTTTCATAATATACCCAGTAGAATAGAACAAAAGCGACAATAAACCATGTATTTTCGGTTAATAAGGCTGGCCCAAGCCACATAAAAAAATTCCCAACATAAAGAGGATGCCGAACAGTTGAATAGATTCCGGTTGTATTAAGCGTATCTGCTAGCTGCTTTCCTGTATTTCTACCAGAAGTGTTTTTTGGAGTGTGACCTACTGTATATGCTCGGATGTATTGTCCAAATAAACTTATAGCGATACAAAATAAGAGAAAGTAATTTTTGATTTCCGGATCTTGTATGAGGAAAAGCTCCGGATGTAAAGCAGCGTAAGCATAAATACCCATGCCTATCAATAAAATTAATACGGGTAAAGTCCCCCTGTATTTGAAAAGCCACACACCTTGTTGTTCAAATTCTTCCTGTAATGCCATTAATTTTGATGTTCAATTTAAAAAGTTGCAAATTAACCATTATATAACCAATATATTAAGCTAATCCTTATAAAATATGTAGTTCGAATAAAATCTCATGCTTAATTTGTAAATGACAAAGTTTAAATTCATTTTTAGAGGTATTTAGTTGTGGCAATTTAAAATGTAAAAAGATGAAATTTTATTTTAATATACTGTTTGTGTCTATACTTATTAGTTCAACTGCATTTGCACAAGAGGCTCAGTTCCCTATTGTAGAAGGTTATGGAGGAATCTATAAAATTCAGGATGTGGTAGAAGAGCTGCAGGAGGGTGAAAAAGTCAAAGTTATAGTTGAAGTAGTTTCTGGTAATGAAACGCCTGAGAAGCATTCTTTTTGGGTGAATAATATTGCACGACTAATGAATCTCCACGGTATTGAAGGAGTCTCTGCGGAGGATTTACAAGTGAAAATTATTGTGCATGGTTCTGCAGTTTTCGATTTATTGTCGAATGGTAATTATTTTGAAAAGTACAGAATTCCAAAGAATCCTAATATTCCTATTTGGGAAGCTTTAAGTAATGCAGGTGCAGAGGTAATCATTTGTGGACAATCCTTAATAGCACGAGAATTAGGTAGGGACGAGATTTGGGAAAATACTCAAGTGGCCACATCTGCCCTTACCACCATTACTAAGAACGTAGCAGATGGTTATGTTTTAATAAAATTTTAACCTAAGACTTTTGAATCGTATAATTTTCATCATAGCAGAACACAGTTCAAAGTGATTTCGCTAACCTCATGATTTGGTCAGCATATTATAGATTTAACCAATAAGTCAACTTCAACACAAGGGCTCTATTTTTGGTGTTATCCCCTGGTATGAAATCGACTGGCCCATTTGGTGCAAAGTTTTCAGTATAGACAAGAAAAATATCAGAAGCAGGAGCGAACCTCCATTGAAATCGTAGGTTGTAATTAACATTATCAAACCGATTATTATACTGTGCAAAGCCAGTGAAGAATATAGCATCGGTCATGGTCAGGTCTAACCTTGGACCTAAAAGATAAAAATTGGCACTGCCAAATCCCTCTGCTAATTGTATAGAATTGAAATCATAGCGAACTGAAAAAGATCCGTAGGGCTGGAAACGGTAACCAATATTTCCGTTGAGATTAAACCTCATTCCATTATAGAAGCCACCGAAACTAGTACTTACATCATAATTGAAAAGTGGCCTTCTGTCAGATATATAATTAGCTTGAATGACATTCCATTCATAATCGGTCCCCCGTAGTAATAAGCTATCGTTAAATGGAGCTATTGGACTGAAATCGAAAAACATATACTCATAATTCCTACTTAAATTTATTGAGGCAGAAGAAGTATTGGTGAAATTGAAATTATGAGACAGGCTAAATGATCGATCAGTTATTCTGCTAAAATCAGAATTTGAGGTATAAGATAGATCGAAACTGATGCTGTGATTGATGATTTTTTCATTTTCCGGATAGAATATATAGGAAGGACTGAAAGAGCCTTGATTATAACCAACTCTTGGAACAAATCCCATTTCAGCATTAAAACCATCTCCAATCGCAGTATGGACCCATCTCAAGGAATAGTTTCTACGCTGATAACGGATGAATGCTCCATGATTATAAGTTCCATTTTGATTCCAATCATCAAAAGAGCGTTGATAGTAAAAGTCTCCGGCCCAGCGCGTGTCTTCTGTAAACAGGTTGAATTCTGCTCCTAAGACTCTATTGTAAAGTTTGTAGTTAGTTACAGTATCTGTTCCTTGGATTTCTCTTCTAGCTACTTGTGGATTATATTCGCTGATATCCTTTCCTTTTTCCACTCCCAGATTTTCTTTATTTGCAAATACAAATGCCACATTAGATCTTTTAAAGATATTCTGCTGAAGTGCTAAAACACTGTAATTTTGATAAGGAAGTTGTAAATCCTCTCTTCTATCTGTCAACATATTCAATACCCCTATCCTTAATTTCTCATTCAGTTTACCGCTCATCCGTGCGCCTCCAATAATAGGCACTTGTTCAGAACGACCTAAGGTATCAGTAGTAATACCAATTCTTCTTGAGAAAAATGCCCTAGACTGAGGGAAACCAAATTTGCTAAATAAATCTGCATTTTCAAGAAAGAACTGCCTTCGTTCAGGAAACTGCACTTCAAATCGACTTAGGTTGATGACTTGACGATCAACCTCTACCTGAGAAAAATCAGGATTTACAGTTAAATCTAAATTTAAGGAGGGAGATAGTCCTATTTTTGCATCAAAGCCTGCATTCGCATTCAATCCTTTTTCTTGTTGAGGATCAACAAAATTTTTATCGTAATTACCGAGCGCATAAGGAATGAAAGAAATATTTGTGCCAGCAGGAGGCGGATTTTCCGGCCATTTTATTTGGCCTGAGAAAGTAAGCGCAGAGGGTATGTATTGCTGTGGCACCGCTATCCACGTGCTTCTTTCGTTCCTCTTCAAGTGGTTCCTGAAAAATTGCATATTCCAAACCTTATTTTCATTGCTGTACCTAATGGACTTAAAAGGTATAGCTATTTCGGCCACCCATTTATCATCGTATCTTTTGACCTGAGAATACCATTTGTTGTCCCAATCCTCATTGACATTTGTTCCTTCATCTATTGTGCCCTCTCTTTGCACGCCATAGGGTGTAATGCCAAATGAAAAGCCATTGGTGAAATCGTTATAAGGATCTAAGTAGATTGAGAAATTTTCATTTAGGGGCCAGTCCCAATCTCTACGTAATGATTGCACTACGTAGCCATCTTGGCCATCGAAACATATAATGGCAAAGTAGAAATTTTTTTCATCATAGGTCATTCTTACCTCCGATTCCATAGCGGCTGGACGGTCGTCATATGGAATATTCATTTGGAAATTTGTGGCAACTTCAGAGATTTGCCAAACTGTTTCATTCAGCTCCCCATCAAGTACAATATTTTCTTTGGTTTTTTGAAGGTTATATTGGGTTTCCTGTGCTTGGTTTTGGGCTGTGATATTTTGCTGGAATCCCAATAATAGAAAGCCTAATATGATTAATAGAATATACGTTTTCATTACTTGCAATACTACTAAAACTAATGAAGGATAGTTAGCAAAATTTTATAAGTGGATTTATTTATTACTGGAACTAGATCTTTTCACAATACTTCTAATCACATCATCAATTTCATGCGCTGAGCTTAGTGCATTTTTCAGTAATAATGCACACTCTTTATCCTCTTCCATAATATGATCCATATGTTTTTCTTCTAATCGATTGATGATTCCCATCATTCTGGTTAGAGGAGCGCGAACCAAATGGGATTGTTCCCAAGCAATATCCATAAGTTGCTGATTTTGCTCCTCTATTTTTCGGATATATGATTCCGTTTCAGTTAAGTCAATGGACATTAACAGCGTTGCTTCAATGCCCTGATAATTAATAGGGTTGACATAGAGCTTTACCTGGAGGGTTTTACCATTTTTTAATTGATGGTTATGAAGAGGAGTATTTTTTAGGGTTTTTCTTTCGGTAAGATATTTCTTTAGATCTAGTGTACAAAAATCCTTATCAATATCATTTATTAGCATGTGCAGAAATTCTTCTTTGCTGTATCCGTAGGTGTTAATTGCGGCATTATTGACTTCTAAAAAGTTTCCTGTCTTGTTATTTATCACCCAAGTCGGCTGCGGATTTAATTGGAAAAGTTGCTGATATTTTTTTACTGAGCTCTCTAACTGTCTGTCAATATGCTTTCTTTCAAAGGCATACGTAATGCTTTTCCTTAATGCTTTGCTAGTGATTTCGTCTTTTAAAAGGTAATCTGCACAACCTAAAGTTAGTGCTTGGATAGCAGTTCTTACGTCCTCCTGACCAGTTAAGATGATGATAGGAGTTCTTGGTGCTAGTCGAGTTGTTTCCTTTAGTAATGTCTCCACGTCAACATCAGGAAGGCTTAAATCCAGTAAAATTACTTTGTATGGTTGGGTTGATTTAGATAGCAAAGTTTTTGAATCCCTGAAATTTGCAGCAATATCTAAGCTTAATTTTGGAAATTCCTCCATTAAATATTGTCTTACAAGAAACTGGTCTCCAAGATTATCTTCTACTAATAAAATTTTAAGGCTGATGGTACTATTGAAACTCATTGGGTAATAGCTATTATTTTTATGTCTTACTCCAGAAAGACATCATTTGATTATGATGCAAGCTCGGACTTTTTCTACGCTGATAAAAATCAATCATCGCTTGAAACTTACCCTATAAAAGTTGTTTGCTAATACTAAAATGAAAAATGGTACCCTGACCCACTTGACTTTCTATATCTATCTCTCCAAAATGAGTTTCAACAATTTTTTTACATACCGCTAATCCAATCCCATGGCTCTGTGAATCTTTATCGTCTACCTTTTGAAACACCTTAAATATCCGTTGGAAATTTTTTTCAGAAATACCGATACCGTTGTCTTCAACACTAAAAAGATAAGAAAATCTACTTTCCCTTGCCATTATGATGATTTTTGGTCTTTCACTAGCACGATATTTTATGGAATTTTGAACAAGGTTTTGCAGCAATCTAGTAAATAAAATTGGGTAGGCTTGAAACTCTTTAATTCGGTCTTTAACTATGATTTCAACATTATTTTCTTCGATTAGGGCACCAAGAGAAAACTTCACTTCCTCCATTACATCTTTCACTTTTATTGTTTGCAGATTTTCATTTAGGATGCCTGACCTTGAAAACTCCAATAGAGAATTGATGAGCTGATACATTTTATCACCAGACTTAATGGCCATATTTATATATTTCTCTGTATTATGGTTCAGCTGACCGTTAGATTTTTTTAATATTAGTTCTAAGAGACCTTTAATATTTCGGGCGGGTTCTTTTAAATCATGAGAAGCTACGTAAGCAAATTCTTCTAATGATTTATTGAGTTCTGTTAACTTCTTGTTTCTAGACTGTAGTATTTCATTTAAAGATTCTATTTTTTCTTCATATTCTTTTTGCTGACTAATCACATATTGGAAGGAGAAGAATCCATTGATTTTATTATTTGCATCCAAGAGAGGTTCACAATTGATATTGGTCCAGTATTTTTCCCCTGCCTTGGTGTAATTTACAATATCAACTTCAAAACCTTTACCATTCGCCAAAGCATCACTCATTATTTTTACAGTAGCTGAATCTGTTTCCTCTCCCTGTAAAAAATGTCCTGGTTTTTTGCCCAAAACAAAATCTGCATCATAACCGGTCAATCTCAAAAATGAGTCATTGACATATGTGGTTTTCCCTTCAATATCAGTTGTGATAATTGAATTTTTAGTTTGCTCAGCAATGGAAAGTAGGCGGTAATTTTGATTTTCGAAAAAAAGCTGCTTTACAGGTTCCGTAACCGTTTCTAGAGCTTGGCCCACTTGTCCTTGGTCAGTAAAGAAGATAATTGCTAGTCCTTCCTTGTTTTCGTCAGCTAGTGAATTAATGAAATAAGAAATCATTTCTGTTAGATTTGAATCCCAAAAATTCTTTTTAGAAGAAAACCTGTTAGAGGAAATAGTATAAATGGTTTTTTCCGAATTTATGTAAACTTTGCCTCTCTCCAAGCTCATTCCCTCTTTGATAGTTCTTATCGGTATATGATCACTTATCTCTGAAAGTTCATTTATTAACGCTCCTGTAGTATTTTCCTGCTCTTGGATAATTATGTAAGCATAGCCTGACTTCAAATTTATTTTCTGAAGATATGACTTCAATGCCTTATTGCTATTGAAGGAGATTGCAAGAACGATTAAAGGGATTTTTGCTGTATTCATGTTTTAAAGTTCTTGGGTACAGTAAAGGAAAAACTACTTCCAATTCCTAATAGCGATTCGACCCATAGCTTGCCTCCATATTTTTCCACTAACTTCTTGCAAATAGCCAACCCTAAACCTGTTCCAGGGTATTCGGATTTTGAGTGAAGCCTTTGGAATATTTGAAATATTTTTTCATTATTTTTTGGGTCAATCCCTATTCCATTATCTTTTATTTCAAATTCATAATGAAGTTTACATTCCTTACATTTTATTTCAATTTTTGGCTGACTGTCTAATTTAGAATATTTGATGGCATTACCAATTAAATTGTGGAATAGCTGCTTAATGGCAGTCCTGGAGTAGTACACCTCTGGTAGTTCCTCAATTTCTAAGTCAATATTTTTCTTGCTAACGCTTGAATGAAGAAGGCTTAAAACCTCCGCTATTTCATTATTCAAATCTAATTTCTCTAGCTTTTCTTGTTGAGTACCCGCTCTGGAATATTCCAATAGATCTACTATTATTTGGCGCATGCGTTTTGCACCATCAACCGCAAAATTGATGTAAGTTTGGGCTTTATCGTCCAATTGATCTTCATATTTAATTTTCAATTGGGTCATGAAACTAGACACCATTCTAAGTGGTTCTTGTAAATCATGGGAGGCGATATAAGCAAATTGCTCTAGTTCCTTATTACTATTCTCTAGCTTTTGAGTGTAATCCTTCAATTCTAGGTTTAAATTTTTTAATTCCTCTTGCTGGTTTTTCTCTTGTGTTATATCTCTGAAATAGATAGAGAGCCCATTTTTTGAAGGGAAACTTCTGACGTTCAGCCAAATGTTTAAAGGCTCATCATAGTAATCGAAAGTTCGTGTTTCCTTGTTTTGTATGGATTTGTTGTATTCTTGTTCTGCAACGCTACCTTTGGCATAATCAAATAAATCCCATTGGTTTTTTCCCAAAGCATCTTCTTTGGAAACACGTAAAAGCTTCTCCGCTTTTTTATTAAAGTAAGTAAAGTTGAATTCTCGATCTACGGCTACAAAAGCATCTGAAATGCTTTCTAATATTTCACTTTCATTTTCATAAGCCTCCTCCAATGCCTGTGTTATAAGCTTTCTTTTAGTGATGTCCTTGTAATAAATAGAGTAACCATCTTGGCTAGGGTAGATGCTTTCATCGAACCACAAATCAAAATATTCGAAATAGAATTCAAATTGCACCGGCTCTGTGGTTTTCTTTACATGATCCAAATAATCCTTAAATACAGTTTTACCAATTTGCGGAAATTCTTCAAATAAATTTTTACCTATGAGGTCGTTTTGTGATTTCCGCATCGTTTTTAGCGCGCTTTCGTTCACATAAGTGAAATTAAAACTTCGATCTAAAGCATAAAATGCATCAGAAATGCTTTCCAGTATATTATGCTTTTCCTTTAGGGCATTTGCAATTCCTTTTTTATTACGGACTTTTTGAGTGACATCCATTACCGTGGAAATCATTAAATCTTGACTGGGTAGCGGAATATTTTTGGCATCTACATACTTTGTTTCACCTTCTTTAGTAGTAATTTTTATCTCATTCCAACGCATTTTTCCCATATCCCCAGTTTCAATTCCAGCATTGATCAATCCTTGAATTTCTTTTCGATATTTCGGATCAGGATACACTTTTTCGAAAAATGATGATACATCGGTAAGTTCACTATCTGGCCAACCGTAAGCTTTACTAAATTCCTGATTAATTAAAACTTGCTTGCCCGTACTAATATCATTAACAGCAACTCCCATGGGGATGTGCTGCAAAATATTTTGTACAAGTTCATTTTGCTTTTGCAATTGTAGTTCAATATTTTTCTTCTCTGTAATGTCAGTACTATGGCAAACCAAGCCAACAAGTTCAGAATTTTCATATATTGGTGCGATATTAGCACTAATCCAACCAGGATCTACATCTTTGTTCTCAGTTGGACCAATTTCAACTGAAATCGTTTGACCGCTAAGTCCTTGATCATATAATGCTTTCCATTTATTAAGATAGGCATCGTTTACGATTGGGATTTCAAGCATATTTTGTCCTACATGCAAAGTAAAGTCTAATTGTTTTTTGAAGCTTGCTACCATCGCCTCATTAGCTGCTAACAACAAGTAATTCTTGTCTACACTCCAAATTAGATTTTGTGTGCCATTGATGAGGTATCGTGAAGATTGAATAATCTTTTTTCGTTCTCCATTCAATACATTTTCTGGTTCTTGGTATTTTCCAGTACCGATATAGAAACCCGCATCTGCATTGAATTTAATTGACCAAGAAAACGGAATTTGGTCTTGATTTTTATGAATGAAAGTACAGGGAAAATCATGAATTGGGGTTCTATTAAGTAGATTTTCACGAAATTTCTTATTCTTTTTTGATGGTATAAAATCAAAGAGATTTGTCCCCTCGAGTAACTTAGGTGGATAGCCAAGGTGGGGCTGGCTAAATCTATTTACCTTAATAAAATCAAAATCCTCATTTAGTACAAAAACCAAATCATCGGACAATTCCATTAAGTCTAGTATGCCTGAGGGGAGTTGCTGGCGCATTTTGAAATGTTAAAACTGAACTAATTGCATATATAGTAACAATTTCTCAATATAATAAAAACTACTGTTTTAATCAATGGTATTTCAGAGTTAGGGAGGCTAAATTTAATTTCGGTGGTAGGTTACATAATCAAATTCAAATTGATGTTTTTCATCTTTAGGATGATGTTCACGGTTAACCTCTTTCCATAATGATTTATCAAATTCTGGAAAATAGGCTTCAGCATCAGGGAATTCAGCCTTGACTTCAGTTATATACAGGCAATCGGCCATCGGCAAACAGGCCTCATATATCTGTCCACCTCCTATTATAAATAATTCTTCTTCATTGTTTTTCTTTGCAAAAGCAATTCCGTCTTCAATATCATGAAATACTTTTACTCCATCATGTTGCCAGTCTTTATTTCGTGTAATTACTATGTTCACTCTTTTCGGTAGCGGCTGATATTGTTCACCTAAGGAATCAAAATTCTTTCTTCCCATTAAAATGTGGTGATTACGTGTTTTATCCTTAAAATATTTCAAGTCATCCGGTAGATGCCAAATCATATCATTATTCTTTCCGATGGCATTATCATTAGCTTTTGCCACAATCATCGATATTTTCATTTTAATGTAATTTTTATTTTTTTTAATGGTTTGGAGTACCAATAGAGTCAATCCTTCTAAGTATTTTAGCTTTCAAAGCTCCAATCTTCAATTGAAAAATTTAAACAAATATCATAATGTTATACTAAAACAAATATGATTTAACGATATAATTTTTCGCATTTTGCTACTTCAGTGCAGAAAAATATACTTAGTAGAGCTAGAGAGGGTTAAAAGCATTATATCATAGCAAGCCGGTCGGCTAGTAATTAAAGCACAAATAACTAATGAAAAGCTTCAATAAGTGTTTTTAAGAATAAATCTGTTTTGGTGGTTTCCTCGAAAATTAGTTGATTAGCTAATAAATGACCTCCATCTATGATTCCCGAAGTAATTAAGCAATTTGTCTATTCGCTACACAATCATAAGATTAGCGGATTCTCATCCGTTCCTGGCGGGAGTATTAATAATGCTTTTCGCTACTATGCTGGAAAGGAGCAGTTTTTTCTGAAATTTAATCAGGAGGTCGAAGGAATAATTGAGAAAGAAGTGGACGGACTGAAAGCAATTTCAAAATTGAATTGTATTTCCACGCCAAAAGTGATAGCTTTTCAAAAAGTTGAGAGTTACGAGCTTTTGGTATTACCATTTATAAAAGAAGGAATAAAAACTTCTAGAGCATGGGAGGCTTTCGGTGAACAATTAGCTGAAATGCATTCAGTACCTGTCCCTTATTATGGTTGGCATCAAAATAATTTTATCGGTAGTCTACCTCAATCTAATGAACAGACTGATAACTTTCCATCGTTTTTCATTAATCAAAGGTTAAGGCCTCAAATTCAATTAGCTCATCAGAATTCATATTTTTCTTCTAAGCAATTAAATCTCTTTGACGTTTTATTTCAGAAGCTTCCTGAAATCCTTCCTGATACAAAACCTTCATTAGTGCATGGCGATTTGTGGAGTGGAAATTTTATGATTGATGAAGTTGGCATTCCGTACCTAATAGATCCATCAATTCATTATAATTATAGAGAAAGCGATCTTGCTTTCACCTATCTCTTTGGCGGCTTTGATTCAAAGTTTTATGAAGCCTACAATCAGCATTTTCCTTTAGAAGCAGGATTTGCTGAAAGGATTCCTCTCTACAATATTTACCCACAACTAGTGCATTTGAATATATTTGGAACTGGATACCTCGGTTCAGTTATGAATAATCTTTATCAATATGTAAGATAAGTGTCCGTAGTTGGAATTTTATATGTTCATTAATGAACACTTCTCCGAGTCCTGAGATTTAAAAACCCCTTTATTTTGATTTAAACGCCTATCTGCAACTATTCGAAATTTGGCAGCGTCTTAGCTATAGAAACAATAACAAAATAATATTTTAACAAAAAATCTAAAAAAATGAAAACTATTAAGACCACCGCCAAAATGATTGCACTAACATTAGTAATGGGATTAGCAATCAATGTAAATTCCATTGCGAGTTCAATTGAACCGCATGCGAATCCGTTTTATTCGGATGAAGAGATGATCAATTTGTTGGAGTTAGAAGATGACTATGATTTATTCGAATCTGAAATGCGAAAAGAGGGAGTTCTAGAATGTGAAAACAGTGAAATCATTATTGTCTTAGGCCAAGATGATGAAATTGTTTATCAAGGAAGCCATCAATTGGAAGATGAAAGTAATGCTTTTTTAACAAGATTATTGACAAAGGCAGATTTCATTATGTCTTCTGGAGGAAAAAGCTTCTACAAAGTATTCTAAAATAGAACCCAACTTTAAATTCGAATTTTATGGAATATCTATAAAAAAGGCTGCCTTGAACAAGGACAGCCTTTATTTTTTCCTTCAGTGCAAGTATAATTATTTAAACTTCGGATGATCTTCTCCAGGAAAATTCTCTTCAAAGAAATCACCATACTCACCAATCGTTTTCTTCATATCTTTCCTTAGCCATAAAATGCCCAACAAGTTTGGTAAAGTCATTAAGGCTATCGTTATGGCCGACAATGTCCAGATAATTGTAGTGTCCTGGAAAGCAGCAAAGAAGAATGCGACTACGTAAACAATTCTATAATAAATTACAGACTTTGGCCCAAATAAGTATGTCATGGCTCTGTCACCGTAATATGACCAGCTAATAGCAGTACTAAAAGCAAATAGTAGCAATCCTATTGATACAATATATTGTCCCCAATCACCAAAGAAACCTCTTTTGAATGCTAATGCAGTTAATGGTGCACTATGAACCAATGATTCTCCTATGAATTTGATTGGTCTATCATCCGAAACTTTACCATTTGTAATTTTAACAGATCCAGTAAATACTTCATCAGTTAATAGACCTTCATCTTTATAGACCATAATGTTATCAGCAAAACTTCTACTGTGGATAAATGTGAAATCATCATTTTGAATTTTTCCGTCAACAACTTTTAATTCACCAGAATAAGTAGGAAGTTTTTCTTCATCATTGATATGGAGGTATATTTTGTTTTTATGCTCCTCATTGGATTCTACGTATTGCTTATCTAAAATCTCGATTTCAGAATACTCAAATTTATTGCTATGTTTTTCATTCCAAGCTCCTGAAGATAGCAGAACCAAACCCGTAACTGTACAAATGATAATGGTATCAATGAAAGGTTCTAAGATGGCAACCATACCTTCGGAAAGCGGTTCGTTTGCTTTGGCTGAAGCGTGAGCGATAGGAGCAGACCCTTGACCCGCTTCATTGGAAAATAGGCCTCGATTTACCCCCCTGTTAAATGCATAAGCGATATTAGCTCCTATGAAACCGCCAGTTGCTGCTGAGCCAGTAAATACATCACCAAAAATAGCAATCAATGAAGGAATAATGTTCTCGTAATTGAAAAGGATAACAGCGAAAGCCCCTATGAAGTATATGATGGCCATTGCCGGAACCAGTTTTGATGTAACTGCTGCAATTCTCTTGATTCCACCAATAATTACTAAAGCTAAAAGCACAGCTAAAACTGCGCCCGTTACCACCTGATCAATTCCAAAAGTGGCTAATAAAGTACTTGAAATACTATTGATTTGAGGTAAACTTCCAGTACCAAATGAAGAAAGTACTGTAGCAAATGCAAATATGGCTGCTAGCCATTTCAAATTCACTTTTTTACCATTAAAAGTGAAGTTAGCATTTTTCATATAGTACATTGGGCCTCCAGCCATAGTACCATCGTCAAGTTTAGTCCTGTATTTATGTGATAAAGACACTTCGACAAATTTTGTACACATCCCAATTGCAGCAGTAACTAACATCCAGAACAAGGCTGCTGGCCCTCCTAAGTGGATAGCAAACGCAACTCCTGCAATGTTTCCCGTACCTACTGTTCCTGAAAGTGCTGTTGCTAAGGCTTGAAAGTGGGAGGTATCACCAGGCAAATCTTTTTTATCAAACTTTCCGCTAACAATTTTAACAGCATGTTTAAAAAATCGTATTTGTGGGAATTTTAAATAAATTGTAAAGAATAAACCAGTTCCCAATAAAGCGTATGGAAACCAAGTGGCACTCCCTATAAAACTGTCAATAAAAATGAGGAAATTATTTACTTCTTGCATAGAGCTTAGTGTTCAATAAGTCAATTTTTTTGTGAATGGTGACAAAACTAAGAAAAATTACATAACATAATCGATTTCAATCGACAGTTTTTATGATTGGCATTGAGAAATGATAAGGCTAAAGGATTTTGGACGGGTTCAACAGTTATATGCTCAAGAAAAGACATTTACATTTACATATTTTCTTATTTTGCGGATTTGGGTCTATCTTTGAACAGATCTTGAAATTATCCTTATAGAACCATGAAGCAAATATTTATAATAATACTGACCATAGTCTGTCTTCCCTTTCTTTCCCTAGCGCAATTTGAATTGGACAGCCTTAAGAAAAAGTGGGAAAATGTGGGTAAAGAAGCTATCGAAGGCGTTTATTCTTTGTCAGGGGACAGTAGGTCTTATTCCATTGCATTAGCTAAAGACAATGATGTTTATAAGTTGGTGTATTTAGAAGGTGGATTGGAAAATTGGATTTATGGTGATTTGAAGGGAATGATTGCCAAATCGGAAGAGATGTACGAAGGGCGGTGGAATGCCGGCAAACCAACCAAGCCTAACTTGGAAGATATTAAAGTTGTTTTTGGGAACAAAAAATTCATTCTGTACTGGTCGGACTGGTCGATAGATGAGTTTAAAATGATTTATCCTGAGAGAGCCGAAGAGCCCACTGATATGGATGAGGTGTTTATGGATCAAGCCTTCAAACGTGAGGAAATATCAATTCCGATTCAGTTGAGTGATTCAGGTTCGGTGGAAATTCCCGTTATGGTTAATGATGTGCTAAAAATATTCGTAGGACTTGAAAAAACATCAAATGAAGTCGTTGTATCTAAAGATATAGCTAGAACTTTAATTCAGACCAAAACGCTTGGTTATAAAGAATGGAAGGAAGGAAATTACTACAAATTCATTGATGATAAAAAAGCTTTTGAACCGCCACATGTTTTTAACTTAAATTCTTTAGCTCTGGGAGAAGAGCAATTAACTAATTTGAGAACCGTTATTTCTGATGAAATCTCACGATCCGTGGTCATTAGTTTTGAAGTATTGGAACGTTTCGGTAAAGTAAACATTGACATGGACAAGATGTTACTTACAATAAAACCAAGATGATAATGTATCAATACCTATTAATTCTGTTTACTTTATTTATGCAACCCAAGACTTCTACCCTTGAGCTTGAGATTGGGGAATTTAGAAATATGAAGGGTCATGTGCTAGTATCTGTATTTGATAATTCTGAGGACTTCCCCTCAAATGAACAGAATGCGATTGTGAATAAGAAAGTTAAGGTCACCCAAAAAAAGCACACAATCTTGATTGACGGACTTTCTGCTGGTGAATATGCAGTTGTATTCTTACATGATGAAAATGGAAATGAAAAAATGGACACGAATTTTGTAGGAGCACCCACAGAAGGTTATGGTGCAAGCAATGACGCTGTCAATACATTTAGTGCTCCAAAATATAAGGAAGCAAAATTCCTTTTGGAAGGTGAAAAGAAATTCCTAAAATTGAAGATATTTTATTAATTCAATCTATGAGACTAAATTTTTTAATTGTAATTGTTTCTTGCTTCCTGTTTGCGTGTGGTCAAGATGGTGAAAAAGGAAAAAATAGTGATCCACTTTGGGAATTGGAACAACAAGTTTTTGAAAAAGGTGAAGATATTGAAATTGAGGAAATAAACAGTGCTATTGAAAAAGCAACCACCATGCGTTTAAGTTGGGCTTATAGTCCGATCACAATTGCTATAAGGGTAGCTGGTCAACAAATGATTAGCCCTCAAGTTAAAGTTTTAGCTAAAAGCATGTCTGGCAATGAATTGATTACTCATACCGTAGTAATGATTGAAAAACAAAATCTTCAAGATGATTCGATTGACGATGAATATTATAGAATCGAGTTAAAGTTAGGAGGAAGCATCTGGCAAGTAATGGATATTAAAACGGCATGGACTTGCAAGGCTGAAAGAGGCCACACCGAGCTAACCTCAGAAGTTTGTAAATAGTGTCGAATGGCTGTTCGTTTCGAGTTTTTTTATCTAATTGAGATTCAATATCTGGGTTTTCGATATCATGGATGGCAGTTCCAACCAGGATTGAAAACATTACAGGGTACTTTAGAAAAAACTTTAAATTTTCTTTTTGCTGGTGAGAAATTTAAAATATTGGGCGCAGGGCGGACGGACGCAATGGTTTCAGCGGAGTCTGCTTATTTTGAATTATTCACCAATGAAGAATTGGACGTTAACAGGTTTCAGCACACATTAGATGATAATCTTCCAGCTGATATTCAGGTAGTAGATATACAAACTGTTGATAAAGAATTTAATATCATTCAGGATGTGAGAGAAAAAATCTATCATTATTATTTTGCTTCTGTGGAGGAAAAATATCCGTTTGCATCGCCTTTTATGAATTGTATTCGAGAGCCTTTAGATGTTGAAATGATGAGCAGGGGAGCAAAACTATTTGAAGGGGAAAACGATTTCCAGTTTTTTATCACAGGAGATGCGGAAAAGAAAAACACTATCAGGAAAATTGAAGAGTGTAGTATAGAGAAAAATTCAGAGTTATCTGCAAGCTTCTTTCCAAACGAAAGTTTTATTTTTAAGATAAGAGGGAAAGGCTTTATGCGTTACCAAATTCGCTTAATGATGGGAGCATTAATACGACTGGGTAGAAAGGAAATTTCCTTGCAAGATATTTCAAATGCGCTAGAAGGAAATTTACCAACTTTTCAAAAATTAAGTGCTGCTGCTTCTGGTTTGAGAGTGAAGGCTGTAAGCTTTAGATCTTAAATAGACCAGAGCTCAAGTAACGATCACCACGATCACACGTAATGCAAACAATAATACCAGATTCAATTTCATTGGCAATTTCCAATGCTGCAGACAATGCTCCACCACTGCTCATTCCCGCCAAAATACCTTCTTCTTTAGCCATTCTTTGTGTCATATTGGTCGCGTTGGTTTCGCTAACGTCTATAGTTCTATCCACTCGATTAGCCTCAAATATCTTAGGTAAAAATTCGGGAGACCATCTTCTGATTCCTGGAATTCTTGAGCCGTCTGTCGGCTGTGTTCCTACAATCTGTATTTCAGGATTTTGTTCCTTCAAATATCTTGATACACCCATAATTGTACCTGTGGTTCCCATCGCAGAAACAAAATGTGTAATTTTTCCCGCTGTATCTCTCCAAATTTCGGGCCCAGTGGTTTTATAATGCTGTAAATAATTATCTGCATTTCCGAATTGATTAAGCATAAAATATTCACCACTAGCAGCCATTTCCTCGGCTACTGTTCGTGAATATTCAATGGTACCTTTTGCACTTGTTAGAATTACTTTAGCTCCATAGGCTTCCATTGTTTGAATTCTTTCTGCTGTAGAGTTTTCGGGCATGATCAAGGTCATATGCAAGCCCTTCACTTTGGCTATCATTGCTAATGCAATTCCAGTATTGCCACTTGTAGCTTCTACTAACTTATCTCCGGCTTTTATTTCTCCCCTCTCAAGGGCAGCACTAATCATTCCCAAAGCAGCCCGATCTTTTACACTACCACCAGGGTTTTGCCCCTCTAGTTTACAATAGATCTTAACATTTTTATTGGTTGGAATATTTTTTAATTCTACAATTGGGGTATTGCCCACTAAATCTTCTACAAACATTTCTTTATAATTGTTGAACTGATATGTTAAATAATGATATTTCAAACGTAATCATAGCTGAACTGTTTAACTTACTGTAAGGAATTGTTTATTATTTTAGTAACATTAAATATTGGAATTATTACTTTATATATATAGATTGTGCTTTAAAATTATTTATCTACTTAATCTATTTAAAATATGTTAGCGATTGGAATAGTTGCTGGAGTCCTCTTATTGATTATTATATTGATGTATAACAGCTTGGTGAACAAGAAGAACCAAGTGGAAAATAGTTTTTCTACTATTGATGCCATGTTAAAGAAAAGGTATGATTTAATACCTAATTTGGTCAATACTGTGAAAGCCTTTATGAAGCATGAAAAGGATTTACTATCTGAAATTACAGAATTGAGAACCAAAGCTGTTTCTGGTAATTTAAGTGATAGCGAAAAAATTGATGTTGAAAATAGAATATCAGGAAAAATGGGCGGTATAATGGTAGCCGTTGAAAATTATCCGGATCTAAAGAGTAATTCTAATTTTTTACAGTTACAGGGAGCATGGACTGAATCCGAAGAACAAATTTCAGCAGCTAGACGAGCTTACAATAGCTCGGTGACGGATTATAATAATGCAGTACAAATGATTCCGACCAATATTTTAGCTTCTATGATGAACTACAAAAAGAAAGACTGGTTTGAAATACCAGATAACGAAAGAAAGAATATAAGTGCTAAAGATTTATTCAAGGCTTAATTTTAGGTGAATGCAAAGCAAATTAACTTTTGATCAATTCTATGAAAAAAAGCTTATCCCTGAAATTGAGAAGCAAGAAGACCAACGAAAGAAGTATAAAAGGAAATTCTTAACTGCTTTATTGATAGGATATATTATTTACGCAATTATTGTTGTCTGCATGGAGAACATTTATTTGCAGAATGAAGATCAAAATTTTTTTATCGCATACGTGTTCTGTGGAATTCTTTTAATAGTTCCGTACATTTTCTTTTTTCAGTCGTTTAGGAGAAAGTTCGCACTGGTTTATAAGAATAACGTTATCAAAAAAATGATCCATTTTATTGATGATGGTTTGTCATACAGTCCTACTAGTGGATTTTCAAAATCTCAATACTTACGAAGCGAGCTTTTTAAGAAAAGACCTGATAGGTATAAAGCAGAAGATTTAGTTCAAGGTACAATAGGTCAAACTCCCATTTGCTTCTCTGAAATAAAATCGGAATATAAATCTACAAGCGGCTCAGGAAAGAACCGCAAAACTCAATGGCACACTATCTTTGATGGTATTTTTTTTGAAGCTGATTTTAATAAGGATTTTAAGACAAAGACGTTTATTTTACCAGATTATCTAGAAAGATCACTGGGCTTTATTGGTAAGAAATTGCAGAGTTTAAACGTTGGCAGACCACCACTAGTGAAATTAGAAGATCCAGAATTTGAAAAGTATTTTGCAGTATATGGAGAGGACCAAGTAGAGGCGAGGTATATATTATCTACATCGCTGATGCAGAGACTGACTGAGTTTGGTAAGAAGAGAAGCTTGCCGATCTATATTTCCTTTGTGGATAATAGTATTTTTGTTGCAATTTATGAGACAAAGAATTTATTTGAACCTAGAATTTTTAGAACAAATGTTAATAAAGATGTAATTTTCGAATATTTTGACATGCTGAAATTAGTCACTGGAATTGTTGAGGATCTAAATCTAAATAACAGAATTTGGGCTGGTTCTAAAATGAAGTAGTAAGTGAATTTGTAAACTAGAAATGAAGCTTTAATTTGCCCTTCTACTCTAGATTGCTTTTCAATAAGTGTTTGTTTTCTGAATCATAGTAAAGTCTTGAATTTGACTCCAGACTTCTGGTTATCCAACTATTACCACCAATTACACAATGATCTCCTATATGTGTTTTGCCTCCAAGAATTGTAGCATTTGCATAAATCACCACATTATTACCAATTGTTGGATGTCTTTTTTGGCTTGCATTTTCCTTTTTCACACTTGTTGCTCCAAGCGTTACCCCTTGATAAATTTTGACATGATCACCAATATCTGTTGTTTCTCCAATCACGATTCCTGTACCATGGTCTATGCAAAAATGGGATCCGATTTTTGCTGCAGGGTGAATATCAACCCCGGTTCTGCTGTGTGCATGTTCACTAATCATTCGTGCAATCAATTGATAACCTGAATTGTAAATACTATTTGCAATTCTATAAGCAGCGATAGCTTTAAAACCTGGGTATGTTTTAATCACTTCTAAGCGACTCTGGGCTGCCGGATCCCCTTCATAAATAGCAGTAATGTCATTCTCTAAAGTTGATTTAATTTTTGTTAAGTCCTTGAAAAGAACATCCTCATCCCCCGGATACTTTTTTTGAAGGCTTTTACATCTTTTCTGTAAAAGTAGATGCCAATCTTTTCTTAAATCCCCAAATCTGTTTTTCAGTTCATTTCTAGTCGTGATTTTTTCGTTTCCATAATCTGGGAAAAGGAAACCCACTAATGATTCATAAAAGGCAATTATGCTGCTAGGAGAAGGACAGCCCAATGCAGTTTGATGTTCTTGGTATAAATTATCTAAAAAGCCTTCTTCCATCAGTCTTTAATTTCTTCTCTACCATCTGCATGAATTGCAAATCTCCCTTTATTTTTATCATGAACATTTTCATAAGTAGGCCATGGCCACCCACCGAATTCAGTTTTTTGAAACTCCATGATGGTTTCTCTAACCTCTGCAGGATAGTTTAAAACAAAAGGACCATGTTGTACTACAGGTTCGTTAATAGGTTTACCTTGAAGTAGTAATAATCTGGCTTCTTCTTCACCATTTTTTATGGTTATATCAGCTCTTGCATCTAAATATGCTCCATGGTAATGGGGTAAATCGGTCCCGTTTAGTGCTAAATTTTTCCCTGTAAAAAAATACAGATTCCTATTTATGTTATTTTCGGAAGTTGGTAAAGTAAATTCTGCACCAGCCTCCATTTTTATATGCCAAATAGCCACTTCATTTTCAGACTTTGCAGCCCAAGAATTTGGTGCTGGCTTTGGGGCTGTTTTACCTCCTATATTGCCTGCCATAACTTCAACCTCAGTTTTCCGGTCATTTTTATCAGTATGTTTAAAAACAGGAATCGTATCCTTCCATAGCATGGCAAAATGAGGGTCTACCTTTTTATGGTCTCGAGGTAGATTCAGCCATATCTGGAAAAGTTCCAGCGGGTTTTCCTCATTTTCTTTTAGTAAAGGAAACATTTCAGAATGCTGAACTCCTTTCCCAGCCGTCATCCATTGGACATCACCATCACCAAATCTACCAGCAGCACCTAAAGAGTCGGAGTGGTCTACCAAACCTTTTCTAACAGCCGTAACCGTTTCAAAGCCACAATGAGGATGTGCAGGAAAGCCCGGGACTTTACTACCATGATACATTCTCCATCCATCTTTGATAGTGAAATCTTGACCAATCATTCTGCCATCCAATGAGGCTGCAGGTCCTAAATCTTTATTCCCTTTAGGAAAAAAATCTTCATGATGGACACAAAATAAAAAGGGGTCTTGTGTTTGCCATGGGAAGCTTAATTTTTCTATTTTTTTGATTCCTGAATTATCCATGTAGGTACAACGATTATCAGCTTCATTATGTTGACAAAAATGAGCTTAGATTTATTCAGCTATGGGTAATTTTTTGCCACAATTATGACAAAATTTCGCGAAATCCCCATGTTGTGTTGCTCCGCAGCTTTGGCAGCTCCTATTATCCATCTTAAATCGGTTTTTGTTCATCTCTGAGGTCACAATGCCTGTAGGAACAGCAATTATACCATATCCCATTATCATAATTAGAGAAGCCACAATTTGGCCAAGCGCTGTGATTGGAGCAATATCTCCGTAGCCAACAGTGGTCAAAGTTACTATTGACCAATAGATGCCTTTAGGAATATTAGTAAAACCACTTTCAGGTGGTTCAATTAAATACATAATGGCACCTAAAATGGATACTAAAATCAATACCGTTCCAATAAACAAAGTGATTTTTTTCCTGCTGGCCAATAGAGCTGAGGAAAGTTGGGATGCTTCTCCTAAATATTGAGTTAATTTAAATATTCTAAATATTCGTAGAAGCCTTAATCCTCTAATGATCATTAGGGATTGAGCTCCGACAAAGAAAAAGGCCAAAAGTGAAGGTAAAATGGAAAGAAGATCTACTATACCAAAGAAGCTTTTGATATAGTGCCATGGCTTTTTGACAATTATGATTCTAATAATATATTCGATTAAGAAAAATGCAGTAAAAATCCATTCAGCCCATAAAAAGTAGGTTCCGTAAAGCAATCGAATCCATCCAACACTCTCCAGAATTACTGCTAAAACACTAAAAAAAATAGCTACCAATAGAATGGCATCAAATAATTTACCACCAGGAGTGTCAGCCTTAAAAATAATATTAAAGGCTTTTACTTTCCATTTTGCGTTGGTATTGGCTTGTTCCTCCATTATTAAGTTTTAATATCTAATAATATATATTGTAATATTTATATTCTATAATCAAGTGAATGGTTTTTGTATTTTAACGCTATTTTGTATAAATTATACTAACATTAACTAAGTATTAAATTTAATTTTAAATTCAGTGAAGCTTTCCAGAACCTTACTTTTATCAATATTTATCCCCCTTGGTCTGTTTGGGCAGTCTAAAAGTAATAATACTTTCCCTGAAAAATCAATTAATTATGGAATAGATAAAACCTATGAGCCTTACGAGTTTGTAAATAAAGATGGTGAAGCTGAAGGTTTTAATGTTGACATAGTCCAAGCAATTGCAAAAGAGTTGAATTGGGAAATATCGATTTACCCTTATGACTGGAGAATAGTAAGGTATAAGTTAGAAGTGACTAACGAACTTGATGCTTCGGCCTATTTCAAAACTGCGGCTCGCGAAGATAGTATTTTATTTTCGCGTCCTATAAGCTTGGTTTACTATTCCATTTTCACTCGTTCGGACAAAAATCCTGTTGAAGATTTATTTAGTCTCTCTGGGAAAAAAGTGGCAATACAGGAAGTTACTATCGTGGAAGAGTACTTTAATCAATTAGGTTTTTTGGACTTAGAACAGCTGCAAACCTATACCTCTGAATCTGCTGCTATCGATGCAGTGGTCCGAGGGGAAGCAGATTGTGCCATTACTTCATTTATGACCACTAATTATAAAATGGAAGCTGAGAATATTAGTAATATCCAGTCTTCTAGTGATCCAGTATTTATTGCGGAGTATTGCTTTGTGGTGAATAAAAAAGAGTCTGCTTTACTTGATTCCTTGAATTGGGGACTAAGATTAGTGAAAGCTTCAGGAGAATATGACGCCTTGTACCAAAAATGGTTGACACCCAAAAAAGGATGGTGGGAAGAAAATAAAGAGATTGTTATTATAATAGTAGCTGTTTTTTTTCTGCTGGCTGTCATGACGTTAGTCTATATTTATTCTTTACAGAAATCAGTTAGAAAGAAGTCACAGTTGATTAAAAGGGAAATTCAAAATAGGACTGAAGCGGAATGGGAGCTCAGGGAGAGTGAGAACTTGAGAAGTAAAATGGAGGCTTTTACTTCGGTCATGCTAGTGGAAATAAATTTGGAGCAGAGCATTATTCAGGCTCCTAAATTGTTTTACTCTATTTTGGGCTTTGATGAGAATGAGTTAAATGGTGTAAATATCCATCAGCTACTATCTGCTAATTCAGTAGTAAAAGATAAAGAGATAAAAAGCATTTTATTAAATAATGAATTTTCGTTTTTAGATGCTGAATATGAATTTAAGACAAGTTCAAACGTCCCTGTCTGGATGGATAGTAGCACTTCTTTGCTCTACGATATTAATAACAAAATAGTCGGGTTCAAACAGTTTTTGAGAGACATAACTCCTTTGAAGGAAGCAAATCTTAATTTGAAAGATCTAAATGCCGAATTAGCTAATTTCATGTACAAAACCTCTCATGATGTGCGAGGCCCCATTGCAAATGTCCTAGGATTAGTGAATTTAGGTAACTTAACAACAAATGATAAAGAGATTCTAAGTTATTTTAGCATGATTGAAAAGAGCGTGCACAAGTTGGAACATATTTTCAATGATTTTAGGGAAGTCAGTTTTATACTGCATGGTGATTTGAATATTACCACTTTTGATGTTAAGGAATTGGTTGAAGAAGTATCGATAGCAATTTTTTTAAAGAGAAATAAAGATATTAAGAGGGCGAAAATTGATTTTGAATTATTGAGTGAGTCTAAATTCATCACTTCGGATCGAGCACTCTTGAAGCGGTTGTTTTATCAACTAATGGAGAACGTATTTGAACACAACAGTTACTACGATACTCAATTAAAAATAACGTATGAGAAGTATAATTCCACGCACTATAAAATTTATTTTGAAGATGACGGAATCGGTATCCCGGAAGAATTACATAAAAAAGTGTTTGAGGTGTTTTTTAAAGGAAAGAGAAGTGATATTAATGTAGGGATGGGTTTGTACATGGCAAAGAAGGTAATTACTCGATTGAATGGTGAGCTAAATCTGAAAAGTGAGAGTGGCGGTGGAACCACCATAGAAATACTTTTTCCAGTCAGGCAAATGACTGAGAATATAACTTACAATTGAATTAATTGCTTATTTAGGAATTGAAAAGGAGAAAATAGTGCCTTTTCCTTCTTCACTTTTTACCCAAATCTTGCCGCCATTTTTTTCTACGAATTCTTTACATAAAATGAGTCCAAGTCCAGTGCCTTTTTCTTTAGCAGTTCCTTGTGTAGAATGTTTGGTGTCTATTCTAAATATCTTATTAGCAACATCTTTTGGCATACCAACACCATTATCTGCAATTTTTACCACATATTCATGTTTTTCATTAACTACACCCATTTTAATTTGTCCACCTTCATCTGTAAATTTAATGGCATTGGAAAGTAAATTTCGTATAACGGTGGTTATAGAATTGGGGTGTGCTTGAACGGTAATCGACTTAGTGTTTTTCACTTCTATTTGAATATTTTTATTTTCAGCTTGCTTATCTAGAAGTCTTTTATTCTCATTTAACATTTCAGTTAAATCAAATTCTTCAGCTGTAAACTCTATATTGCCTGTCTGAGATCTAGACCACTGCAAAAGATTTTCCAGTAAAGCAAAAAGGTTTTTCAGCGATTTATCCAAGTCCTTTGCTAGCATTTGAATTTCTTCTGTGCTCAAGCTGCTAGTGTGATTCATTAACAGTCCAGAGAAGGAGGTTAGAGAATTTAAAGGCCCTTTCAAATCATGACTGATAATAGAAAAGAATTTATCTTTAGTCGCATTTAGATCCTCCAATTCATCATTTTGCGCATTTACTCGCAAATTAGCTACTTTTAATTTTTTATTATTCTTTTTCTGCAGGATGAAAAGAGTAAAGATCAAAATCAAAATAATAGCAATTAATGTAACCATTATGATTAGGAAGTCTTTAAATCTTTTTTCCTTTTCCAGTTCAAAGTCTTTCTGAATCCTATTTAATTCTAGCTGGTCAATTAAGCTTTGTTTTTGATTGATCGTATGTCTGCTTTGCATTTTTAGAATACTTCTATCAACCTTTTCTTTTTGAAGAAAGTCTTCTAAAGCTTTAAAAAGCTCGCTATACTCCAATGCTTTTTGATAATCTCCCAGCTCTTTATAAGCTTTGCTTAATAGTCCATAGGTATCTTGAATAAGCTCCTGATTTTGTGACTTTTGAGCTAATGGATTAGCCAGCCTTAAATTAGCCAAAGCCCTTTCGGCATTACCCTCCTTAAAATAGTACTGGGCAACTGAATTATACAATGTAGCCAATTGAGCTTCTGCTCCATTTAGTTGTCTTAAAACTTCAAGAGCAGCCAAGTAATTCTCATAGGCCCTCTCTGAATTGCTTCGTATCAAATAGATATTACCGATGGCATTTAAACATTCGGCTGTTAATAGTGGTGATTCTATTCTTCTGAATATTTTCAGTGCATTTTCATAGTGATTCAATGCCCTTTCCAATTCGTTCTCATTTTTATAGATTTCTGCCAAATCTGTATGAGTTTCAGCTTCTAGTTTTGGAATTCTCTCAGCAGTAGCGTATGTCAAAATATTTTGATATTTTTCAATTGATTTACCTAATTCGCCAGTCAGCCAGTAAGTTTGGCCCAATTCCTTATTGAGATATACCCTAATAGGAGGGAGGTCATAATTTCTCAAAATGGTAGAAGCTTTTTCTAAAAACTCTTTTCCGTAGTAATAGTCCTCAATTTTTTCAAAAAGTTGGTAGAACCCAATATATGTGAAGATTAGTCCTGCTTCGTTTCCTGACTTCTCATCAATTTCTAAGGACCTTATGAGATATGACATTGCCTTTTCCAAGTCATTAGTTTTGCTAATGTGAATGAAGGCCAATTCTTTTGAAATCTTACTTTCCACATCAGGCCTTTCAATATCAATTGCTGCTTGCAATGCCTCTTGTTTATTTTCAAGTAGCTCCTCTGCATTTCTTGAAGATAAAGAGTCTTCAAAAGTATTAAACCATTCCCATTCAGAAGACAATGTAGGGGGTTGCGCCTGAAGGATTAGGGTTGAAAATTGTAGATATAAAAGAAGGTGTATTGCTTTCTTAAGCATATTTCGAGTTACATTAAGCGTCAAATTAAGCAAAATTATACAGATTGAAGTTAATGCTATATGTGTTTTTTTAGTCTGAGTTAAATAATTTTTACTATCAGACAATTTATCTAAATACCCCTTTTAAGCGGTTCTGGCAGGTTCTTTATAGTTGTATTTATGATTTATTTTAGAAGAAATAGTTTAAATTTTATCTAATAATGTAATTAATTTAATAATAGATTTTAAATTTTAGATTAATGCAGTTATATTTGAATGTAAGATATTTAAACGCTTTCGACATGAAAAGATTTTTATTGGTTATTATTTCTGCATTATTTATTGGAGCGTGTGCCCAAAAAACTTGTCCAACATATTCATTTAATGATTTGAATACAGACCAAGAAACCGTCCTGGAAGAACAGACTGTTTGATTTTAAAAAAGCATTAATCAATATATTTCTTCACATCTTGAGCACTTATTTTCTCAGCTCCCAAGATTATCAATCTTTCTACTACATTTCTTAACTCACGAATATTTCCACTCCAATTGTACTCTTCTAGTTGATTTAAGGCATCTTTATCAATAGACTTCTTCTTTGCGCCTTGCTCTTCAGCAATATCACCCAAAAACTTCTCTACTAATTCCGGAATATCGTCCTTTCTATCCTTTAATGGTGGAACATTTATTCTTATTACACTAAGCCTGTGAAATAAATCTTCCCGGAAGTCATTGTTTTCAATTGCTTCCTTTAAATTTTTATTAGTTGCAGCAATGATCCTCACATCAACTTTGATGTCCTTATCACCACCTACTCTGTTAATTCTGTTTTCTTGTAAAGCACGTAATACTTTTGCCTGAGCGGCTAAAGGCATATCACCAATTTCATCTAGAAATAAAGTACCCCCGTTAGCTTGCTCAAATTTTCCTATTCGTTGCTTAATGGCAGAGGTAAATGCTCCTTTTTCGTGACCGAATAGTTCGCTTTCAATCAGTTCGGAAGGAATAGCTGCGCAATTGACTTCTATCATTGGTGCTTTAGCTCTTTCACTCTGCTCATGAATTTGACGAGCTACTAACTCTTTTCCCGTTCCGTTTTCTCCAATGATCAGTACTCGTGCATCGGTTTGTGCAACTTTAGAAATCGTATCTTTAACCTCTTCCAACTGTTTTGATGAGCCAATCATCTCATACTTTTTGGATACCTTTTTTCTAAGTGTCTTCGTCTCGGCCATTAAACTGGATTTGTCCAAGGCATTTCTTACTGAAACCAATAAGCGGTTCAAATCTGGTGGCTTGGAGATAAAGTCAAAAGCACCTTTTTTGGTGGCTTCCACTGCGTTGTCGATGGTTCCATGGGCTGAAATCATAATAAACGGAATCTCAATTCCTTTATCAAATACGGCATTAAGCAGTTCCATGCCATCCATTTTGGGCATTTTGATATCACAAAGTACAAGATCGAAATGTTCGCTTTCAATTTTTTTTAAACCATCGGCACCATTACCAACTTCCTCTACTTGATATTTTTCATATTCCAGTATCTCTTTTAAAGTTTGTCTTATACTGGCTTCATCATCAATCAATAATATTTTTGACATATTTATTTTTTTTGAAAATCATCAATCTAAAATAAAAAATTGCAAGCCTATAAGCCGGGTTCTGTTCCTGTCCTAGGACAAGTTCCTATCATTTATCTAACGCAGTCTACCCCTTTTCGCCATCCTTGATAGGATTTTCGGACGAGCAGCCCTTATCCCGAAGTTCGAAAACTTCGGGAGCAAAAATGTATGTGACCTTACAACCCGAAAGGTTTACCGTGCAATCGAGCATTACTGTTCGATACGGTGGGCTCTTACCCCACCTTTTCACTATGACCCTGAAGAACTTGACAAGCAAATTCATCAAGGCTACCTATTTTCTGTGGCACTATCTGTTCTTAACTTTTACATTAAGCCCCTTGGTTTCTCAAGGTTCGGTGCTCTTTGTTGCCCGGACTTTCCTCCCCCTGTCAAAAACAGGAAGCGATAGGACAGCTTGCAATCTTTTATAAATTTCTTAAAACAAAAATAAGACCAAAATATGGATTTAGGAGGGTACGAAGGCTTTAAGTTGAAATAAATAAGTTGAGAGCTTAGATTTAATGTACGTCCTGACCTGTTAATTTATGCTCCCATGCATCAGCAACCGTTGCTACTTCTTCAATAATATCTTTTAAAACTGCTTCTGTTGCACTTTCTTCCAGTATAGCAGCTTCAACTCTTATGTAATCATCAACCAATACAAATCTAGCTGAACAAAAAGTTGCATTAGCTCGAATAAGGTTTTCTAAGTTAATGGAGGTACTAAATTCACAAACTTTAGACGTGAATTCAATACTTGGTTTGTTCGTAATGTCGCTCTTTTTTAACGTACCTAAAACAGCTTGATATCTATTTCCACCCAATGGATAAATGACTACAGATTTATTTGTGTCATACTCTTGAAATTGCCCGCCTATTTCATTGGCGTATGATTCCATAAATTCATTAAAATTCATAAGACAATCATTATAAAGTTTTCTTAGTTATATTTTATGATTCCTTAATGAAGGAAATGCATATAATAACAAATTTAGTAAATTATTGCATAAAATTTAGATAAAATTTTATTTAATCTTTACCAATGTTGCTCCATATCCAAATTTTTCTTTATGAGTATCTTTGAAAAACTGTACGTTTTCATGTTGCGATAATTGCTTATGAATATGATTTCTCAAAACTCCATTACCAACTCCATGAATAAAAATCAACTCATCAAGGCCTGCTACTAAAGCCTCATTTAGTTTCTTTTCAAACATGGCCAATTGAATTCGTAGAATATCTTCTTTCGGTAATTTTTCATAGTTGGAATCTATGCTTTCTATATGTAAATCAATTTCGGGGATCTGAGAATTGTTCCTAATAGTATTCTTAATCGCTGTCCCTTCTTCTTCCCCTTTAAAAAAACTATTTCTTAACTTTTCGGGATCAATTTTTTCCGGTTCTATAGTTTCTTTGGAAGATTGATTCAATGGGATTAGATAACCTTTTTTCTGCAGTAGAGGAATCTCAGTTTTATCCTTTTGAAAATGTTTTGATTTAATTTTTACTGTGATTTTCTCTGGTCGAATTGGAATTGACCATTTAGTATTTTCAATTAAAATTGTAAATGATAGTGAAGGCCAGGTGTTGAGATGATCCATGTTTCGTTCAGTTATTTTGCTGAACTTTTCTGCAAATATTTTCTCAGATAGTATGGTTTTTTCTTCGCTTTTTCCATTTAATTCATTTGCCATTAAAAGGATATCTTCACTGGACGGGTTTAAGAAATAAATGCTAAGAAGTTGGTCATTTAATGGAATAATGGCCAAATGGAAGCCTTTTAGCTTGTTTGGTTGTTCATGTATAGTCTTTTGTTTTGAAGGCTTTTGGCTTTCGTATTTTGGTGTGTCAAATGCTGTGCTTTCATCAGAAGATACTACTACCAATTCAGATTGTAAAACAGGGATAGCGAAACCATCTTCTATTTCGACTTCTACTAAAGATTTATCCAGCATCCTGACCACAATGCCTTCTTCAGTGCCTTTCATTAATCTTACTCTGTCGCCAATTTTCATTTTATACTATTTTAAAAATATAATGGATGCAAAACTACATTTTTTCCTTGCCATTCTATCGTTGGGAACGGAATTTTAACCTTATTGATTATTCTGAGCATTATTTCTAACCATCTTTGCTCCACCTCAATTTTGCTGGTATTTATATCTAAACTTAGAAGCCATTGTCTATTTGCTTCAAAGCCATTTTTTGAATTGTCTATAGGACTGCCATAAACCATCTCATTTCCGCTGTAACCTATTGAGAACTGTAACCAAGCGGGGAATTTATTTTTTTTACTTAAAATATTGAAATCAGTGCTCAACCAATAAGTTTGCCCATTGTAATCTTTTATAACTTGTTCTATAAAGTTACTTCCTAGTGTATTAGGCCTCAAGTGAGCGTAAGGGCTTGCTGAAAATGAGAATTTAGGATAAATATATGTTTGATCAAACAGAAATTGCTGATAGGGAAGAAATGCTCCAATTGTATTGCTTAGGGCATCTCCCCAAGATGCCCCATAAGCTGCAGAGAAACCATCAAATATTTCGATGGGAAGCATCATGGCTGTAGAACTTAAACTACTGTAAAGCATAGCTTTTTGAGGTGTCATTCCTGATGCTTTAAATAACTGATAATTGATATTAGTGAGATGAAAAGCGGTATAAGCATGCCCAATTTTATCCATTTGAAGCCATTGCTTATTGTCATTGAAAAATTGAAACGATTGCGCTTCCGTATCCTTATACCAAAGCAAACCTAAGCCTGTCATCCCTGCAGTGTAAACTGCGCTTTCAGTTAAAATTATCTTTCGTATTTTATTTGTGTTAATGCTATCTTCTTGATTTTGAGCTTGACCGTGCGTTTGAAAACTACATTGAATTAAAAAGACAAATAGAAATATCCTCATCATTCAAAATTAAAGATATTTAGCTGTTAAACATTGTCTAAAGCAGATTTATAAGTGTCCAAAGCTCTTTGCCGTGCCTTTTTATGATCTACAATAGGTTCTGGGTACTTGGCCGTGTTGTATTCTGGTACCCATTTTTTAATATAGCTTTTATTATTATCGAATTTATCGGTTTGGCTGTAAGGATTAAAAATTCGGAAATAGGGTTGAGCATCAGTTCCAGTTCCAGCAGCCCACTGCCACCCTCCATTGTTAGAGGCTAGTTCGTAATCGAGTAGCTTTTCGGCAAAATAGGCTTCTCCCCATCGCCAATCAATCAGCAAATGTTTTGTCAAAAAACTGGCAGTAATCATTCTAACCCGGTTGTGCATATATCCAGTTTTGTTGAGTTCCCTCATTCCAGCATCTACAATTGGGTAGCCTGTTTTGCCTTCACACCATTTTTGAAAATCCTCTTTGCTGTTTCTCCAAGGGATGGCTTCATATTTTGGTTTGAATGCGTTATTAACAACATGCGGATAATTAGCTAAGATCATGCTATAGAAATCCCTCCAGATCAATTCGTTGAGCCAGGTATCATTAAGTTTTTGCGCATGGCTTACGGCTTCTCTAATGCTGACAGTCCCAAATCTCAAATGAATTCCTAATCTGCTTGTTCCATTCTTGGCAGGGAAATCACGATCTTGATCATAGTTCTCAATTTTATCTTCATTATAGTTTTTTTCAGGAATAGGAACATCTGATTTCTTAAAACCGATTTCGTTAAGACTAGGTATTTCTGGTTTAAATTGGTAAAAGCTCTCTTTTTCTAAACTTATTTTGAAAGGATAAGTATGTCCCGTTTCCAGTTTTTCGAGCCATTTATTTTTGAACGGAGTGAAGACCTTATATGGTTGATTATCCCCCGTCAGAATTTCATCTTTTTCGAAGATCACATGGTCTTTGAAATCATAAAATCCAATACCTTGATTTCTTAATATGTTGTCAATTTTCTGGTCTCTCGCTAGAGCGTACGGTTCATAATCTCGGTTGGTAAACACAGCGTCAATATCATATTGATCAATTAATGATTTAAAGACTTCTTCAGGCGTACCGTGCTTTATTAAAACACCAGAACCAATCTTTTCGAGTTGTTGATTGATTTTCGTTAGTTCGTCATGAATAAAACTTACCCTTGCATCTGACTTATCCTTTAAGTCATCTAGTATTTCAGAATCGAATATAAATATGGGTAGTACAGGATACTCTTCTTGAAGTGAGTAATACAATGCGGTATTATCATATAACCTTAAATCTCTCCGGAACCAAAAAATTGAAATTTTATCCACAGCAATATTGTTTTGGAAAGTTAACCAATCAAATAATGATTAGTTTTGTTTACTTTGAATTTTCATCCTCTTCTCTTCTCACCGCGTCAGAATTGATTTCTTCGGGGGCGGTATTTTTTTCTTTTTCATCTTCCTTATTCTGTTTCTTCTTTCTTTGAAAAATTTCTTTTAATTGGTCAAAACTGGTGACATGCACTAGGCTGACACCAGTACTTGTAGAGGCTGTATTATTTATTCTGTCGAATGTATTGAAGTTAGTCCTATTATATATTTTGGCTCTCAATTTTCCATCTGGTGTCAATAGATATTCTACTGACCAGTCTCCAAGTATCCCGAGAATTTCTTGGTTTACATCATCTGTTTCACCTTGAGTAAAACCACCGTCACGAGTTACTCTAAGTCTTCCACCTAAAAAGCTGTAAGATAATCTTAATTGAAAGGTATTGAATTGGTCTTCATCAAATGAACCTAAATCAACATCGATTTCAAGGTTTTCGTCAATCTGTGTGACCCAATAGCTTAATTGATTAGATAGAAATTCGCTTACGGAATTGCCAACGGAACCACTTACAGCAAATGAGGCACGTGGAGATAGTCTCCGTAAGATAATCAAGCTAAATACCTGACGTTTTAATTCTTGTTCATCTGCATCCAATTCTGCTTCAAACGCAGTAACACTTGTTCTTAATGGGAAACTTACTCTTGATTCAGTGTAGATCTGATCAGGATAATTAATAAAAGTAATATCAAAGTCAACCTCCGGTTGCATCAAATCTCCCTTTAAGTCCAATAAGACTTTTGCAGGATATCTTCTTTTTAGCTCAGGTGCATTAGCAAGTGTTGAATCTTGCCCAATATCTACGATAGGCAATAATGAAACATTTTGTTCATAAACTGCCTGAATGTCAAGATTTGCTCCGTATGGATCTCCGTCCCATGTAATTTGACTTCCAGCCTGGATGCTAAATTCTTTATTGATGATATTATAAAGAGTGAAATTGTATCCACCTTCTGTGAGTGTATAATCTCCAATCATAGAGAAAGCTCCATTAGTATCAATGTTCATGCTAAGCTTTCCATTTCCCCTTCCTCTAATTATATCTCCTGATTTAATATCAAATATTATTTCAGCATAAGCATCAGGAGTTAGTTCTAAGTCAAAATTCATTGTTACTCCTTTAATATCAACTCCCTTCACTTTACCAACATTAATGGTCTTATTATTCGCAGTGTCTTTGATATTTATAAAGTGGATATATTCTTCCTGCTGTACAGAAGAAGTGCTTTCCACTGGTATGAAAATCCTAGTGCCTTTTTCCGATTTTGCCTGAGCATCTATAGTTAAGTTTCCTACACTACCTGTGAATGCTACGGTTCCGCTGACAAATGCTGTTCCATAATACAATTCATTGTCTTTTGCGGAAGTATTGAGTACTTTAAATTCATTCATTCTGCCATACAAATCTAATCTAAGATCGGTAAAGCCGTCATGTAATAGGTCACCGTTGAGGTATCCGTTATTGCCTTGATCATCAATTAATTGGATGTTATTAAAAGTAACTTTATCTTGATCAAATTTTATGTTTCCGGTATAATCGTAATAGGTGTTTAAGTAATTGACCTTAATGCCACCATTAGAAATTGTACCAGTTCCGTTTACCACAGGCCTGTTTAAATTTCCAGTAATTTGAAATACTCCGTCTACCTCACCTTTCATTTCTGAGAATATGTCGTTAATAAAAGGCTCTACAATCACTAAATTGGTTTTACTTAGACTAGCACTAAGATCTAATGAATTCTCTTCGCTTGCTGGTGTATAGCTACCATCTAATTCTATGATGTCTTGGTTTTTTCTAGTAACGATGTAATCCATCATCAACTTTCTATCATTAGGTTGCCAATTAGAATAACCATTGATGTTTCCAATTAGGAATTCATCAAGATAAAACTGATAAATACTGAGTTCTGTATTCAAGATAAATTCATTATCGAAATTTTGAATTTCAACAAAGCCATTGGCCGCTCCTTTAAAATCATGTTCTTCTACTAATTCATTGATGTTTTCAATATTGAAACTATCGATTTCAATCAGTAAGGATTTGGTAGAATCCTGAGATATTTCTCCATTGGCTGTGATGCGTTCATCGTCAGCGAAAATCCCGAAATTTTTAAATTCATAGGTTTGATTGCTGATTCTTAAATTATTATTGTCAACGAAGTTCCAGTTTTTTGATAAAAATTTGATATCCGATCTTTCAATATTAAGACTGAGACTATCTTCTAAAAACTTTAAATTCCCGCTGATATTAACATGATTTTCACTTTCAACTTGGTCAATTTCGGTACTAAAGTTTACTTCTCTACCAGTCCAATACAGCTCTAGCCTCAGATTCTCACTTTGAATATTGTTATCAAGTTTTTGATTTTCGGAATTGATAAAGCCAATGCCCAAAACATCTTGACTTAGATGATATTTACTGAAATTAAAATCTATTTTATTTTTTGAAAACGCATGATTGTCATAGTTGACTGAGTCAAAAATAGATTCAATATATATATTACTATTTTTACCATTTTGATACTGACCCTTGATGATAGCACCTTTTTTTACATAGAGTTTAGGTATGAATAAACTTATCAGTGGGTTAATCTCCTTTATGCGAAAGTTGAAATCTACTAAATAGTTATCCAAATTGGCTGTTGAATCAATATTGCTGTAATAATCTTCTATTTTACTCTTATCATTTTCAATATTAAGCTGATACTCTTTAGCAGTTCTAAATAAGTCTTTTTGCAGTTGAGAGAAAACGTAATCTCCATCAATTGAAGCTCTAAATAAATCAGAGTTGATGCTTAATTTTCTAAAATTATTATTCTTTGAAGTGTTAATTACCAATGAATCTAATTGTAGAGAGTTTCCATGGTAAGCAGCATAAATTTTTTGCAATGAAGTACTGCCCTCAATACTATCTAGCACAATACCTTTTCCATTCAATTTACCTTTTGCTGTTAAAATAAAATCTTCCTTGGTAATATTTAAGTCTTTAAAATTGATTGTATCTAAATCTGCCTCAATATTTATTAAGTTTTTATTATTTCGTAGGTCAATTGAACCATCCATTTGAAATTTTAATAATGGGTCGTTTATTTTGAGTTTACCGTTAAAAAACTCTGATGCCAATTCCGCATTAGTTGTAATGTTTTGATATTCATATCCATTTAAACCGAGAAAGCTAATATTGGCATTCAAATTAAGTTTTGCGTTTTGAAGTGTAAAGCCGCTGCCTTGAATATTTCCCGTCATTTGAACCTTTTGAAAAATAGAATCTGCATCCAAGAATTTACCTAAATCAAAATTATAAGTTGAAAGACTGCCTTTATAGGTCGATAATCTTGAATTCTTTGCAATTTTTAGATTTAAGTCAGATTCAACTCTTCCAAGCGGGGAAGTAAATACTCCATCTGCAACAAAGTCAGTGGGGAAACCTATGAAACTGCCTGTAAAAGTAGTGACACCAAAATTTTGAATTCTTTCAAAAGCAATGCTGTCATTTATGTATTGCTTTAAATCAGAGGGCAATAAGGAAGAATTAGTTAAGTCGAGATTTATAAATGATTCTTGGAAATAAGGAAGCCCATCAATTTTTATGTCCCCATTAATGAAACTAGAAGCGCCAAATTTTAAGTTTAAATTATTGGCTTTAAAGCGCTTTATTTTTCCGTTAAAGTTGCCGGATACATTTATTTTGTCTTCATAATTACCGACATAGGGCGCAAATAACGCTAGATCTTCGGTAAAAATGATGGAGTTTTTAAAGTTCGCATTGATGTTTACTGAATCGATGATGTAAGACAGGTCGCTAATGCTATTATAATTAAAGACAATTGAATCTGCGATTGTGCTTTTATTCACTTCCAAATTGAGGTCAGTTAAAGAAAGCCTTGTTTGAGAGATTTCAAATAATGATTTCAATTTATGTATTTTCATACCAGTAACTGAATCAACAGCAGATAGCTGTTGAACCTGCATTTGAATGGTGTCTGCACGACTCCTGAAATTCTCTAGGTCTGCATTCAAATCATGTAAGACAAACTGATTGTAATTAAATCCTTCTTTAATACTGTCTGTATCCAAATTTGCAACACCCAAAATAATATTTGAAAGGGAGGCTTTTCTAATTAGTAAATTTTTGGCAGTTCTAACGGAAGTGTCAGTGCTTGGAGAAGATAAATTCCGTATAGCTTCAACCAAATAATCAATGTTGAAATAGTTATCACCTTTATCTCGGATCAGCATCACTCTTCCGTCTTCCAATTTGAGGTTATCGAAAAGGACACTTTCATCATTGATGAGCTGTTTTATATCATAATTGACCAGCAGAGATTTAATATCGATAAAGGTGCTACTATCTTTATTTTGAACATACAGTCCGGATAACATTATTTGATCAAACCATTCAATATTGATTTTCTCGATGGTGATATGGAATCCTAATTTTTTGCTGAAATATTCACTGCCATATTGTGCTACTTTAGTTTGGATGGAAGAAGATTGCATTGCTAAAACAATAACACTTAGTGAAAAAAATAGGATAAGGAAAAGCCATAAAATTGCTTTTGCAATACCTTTTTTAATACCTTGCGTTATATTTTGCTCTTCTTTCAAATTTTATGGATATCAATATTTTAGCCATCGAGTCTTCTTGTGATGAAACATCAGCAGCAGTAGTTCAAAACGGGAAAGTACTTAATAATATTATTGCTACTCAATCTGTTCACGAGAAATATGGAGGCGTAGTTCCCGAATTGGCTTCCCGTGCACATCAACAGCATATAGTACCAGTAGTAGAACAAGCACTTTCCGATGCAAATATAAGCAAGAAGGATTTAAAAGCAGTAGCTTTTACTCAAGGACCCGGACTTTTGGGAGCATTATTAGTGGGTAGCAGTTTTGCGAAGTCTTTATCTTCTGCTTTGAAAATACCATTAATTGGTGTCAATCACATGCAAGCTCATATTTTAGCACACTTTATTGAAGAACCAAAGCCCAAATTTCCGTTTTTGTGTTTGACGGTAAGTGGCGGTCATACCCAAATCGTGAAAGTAAATGACTATTTGGATATGGAGATTTTAGGTGAAACTAAAGATGATGCGGTAGGAGAGGCATTTGATAAAATTGCTAAAATAATCGGATTGCCTTATCCAGGTGGGCCAATGATCGACAAGCATGCTAAAAATGGTAATCAGGATGCATATCAATTTCCTGAAACTGAAATGCCAGGCTTTAATTATTCTTTTAGCGGAATTAAAACAGCGGTATTGTATTTTTTGCAAAACAATAGTCAAAAAGATGCTAATTTCGTTGCGGATAATCTGGATGATATTTGTGCTAGTGTTCAGCATCGATTGATTATGACTTTGTTGCAGAAATTAAAAAAAGCTTCAAATCATACTGGAATAAAAGAAATAGCGATTGCGGGAGGGGTTTCTGCAAATTCCTATTTAAGAAAAATGTTAGCCGAAACAGGAGAAGAGTTCATGTGGAATACCTATATTCCTAAGTTTGAATATTGTACAGATAACGCAGGCATGATTGCGATGACAGCACATTTTAAATATCAGAATCAAGAGTTTTTAGGTATGGATGCAGCGCCAATACCACGAATGAAATTTTCAGCTGATAAAAATAAATGAGGGAGTTTTTCAAAATAGGAGATAAAAAGGAACATCCTTTCCAAGTTAAAGTTCAAGATGTGGCACATTTTGAACAACAAGCCGTACACGATGTATGCGCTACCTTTACTTTAGCTAGAGAAATTGAATGGGCTTCTCGTTTATTTGTTTTGGATATGTTAGAAGAAGGAGAGGAGGGAATCGGAACACATTTAACAATTGAACATTTGTCTCCTGCTTTACTAGGAGATGAGGTTATTATTGTAGCGGAATATGCCGGTATAGAAGAAAGGGAAATAATTTGTGAGTTTGAGGTTAAAGTAGGAGATAGAATAGTTGCGAAAGGCACAACGGGTCAAAAAATCCTCCAAAAGGAAAAATTAGCCAAGATTTTCGATCAACTTTCAAAATAAAGTATTAATTTTTGTTAGAATTGTGAAATATGAGTGATAAAAAAGAGTTTAGTACTTCGGTTACCGTCAAGAATAAGAAAGCTCGATTTGAGTATGAATGGTTGGATACCTACCTGACAGGCATCGTTTTACAAGGAACTGAAATAAAAGCTATTCGCTTGCATAAAGTAAGTTTGCAGGAAGCATATTGCTATATTCACAGAGGAGAGGTTTTTGTAAAAGGAATGCATATTGGTCATTATGAGTTAGGAACTCACTATAACCATGAGGAAAAGCGAGAACGGAAATTGCTTTTGAAGAAGCAAGAGATTGGAAAAATAAGGAAAAGGATGGAAGAAAAGGGCTTAACGCTTATTCCGACCAAACTTTTTATTAATAATAGAGGATTAGCTAAATTAGAAATAGCCTTGGCAAAAGGTAAAAAAATACACGACAAAAGAGATAGTATCAAGGATAAAGATATGAAGCGTGAACTATCAAAAATGAAATTTTAATCCATGATATCAATAGGGGATAAAGGTATTAGTAGGTTAAGCATTGTTCCGGTACGGGCGGAAGCTTCTGATTCATCGGAATTGATTGACCAATTATTGTTTGGAGATCATTATACAGTCTTAGATGTAAAAAAAGAGTCTAAGTGGATTAAAATAGAGGTCTATTTTGACGGTTATCAAGGTTGGATCGATGCGAAGCAGTTTCACTACATTACCGATGAATATTTTGAACAAATCAATAATTCTGATTATAAGATCTGCACTGATTTAACCGCATCGATTTTATATCATAAAAATTTATTGCCTGTCACAATGGGCGCGATTATCCCTATTTCCACTAATGAGATTTTTAAAGTGGAGGAACATCTTGGTTTTAACGGAGAGTCCAAATCTTTAAGTGCGAGGAGAGACTTTGAATTTCTTAATGGCATTGCAAAAAGATATTTAAATGCACCCTATTTATGGGGAGGGAAGTCACCTTTCGGTATCGATTGTTCTGGTTTTACGCAAATGGTTTTTAAAATATGTGGATATAGTTTGAAACGTGATTCATCTCAACAAGTGGAGCAAGGAAAAACTGTGGAAAAATTGGAAGATGCGCTGCCTGGAGATTTAGCTTTTTTTAGAAATGAGCATAAAAAGGTAACACACGTGGGCATTTTACTTGAAAATCAAGAGATTATCCATGCTTCGGGCAAAGTGAAAATTGATTTTTTAGATGAAAATGGAATTTTCAATGCAGAACAAAAAGGCTATACTCATTATTTAACGGATATACGTAGGGTAATAGCTTAAGCCTTTGGGCTGAAAATACCATCTGGAAAACCAAGAAGGACATAATAATATGTTATTTATCTCAGAAAAAATATACTTCATAGAATAAATATTGTCATTAGGGTCCAGAATTTAAAGGTTCAACGAATAAGGTTTTTTTTTTGCTATAACCGAATGAATTAATGCTAACTTTGTATAAGATAGAAAAGAAGTAGATAAATCTATCCTTAAAATATTCACTAAAACAATTATTATGAAAACCAAGTTATTTGCATTCCTTTCGATTTTGTCATCAGTGTTTTTGTTGACTGCTTGTCCTTTAGATGATGATCAAATCGATGAATTATTAAAAATCGAAGGCCCAATTGAACAATCAAAATCCTATTCTTTTATATTAGAAGAGGGTGATGAATTAATTTATGTAAAAGAAGAAAGTTTTAGTACTACCTATAAAGGTATTGACATCTCGGAAGTAGAACTTAATGCGTTAAATATTACCTATGATAAAATAGAGAATCCAGAGGAATGGCCTTTGAAGGTTACATTTGGCTTAAAAGATTCAGGGATGGATCCTTTTACATTTACCAATACAGTTATTAAGGAAGACGAAGGAAGAACCATAGGTTTACTAGATATTTCTGATGCGCTAGCTCCGATATACGAACAATACTTGTTAGATAATCCAGAGGCTATCATTCAATGGACTATTGAATCGTTTGGCGCGCCTGTGAGATATGACCTAACTTTAGATATAACAATGACCGTTACGGGAACTCCTACCAACTAAGAGTATTATATTTAAACAATTTTAAACCGGCAAGCTTGCCGGTTTTTTTTTGCTTGTTTTTTTTATTCCTGAAAAATGGTTGGTTGAATCATTGTATAATAATTTTTATGACCAATCTACAAAATAGCAGTCTATCTTATGTATGAATTATTTAGCACCTGCCGATCATTTGGAAATGAGGATGGCTTTAAATGAGTATTCTTAGTTGAAAAGGATAGGTTTTAATTGAAAATCAGATGCTTATATATTTTTCATCACAAGTAAAAATTGATTTTCTCCATGAAATTGGTATCTTCAACGCTGAACAAAAAGGATGTACATATTATTCTATAAAAAGAAATATGGTTTTAGCATGAAAAACTGATTAAATGCTTTTCATGCTTTATTCAAACTTTGAAAAGCATGAAGATTGGTTCCAAGCGCGCATTAGTTTTAAATCAGGATTATAGTCCTATAACAGTTTGTAGTATTCCTAAGGCTTTTTTATTGTTGTTTTTGCAAAAAGCTGAACTGATTGAAAAGGACGAAAAACACCAACTTCGTTCAGTCGATCGCTCTTTTCCTTTTCCGTCCGTAATTCGCTTAACCAATTACGTAAATATGCCCTATAAAGGCGTTATGTTAACCCGTCAAAATGTTTTTAAAAGAGATGGCCATGAATGCCAATATTGCGGTACATCTAAAGATCTTACTTTAGATCATTTGATTCCACGCTCGAAAGGAGGTAAATCTAAATGGACTAATTTGGTGACTGCTTGTAAGCGATGTAATGCCAGAAAGGGAAATAATACCCCAGAAGAAAGCGAATTGAAATTGAAAAGGCCGCCCTTCAAACCTAATTACGTGATGTTTATTCGAGATTTTTCTGGACAAATAGATGAGAAGTGGATGCCTTTTTTGAAAACTAAACAAATGAGTGCATAAAAAAACCGCTCTGTTTTTACAGAACGGCTTTCTAGTGAATAGTTGTTTAGGTTAATATACTATCTCAAAAATAACAATTCTCTATATTTTGGTAACGGCCATAGCTCATCGTCTACATATAGCTCTAATTTGTCGGCAGCATACCTGATTTTATCAAAATAGGCTTCTTTTACATCGTCACAATACTTGGTAGCTCTTTGAGTAGTATCTTCGATTTGATTAAGCTCCTTTCTTTTTTCGATCATTTCATGTACTAAGCTTCTCAAATCTTTAGTATATCCTGAAATCAATTCAATATTTTTCAAGATTTCAGAATTATCTAATTTTAAAGCGCTTAGGTTCTTAGCATTTTGTGCCAATGTGTTTTGATACTTTACAGCAGTAGGGATGATCTGATTCAACGCAATATCTCCCATTAACCTAGACTCAATTTGGATTTTCATGATGTAATTCTCCAAATAGATTTCATTTCTAGCTTCTAGCTCCTCTGGAGTCATTACATTATGCCTAGCAAAAAGTTTTTTGGCTTTATCAGTAACAAAAGATTCCAATGCTCTTGGTGTGTTTTTTACATTAGGAAGACCTCTTTTCTCTGCTTCTTTTTCCCAATCGTCCGAGTAGCCATCTCCTTCGAATCTTACTTTTTTCGATTCCTTGATATACTTTCTCAGGATATTGACAATGGCTATTTTCTTGTCGGTTCCTTTACCCATTTCAGCTTTAACTGCAGCATGGAATTCGTTCAATTGCTCTGCCATAATCAAATTCAAAATGGACATTGGCTGTGCCACATTTTGATCTGAACCTACTGCTCTGAATTCAAATTTGTTTCCTGTGAAAGCAAAGGGCGAGGTTCTATTTCTATCCGTATTATCCAAAATAATTTGAGGGATTTTGTCTATGCCCAATTTCATGTACATATTATCCCCTTTATCAATTTTGATATTACCTTTTTCCTCTAATTCATCTAATACTGCGGTGAGCTGCGAGCCAATAAAAACGGACATCACTGCCGGTGGTGCTTCATTTGCACCCAATCTGTGATCATTACTTGCAGAGGCAATGGAGGCTCTTAAAAGTTCTCCATTTTCAGCTACTGCTTTGATTGTATTGACTAAGAAAACTAAGAATAGTAAATTTTCTCTTGCACTATTGCTTGGTTGGAAAAGGTTAACTCCGGTATTGGTAATTAACGACCAGTTATTGTGTTTTCCACTTCCGTTTAATCCTGCGAATGGTTTCTCATGGAAAAGTACTTCCAAATCATGTCTGGCAGCTACTCTTCTCATTACATCCATCATCAAACTATTGTGGTCAGTCGCTACATTGATGTCTTCAAATAAAGGAGCAGCCTCAAATTGGCTTGGGGCTACTTCATTGTGGCGTGTTGAAATTGGAATACCTAGTTTTAAGCATTCAATTTCAAATTCTTTCATATAATTATAGATTCTACTTGGAATAGAACCAAAGTAGTGATCGTCTAACTGCTGACCTCTTGCAGGATTATGTCCAAAAAGAGTCCTTCCAGACATTAATAAATCAGGTCTTGCATTGAATAGCGCTTTATCTACTACAAAATATTCCTGCTCACAACCTAAGGATGCGTTTACTCTATTTACGTTTCTGTCAAATAATTGTACCACTTTAGTTGCGGCCTGATCAACAGCTTCTACAGCTTTAAGTAAGGGCGCTTTATGATCTAATGCCTCACCTGTATAGGCTACAAATATAGTTGGGATACAAAGTGTTCTTCCGAAAATAAACATTGGAGAAGATGGATCCCATGCTGTATAGCCTCGAGCTTCAAATGTAGTTCTTAAACCTCCATTGGGAAAAGAAGAAGCATCTGGTTCTTGTTGAACCAACATAGAGCCTGCGAATACTTCAAGTCCTTTTTGTGCATTAAAGAAAGAATCATGTTTTTCGGCTGTTGATCCAGTTAAAGGCTGAAACCAGTGTGTGTAATGGGTTACGCCTTTTTCTATTGCCCAAGATTTTACTGCAGATGCAATTTGATCTGCTGTTTCCATATCAATTTTTTTGCCTTTATCGATGGCGCTGCTAACTTTTTTAAACACATTTGGAGCTAGCGAAGCTTTCATTTCGTCCAATGTAAATACATCCTTTGCAAAGTAGTCTGAAATCTTGTTAGAGGGTGCCTCGATTCTATCTGTTGTTCTTTTTGAAACAATATCAAGGGCATTAAATCTTAAATGAGCCATTTTTATGAATATTGGTTTAAATTCGAACCAAATTTAGGTAAATATTTGTGAAATAAATGAATTGAGGTTTAAAATTTATTTAAAAAGCAGTAATGTTTGTATAAAACACTGTTTTTGACCCTAAAATGTAAACCAAATACTAGTTTTTAGTTTGTTTCCACTCTTTTTTTAGGTGAAATAGCGAAAATGTCTGTAAATATGTGAGTTAGGGAGCTGAAAGCTTATGAAATTGAATTAGTAATGTTTCCTAGATTCTTGCATCTGCTATTTATCAAAAAAATTTAGATTCAGGAATTTTAGCCTTAACTTTGCAGCTCATTTTGCAAAATACTCGGTATGAACAAAAAGGTAGCATTTTATACGCTCGGTTGTAAACTGAATTTTTCAGAGACTTCCTCTATTTCGAGGATGTTTGAAAACAGAGGCTATGAAAAAGTGGATTTTCAGGCAAATCCTGATATATTCATTATCAATACGTGCTCTGTGACAGAAAATGCTGATAAAAAATGTAAGAAGGTTGTAAAAGAAGCTAAGAAAATCAATCCAGATGCTTTTGTGACGATTATCGGGTGTTACGCTCAGCTAAAACCTAAAGAAATCTCTGAAATCAAAGGAGTAGATGCTGTTTTAGGTGCTGCAGAGAAGTTTCAATTAATTGATAAATTGGACGGCTTTACTAAGAAGGACAAGCCGCAGGTTTTGGCCTCAGATATTAAAGAAGCTAAAGGCTTTAATAATGCATTTTCAATAAACGATAGAACTAGAACATTCCTAAAAGTCCAAGACGGCTGTAATTACCATTGTGCATTTTGCACTATTCCTTTAGCTAGAGGTAAAAGTAGAAGTGATACCATTGAAAATATAGTAAAAAGCGCTAAACAGATCGCTAGCGAAGATGTCAAAGAAATTGTATTAACTGGAGTAAACACAGGGGACTTTGGTATTCAGGATGGTAAAAGAAAAGAACGCTTTGTTGATTTGGTGAAAGAATTGGACGAGGTTGAGGGCATTGAGAGATTTAGGATTTCTAGTATAGAGCCCAATTTATTAACTAATGAGATTATAGATTTTGTTAGCCAATCCAAAAGGTTTGTGCCTCATTTCCATGTGCCACTTCAAAGTGGAAGCAACAAGATCTTGAGAAAAATGAGAAGGCGTTACTTACGCGAACTTTATGAAGATCGAGTGGCAAAAATAAAGCAATTGATGCCAAACTGTTGTATAGGAGTGGATGTGATTGTCGGTTTCCCAGGGGAAACTGACGAAGACTTTTTAGATAGCTATCACTTCCTGAAAGATTTACCAGTTTCTTATTTGCACGTGTTTACCTATTCAGAAAGACCCAATACGGATGCTGATGAAATGGGCGATGTGGTTCCGATGAAAGTAAGAAATGAACGATCCAAAATGTTGAGGAGCTTATCAGAAAAGAAGAAACGAGTTTTCTACGAAGAGAATGTAGGTAGAGAAGAAGTGGTGTTATTTGAAAATGATATTCACAATGGTTTGATGGAGGGCTTTACTGATAATTATGTTAGAGTTGTTGCCAAATATGATCCGATTTTGATTAATGAACTGAAGAAAGTTAGCTTGACTGGATTAAATTCTGACGGATTGATGAAAGTAGAGGATGTTGAGACAGAGGTTATAGCCCATTAATTTTGAAAACTAAAGTGATCAATAATTAAAAAGTGCAGTCTAAAAAATGCTCTAAATAGATTTCGAAGCGTCATTCGTTCTGAAAAAAAGGAAAAGTAAATTTGTCCTGCTTTATAAAATCTTTTTTGCAAAAAAAAAGGCTACCATTTCTGGTAACCTTTGTAGCCCGTAGGGGAATCGAACCCCTGTTTCCAGGATGAAAACCTGATATCCTAACCCCTAGATGAACGGGCCGTCCTTCACTTTTTTACTAGAAAAAAGTAGATCAAAAAAAGGTAATTCAATTAAAACCAATGACTTAATAACGACTTTATTAAGTGCTTTGTAGTAGCCCGTAGGGGAATCGAACCCCTGTTTCCAGGATGAAAACCTGATATCCTAACCCCTAGATGAACGGGCCATTTGCAAATGGAGATGCAAATATAGAAGGCTGTTTTTTAATAACAAACCTCTGCCCTGAAAAAATGTAAAAATATTTTCATGATTAAACCTTTAGGCTTCTAATTTGATTATCCTGACAAGTAAGTTTATATTTGCTTCTTCATTTAACTTAACTAAATAAATATATCAACATGTCAAACGTAAAAGTTGGAATTAACGGATTCGGGCGAATTGGAAGATTGACTTTCAGAGCCTTGCTGCAAAAAAATAATGTTGAGGTTGTAGGTATCAATGATCTAACTGATACTAAAACTTTGGCTCACTTACTAAAATATGATTCAGTTCATGGTAAATTTCCTGGAGAGGTTTCTCATACAGACAATTCAATAATTGTAAATGGGAAAAGCATTGCTGTGTCTGCAGAAAGAGATCCCGCAAATCTTCCTTGGGGAAAAATGGGAGTAGAAATTGTATTAGAATCTACTGGTCTTTTTGTTGATGAAGAAAATGCCGGTAAACATATTAAAGCAGGAGCTAAAAAGGTAGTGATTTCTGCACCAGCTAAAGGTAATGTTCCTACCGTTGTTTTAGGTGTTAATGATGATACCATGACAGGTGATGAAACTATCCTTTCAAATGCTTCTTGTACAACCAATTGTTTAGCGCCAATGGCTAAAGTATTGGATGACACTTTCGGAATCGAAAAAGGTTATATCACTACTGTTCATGCCTATACTGCTGATCAGAATTTACAAGATGGTCCACACAAGGACTTAAGAAGAGCGAGAGCTGCAGCGTACTCAATTGTACCTACTTCTACAGGTGCTGCCAAAGCAGTAGGATTAGTCCTTCCTCATTTACAAGGAAAATTGGATGGTATTGCCATGAGGGTTCCAATTCCTGATGGTTCATTAACTGATTTTACTTTAGAGTTGAAAAAAGAAGCAACAAAAGAAGAAGTTAATGCAGCTATGAAAAAAGCTTCTGAAGGAAGTATGAAAGGTGTATTGGAGTATACTGAAGACCCAATTGTTTCAATTGATATTGTAGGTAATACTCATTCATGTATTTTTGATTCTGCTTTGACTTCTGTTTCAGGGAAATTGGCGAAAGTTGTTGGTTGGTATGACAATGAAGCTGGTTATTCAAACAGAGCTGCGGATCTGATTGAGAGAATTTCTAAATAGAATAATTAGGTCTAGTTTCTAGATTTATTATTTTTCATTTTGGGCTGTCTTTTGTATTTCTACAAGAGGCAGCCTTTTTTAATCATTTTTATTTTTAATCCACTTCTTCCGCATAATTAAACCAAATATGATAGAAAATAGAATAGCTTTAAAGAAGGATTCTTGGATTTGAGAACTGAAGCTATTTTCTTCAATCAAATACATCACGGTAGCATCCAAAATCCAAAATACTAAAGCCGTGATTCCAATCCTAAGGAGAAAAGTTTTATTCATATTTTTTCAATATCCTAGTTCTTAATTATTCCAATGTATCTTCTAATTCCCTGAGGTCCACAGGAACAACTCTTGAAATTCCTAATTCAACCATAGTAACGCCATAGATTACATCGGTACTTGACATGGTTCTCTTATTGTGGGTGACAATAATAAATTGAGATTCTTTGGAGAATTCTCTAATTATATTGTTGAATTTATCAATGTTGGCATCGTCAAGAGGAGCATCAACCTCATCAAAAATACAGAATGGAGCTGGTTTAAGTAGATAAATAGCAAAGAGAAGGGAAGTGGCGGTTAATGTTTTTTCGCCTCCTGATAATTGATTGATGGTCAATGGACGTTTTCCTTTTGGCTTGGCCATAATTTCAATTTTGGATTCCAACGGATTATCAGGATCAGATAATTGTAAATCGCACTCATCTTCATGCGTAAATAATGTACGGAATACCTTTTGGAAATTCTCTTTTATTTTTTCGTATGCTTCAATAAAATTGGTTCGTGCAACTTCATCAATTTCAGTAATTGTATTAAGTAAGGATTCTTTGGCATTTCGCAAGTCTTCTCTTTGCGTCAGGATAAAGTCATTTCTTTCCTTTATTTCTTCATATGCTTCCATGGCCATAGGGTTAATTGGCCCTATTCGATCCATTCTTTCCTTCAATTTATTTACGTCTGTTCGCAAGTCGTCTGCGCTTTCATTGGTCTCGACTTCCGGCTCTTCACTATTCATGATTTTATCTAAATCAATATCAAACTCCACTGAAAGTCTTTCTTTTACACTATTAAGTTCTAGCTTGGTTTCGTTCAAATTATTTTGAATCTGCATCAAGAGCTCATCTACCTGGTCTTTATTTCTTTGGATATTTCTGCTCTCTTTTTCAATCTCATCGATCTGACCACGAGCTGAATAATAGTTTTTTTCCACTTCATTAACTCCTAGCTCAATCTGCTCTTTTTCCTCATACATTCCCAATAGCTCATCATCACTTGACTCAGCAGTATCTATCAAGCCTTTAATTGCTTCTTCATTGTCTTTTAATTCCTGCTGGTTTTTTTCTAATCGCTCTTTGCTACTATCAAACGCAGTTTTTTTGTATCCGATTTCCTGTTCAAGGCTGTTGACTCTGTTTTGCTGTTGGTGAAATTCTATATTTTCCTGATTGAAAGATGATGATTTCTGACTTAGAATATCATCCTGTACACTGAGGTCTTCACTAATAATTGAAAGCCTCTGTTCTATTTCTTGTAATTTCTCAGATTTCTCTTTTGCGTCAGGTTTTATAGTCTCAATTTCTTCCGTCAAAGTCTCTCTTTGTTGTTCTAATCCTTCTCGCTTGTTAGCTGCCGAGTTAAGCATTTGAGCAAATTGCTCTTGTTTAGTTCGCACAGAAACATATTCAGAGTTCACCTCATTGATTTCTGTTTGTAAAATCTCTATATTTTCTTTGTAACTATGATCTTTAAGATTGTCTAGATCGTTTTGCCTGCTTTCCAAGCTCTCTTTGATCTGGCTGATTTTTTTATTCAAGTCTTTAATTTCGACTTGAAGTTTTTCCAAGTTTTTGGCGCGACCTATTCTTTTCCCTTCAAAAAGACCTACTGACCCTCCAGACATACTAAATTTTCTTTTAGTTACTTTACCACTTTGAGTGATGAAAATACTGTCCTTATCCTCTGGGATGGAATTGTAATCACCTTTTACTACATATACATTGTCAAGAATAAAGCCTATTAATTTTTTGTATTTGGCATCATATTCTACAATTTCTGTGGCTGCGACTGCTTGGTCAAATAACTTTGAATCACTTGGCTTGAATTTTTCAAAATTATCTAAAATAAAAAAGTGAGCTTTACCTTTGCTTGCGTCACTTAATAAATTTACTGCTTCAAAAGCTTGAGCCTCAGTTTCTACAATGTAGTAATTCATGTAGGGCTCCAAAAAATTTTCTATTGTAATGCGGTAATCTTCAGAGCAGGTCAAAACATCTGATAGGAGAGGCGCATTTTTACCCCATTTTGAACTCTTTTTTAAGAATTTTATTGCCTCTGGGAATCCTTCCAGGTTATCTACTAATGACTTTGTTAGGTTGTATTCGTTTTCACGTGCATCAAGCTTACGTGAAGACTGTGTCAACTCTTCCCTGATTAATTCTATTGTGTTTTTATGGTCTTCTATTTGTTTATTAAGGTGATCCTCCTTGTTTTTAAGATTCGAAAGGTATTCATTTTTCTCTTTTAAAAGTTTAGATAATTCTTCCAGTTTGGTATCAAACTCCTCCAAACTGGCAGACTGTTCAGTAGTGTCTGTGCTGCTTTTCTCTAATTCTTGTTTGATTGAAGAAAGCTGAATTTCCTTAATTTCAAGTGATTTGTTTAACTGATAAACCTCATTCTGTAAGCCTTTTTGCTGTTGGTTTAAGATGTTAACCTCTTCGCGAATAGCGGCAGTTTTATTTTTTTGCTCTTCGTATTCAGCTTTTAAAACCTCTACTCTTTGCTCAGTTTCAAAGAATATTTTTTCTGCAGAGGTTTTTTCTTGTTCTAAACTTTTGATGCTAAAGCCTGCGCGTTCATTACTTTGTTTATCCTGTTCAATTTGATTTTTTAGGCTATCACTTTTATCCTGCAAAAAGCGTAATCTTTCATTTTTAATTTTCTTTTCACTTTCGTATTGCCGAATTTTATTGACGTGTTCGTTAAGTGCTTTTTGGCGACTAGCAAGCAATTTCTCTTTTTGAAGCAACTCCGATTTTCCTTTTTCCAAGGCAGCCTCTTGTTCTGCTAATTGCCGATTTAAGCTTAGTTTTTTATCATTTTCAGCCTCAACTTGCTTTGTTAAGTTAAGAAAAACTTCCCTTTTATCAGCCACGGTCTTTTTAGCTAGCAGAATGCTTTTTTCTTTATATTCTCCTTTATATTGATAATATTTTTCAGCTTGTTTGGCTTGTTTTTCTAAAGATTTGAGATTCTTTTCTATTTCAAATAGTAAATCTTCAACTCTTTCTAAATCAGCATCAGTATCGCTTAATTTCTTTAAAGTTTCTTTCTTCCTGATTTTGAATTTACTAATGCCTGCTGCTTCTTCAAACAAGCCTCGTCTAGAATTATCTTTATCAGTTAAGATGTCATCGACCATTTTCAATTCAATGATGGCATAGCTGTTAGAGCTAATGCCAGTATCCATAAATAGGTTGGTAATATCTTTTAGTCGGCAACTAACACCATTCAGTAAATATTCACTTTCACCCGTCCGATAGTATCTCCTCGTGATTGTAACATTCGAATATTCAGTTGGTAGTAGATTTTTAGTATTGTTGAAAGTAAGAGATACTTCTGCTAGATTACTTTGTTTACGCTTTTTTGTTCCATTGAAAATAACATTTTCCATCTTGTCAGAGCGAAGCATTCGAGATTTCTGTTCTCCTAAAACCCACCTTATGGCATCCACCACATTGGATTTTCCACATCCATTTGGACCGACAATTCCGGTTATACCTTTGTCAAAATTAATGACCATTCGGTCACCAAAGCTTTTAAATCCTTTTATTTCAAGTTTGGTTAGCTGCATATTTCTTACTGAAAAAAATCAACGCTTAGAAAAAGCGGATAACAAATTTATAATTTATTTGGAGAAGTGGGTAATCTAATTGAATGTTCTCTTTAAAAATCGAGGAACTACTGACAACCATATGTATTTGAGCTTGCTTATTCTGTTCAAGCAAAAGATTTATATGTAAATAATATTGTAATTACTCAATTTTTAGTTGAATTTTTATTATTTATGTGTCCGTAAAAGTATCAATTAAACTATACCAAAACTATGAGTCATCCCAATCTGCTGACCTCAACTCGTGAACCACTTGATGTAGAACTTAAAGTAAAAGAAGGAAAAATCCCAGAGGATTTAACTGGGTTCGTGTTTATAAATTCCGGTGCAGGAACCGTCAATAGTGGTGGACTTCCATACGAAAGGAAACTTCCCAATGGTGAATTCAATCAGGAATTTGGTTCACCTGTGATTAATGGAGACGGTTATATGTATCGCTTTGATTTCACCGATCCTGGTAAAGTGAAGCTTAGAACCCGTTTATTGAAGACACCTTGTTTTTATGCGGATATTGCCTCAAGCCCGGTGTTGAATCCAAGTAATCCATTTGCAGATATTGCCTTTAAAAACAGAGGCTTGGCAAGGATGTCAATGAAATTAGGTACCAGAAATCAGTTGAATACTGCTATTACTCCATTCAAAAAGCCAGGAGATCATCAATCACGATTATTAGCAACTTTTGATGCGGGTAGACCTTTTGAGTTTGATCCAAAGAGTTTGGAACTGATTACTCCCATTGGAGAGAATAAGTTTTGGCGGGCGGGAACTCCTCCATTCTTGAATAATCCTTTTCCGATGGTGTTAACTTCGGCACATCCCGTTTATGATCCTGAAACCAAGGAAGTATTCAGTGTGAATTTTACTAAAACCACCAAAAACCTTTTAAGTGCTACTGAAATTTTCCATTTGATATTTAGTAGCGAAGAAGAGATTGAAAAGAGGTTAGAAGAAAAAATCAGTAGGTGGGAACAAATTGAAGATAAAGAGCAGGTGGTAAAAGAGGTGAACGATTTCTTTTATGAAGAAGCATCTGAAGAAGAGCCTAAATCAATTTGGGATAAGCTCAAAGGCTGGTATTGGAAATTGATTGGAAGACATTTTTCTAATGAGGATGCTGTTTATTTGGTGCAGTGGACAGGCTCTAAGAATCCTAAGTCTTATAAGATTGTGAATGAAAATGGGTCAAATATCCAGATTCAACATAATATGCACCAACTCGGATTTACCCGGGATTATGTGCTTTTAGCCGATACTAATTTCAAATTCACATTGGATGTGATGTTGAATAATCCATTTCCTAATAATGAGAAAATTGATTCATTTTTAAGGGAATTGCTGGATGGTGCTCAAAATGATTATTCTACTCTTTATATTGTTCATAGAAAAGATTTAGTTCCAAATGCTAAAGAAGTTAGGGCACACAAGGTTGTATTGCCATTAGAGACTGTTCACTTTTCTGCTAATTATGATAATCCGGAAGGTGTCGTGACATTACATGCGGCACACAATTGCAGTGCTTGCCCAGCTGAATGGGTGCGTTATTATGACGAATGTAAAGTGAGTGGTTCGCCTATTGATCCCCAAAAGATAGGAATGCTTGCAGTTGGAGAGATGGATATTGGTAAAATCGGGAAGATCGTTATAGATGTAAAAAATAGAGACAATCTAGAAGATAAAACGGTATTCTTACACCTAGAAGGAAATCCGGGCGAGAAAGATCCAGGTCCACATACCTGGGGAGTGGGCTTGTATACTTATCGAGATATGCTATCACCTGATCAAAATGTTGGAGAGATAAAACATATTTTTTGGCAAGCGTATGGACTAAATGATCAATTACTCACTGATTTTATGTACAGATTGTACAAAGATCCACACAGAAATAGGGTATACAGTGCTGAGCAAATGCTTGAATTTACAAAAAAAGGTGCTCCATTCATTTTAGAGACTGTTGAAACTGATTCGATGAAAGTTATCGACCACTACAGTTTTCCGAAGGCTACTTATATGTGGTCTCTACAATTTGTACCTTCAAAATCTCCAAAAAGTGATATTCCAGAATCTTTGAATGGTTATATTTTATGTACTGTAATAGGTGAAAACGATAATATAAATCAGATAAGTTCTTACTTTTCTGAGATATGGGTGTTTGATGCGTCTGATTTACATAAAGGCCCCATAGCAAAGCTCGATCACGATGAATTGCAGTTTGCATTTACGATACATTCCGTTTGGGTTAAGGAAGCTTCAGGGGTAAGTATTCCTGATTACAAAATTGATATAAAACAAGATTATGAGGAGCAAATTAAACATATAAGACGTAGATGGTTACGTAAAAAAGTACAATCTTTGATGAAGGATCATGTTTATCCTCATTTTCGATAAATGATTTTTATTTTTACCATAAGTATGTTAATCTCGCATAACTTTTTTTATTCAAAATAGATGAAATTCAATATTGCAGAAAGTTTTGGTATCAATTTAAATGAAGCCTGGAAGGAAGAATACAAGAGGGTGGGTCACCTTTATGCAAGATGGGGTGCGCTCTTAGTTATTTTCTTGTTTCCTCTTAGTACAATACCGGAGCTTGCAATAGAGAAGCCTAATATCAATTTATGGTATATATTCAGATACGGTCCATCAGTTGTAGTGGGAGTTGTGTTTTTACTTCATCAAAAATTTAAGTTTAGTCACGAGCTTTTATTTGAAATCATTGCATTCTGTTTGTTTACTTCTGCGGCTTATATGGTAGATTGTGCAGATTGGATGACTTATATGATATCTATGGTTACCGTATTTATTACGAGTGCGGTTTTGGTTATATTAAGGCCTTTCTATTTCATTCTTAATTTTTTTGCAGTTTTTCTGATTCAAATTATAGTTCATACTTTCTTCTGTGACGCAGGAATACTAGATTATTTCATGATGAAAGGGGTCAATATTTTGATAGTTGTAGGGATTGCAGCTTTTTCGATGGCCGCATTTAGATATTACATCATGAAAAATAATTTCATGCACAGGGTCGCTCTGCAGGAAGCACATTTTGAATTACAAGAAAGAAATCAGAGTTTAATTAAAGCTCAAAAAGATTTACGATTTAAGAGTGACCAAATTTCAGAGCAAAATGAAGAGTTAAAGATGCAGAAGGAGGAAATTCTCTCGCAGAGGGACGCGATGCAATCTCAGAAAGAGTTTATTGAAAAGCAGAATAGAGATATAATTGGTAGTATCCGTTATGCACAAAGAATTCAATCTGCAATGCTTCCTACCGATGATTATATCAAACAACTATTGCCAAATTCATTTGTAATGTTTATTCCGAGAGATATTGTATCCGGAGATTTCTATTGGATGGCTGAAGTTGATGGGAAAAAAGTGATTGCTGCTATCGATTGTACAGGACACGGAGTGCCAGGTGCTTTTATGTCGTTAGTAGGGGATACCAATATGAATCAAATTGTGCTGCAAGAAGGAACTATTGATCCTGCGGAAATTCTCAATAGGCTTCATGATGGGGTCAATAGCTACCTAAAGCAGTCCCAGACTGAAAATCAAGACGGCATGGATGCGTCTATCGTAATAATAGATGAACAAAATAAAATAATGACTTTTGCAGGGGCCAAAAATCCTTTGATTATTGTTAAGGAAAATAGAGAAGTTGAGGTGATCAAAGGAGATAAGATGTCTATTGGAGGTAAAAGAAAGATTGAAAATGGAGGAGGATTCACTACCCATTCGATCGAGTACAACCCCAATCATACCTTTTATATATTTTCAGATGGTTATCAGGATCAATTTGGAGGTCCTAAGGATAAGAAATTTATGGTGAGAAACTTCCGTAAACTCCTCCAAGAGACTGCTGAGAAAGATATGAATGACCAAATTCATATCCTGAAGAAACGATTTGAGGATTGGAAGCGCGGTTATAGTCAAACGGATGATGTGCTCTTGATCGGCTTTAGGCTTCAATAGCTTTTAATTTTCTTTTTCCTGCTAAAAGGTTGTCTATATTCTGCAAAGTTTTCGTAATTTTATTATATGGAAGATTACAAAATTCTCATCTATATTGTTCTGTCAATTCTATACTTCTTATTTAAAGGAAGAGGGAAAAAGAAAAAACCCGTTACTCGAAAAAGAACAGATGCTCAGGAGGCAGATCAAAGTTCAAATGAAAAGAGAAGGCCAAAATCTTTTGAAGAGCTGCTTGCAGAATTAAGTGGTGAAAGTCAAGAGCCAGAGGAAAGGTCCAAGAGATCTAAAGATGATGAAATTCTAACCGACAGTGAAAATATTAAACCTCTTTCTGATCAAGTTGAGGAAAGGCCGATGCACCAGGAGATAAGCCAAGAGGACTTTGAAAATGCCGATGAAACACTCAAAGAATTATACAAAAAAGGGGAGAAGCTAAAAAGTATTGATGAGTTGGTAGATATAGAGGAAGTTTCAACCCAAAGTGACAGATTCAGAGGATTTGAAGTGGAGAAGGGTGAAAATCTTTTTGCCAAGGAAATTCGTGAGGGCTTGTCTGATCCTGAAAGTGCTAAAAAGGCAATCGTTTATGCTGAAATACTCAATAGGAAGTACTAATTTCCACAGTATTTAGTTTGTATTTTGAAACTTGCCACTGGTCATTTTTAGTTTTTTCAAGTTGAGATTCTAACAGTATTTTTTGACCTTTTTCATAGTATAGTCTTGCATTTTGGTAGGATAGGACAACCTTGGCGTTTGAACCATCTACTACAAATTCATCTATCTTGATGAAAAATTTATGTTTTAACTCAGACAATTCTTTTTCTGAAACAATCCTAACCGATTTATTACGAATGTTAAGCTCCAAAGTCTGATTTTCTAGCTCAGGAAATTTCATCATTAATACCTCTTGCTTTGCATTTGTACTTACAAAACGAGGTGAATAGGCAAGGTATTCCTGGAATTCCTCAATATTAAAAACAGATTGTAAAACTTCTTCCTGTTTACTTTGTCCAATATTATCAGTTGTAACACCAACAGATAATACAAAAAATAGGATAGCTAAATAATTCATGTGCTTTTATCAATTATTTAATAAATATAATTAAAACTTGTGAAAAATTACCCTTGATATCTATCCTTTTTATAGGGGAGGTACCTTCTAATGAATTTTAGTTTAATACAAATCTAATTGGGATTACTCGTCTACTTCGTACAGTTTTGCCTTTCTGTTTGCCAGGTACCCAATTGCCTTGGTTTTTAAGTAATTTAACAGCAAGTTCATCACAGCCTGCACCAATACCTTTGACCGGTTGTATATTACTGAGGCTACCATCTCTTTCAATAACAAACTGTAAATACACAACTCCTTCAATCCCCATTCTGATGGCTTGTTGGGGATACTTTCCTTCCAAATCTTTTGATAAATGATTATAGAAATCTTGAATGCCACCAGGTGGTTCAGCTTGCTTCTCTACAATATTAAAGATGGTGTTTTCATCAATCAAATCGTTTGATGAGATATTAGAAGTCGTAGTATTTTCATTTTTAGGTTTAAGAATAATTTCCTCCTCTGGGTTTAAATCACATGAAAAAATAAAGCTGAATAAAATCAAGAGAAAAGCAACAAGGAATGGTTTTTTTGTAGATTTTTTATTGCTTGTTAACATGTTAAGTCTGTTTAAGATGGTTGGTTTAGCAAAATAGCTGACAAATTGAAACTGGTTTTGCTTGAGTGTCTGCTGAATTAGGAGCTCTGCATAACTAGTTTTTTCAACACCCATGCAAGCATATTCATCAGCTAAAAATTCGTGGTTTTCGACAATATGCTTTTTTATTTTCTGATTTAAAGGATTGAATATCAGTAGCGAAGACATAACTTCAACCCATATTATGTCAAAAAAATGTAATGTTTTCCTATGTACCTCTTCATGCTTTATGATAACATCTTTGTTATCATCAGTTTGTAATTTTTTAGGTAGAAGCGTTTTGTTTAAGAAAGTAAATGGCGGGATTTCATCAGATACCCAATATATTTGCTGTTTATAATCAAAATATGCAGTTCGTTGTATCAGCTTAAATTTGTGATAGCTTTTGATAAATTTAATAATGAATATGAAAATAGATATAAACACTAAAATTCCGTAAAGTAATGGTAGTCCTGTTTCTAATGTGAATAAATTACTTTCCAACATTGACGAATTACCTCCCGAAGCTGTTGCTGCTGATTCATTTGACAAAAAAGCTTGATTGATAAAAGTCACATTTTTGAAGATTTTAATTTCTAGCAAAGGGATGATTAAACTCACCCCATAAATTGCTAGGAGGTAAAATCGGTTAAAGGAAAAGCTTTTCTCATCTTTTAATATAAAATGATAGATTCCACCTAAAACCGTAAATAATACATGGGCTTTTAAAATGTAAATTAAGGTATCCATTTTTAGTTACTTGTTTTTCAAATGATTCATAACTTCATCTAGTTCTTCCGCGCTAAGATCTTCTTCTTTAGCGAAAAATGAAGCCATGTTAGCAAATGATCCATCAAAGTAACCGTGGATAAGTTTTTTAATGCTGAATTTTCTGTATTCATCCTTTTTTATAAGAGGATAATACAAATAGCTTTTTCCAGTTTTTTCATGTCCAACTACTCCTTTTCTTTCTAAGATTCGAATAATTGTACTTACGGTGTTGTAAGCGGGTTTTGGCGCAGGTAAAGTTTCTAAAACTTCTTTAACATAAGCTTTTTTTAATTCCCATAGCTTTTGCATGATTTGTTCCTCTGCTCTGGTTAGTGTTTGCATAATTTTCCCTATTATTTAGTTTAAAAACATCAATATAAAACTAACCGGTTAGTTTTCAAAAGAAATCCTAAACATTTAAGAAAAAAGATGCTGTATTTTTTATGATCGGTAAGGATTGGCCCTATTTAGCTATAAATCAGTCGTTTTCATTGCTTACCATATTATAATTCTTATTCTTCAAGAAGATTAATCGATCATCTTTCCCTACCTCTTCTGGATACCCAGAGATGATCTGTAGTTTCTTTTCAGAGGTGATAATAAACAACGGAATAATGGTTTTTCCTTTTTCTTCTAGAAATTCTTCATATTCAGATTCTCCATAGAACTTTACCTCTGAGATTTCACTGTTTTGTCTTAGTAAGTGATTTAAACTTAAGTAATCCAATCTTGATTTGAATAGAACATTCTTTGGTAAAGGCAGATTTTCATTTTCAGCTTCTTCCTTACTTACAATTCGGTATGTATTTTCCATTCCTAATTCATTGTCGAACCAGCTCAAGGCTAGAGAGTTAATGCCTGAGTTACTAGTAACTGCCATCATTTTTCCAATTTGAGAAAGATCAACCTCTTCAAAAATTTCTTCAGAAAGAATATTCCCTTCGTAGACGGGAAGGTTTAGCTTTCTGGCTTCATTGACATTATGCTTTGCTGTGTCTGCTAATAATACGTAAAAACCTTCCTTTTTTAGAAATAAAGCCAGTTTTTTAGCAATTTCGTTAGCACCTACAAATAATACTCCCTGCGGTTCTTTTCTCAAAACTCCGAGCCATTTACCAACGTATTTGGCACTGGTTCCCTGAATTATAACAGTTCCCACTATTACTAAAAATACAAGTGGTAACAACAGTTCTGCTTCAGATTTTATCGCAGCGCTAGTAGTTTCAGAGCTGAGTAAATCCAAAGAAAATAATGAAGCTACAGCTGCCGCAACGATTCCTCGCGGGCCAATCCATGAAATAAAGATTTTTTCTTGCCAACGAAGGGTAGATCCTATAGAACTTAACCAAACTCCCAACGGTCTGAGCACGAAAATAACTACAGCAAATAGAACAAGGCTTCTTGTTCCTAATTGTTCTATTTGATCAATGTTGATTCTACTAGAAAGTAAAATAAAAAGCAGAGTGACTAATATTAGACTGATATCTTCTTTGAAAGACAAGATTTTCTTAAAGTCATCAAGCTTTAAATTGGCAAGAACAATTCCCATAATGGTAGTTGCTAGAAGCCCTGCTTCTTTTTGTAGCATATCAGAAAGTGAAAAAACCAAAATTACAGTCCCTAAGGTTATTACATTCCTTAAATAATCAGGTATTTTATTTTTACTGATGATATACCAGATTAAAACGGCTCCAAAACCACCAATAAAGAAACCTACTGAAATCGTAGTAACGAAATCCTTTAAAGCTTCAACAGTGTAGTATTCACCGTTGGACGAGCTTTTGATGAATTCATAAACCAGGACTGCAATTAATGCGCCTAAAGGATCGATCAGAATACCTTCCCATTTAAGTATAGTATTGATTTTTGCATTTGGTCTCACGTTTCTCAAAATGGGTAAAACCACTGTAGGACCCGACACAATTATCAAACCACCGAAAAGCAAAGCCATCGATAGACTTAAGTCTAGTATTGCCACAGCTGCTATTGTACCCCCTATAAATGTGATAATTACCCCCACAATCAAAAGGTTTCTTACTGTACTTGCAACAGTTCGTACTTCTTTCAAATTTAGAGTTAATCCCCCTTCAAATAGAATCACGCCTACCGATAGGGATACAAATGAGAATAGCAAATCACCTGAAAAAATGCTGTCACCATCAATTAGCTTAGTGCCTTCAGGAGTGAAAAAAGTAGAAATTGGGCCTACTAATAATCCTATAATAATCAGCGGGAGAATTGCCGGTTGCTTTATTTTCCATGCTAACCATTGTGCGAAAACCCCTAAAACTAATATGCTTGCTAATTCTATCATTTTGTAAGAATTCTGATTAAATCAATTCTAAAAATAGATATTTATTGCGGGATATATAGGCATAATCAGGATTAATTTAGTGTACATTAAATGAATGAAAATGAAAATGAAAAAAGTATAAATTGAAAGTTCAGATTATTAATATCTAGACTATAGAAGATTAATTTAAAGGGATGTATATACTTTGTTGTAATTATTTGAAGTGCTTTGCATTATTCCTGTCAAGGGAAATATCAATATGAAAGTACTCCCTGTCCTTGTGTCACTTTCTAGTTGGATTTTGCCGTCAAGGATCTCTATTGCTTTTTTGACAATATACAGTCCTAGACCATTGCCTGTGGACGTAGGAGAATTTCTTTTAAACATATCGAAAATATTAGCCTGTTGCTCGTTTGATATTCCTGTTCCATTGTCCTTTACGGAAAGAATAAGTTGATCTTCATAAGATTCCACTTTAATATTAATTACTATATTTTTTGAATGATTAAAAACTAAACTGTTTTCAATTAAATTACTTAAACAGATTTCAAGAATTACAGGATAAAAAGTGATTTCGGATATAGAAGAATTAAGTTCTATTTCATAATTATAATCGACTCCATCGTAGGATTTGTTCTTAATCACTTCATTAACGATTCGATTAATTTCATTTTCTATTTCCATTGTTTGGGGTGATTTCAAATTTTCAAAATCACCTAAGAAACTAACTGCCTGGAGCTTTTTAACCATACTATCCAATTTTTTCACAGTAATATTTACTTTATTGAATAGGATCGTAGCTTCGGTAGGTAAATCGTATCTTTTTGAAATCCCAACCAAGCCCATCAGAGTTGTAAGAGGTCCTCTAAAATCGTGCGAAGCTCTATAGAAAAAGTGATCTAATTCGGAAAGAGCATTTTCTAAGGCATTGGTTCTGTCTTTGACCTTCTTTTCGAGAAATTCATTTAGTTCGTTCACATGATCATTGGCTTCTTTTAATTCTTCAGATTGAGCCATAATTTCCTCCTGCTTTTCCTGAATCTCATAATTTAATTCTCTCAGCTGTTGATTAGTTTTAGTTCTTACTTTAAGGTATCTGAAAATGATGTAACTAAGAATCAATAAAACAGCAATTCCGATTACTAAAACGATTAAAGTATTTCGTTGAGATGCTATGGTTTTTTGATTTAGTGCAATCGTTTGCTCGTTATTCTCTTTTTGTAGATTTAGCAAAGCCAGTTCTTTGTCTTTGCTTTTTAGGTTGTAAGTGGTTTCCAATGTGGCCAATTCTAGCGTTTTGTTTTCTTGTGCCAACTCTTTCTGTGTTTTTAACGCTTTTTGTAAATAATCTGCCGAAAGTTTGTAGATTTCCTGTTTGGAATTGAGTTTTGCTTGGGCTTGATATATTTTTAGCAGAAAGTACTTCTCTCCCAATTCATTTGCATGTTTTTCCCCTAAATCAAAATAAAATTTGGCAGAGTCTAGTTTTTGGATTTTCATATAGTATTCCCCTAAAATCCATTCTCCCTCAATTAATCCTGCATAATTATTTAAGTCTACATCTATTTTATAAGTTTCTTTGTATATCTTAAGTGCTTGGTCATCTTTACCAATTTTTTCCAAAACCACAGCTTTATTAAATTTTGCTGCCGATAATTCTTTTATATTTTTTGTGATTTTTTGGAAATAAATAGCTGAATCAAAATGCAGGATAGCTGAGTCGTACTTTTCTAGATCAGTGTATAAAGAACCAAGCGCATTATGACTTCTACCTAAATAACTAAAATTTTGAATAGTTTCTGCTATTTCTAGTGCCTTGAATAAGTAGCTTTCTGCTCTATTCTCTAAATTCAAAGAGTAGAAAATCCATCCTAATTCATAGTAGGCTATTTGAATTTCATTTACATTATTATTTTCTTCGAAGACTTTAAGAGCTTTGAAGATGTAGTTACTTGCTTCATTATAACGTTGCATCCAAGATAGTAAAGTTCCTGTGTACAAATCAATATTAGCTTTTCCAAATCCGTAGTTCAGACTATCATATATAGCTTCAGATTGAATCAAATATTGTGAGCTTTGTTGATACCTACTTACTTCCATTGCATTTAGGGCCAGTTGCATAAAGGTCTCAGCCTTATCCATCTTATTGTTAGTAGAGTCATAATGCTCAATTAACCTTAAAAATATCGAATCTGAGTTCTGAAAGGACGCTATTGTTTGATAATATTTCGCCTTCAAGCTAATATACTTATTGTAAGTATTTATAGTATCTAATTGTGGTATTACGTCTTCAAGAATTTTCAAGGTCAACACTGCCTCTTCAGTTAATCCAATTTTCAAAGCCGCTGATAATTTGATCAATAGTAAATTGAAGTATTCTGAATTGTTGTTATCATTGGCGAGAATTTCATTTTCTATTATGTCAAAAATATGTTTGTAATGTCCTTTTTTCTCGTAAGCAGAACATAAATACGATATAAAACGGTAATTATTAGCCTCTTCCTTGCTTGCAAGATTTATTGCTTTTTGATAATATTTTATAGCACTGTCATATTCTTGATTTGTGTAAAATGAAATCCCATATTGAGCGTAAGAGTCTGCCTTAAGTGTGGAGTCTTCTATGTTTGATATTAGTCGATAGGCATTTTGAGCGGCTTTATGAGCTTTTTGAATATCATTATGCCAATTCTTTTTAGCAATAGAAGTATAGTACCGAGAAGAGTCTTCCAGCATTCCCTGACAATAAACTTTTGACAGCAAAGCGCTAGAAATAACTATGATTAGTAAAAACTTTACCTGTGCAATATTTGAAATCTTTTCCTTCAATAGTTTAATTATTGATACAAATTGTACATTAATAGGCGAATTTTGATCAATATATTAAAATACTTCATTTATTTTTCGATTACTTGTGAATTTTCTACGATAATTAAATATAATTTTACCTTTTTTTATTTTAAATATTTCATAAGATGCCGATAAATCCCTGGAAGTTATTAAAATCTAAAATTCAATATGAAAACCCATGGATTAAAGTTGAAGAACATGATGTGATCAATCCTGGTGGCGGTATGGGGATATATGGAAAAGTACATTTTAAGAATGTGGCAGTTGGTATTGTTCCAGTAGATGATGATGGAAATACATGGTTGGTTGGTCAATATAGATATCCATTGGATGAATATAGCTGGGAAATCCCAGAAGGGGGGTGCCCTATTGGCGAAAGGGAGCTTGATGCAGCCAAACGTGAACTGAGAGAAGAAACCGGGTTATTCGCTGCAAGCTGGGAGGAATTATTGAGGATTCATACCAGCAATTCTGTTTCTGACGAGAGAGGAGTTGTATATTTAGCTAAGGAGTTAAAACAGGGAGAAACGGACTTTGAGGAAACCGAAGATTTAAAAATTAGAAAGCTTCCAATATCAGAAGCTTTTCAAATGGTAATGGACGGTAAAATTACTGATAGTATTAGTATCGCAGCCCTGCTAAAGTTGAAGTATTTGCTGGATAAAATTTAGTAATTCAGCTTGTCACCTGAAGTTATCCCTTCCAGACCCCTAATAATAGCCTCATTCTCTTCCTTAGTTCCGACCGTTATTCTCAAGCAGTCATTACATAGTGAAACATTGGAACGATCTCTGACCACAATGCCGTTTTTAAGAAGGTTTTGATAGATTTCTTTTGCATCATTTATTTCTACTAAAATAAAATTTGCATCAGTCGGATAAACCTTCTTAACCCCCGCTATATCTTGCAGCTTGAGAAATAGGTCATCTCTTTCTGCTATAATCGCTTTTACTTGATTGTCAAATATTTGCTTCTTTGAAAGTGATTCTGCTACCAGTTTTTGACTAGGGCCACTAATATTATATGGGGGTTTAACTTTGTTAAGTATCTTAATTAAATCTTGATTTGCAAATGCCATTCCCAATCTGGCTGAAGCTAAGCCCCATGCTTTGCTTAAAGTTTGTAGAACTACCAAATTTGGATACTCTGATAACGCATGTATCCATGAGTCTTGAGCTGAAAAATCAATATAAGCCTCATCAATGACTACAATTCCATTAAAATTCTCTAATAAATACTGAATGTCATCTTTCCTCAAGCTATTTCCCGTTGGATTATTCGGAGAACAGATAAAAAGCATTTTGCTTTGCTGAGTGGCCTTGTCTATAATCGCTTTCACATCTAATTGAAAATCTTCAGTTAATTGAACTTCTATATTTTCAACATTATGGATGGATGAAGATACTTTATACATTCCATAAGTAGGAGGGCAGGTGACTATGTTGGATTCTTCACTTTTGCAGAAAATTCTAAAAAGTAAATCTATTGCCTCATCACTTCCATTACCTAAGAATATATTTTCAGCGGGGATTCCTTTTAAGTCAGATAATCTGGTTTTTATTTTCTTTTGTAATGGATCGGGGTAGCGGTTCCAGTTTTGTTGCTCCTCATCAAACGGATTTTCATTGGCGTCTAAAAACACCTTAGCATCACCGGAAAATTCATCTCTTGCTGAAGAGTATGCCTGCAATTTTAGAATATGTGGAAGTACTAAGTCCTCCCAATTTATATTATTGCTCATTTTTGCAAGTTATTTATTCTTTAAACTATTTAGTCTGACAGTCACTGCGTTTTTATGTGCTCTTAAGGATTCGGCTTCCGCCATCTCTTCTACATGCGGGCCCAAGGACCGCAAGCCTTCGGGTGTTATTTCCTGATAGGTGATATTCTTAACAAAACTATCCAAAGAAACTCCACTATAAGCTCGTGCAGCACCATTTGTTGGTAAAGTATGATTAGTCCCTGATGCATAATCACCAGCAGATTCAGGAGTATAGTATCCTAAAAATATGGAGCCAGCATTTTCAATTTGACCGGCTATTTCCCTCGCATTTTCAGCTAATAAAATCAAGTGCTCAGGAGCATATAAATTTATTAAATCAATACATTCAGCTTCAGACTTTAAAATGATGACGGCACTATTTTGCAAGCATCTGTCAGCAATTTCCCAGCGAGGCAATTCACTTAGCTGATGGTATATTTCTTTTTGCAACGCATTTAACATTTCCGGATAGGTGGTGACAAAAATTACTTGACTATCAACTCCGTGTTCTGCTTGCGATAGTAGATCAGCGGCTACAAAGCCTGGATCCGCACCTTTATCTGCATAGACTAATACTTCTGACGGTCCTGCTGGCATGTCTATTGCAACTGCTTCCAAACTTGCCAGTTGCTTAGCGGCAGTTACATATTGATTACCAGGGCCAAATATTTTATCCACCTTCGGAATGCTTTCTGTGCCATAAGCAAAAGCAGCAATTGCTTGTGCTCCACCCACTTTAAATATTTTTGTAATTCCAGCAACTTCAGCAGCATATAAAATTGCAGGATGAATTTCCCCTTCTTTATTAGGTGGTGTACATAATACTATTTCTTTACAACCAGCAATTTTCGCGGGTATGGCCAACATTAAAACTGTGCTGAAAAGTGGAGCCGTTCCACCAGGAATGTACAAACCTACCTTAGGGATGGCTACTGATTTTCGTTCACACAATACACCTGGCATGGTTTCAATTTTGAGTGGAACGGTTACTTGTGCCTCATGAAATTGAAAAATATTATCATGGGCCACTTTGATAGCCTCCTTTAATTTATCTGAAACAGCTGATGAAGCTGATTTTATCTCATGATCATTCACCAGAAAATTATCCAATTCGATCCCGTCAAACTTTTTTGTGTAGGCTTTTAAAGCATCGTCTCCATTGCTTTGAACCGCATCCATAATAGGTTGAACTATTTTTCTTATATCAGAAAGAGATTCTGTTGGTCTTTTCAGTAGATGTTCCCAGCTATCTCTTTTCGGGTATGTGTAATCTTTCATATTTTCTTTTATCAAATAGATTCCTCAATAAATCTTAACTAAACCTGCCAGATTTTATTTCAAAGGTGGATCACTATACAATCATCTTCTCTATAGGAGCTACTAATATTCCTTGAGCGCCCGCTCCTTTCAGTTTTTCTATTACTTCCCAAAAATCATCTTCTTTTACAACAGAATGTAATGAACTCCATCCTTCCATTGCTAAAGGTAAAACCGTTGGGCTTTTCATCCCCGGTAATAAATCAATAATTTCATCAATCGATTCATTTGGAGCATTCAATAAAATGTATTTGTTGTTTTTACCAGCTTGAACAGACTCCATTCTGAATAGCAGTTGATTCAAAATGTCTTTCTGCCCATCAGATAAATTGTTGTTTGAAACTAAGACGGCCTCTGAACGCATAATTACATCGGCTTCTTTTAAACCATTACTTAACAAAGTGCTACCAGAACTAACAATATCGCAAACAGCATCAGCTAAGCCTATACTTGGAGCAATCTCCACTGAACCGCTGATTTCATGAATTTCTGCATTAATATTGTTTTCTTTTAAGAAATTACTTAAGATTTTAGGGTAGGATGTAGCGATGCTTTTCCCATCTAAATCCTTAATATTTTTATAATCCCAGTTTCTATCTACACCAATTGATAGTCTGCATTTAGAAAATCCTAACTTTTTGACTATTTTGACATCATTGTTGTATTCAACTAATACGTTTTCCCCCACAATTCCTAAATCAGCTACTCCGTCTTCAACATAACCTGGAATATCGTCATCTCTTAAAAATAAAAACTCGATTGGGAAATTATCAGCAACTGCTTTAAGTTTACCTTTTCCATTGCTGAATTTAATTCCACATTCTTTAATTAGTTTTAGTGAGTCTTCGCTTAATCGACCTGACTTTTGTATAGCAATTTTTAATGTATTCATATTTAAATTTTGAGATATAAAAATAGTATTTAACTAAGAGATTTTCTAAGGAAATGTTTAACGATTCTCCTTAAATAAATATAATGTGCAGACACCTGCTTATGGCGATATATTGATTTTTTTCCTCTTACAAAGAGGAATGATGGAATACATGAACTGCATGAAATGCCTGGGAAGCATTTTGCCAATTTAAGATATGTAATGTGATTTTGTTCATGAGAAAGCAAATGTAATAAGCTTTTTTTAAAATGCTATTGTTTTGATTCGTTTTATGTAAAAATTCTAATTCTTAGAACATTACTAATTGATTCATAAATTAAAATTTTCTACTTTAGATACATGAGAAAAATAGATACATTATTAGAGGAATATGGGGCGAGCCATAAAAATGCAACTAATAAGAAAGTTCATTGGATTTGTGTGCCTTTAATATTTTGGAGTGTTGTAGCTTTGCTCTATAGTATACCAAATGATATGTTAACCTATGCATTCGGTGTTGGTTACTTTAATAATTGGGCAGTAGTTGTTTTAGGGATCGTGCTTATTTATTATATCAGTTTGTCAATCCCCCTCTCATTTGGTATGGTGCTATTTGCTGTTTTATGTATAGCAGTTGCACGCTGGGCGGATCAGCTAGATTTTTTGCCTCTGTGGGCAATAGCATTGCTAGTGTTTTTCTTGGCATGGGTAGGTCAATTTTGGGGTCATAAAATTGAAGGTAAAAAGCCTTCATTTCTGAAAGATTTACAGTTTTTACTAATCGGACCTGCCTGGTTGATGCATTTTATATATAAAAAGATTGGAGTGAAATATTGAATTCAATCGTCTTGAAGTGCATTATTTATATCGAGCTTTAGGCCATCAATTTTACTAGCTTCTTCTTCAAATTTCTCCTGTAATGATTGTTTAATACCCAATGTGGCATTACAGTTTTCTGTGAATTCTTGATTTTTAATATCAGCTGCAAAATCAGCTATTAATTTCATTACCTCATTTGTAATTTCGTATCCATATTGAATTTCGTAGATAGCTTCAATGGTAACTTTTAATAGTTTTGAAGCCTCCAAAGACTCAAATGCTGCTGTTTTATATGCATTTATTAGGCCAGAGACACCAAGTTTTGTCCCACCAAAGTAACGGACTACCACTACTAGGACTTGCGTTAGGTTTTTTGATTTTATTTGACCTAAAATGGGATCTCCAGCGGAATGGTTGGGTTCCCCATCATCATTTGCTCTCAGCTTGTCTTTTGATAAAAAATAAGCATAGCAATGATGGCGAGCATCATGAAACTGCTTCTTGACCTCCTCTAATTTTTCTTTAACTTCATCTTCATTATGCACTCTAAAGGCTAGCCCTATGAATTTACTACCTTTTTCTTTATAGAATCCTTCGCCACCTTTAGAAATTGTGTAGAAATAGTCCTTCATTTATACTTAGAAATTTTATAAGAGAAAGTTCAAATTAGAGGATTTTAGGCAATTAAACTTCAAACTTATCATTTATTGCACTTTAAAAAGTATTTTTACCCCATGAGGCAAAACTATCAAATTTCAGAGCATTTTCCCTCCAAAAGTGAGGAAGAAGTATTGAAGTTTTCTGTTTTTGCTCAGAAAAGTTATTGGTTGTTACATTTGGCTTTGGAGAAGATCCTTCCCATTACGGTCTATGATGATAAGGGTCAGATTGTTGCTTTTTGGTGTTTTTACAAACAAAAGCAAAAATTGAGTACACCATTTAACGCCCCTTTTTTTACTCCCTACTTTGCAAGTGAAGTCGATATAAGTCTGGTTTGTGAAAATGTTTTCAGCTACTGTAAAGAGAAGTATAATTGCTCAATCGAGTTTACTTTGCAATCAGATACTCTTTCCACTGATCACTTCTTTTTGATGCCTTCGCTTAAGATCAAAAAAGTAGATCTTGCCAGTAGGCTTACAGTATCTGACAAGTCATTTGTAGAGCACATTAGGCAAGAGCGAAAGAAACGAAAATTGAAATCTTTATTATCTGCTAATCAATATAGAGTCTCAAATGTAGATATAGATAATTGGGCTGATGAATATCAAGAGAATTTGAATTGGAGAGCAAAAAAATCTCATCAAAACTTAATAAGTGTAGAAAACATGTCAAAGGCAAAATTGCAATTCCCTGATGTTTATCATGCTTTAAAAATAGAAATAGATAGCATTTTGGTTGGGAACGTATTCTTTTTGAAGGTAAATGATATGACGCTTTATGTATATTCATTAATAATTGATCCATCATCAAATTTGAAGGAGCCTTCACTTTTATTGTGGAATTCTGTATATAATTGGGCACAACAGAATGGTTTCTCCATAATTGAGATGGGAACTTCTATGCTTCCAGATGGAAATATTAACAAAAATTTAGCTCGATATAAGTCTTATATTGGGGGTGAATTTTACAGAAAATATACTTTGCATTGTTGAGGTTTTGGCAGATATATCATCATAGCTTTTGGAGTGGAATGCTTTTATTAATCCGGACCGTGGTAGGCTTTGGTGCACAGAAAGCTGTAGCTGTTTTATATGGACCAGCTGGAACAACCCTGTTTAGCCACTTTCAAAATTTCCTAGCTTTATTTACTCAACCTATTCAAGATGCAGCTGGAAATGGGCTGATAAATGCATTTCCAAAACAGAATTTCCAAAAGAAGCACGTCATTGGATCAGCCATTATCATTTTAGTTCTATTAACCTTTGTGACTGGCATTTTTTTATTGATTCGTCATCAGTTCAGACAAAGCCTTTTCTTATTCAGTCTTCAAGAATGGCTAACAATTATTCCTTCCATTCTACTTTTTTGCTTTGGCTTGATAGTTTCTGCTGTATATGTTATTCAGCAAAAATTAAGTGTTTATGCATCAATCATTTTGGTTCAATGGTTAACATTTTTTGGAGTGCTTGTTTTCTTTGAGCTAAACCTTCATCAATTCTTGATTTTATGGCTATTAATTCAGTCGCTTTTTTCGTTAGTTCTGATTTACCCGATTTATCCCTATCTGAAATTTAATTTTAGAATTGATAAAAAATTAAAACAACATTTTGGTCAATTCCTAATTATGGCAATCACTGTGTGGTTAAGTAGTAAATGGGTTGATTATTTTATCAGGGAATTTGCCATTCAAGAGTTTGGGACTGTTCAAACAGGTTTATGGCAATCCGTTGTGAGAATTTCTGAAGCATATCGTGGGTTATTGATTAGTTTTCTATTTTTGAGCTTTTACCCAATGATCTCCAAACTAATAGCAAGAAGAAACTTGGATTTAAGCATTTTGAAGAGGTACTATTTGCCGTATTTTTTACTTTCCTTGATATTTCTGTTCTTGGTTTTTCAATTTGATGAGCTTATTCTGGAAGTATTTTATGACGCACAGTATGCAGAGGCGGTACACTTGTTTCAATTTCAGATTTTTGGAGATTTATTCGCATTTCTATCCTTTCCATTTTCTGTTTATTTAATTGCTACTGTTAGGGTCAAATCATATGTTTTTACTGAAATATTAAGTGCGCTTATATTTGTAGCAATAATAGTTTTAAATTCATCAATAGGTATAGATATTTTGGTTTATGCTCACATCCTACGGTTTAGTTGCTTTTTTGTAGTTGTGGCGATTGTAGGAATAAAAAGTTTAAGAAATGAAGGGTAAGGTAGCTGTAATTTGTTTGTGCTATAATCATGAAAAATATGTACAGGAAGCGATGCAATCAGTTTTAGAGCAAACTTATTCTGCAGAACTTATTATTGTGGATGATGCTTCAAGCGATGACAGTGTACAAAGAATAAAATCTTTTATTGATCATCATCCAAATAGAAATATCAAATCAATCTTCTTGCGAGAAAATATTGGTAATTGTAAGGCTTTTAATAAGGCATTGGAACTAGTTAATGCCGATTATATTATTGATTTGGCGGCTGATGATCGTTTATTGGAGGATAGGGTGGGAGAAGGACTGCAAAATCTGGAAAGAGATCGAAATATTGCCGTTAATTTTACAAATGCAAACTACATAAATGAGGAAGGAGAGTATATTAAAACTCATTATCCGGTAGATAAGAAGAACCATTCTACTATTCCAGTGCCAGAGGGCAATTTATTTTATCAGATTTTACAAAGATATTTTATTTGTTCTCCAAGCATGATGTACAGGTCTTCTTTTTTGAAAGAGCTTGGTGGATATGATGAAGATTTAGCTTATGAGGATTTTGATATTATGCTCAGACTTTCAAGACAGCACCTATTCAGTTACACCGACAAAATATTGGTGGAGAAAAGGGTTTTATCTAGCTCGATGTCTCACCAACAATACCAAAGTAACAATAAACAATTGGCTTCGACTTTGAAAATCTGTTATAAAGCATTTGATATGATTCAAGATAAACGGGACAAAAAAGCGCTACTTAGAAGAATTTTTTATGAATCAAGACAGGCTTTTCTTCATAAAAGATTCATATTGTTCTCAGCTTTTATTAATTTGGGTTTTAAAACTATTTTGCAAAAATGAAAAAAATACTTTTCGTGTGCTTGGGGAACATTTGCAGATCACCACTGGCTGAAGGTTTGATGTTAAGTAAAATATCAAATATGGACAATGAAGAACAATTTAAAATTGATTCATGCGGAACAGCGGATTATCATATTGGTGAGTTGCCTGATGAAAGAACACGTGAAAATGCTCAGGAAAATGGTTTAGAATTGAAACACCGTGCAAGGCAGTTTGATGCTTCAGACTTTAATCGCTTTGATCATATTTTGGTAATGGACAATGCCAATAAAATGAAGATTATTGGATTTGCAACTTCTGAGGAGCATCTACAAAAAGTTCAGCTTATGCGTGATTATGAGACTGAAATCAATTTGCAGGGCATTGATGTACCTGATCCATATTATGGTGGAGAGGAAGGTTTCCAAAATGTATATGATATCTTGGACAGATGTACCGAGAATCTATTGAATTACCACCTGCAAGCCATTGAAAACTAAGACCTTTTAATTTAAGAACTCGTATTTAATTATCCCACCAACTTCTTCTTCTGTTCAATTTTAAATCTTGGAGAATAGAGGCTTTCACTCCAATATCAACACTGAAAGACTGGAATCTGCCAAAAGGAACCCAATTGGCATTGATTTGCCAGCAATGAAGATTTCTAAAGATATTGATAGATGTTTGTGTGAATTCTTGTTGTTCAAAGTCATATCCTGAGTTAAATCCAACTTTCCAGTTTTCGGTAAAATTTACATCCCCACTAAAATTCATGGTTTGCTGGATATTTGCCTCCTCAAAGCCTTGCTTGCTCCACCTGATGTTGTATCGGACTCTCAAATTCCATGGTACTTCGAAATCCACATACATATCAGGGTTATTGGCCAATGCCTGAATTTGATCTTCTGTAGCACCTGCTTGCCGCGCTTGATCTTCTAGATTATTTCTGTTTTCATCATCACTTTTTTTACCAGCAGGGTTTAGATTAGTGGATAAAGCGATGTTTGCAGTTGTCAATCGCCCTATTCCTTTGCCCGCTTCCCAGGCATACTGGTCAATTTTCCTTTGAAATACTTGTTTAGTTCCATTTTCTCTAACGTTGATACTGTCTAAAACCATCACATAAGGATCAATCCCAGTTTGTAAATTGACGTCTAACTTCCCATTAAATAGATTTGTCCGAGCGTTTATGGAGATAGGAGCTAATCTAAATGAATCAGCGATGACATTATAACTAGTAGCGAATGAAAGGTTGTCAAAGATTTTAACTTTTTTGGGCATGTCTGAAGTATCACTTTCTTTTTTTACTTTCATTTCAATTGTATTGGCTAAAGAAATTCCAATAGTTCCCGACTTTCCTCTTCCTGGACTTCCGTATACAAAGCCTTCATATTTTGAATATACTCTTGTATTTCCTAATGAGTCTGTTTGAACCTCCTTATATATTCCATATTGCTCTTCACCAAAATCGGGTCTCCAATTTAAATTAACTGAAGGAGTCATTATATGTCTTACCGCCTTAACTGGTCCTTTCTTTGGGTAAATCGTTCCGTAGAGCCGGGTAGTGAAGCCGATACCTGCGTTATAAGATGATGCTCTACTAAAAGTATTTACAGTGTCTATAACAACTGTATTTAATGAGTCGCTATATCTATGATTCAACTCTCGTAAATACCACACTTCATCATAATTGAAATTAGGGCTGGCGGTAATAAATTTGAATAAGTTAAATGAAGTAGAAACGGGAACTCTATGTCGACCCCCATTATTTGCTCTCTCTAATAAGTATGGGAGATTTTCCCGGCTGAAATCTGCGATACTGTCTTCTGTAGCTTCTGGACCAATCATACCTATATTATTAGTAATTCTGTTTGTCGAAGTAAAGTTGTAAGAGTAATTCATTTTCTGGAGCCAATTCAAGCCATCCACATTTACGGCTTTAAAAGGGTATTGGCGATTCATGTTTAGAGCTACTTCTGGTAATAGTAAGTTGATTTCATTCGTTCTAATGTCTTGATCATGCCTTGCACTAATAGCATAATTGAATGGTGTTCCTTGAATTACATTTGAATATGAAATATTTGAATTGAAGTTAGCCGTAACTTGTTGTTGAAAGTTGGTAGAAGGGTTATTTTGATTAAAAGTGGATGTACCACCGTTTACCGAGGCAGAAAAACGTCCTGTGCCTTTTGATTCTGGCCTATGCGACCACTGAACCCAAAAATCTCGGGAGACAGCAGAATCCGCTTCTGTCTCGCCTATTTGTTGTTGATTAAATCTAATGTTTAGATTGCCATTATAACTATATCTTTTTTTGTAGTTAGAAGCCACCGAAAGTCCATAACTACCTTTGGAGTATATTTCACCTCGAAGTGCCATGTCAGCATATTGATTTATAGCCCAATAATAACCTCCATCTCTCAAGAAAAACCCTCTTCTGTTTTCTTCTCCATAAGTTGGGAATAAAATACCGGAAGTTTTATTGTTTGGCATTGGAAACATTCCGAAGGGAAATAATAATGGAGTTGGGATCTCTGTAATTTCTAAATTAAATGGCCCTGCCAATATCTTATCCCCAGGAATAAGTTTTAATTTATTTGCAGATATTCCGAAATGGGGATGGTCTAAATTACAGGTAGTATACAAGGCATGATCACTGAACATTTCATCCTTTTCATTCTTTTTTGTCCAGTTTGAGTGCATGAAGGCTTCTCCCTGTTGGGTGACCACTCCTTTGATTATCGCTTTTTTAGTATCGAAATTATAAGTAATCTGATCCGTCTGATAAACTTGACCTTTATCTGTAAAAATAGGTTTGCCTGTAATATTATCAGCAGTGTCCTTTAAACCGCTGGCGTCAAGAATTTTGGTATTATAATTTACTTTTATCTTATCAGCGTCAAGTTCTATATCCCCATAATCAACATGAGCCTCTTTATACATAATAATATCTTGAGTTTTCAAGTTAAAGTTTAAAGAGTCTTTGGCAGTGTAATTGACAGTTGTTGCAATATCTCCTTTTTTCTTTTTCTTAACAGAATCAGTTCGAACATTATTAGTGATGGAATCCGTTAAAATATTAATAGTGGAATCTTCAATAGATTTTGTGGAATCAATTTTGATAGAACTCTCAAGCAAAGAGTCAGATTTCTGATTTACAGAATCAACTTCTTGCGCGTAACCAATAAAGGGTACAACAAATATGAATAAACTTAAAATATACCGCCTCAAATTGTTCCGTGGATTTTTCCGATTTGATGAATTTTTGCAATCTTTGTGTAAAATTATACTATTCAAATTTAACAACCGAAAGATTGTGAAAAATATTACCATCCTTTCTATTCTTACACTGTTGATGGTCCTTGGCTCCTTCACAAATCTTAACAAACCTTCATACAAAGTTGATAAGGTTGTGATTGATGCTGGACATGGCGGCAAAGATAGTGGAACTCGAGGCGTAATGTCAAAGGAAAAAGACATAGCTTTAGATATTGCTTTGGAATTAGGTGAGATTATTAAAGAGTACTTGCCTGATGTTGAAGTCATTTATACTAGAACTGATGATAATTTTGTTGAACTTGATGAACGCTCGAACATTGCAAACAAAAATGGTGCCGACCTCTTTGTTTCTATTCACTGCAATGCGGTGGAATATAGTACAAAAGTGCATGGTACAGAGACTTGGATAATGGGATTACACAAGTCGGAGACTAACTTAAATGTGGCGAAGAGAGAAAATGCTGTAATTTTGATGGAAGAAAATTATGAAGAAAAATATGAAGGCTTCGATCCTAATGATCCAGCATCGCATATTCTTTTTTCTTTATATCAAAATGCCTATTTAGCTAATAGTTTGAATTTGGCTGAAAAAGTTGAATACCAGTTTGATAAACGAGTTGGTCGTCATAGTCGAGGTGTAAAGCAAGCAGGATTTGTAGTTTTGTTTAAGAGCTCTATGCCTAGTGTTTTAATTGAGACTGGATTTCTAAGTAATTCACAAGAGGAGAGATATTTGAACGATGATCTCGGTCAAACGTATATAGCATCTGGAATCTTTAGAGCCATTCGAGATTACAAAGTCGAAATTGAATCAATGAACTAAAAAAACTATATAAATTGAAAATAGCTAAAGAAATTAAGGTTGCGGTATTAGCAATCACAGCAATTGTAATATTTTATTTTGGTTTTAATTTTCTGAAAGGAATTGATTTTTTCAATCCTTCCAACGAGTATTATGCCGTTTACGAACAAGTTGATGGCCTTACGGCATCAAATCCTGTATTGCTCAGTGGACTCTCAGTGGGAAGGGTTAGCAAAATTGAAATTTTACAAGACCAGGAGAATAAGCTAAAGGTATATTTCGAAGTTAGGGAAGATATTACTTTAGGTGACGAATCAGTGGCGCTATTGGCTTCTGATATTCTAGGTTCGCAGACAATTGTTTTAATCAGAAACAAAGTAACTGAAGCATTGCCAGAAGGAAGTGAAGTTATTGGAGATATCGAACCTGCATTAACAGAACAAATCCAAGAACAGGCATATCCTGTTCTGAAAACTTTAGATTCAGTTGGACAACATCTCAATCATATTTTGGCTAATATTGATAAAAATGAGGATGCTATTCAAAATATAATGCTCAATGTGGAGCAAACCACTCAGAATTTAGCGAAGATATCAGAAAAGCAAGCTACCATTACCGCTTTAATTGATGATTTTAAGAAAATATCAGCCACCCTTGCCGATGAAAAAAGCGGTCTGAAAGCATTATTGAAGAAAACGAATGGGATTGCAGACTCAGTTAATGCTCTAGAATTAGCTAGAGTGGTCAATAGATTAGATACAACTTTAATTACAATCAATAATACCGTAGCTTCTATGCAAGATGGTGAAGGTACTGTGGATAAGTTATTGAACGATGATTCATTATATTTGAATCTAAATCAAACATTGGTGGATCTTGATGCTTTATTAATTGATATGAAAGATCAACCAAAAAAATATGTTCACTTTTCTCTTTTTGGTAGAAAAGATAAAGGAGACAAAAAGAAGTAACGGAAGCACTCAATTAATTATTAAATATACCAGGAAACGACTCAATGGATATCGCATTTAATAAAAACGAAGACCTCAATAAGCAGGAGGTAGATAAACTAAAACACAAGCTAGAAAAAGTATATTTAGGAGGTGGCGAAAAAAAGATTGCCTCGCAACACGAAAAAGGGAAACTTACTGCTAGAGAACGCATAGCCTATCTTTGTGATGATGAAACAGAGTTTTTGGAAATCGGAGCTTTCGCGGCAGATGGTATGTACAAAGATGTAGGAGGTTGTCCGTCAGCAGGAGTTGTGACAGGAATTGGGTATGTAGAAGGCCGTCAGGTGATGATTGTTGCCAATGATGCGACCGTTAAAGCTGGAGCTTGGTTCCCAATGACTGCCAAAAAGAATTTACGTGCACAGGAAGTGGCCATGGAAAATAGATTACCTGTCATTTATTTAGTAGATAGTGCGGGCGTTTTTTTACCCATGCAAAATGAGATCTTTCCTGATAAAGAACATTTTGGTAGACAATTTAGAAATAATGCAAAAATGACTTCAATGGGAATTATCCAAGTAGCAGCAATCATGGGAAGTTGTGTTGCTGGTGGTGCCTATCTGCCTATTATGGCCGATGAAGCAATGATTGTTAATAAAACGGGCTCAATATTTTTAGCTGGTTCCTACTTAGTGAAAGCAGCTATAGGCGAGGACATCGATAATGAGACCTTAGGTGGGGCAAGTACACATTGTGAGATTTCAGGGGTTACTGATAATAAGCATGAGACCGACCAGGATTGTTTAAATGATATCCGCAGAATATTCAATAAAATTGGAAGCTTCGAAAAGGCTGGATTTAATCGTGAAAAACCAAAAGCTCCAGCAAAAGATGAAAAGGAAATTTACGGTTTACTCCCAAATGATAGAGTAAAACCCTACGATACCAGAGATATTATCGAACGGTTAGTCGATAATTCTGAATTCGATGAGTACAAAGAATTATATGGACAGTCAATAATTTGTGGCACTGCCAGAATTGATGGTTGGGCTGTTGGAATAGTAGCCAACCAGAGAAAGGTGGTGAAAACTAAAAAAGGAGAAATGCAGATGGGTGGAGTGATTTACTCTGATTCTGCAGATAAATCGGCTCGTTTCATTATGAACTGTAATCAACGTAAGATACCGTTAGTATTCCTTCAGGATGTTAGTGGTTTTATGATTGGCAGCAAGTCTGAGCACGGTGGCATAATAAAGGATGGGGCAAAAATGGTGAATGCCATGGCTAATTCTGTTGTGCCGAAATTTACAATTGTTATTGGTAATTCCTACGGGGCAGGAAATTACGCCATGTGCGGAAAGGCATATGATCCAAGACTGATTTATGCGTGGCCAACTGCTCAGATTGCAGTAATGAGTGGAGCTGCTGCAGCGAAAACATTATTGCAAATAAAAGTAGCTACTTTGAAAGCAAAAGGTGAAGAGATTTCCGAAGAAGACAAGGAAAAAATGTTGAAAGACATAACTGATAAATATAATGAGGAACTATCTCCTTATTATGCAGCTTCAAGATTATGGGTAGATGGAATTATTGATCCACTAGAAACACGAAAAGTAATTTCGATGGGAATAGAAGCAGCTGACCACTCACCTATTGAAAAGCAGTTTAATGTAGGAGTTATTCAAACCTAAATCATTTAAAGTTGGAATTGGATAAAAAAGAATTTAAGGCATTAGTTTCACTGTTGGAAGATGATGATGAGGAAGTAAATCGTCATGTAGAAGGAAAAATCATGTCCTTGGGTAGTGATATTATTCCATTTCTTGAGGAGCAATGGGAAAACAGTTTTGATCCCAATATCCAAAGCAAAATTGAAGATATGATCCATACCCTTCAGTTTTCTAGATTGAAGGATCGAATTCGTGAATGGAAAGATAACGGAGGTGAGAGTTTGCTGGAAGGGATGTGGTTGATTTCGCTGTATCAGTATCCTGATACAGAGCTTAATGAATTGAATAAAGAAATAGAGCAGATCTACTATGATATTTGGGTCGAGTTGAAGGAAGACCTACATCCATATGATCAAATTAAGATCATCAATGGGGCCTTATTTAACAAATTGAAGTTTAGGGCCAATACCAAGAATTTTCATTCTCCTAATAATTCTTTCTTAAAATCTGTTTTGGAAAGTAAAAAGGGAAATCCTATTTCACTATCAGTGGTTTACATGTTGGTTGCTGAAAAACTAGGATTACCTATCTATGGAGTCAATTTACCCAACCTATTTATCATAACTTATAAAAGCGAGGAAGTCCAATTCTATGTTAATGCCTTTAACAGAGGCTTAATTTTTTCAAACAAGGACATTGATAATTATTTGTCTAACCTAAATCTGACTCCAAAAGCAACCTATTATCAACCTTGTTCTAATGAAGATATAGTTAAAAGAGTATTGCGTAATCTCATTATGGCTTATGATAAACTAGGTGAACATCACAAATCAGAAGAGGTAAAAGAACTGCTAATTGAAGTTTCTGGTGGGATTGACTTTGATGCTTTAGGGCTTTAAGTCAGATTCAAACAAATAAAATACTCCTTTAACTCAAAAAAGGCCAGCTTATAGCTTTTATTGAATCCATCTTTTTTGATCGTCCCCCTCATCAAAGTCCATTCCTTATTTTCTGGTTTGCAATTCAAGTGCTCCCTGAAATCTAATTCTCTTTTCATAAACAGCTTGTATAGGACTTCCTTGGCTGACCACATTTTAGAATAGTAAACCAAATTGTCTTGGCAATATTCCATTTCCTGAGGAGTGTAAAGCCTTGGAGCAATTTTGACCATTTTGGCTTTAGGTTTTTCAATATCTATACCCACATCCAGCTTATTTCCAATACTAAGTGCAATGTAATTTTCAGTATGAGAAAGTGAAATGTCATATTCTGAATTAGGTATTTGTGGTTTTCCATATTCATTTCTGAATATAGGCAGGTCAGAAATATCCAGTTGATGTAAAACAGTTTTGCACAACATCCTGCCTGCCATAAACTCCAATTTCTTTTCTGGATGCGTGGTTTCTAACAGTATTTTTTCATCAATGAGGCTGAGCTGGACATTTTTGAGGTAAAACTCTAAATCCTCTTCGATTTTCCAAACAGCCAAATGAATATTATCGTTGATTTGCCTTATGTATTCTAATGCCATCTCGTAACTTTACAATATGCCTAAAATTAATGTAGAAAAAATTCAAACCCTAACGGGACACAAAGATTGCTTGTATGTGGTAGAGCCTGCAAGCAAGAACCATCTCTTTTTTTCTGCTGGAGGTGATGGGATTGTGGCGCTATGGGATTTAAAAGATCCTGAATTGGGAACTATGGTGGCTAAAGTTAAGAACTCAATATATGCGCTCCATTATTTAGAAGATAGCAATCAGTTGATTGTTGGGCAGAATTATGAAGGAATTCATTTGGTTGATGTGATGGAAAAACAAGAGCTCAAATCATCAAAAATAACGGATGGTGCTATTTTTGACATAAAAGTAGTCGACAAAATTATTTTAACTGCTTGTGAAGACGGACAACTGGTTTTATCTGATTTAAATGACCTTAGTACAATTGCCAAATTGAGATTAAGTAGTAAAAGTGCAAGAACTATAGCAGTTCATCCTGATGGAAATGAAATTGCAATTGGTTTCAGTGACAATTCTATTAAAATACTTTCTACTTCAGATTGGCGTTTGAAAAAAGAGATCAAAGCACATGATAATTCAGTTTTTACCCTACAATATTCATTTGATGGAAATATATTGTTGAGTTCAGGTCGTGATGCCCATTTGAAAATCTGGGATGTGAAGGGGGATTATATTTTATTGGAATCCATAGTGGCTCATATGTACGCAATTAATAATATCAGTTTCAGACCAGACGGAAAATATTTTGCAACTTGTAGTATGGACAAAAGCATTAAAATTTGGGATGCGCAAACATTCAGACTGTTGAAAGTAATTGATAAAGCGAGGCACGCAGGTCATGCCACCTCCGTGAATAAATTACTTTGGACTGATTATCAAGATCGGTTAGTAAGCGCAAGTGATGATCATACTTTGTCAATTTGGGACATACAAATGAATAAATAAAAATAAGGCTGTATATTTATATCTTGAAAAAGTGAAATACTTTTCTTAGCATTAAGACAAATCCTAGTCAAATGCGTTATTCAAAATATCAACATGTAAAATTATGAAGATTACTCCTTTAGAAATAAGACAAAAAGAATTCGAAAAAGGCTTTAGGGGCTATGATAAGGATGATGTCAAAGCATTTTTAGCTTCTCTTTCACAGGAATGGGAGCGTGAGATGGATTTGCAAAAGGAGTTAAAACTGAAACTTGAGGGTGCCGAAAAAGAAGTTGAAAAACTTCGTCAAGTGGAAAGTTCACTTTACAAGACTTTGAAAACAGCAGAAGATACAGGAGCCAATGTGGTGAGCCAAGCCAACAGAACAGCAGAATTACATTTGAAGGAGACGCAAATGAAAGCAGATAAATTATTGTCTGTTGCTCAGGATAAAGCTAAATCTATAGTAGAGGACGCTAATAATAAAGCGCAAACCATTTTGGAAGAAATGGAAGACGAGCTTAAGGAAGTGGCAGAAGGATTCAAACAATTAGAAAATCACAGGGATAATGTGGCCGAAGAGCTTAAAAATTTAAGTAACGGCTTGAATGATAAGGTGAAGAAGATCGAAGACCGCATGCAACATGTGGATATTGAAACGCACCTCAAAAGAGCTAGGAAAGCAGTCAAGAAAATCCAAAATGCCGATGAGTATGAATTGGAAGAGATTAAGTCTAAGCCAATATCCCAAGAAGAAGCAAAGGCTCCAAATGTAGAGAAAACAGCAAAGAAAGAAGAGCCCGTTAAGAAAGAAACTAAAGAAAAAAAGGAAGATGGGGGAGAAGATACTTCCTTTTTTGATGAAATTACTGCTGATTAAAAATTTCAATAGACATTTATGAAGGGAAAAGTAGCACTCTCCGGAATGGCTTTTTACAGCTATCACGGCTATTATGTAGAAGAGAATAAATTAGGAAATCATTATACTGTTGATTTGGTAGTAGAAACCGAATTCGATCAAATGGATGATAATTTGGAGAGCACTTTAAATTACGAAACCCTCTATAAAACCACGGCTGAAGTGATGGAAAAACCGCTCAAATTATTGGAAACACTTGCTTTTCATATCGGGAAGAAGATCCTAAAAGAAAATGAATCTGCTATTAAAGTATTGGTTCGTGTCAATAAACAACAACCACCAATTGGAGCTTTGTGCGAGAAGGCTTATGTGGAATTAGAGGTGGATATGGATATGTTGTCTTAATTTTTTTAAATTAGATTAAAATTTAATTGATGAAGGAAGATATTAGGTGGAAACAAAGGTTTTCAAATTTTGAAAAAGCTTTATCTCAACTTCAAGAAGGTATTGAGAATAATGGTGCTGACCCAATTAATATTATTAAGGAAGGGATAGTGCAAAGATTTGAATTCACTCACGAATTAGCCTGGAAAGTTTTAAAGGATTACCTTTTATATGAGGGTATCCAAAATGTGACAGGTTCCCGTTCCGCCACTCGTGAAGCATTTAGAATTGGTTTGATATCAGATGGGCAGAAATGGATGGAAATGATTGAAAGTCGTAATAATACTGTTCATACTTATAATGAAAATATATTAAAGGTGGAATATGATAAAATCATCAATCAGTATTTTTCATTATTTATTGACTTCCAAACTAAAGTAAAATCACTATTATGAGTTTTGGTTTGCCCAATAGCTTAATTGAGAAAATTACAAAAATCCTCCAAAATCATCCAGAGGTGGAGGAAGCTCTAATATATGGTTCCAGGGCAAAAGGAAACTACAGAGAAGGCTCAGATATTGATATGGTTTTAAAGGGTGAGCAGCTAACTGAATCTATTAAAAATCATATATTCTGGGAAATAGATGAGCTGAATTCCCCTTACACTTTGGATTTATCAAATTACCAGGGAATCACATCTAAAGAATTAATTCAGCATATCGGTAGGGTTGGTAAACCATTCTTTCAAAAAGAAAATCAAGCCCAATCCTAGGATTACATTAAATACATTCATTTCTAATTTGCCTTTTTGTTGAATTTATAGCTATTTCACATTCAGAAATATTGAACAGAACTATAAGCTATGGAAACGACTCAAAAATATAATCCTGAAACTTACAAAACACCAACCGGAAGCCAATTGAATTGTAAAGGCTGGGTACAAGAGGCCGCACTTCGAATGTTGCTTAATAATCTCGATCCAGAAGTAGCCGAAAGACCAGAAGATTTAATTGTATATGGTGGAAGGGGTAAGGCGGCCCGAAATTTCGAATCTCTCGATTTAATCATTAAAGCCTTAAAGGATTTAGAAGAGGACGAAACATTGGTGGTACAGTCCGGTAAACCGGTTGGAATTCTGCCTACTCATAAAGATGCTCCAAAGGTATTGATTTCCAATTCACAGTTAGTACCGAACTGGGCAAACTGGAGGCATTTTGACGAGCTTGAGAAGAAGGGTCTGATGATGTATGGTCAAATGACGGCTGGCAGCTGGATTTACATTGGTTCACAAGGAATTGTTCAAGGTACTTATGAAACATTCTCAGCTATAGCCAATAAAGATTTTAACGGAAGTTTGAAAGGCACTTTGACAGTAACGGCAGGATTAGGTGGAATGGGAGGTGCTCAACCACTAGCTGTTACCATGAATGATGGTGTTTGTTTGGTAGCAGAAGTAGAGCAATGGAGAATTGATAAAAGATTATCCACTAAATATCTGGACGAATCAATCCAGGATATGGATAAGGCAATTGACCGTGCTTTGGAAGCTAAAGAGAACAAGGAAAGAGTATCCATAGGAGTGCCTTGTAATGCTGTGCATCTTCTGGAAAGATTGAAAGAAAGAAATATTATTCCTGATGTGTTAACTGATCAAACCTCAGCTCATGACCCCCTGATTGGCTATGTGCCGCATCAAATTAGCTTGGAAGAATCCAATGTTTTACGAGAAGAAAATCCTGATCGATACGAGGAGTTATCTTACGAATCCATGTACAGACATGTGGAATTGATGCTGGAATTACAAAAATCAGGAGCGGTTACATTTGATTACGGGAATAATTTGCGGGCTAGGGCTCAGGAAAAAGGCTTGAAAAATGCATTTGATTTCCCTGGATTTGTTCCTGCTTATATCCGTCCATTATTTTGCGAAGGTAAAGGTCCTTTCCGTTGGGCCGCACTTTCTGGTGATCCTGCTGATATAGCGGAGACCGATAGAGTGATAAAAGAATTGTTTCCTGAAAACGAATCTTTAATGCGTTGGATGGATATGGCGCAAGAGCGAATTGCTTTTCAGGGCTTGCCTTCAAGAATTTGCTGGCTAGGACAAGGAGAAAGAGAGAAAGCAGGATTAGCTTTCAATAAATTAGTGAAAGAAGGAAAAGTGAAAGCACCAATTGTAATAGGTAGAGATCATCTGGATACGGGTTCGGTAGCTTCGCCTAATAGAGAGACCGAAGCAATGTTAGATGGATCTGATGCCGTTGCAGATTGGCCATTATTAAATGCCATGGTCAATACTGCTGGTGGTGCTAGCTGGGTATCATTGCATCATGGAGGCGGAGTGGGTATGGGTTATTCCATACATGCCGGAATGGTGATTGTAGCAGATGGAACAGATGAAGCTGAGAATAGACTAAAAAGAGTCTTGCATAATGACCCCGGAATGGGTGTTATCCGTCATGCTGACGCAGGCTATGATATTGCCAAAGATACTGCTCGTAAGCATAAATTGGATATTAAAGAACGATTGAAGTAGTATTAGTGATGAAGTTTAATCCTGTCAGGTTTCTACAACTTGACAGGATTTCTATGTTAATTCCCAATACGCATTTCTCTTTGCCTCATAGGCATGGCATCAATAGTTTCGAATAGTTTCTTATTTGTGATAGGAGAGATGCTCCTCAATTTTACCCCTCCATCTTTTCCAATCAGTAAGTTGTAATAAAGTATGCTCTGATCAATATTTAATTCCTTCATGGTCTGATCAAAATTAAGTGCATTATCTTTTTCTGAATTCCATACTTTAACTTGTCTATCTCTTAGGAGAATCACTTTCAAGTCACGGACATTGTAGCCCTCGTTGTTTCTTATTATTTCTGCAAGTTGATTATCTAATTGTGAAGACTTCACATCTCTTGTGTAGATAATCAACAGTCTATTTTCCCATTGAAAATCATCCAATCTTGTATTTTGTGCTTGAGTGCAACTCATGAATATCATTAGAGATATGAAAAGATATAGATATCGCATAATTTACAAACAAAGTATCAAGGAGGTTGTTTAACAGCTCGCAGCATCTCTAAATTACAATCACCCCAAAGGCACAGCTGTGGTATCCGTAATTTTCTTCATTACAAAAGAACTTTGGATATTGGCCAAGTTCTCATTAGTGGAAAGTTTATTCACAATAAAATCCTGAAATGCATTCATGTCTTTTACCAAGATCTTCAGGTGATAATCGTATTGCCCAGCCAAGTGATAACATTCGGTAACCTCGGGAATTTTTTCGACATGTGCCTCAAATTGAGCTAGCTTGTCTTTTGTATGTTTTTCCAATCTTAACATGCATAATGCCATTAATCCTTTACCTGTTTTGTCGGCATCAATCAGTGCAACATACTGACCAATAACACCTGTTTTTTCCAATCTTTTTACCCTTTCATAAACTGGTGTTATGGTTAAATCAAGCTGAGCAGCTAACTCTTTGTTTGTTATTCGTGCATTCTTTTGTAATAGCTTTATGATTTGTATATCGATCTTGTCTAATCTGATAATAGAATTATTTTCCATTGGTACGTTTTAATAAGGCTTTTAAAAGTTATAAATTCTATATTAAACTTGAATATAGATTTATTTTCTTCAATATATACAATTCAAGAATTATTTTCTAATTTTATAAAAAATGATAGAAATTATGAGCGAGCATTCTTTTTCACCAGAAAGTCAAATGATGTCCTTTGGCTATAAGCCAGAATTATCAGAAGGAGCCATTAAATGTCCAATTTTTCAGACGTCAACTTTTGCTTTTAAAAAAGCGGAAGATGGTAAAGCTTTTTTTGAAGTTGCTTACGGAAAAAGGGAAAAGACTGATGAGGAAGAATTAGGCTTGATTTATAGCCGATTAAACAATCCAAACCTTCAAATTACGGAAGATCGACTCTGTTTGTGGGATAAAGCAGAAGATGCTGCTATTTTTGAAAGTGGAATGGGAGCTATTAGTAGCATGTTGATGGAATTCTTAAATCCTGGTGATGTGCTCTTGCATTCCGTACCAGTTTATGGTGGAACTGATCATTTTATTAATCATGTGCTTCCAAAATGGGGTATAAAAGCTGTTGGGGTTAATCCTTATCAAGATAAGGAAGAAGTGATGAAAGAGTTAGAAGAAAGTGGCTTGAGAGATAAGGTGCGCTTTATTTATCTGGAGACACCTGCAAATCCTACCAATGCCTTAGTGGATATCGGAATGTTTAGAGAAATTGCTACAGTCTTAGAAAAAGAGGACGAGCCGATTTATATAGGAGTTGATAATACCTATATGGGGCCAGTATGGCAGCATCCATTACAGTTAGGTGCTGATTTAGTAATCTATTCGGCTACAAAGTATATTGGCGGACATAGTGATTTAGTAGCTGGTGCATGTCTGGGTTCAGCCGAACTGATTAAGCGAGTGAAAGGGTTTAGAACTTTTATGGGAAATATGGCGGGACCGCATACAGGTTGGTTACTTATGAGAAGTTTGGAGACCCTGAAAATCCGAATGGAAAAGCAGGCAGCTAACGCAGAGCAAGTAGCACACTTTTTGAACGATCATCCCAAAGTTGAAAAAGTATATTATTTAGGGAATCTTAAGCCAGAAGACGGTCGTCAGTACGAAATATTTAAAAAGCAATGTAGTTCGAATGGAGCCATGGTCGCTTTTGATGTTAAAGGTGGAGAAAAAGAGGCCTTTAAATTCTTAAATAGCACGAAATTGATAAAGTTGGCTGTCAGCTTAGGGAGTACTGAATCATTAGCAGAGCATCCTGCTACGATGACCCATTCAGATGTAGATGAGGAGTTAAGAAATAAAATCTCGATTACTTCTAAACTAGTAAGAATATCAGTAGGAGTGGAGGATGCAAAAGATTTGATTTGGGATATTGAGCAGGCTTTAGATAAAGTTTGATGCAATAGTTTGAGAGTCTGGGAGGTAGATTTCAGACTCACCTATGTTTTATCGGCATGAGAGGGTTAAGGCTTTCTAATCCTCTCCGATTATCACATCCGTATTAAAAGTGAATTGAATAAATATTTTAATACATCATTTAAATTTTAAAAAATAAAAACTTACCTTTGCGCGCTCATTGAGAGAACGGCTGTACAAATTGTTAATTACTTAGCCAAATATGAGTGCATGAAACAATATTTTAAATTATTTGACCTTTCTCAAAAAGTAGATTACAAAACTGAGGTTTTATCTGGAATTACGGTTGCAATGGCTTTAATCCCAGAAGCTGTGGCCTTTGCATTTGTGGCTAAACTTTCTCCCTTAACTGGCTTGTATGCTGCTTTTGTGATGGGACTGGTAACTGCTATTTTAGGAGGAAGACCTGGTATGATCTCTGGTGCAACAGGTGCCATAGCCGTAGTAGTTGTTTCATTATCGATAAAATTTGGTGTAGAATATGTTTTGGCAGCTGTTATACTGTCAGGAATTATTCAAATACTTGCTGGAATATTCAAGCTCGGAAAATTTATGCGTTTAGTTCCGCATCCAGTAATTTTCGGTTTTGTTAATGGGCTTGCGGTAATCATTTTCACCTCTCAGCTAGCTCAATTCAAAGATGATGCTGGGAATTGGTTAACAGGTGAACAACTTTATATTTTATTGGCATTGGTTTTCGGTACTATGCTCATAGTTTGGGGCTTACCTAAGATTACTAAAGCGGTCCCTTCTTCTTTAGTTGCTATCCTAGTAGTATTTGGTGTGGTAGTTTACTTTGGTATCGATACAAAGACAGTCGGAGACGTGGCTTCAATTAAAGGTGGATTTCCTCCATTTCATTTCCCTGCAATTCCTCTGACTTGGGAAACGTTCATGATTATTCTGCCCTACTCCGCTATTATGGCTGCAGTGGGTTTAATTGAAAGTCTATTAACGCTCAACATTATTGATGAAATAACGGAAAGCAGAGGAAGAGGTAATAAGGAAGCAGTTGCCCAAGGAACTGCCAATATCCTTTCTGGTCTGTTTTCAGGCATGGGTGGATGTGCAATGTTAGGCCAGAGTTTGATAAATATTTCAAACGGAGCTCGTGCACGATTATCAGGAATAGTAGCAGCTGTGATGTTATTGGTTTTCATCATGTTTGGATCTTCTTATATTGAATTGGTTCCTATGGCTGCTCTGACGGGTCTTATGATTATGGTGGCAATTGGAACCTTTGAGTGGGCAAGTTTAAAGACACTCAATAAGATGCCAAAGTCAGACATCTTAGTCATGGTATTGGTAACTTTAGTGACGATAGTATTGCATAATCTAGCTTTAGCTGTAATAGTGGGAGTCATCATAGCAGCATTAGTTTTTGCATGGGATAATGCCAAAAGAATTAGAGCTAGAAAAAGAGTAGACGAAAATGGCGTAAAGTATTATGAGATTTATGGGCCATTGTTTTTTGGTTCTGTCGCTGCTTTTAATGAAAAATTTGACGTGAATGACGATCCTGAAGAGGTTGTTATTGATTTCCAAGAAAGCCGGGTGGTTGACATGTCAGCGATTGAGGCCTTGAATAAGATTACAGAAAGATACCTGAAGGTAGGGAAGAAAATCCATTTGAAGCATTTGAGTCCTGATTGTAAGAGACTTTTAGAAAATGCTGATAAGATTATTGATGTTAATGTAATAGAAGACCCTAATTATAAATTAGTGGTTGATAAAGTTTAGTTTTTAGTTTTTCATAGTGAGTAGTTTTGGTTTAGGTTAGAAAGCCGGGAGTAGTGACCCGGCTTTTCTTTTTTTATTATTTTATATAGAACCTAATAATGAATTTCATATTTGATAATGAATATCAAATAGATATGTTCTTTCCTTGTGTAGATTACTAATAAGCTCTATTTAACTTTTAGATAAAGCGTTTATTTCTTCAAGACTAAGCGTTCTGTTGTATATCCTTACTTCATCAATTGCACCATTAAAAGGCGCGCATGGTCCAGTTGAACACTCACCAATTCCAATGTGAAATGGATTTGTTGATTCCAAATAGCTTCCACAGTTAGAAAAACCACTTTCTAAATTTGAGATATCTCGCTGTATTCCATTGGCATACAATTTAAAACTAGAAGGACTGAAATTTCCGTTCCAAGTACCCACTACATGATACCATTTATTCGCTTCTAAAATACCTGTATCCGTTACCCTACCATCAAATTTATTACCGTCAGTGGCATAAAATATATTAAGTCTTTGATCTTCAGTAATACCAAATACAAAACCTATTCTTTCATTACAAGCGCCTTCTACGCCTGTTCCGTTATAATTTGAAAGAATTCTTGCAGTACTGCCCACTTTAGATATATAAATCCAGGCGGCAAAACTGGCTCCACTACTTAAGTTTTCATCTATTTCCGTAGAGGTAACAATATTATCATTTACCCCATCAAATTGATAGGCCTTACCTGATTGTTGGTTGCGGTCTTCAAATGCGGATGCTCCATTATTTAAAAATCCATGAAATTCATTACCACTATAATCTTCTGCATCACCATCGAAAGGATAATAAGCAATTAAACCACTTGTTGGCAGTACAATAATTTCCTTTTTACTAATATTACCTTCTGGCTCTTGTTCTGATGTTACCTTTAAAGTAGCCTCATATACACCTGGAATATTATATTTAACTACAGGATTTGGTTCTAGAGAGGAAGAGGGGGAGCCTCCTTCGAAATCCCATTCCCAAGCGATAGGGGAACCCTCTGAAGTATCGGTAAAAGTAATTTCATTTCCTTGATTAACAATGGAGTCGCTACTTTCGAATGATGCTTTTACAGACTTAACAACTGCAATAAATTCTGATTTCACTTCTCTGTCAGAGCTGTTTTCATTTGAAGCCGTTAAACTTATATTATAAATTCCAGATTCTTCAAATAATACAGTAGGGTTTTGTAAGGTGGAAGATTCAATGTTCTCACTTCCAAAATCCCATTCCCATGAAGAAGGGTTGTTGGTTGATTGGTCGGTGAATGTTACAAATTCACCTTCAAAAATTGTGAGTTTGGAGGCGGTAAAATTTGCATTAATTTCTGGAATGTTTTCATCCTCTCCCTCACATGAACTTAAAATTACTAGACTGAAAATAATAATGGATAATCTTTTAAACATGAAGTTTTTTTTAAAAATGTGAAATGTGTCTTTTGTTGAAGAAATAGTAGTTTTACTACAAATTCTTCATAGAAAAGTGGCGCAAAATAATATATATTGTTTTAATTAAAAAGTAATTAATTAAGACTTTAGTATTTCAATTATTTTAATAATACCAATTAGATTTACTGATATTAGGCCATGGATTATATGAGGCGCTGTATAGATTTATTATATATAATTTGATTATTATACATTAAATAGTGCCTTTCACTCAAAAATAGAAATCGTACTGATTTACTCTTCCTCCAAAGTCGGCAAATTCAACTTACCAAACGCACTTTTTTCCTTCATCAGTTTCTCAATTTCCTCACTTTTTCTAGGAGCATCATTTGATAATAATTCCACCCCGTCTTTTTTAATTAGGTAATCATCTTCAATTCTAACGGGTATGTCCCACCATTTTTTATCACAAGGGCTACCTTCGGGAATATAAATTCCGGGTTCTATGGTAATTACCATATTTGCTTCAAGCGTTCCATATTCCCCTAAATCATGCACATCCAATCCAATATGATGACAACATCCGTGCGGATAGTAACGATGTCTTCCTGTAGCTGGGTCAATCAGATCTTCTTCATTTAGGCTTTCTACGATTCCCAAATCCAATAAGCCTTCATTTATAATGGCTAGGGTGGTGTCAAATACGGCTGAAAAAGGTACTCCTGCTTTGGCAATTGATGCTCCTGCCTCTTGTGCTTTATAAACTAAATCGTAAATGGCCTTTTGTTCTTTAGTGAATTTTCCATTTACAGGAATTGTTCTAGTCACGTCTGCGGTGTAGCCGTGATACTCAGCACCTAAATCCATCAATATCAATTCTCCGTCTTCAATTTCAGGCTTATAGTTATCAATGTAATGGAGAACGCAGCCATTGTGCCCTGCACCGACTATACTCGGATAGCCTTCATATTCTGCTTTGTATTTCTTATAGATAAATTCATGCATGCCTTGTACTTCTAATTCAGACATACCAGGTTCCATAGCTCGCATTACCTCTGCTTGTCCTAGTGCGGAAATTTTTACAGCTTTCCTTAATAAGTCAAGTTCTTCTGCTGTCTTAATTCCACGCATTGGACGTAATAACTCATCCAATAATCTGGTATTCAGATTATTCTCTTGGGGTTCTGGAGTAATATCCAAATTACTGTCATCCGGATAATTAACCTTTTGCTTAAATTGTGCAATCAAATCATATAAATCTCCCTTCTCTCGAGTTTGTCTCACATCGTCCTGGAAATCATAAAATAATACTTGGTCAAATTTGGAAAAATCAATAGGAAAAGATTCAAAGTTCGGTGTTTCAAATGCAACCTCTAATTGTAAATCTTTCACTGCCTCAGCTGTGCTTACCCTACCCCCATCATATAATTCAGCCAAGGCATTTCTACCTCTCACAAAAATGATTTCATTCATCGATTGGTCATTGATCTCTTGCTCTTCCGAAAATATCATAAGTAATGCATGAGGTTGCCTGTGCCCTGTCAAATAGTAAAAATTTGGGTCTTGGTGATATTTGAAATTCACATCATTAGCTCGGTTTCGAATCGGATTTGAAAAAAACACAGCTACTGAGTTTTCAGGCATTTTATTTCTTAATATATCTCTTCTCTCTTTATGAAAGTCATTTGATAAAAAATCCTGGGGTTTTTGAACTTGGCCGAAGACAGAAGTTGAAATTATAATGATCAGTAGAAGCGTTTGAAAGATTTTCATGATTTTAATTTTTTTTGAATTTAAAAATAAAATACTGAATCAGCCCTAATTTTTATATCAATGGTTTATGTTTCGGGTGGATAAACAAATATTTTTTTTCAATACATAAACTTTTCTTCATATAAATTACGTTTGTTAATAATGAATGACAATATTTGATAGTTAGGTTTAATTAGTTCATAAATGCGAATTTCATTGCTTCTTTTTATTTTTATCACTCTTGGATGTAATCCTAAAAAGGATATTATTCCCCAGGAAAATTTTGAATTGAAGGCACCTACTTATTTTGGAAGTTTCAATGAGAGAATTCCAGAAGATAATCCCACTACTGCAAAAGGATTTGAATTGGGCAGAATGTTGTTTTATGAAAAGAAATTATCTGGTGATAATAGTATGTCCTGTGCCAGTTGTCATCAGCAAAACAAAGCATTTACAGATGGAAAAGCTTTTAGTCTTGGAATAGATGGGCAAAGTGGAGAGGTGAGCAGTATGTCATTAGTAAATTTGCTCTGGGCTGAAAAGTTTACTTGGAATGGCAAAATGAAAACAGTGGAAGCGCAATCCACTGAGCCGATAAGAAATCCCATCGAAATGCACGAGAATTTTGATAATGCCATCCGAAAATTGGAAGATGATGGCTATAATCGATTATTTCAAGAAGCTTTTGATACGGATGAAATTACTGAAGAATTAATTGGAAAAGCTTTGGCTCAATTTCAAAGAGCACTAATTTCCTCTAATTCTAAATATGATCAATACTTAAGAGGAGAATATGAACCCACTGCGTCCGAACGGAGAGGAGAGCAATTATTCTTTACACATCCCATTCCTGGCCAATTGAGAGGAGGTAATTGCGGAGACTGTCATTTAGGGCCCTTGACTTCTGGCGCAATTGACGGATTTCAAGGCTTTCATAACAATGGCTTGGACAATGATGAAAATATGGATGAAGGATTGATGGCGGTCACGGGTGTTCCTGCTGACAAGGGAAGATTTAAAACGCCAAGTCTTAGAAATATCGCTTTAACTGCCCCCTACATGCATGATGGAAGATTTGAAACTTTGGATGAGGTGATAGAACATTATGATAACGGAATTCACCAAAGCAGTACTTTGGATATCTTAATTATAGAAGGTAGTAATGAAAGTCAAGCTGCAGGAGAAAGGCCTCAGTTGTTTCTTACTGAACAAGAAAAAGAAGATATTTTGGCCTTCTTGCATATGTTGACTGACGAAGAATTTATAACTAACACTCAATTCTCTAACCCAAACCCATTTAAAAATGAAAATTTCTAAACTATTATTTGCCTTGCTAGCTGTAATTTCTTTGTCCTGTACAGATGAAACAATTGAAGGAGGACCACTAGAATTCAATTTCTTTCATAAAGCAGGAAGTGAAGATTTCCAATATAATACTGTATATCAAAATGCTGCAGGGAATGAGTTTTCACTTCGTTTATGGAGAACCTACATAACTGAAATTCAATTAGTAGATACAGAAGGTTCAATTACCGCTTTCACACCTAGTTATCATCTGATCGAACCTAAAGAAGGAAATAAATTCACTTTCAGCTTACCTTTCGTTAAGCAAGACGAATATGCCGCAATAAATTTTAATATAGGGATCAGAGAAGATACAAATCTTTCTGAGTCTACAAGTGGAAATTTAGATCCGAGCAATAATATGGCGTGGAATTGGACTACAGGTTATAAATTCATTAGAATGGATGGCGAGTTTGAAGATAATGCAGGAAACAGGAGAGGTGTTGTGGTACATATTGGAACGGAAAACAATTTCAAACCTCAGTCATTTACTTTTCAAACCCCACTTGTCGTGAATGCATCGGGCGCAGAATTAAATTTTGAACTAGACCTTCTGGAGGCTTTTCAAAATCCTAATACTATTGATTTCGAACAGCTAAGTGATTTTCAATTTAACAATGAAGCCGATTTAATTGGTGAAAATTATGCTGAGGGCTTTATTAAATTAGCAGATTAAATGGGATGCTCCTTTATATATTTAAACATACCATAGTTAGGGCAGTTAATGTTAAATAAATTTAAAACTGTTTCTACTATGAAAAATTTAAGAAGTCTATTATTCCTTTTACCATTTATGGTTATTTTATTTTCCTGCGAAGAGGATGTTGATGATATGATGGATGATAACGATAGCGAAAATGATGATGATAATTCTGTTAATATTGTTGCAATGACGGTAGAAAATTCTGGTGCAGCAGCGTATTTTGTATCAGGAATTTCTGGAAATGAAGAGGTGAGCCCGTTGAACGAGGATAACAGTACTTGGCAATTGACAGTTGGAACACGATATCAATTGACTGTTTCCGGTGCAAGTTCGCATCCATTAGCATTAAGAGATAGTGAGGATAATATTTTACTTAGCATGAATGATATCGAAGGAAGTTTTGAAACTGATGTAGACGTTGACTTCAAATCGGACGCTACAAGCTTTGATTTTACGCTGACTGAGGAATTAGCAGACGAGCTTAATAACTATGTATGCACTGTTCACGCTAGAATGACAGGTAGTGTGACTATAAATTGATATAAGCTTTATCTGTCAATTGGAATCCACAATTTGTTAAGTACAAATTGTGGATTTTTATTTTCAGCTCAACCTGAAAAGACTACAATTCATCTCTTTTAATCTACATTTCATCTACAATTTAATGACCTTAATTTCTTTTCTATGTTGTTACATCAAACAAAAAATTAACAACTATGAAAAATTTATGGAGATTACTATTATTAATTCCGTTGACTTTTGTTGCAATAGCTTGCGATGATGAAGATGAAATGGATGATGAAAACATGGAGCCAGCTCCTACTTTGGTAGAAGCGGCACAGAGTGCGGGTTTAACAACTTTATTAGACGCTGTTGGAGCGATAGATGGATTGGATCAAACATTACTAGATGCTCAAGCGATTACTGTTTTCGCACCATCTAATGCGGCATTTTCTGACGCCTTAGAGGCTTTTGGTGCAAATAATTTAAATGAATTAGTGGAAGCAATTGGTGGCCTTGGCAACTTAGAGATTGTTTTGGGTTTCCATGTAGTGCCAGCTGTTGCTTTTTCTACCGATTTAGATGAAGGAGAGCAGTCTTTTACTACGCTTTCAGGACAAGATATTACAGTCACACTAAGCGGGGGAAATGTCACTGTAACGGATGCAAGCGATAATACGGTAAATGTTGTCACTGCAGATGTTGAAATCGAGAACGGTGTAGTTCATGTTATTGATGGTGTATTATTACCTGAACTTCCAGAAGAAGAGTTACCTAATCTAGTTGATGCCGCAACTAGCGCTGGATTAACCACATTATTAGACGCGGTTGGAGCGGTTGATGGATTGGCAGATAATTTATTGGCTGCTAATGAAATAACTGTTTTTGCACCCACTAACGATGCATTTGGAGCTGCTTTAGAAGCATTTGATGCCGCTGATTTAAACGAATTAGTAGAGGCTTTAGGTGGTATTGACAACTTAGAAACTGTATTAGGTTTCCATGTGGTACCTGCTGTAGCTTTTGCAGAAGATTTAGATGAAGGAGCTCAAACATTTACTACTTTAGCAGAACAAGAATTGACAGTAACAAGAACAGGTACGGAAGTAACGGTCACAGATGCTGCTGGAAATACATTTAATGTAGTCACTGCAGATGTAGCAATTGAAAATGGTGTAGTTCATGTAATTGATGGAGTATTACTACCAGAATTGCCAAATCCTAACCTAGTTGATGCAGCAACCGATGCGGGTTTAACCACACTATTAGATGCTGTTGGCGCAGTTGATGGGTTAGCTGACGATTTGTTGGCAGCAGATGCAATCACTGTTTTTGCTCCTACTAACGATGCATTTGGAGATGCTTTAGAAGCGTATGGCGTGAATAACTTAACTGATTTGGTAACTGAACTTGGGGGAGTAGATAACTTGGAAGCTGTTTTAGGGTTTCATGTTGTGCCGGCTGTAGCTTTTGCAGCAGACTTAGCCGAAGGTGCGCAAACTTTTATTACATTAGCGGAACAAGAGTTAACAGTAACCAAGACAGGTGCTGCGGTATCTGTGACTGATGCAGCTGGCAATACATTTAATGTGACGGTTGCTGATGTGGCTATTGATAATGGTGTTGTACATGTAATTGATGGAGTATTATTACCGGAAATAACATTACCAAATGTAGTAGATGCAGCAACGAGTGCAGGTCTAACTACTTTAATTGACGCTTTAGTAGCTGCTGAATTAAATGACGATGTGGCCAATGCTGAGGCTGTAACAGTTTTTGCCCCAACAAATGAGGCCTTCACTGCATTACTAGCTGCTCAGGAAGTCGATGACTTAGACGGATTAATTGCAAAATTAGGTGCTGAAGCGGTAGCAGATGTTTTGACTTTCCATGTTGTGCCAGCCGTTGCTTTTTCACACGATTTATCAGATGGAGATACTTTTACTACCCTTCAAGGTGAAGATTTAACGGTAAATGTATCAGATAATGGCGTTACTGTTACTGATGTGAATGATAATACTTACAATGTAACCACTGCAAACGTAGCAATTGAAAATGGAGTGGTACATGTTATAGATGGTGTTTTGTTACCTACTCTATAATTAATAAGAATGCATTACTTAGTTTTAAATACAAAAAAAGATGGGATTCGCTTCCCATCTTTTTTAAATTACATCCATGATTTAATAAAATCACATAGTATTATATTATATTTTTATAATTACTAGACATGTTTCAACACAAGTACAAATTTCTATTTATTGCGTTTTTAGCAATATATTCATTCCTTAATATAATTGTGTTGGAAGGAGATAGGCTTTTTCAAGCTGGCTTGCCTTATAATTATCTATTCTGGACGATTCTCGCTTTGACTTCAGCAGTTTGGATTTCTAATTTGTTAATTCAAAAATACTTATTGCAATATTGGTTGCAAATACACCCACTTCTGAAACAATTTGTAGCCAGCATCATATCAGTCGTCCTAATAAGCTTAGTTTCCGTTGAATTAACTGAATTGTTATTAGGTGATCCTTTTACTTTAACTAGACAAAACTTCTTGCTGACTTTTGCCTTTACATTCAGAGTAAATTTATTTCTGAATACATTAAATGCTATTTTTTTCTTTAACAGGAAATATAAAGAAAAAGAACTCGAAACAGAGAAGTTGAAAAGTATGAATCTAGGAAGCCAATATGAGAGATTAAATCATCAATTAAATCCACATTTTCTATTTAATAATTTAAATGCGCTGTCTACTTTAATGCATAATGATTTAAAAAAAGCAGATCTCTTTCTACAAAAACTATCTTCAATATATCGTCACATATCTCAAAACATAAATGAAGAGTTAGTAAGTCTAGAAGAAGAAATCTCGTTTTTATATGATTATATATCACTCTTGGAGATTAGATTTAAAGATTCTCTATTAGTTAATATCAAAATTGATGAGGGAGATAGTAAATTGTACATTCCTCCTGTAGTATTGCAACTCTTGATAGAAAATGTAGTAAAGCATAATTATTTTACCATCGAAAAACCTGTTAAAGTACAGATTAAACAGGAAAATAATAAATTGAAAATTAGCAATACTGTACAGGCAAAAACACAAGATGTAGATTCAATGGGCATCGGATTGCAAAACATTTCGGAGCGATATAAGTTTTTAGGGGAGTCGATTGAAATAAATCACGGCCAAGATAGATTTGAGGTCATTATTCCTTTAATAGAACTACAATGAATCTGTTAATTTTTGAAGATGAGCCATTAGCACAGCAACGGGTAGTGCAAATTATCCAAAAAACAAGACCTGAATGGGTAATTTCTGGCAAGGCTCAAAGTATAGCTGAAGCCAAAAATTTACTTCAGAATTGTTCTGATATTGATTTGCTAATCTGCGATATTCATTTGGCGGATGGTGAATGCTTTAAAATCTTTGAAAATGAGCATTTACAAATCCCAATTATCTTCTTGACAGCTTACGATCAGCATGCTCTGGAATCATTTAATCATTATTGCATTGATTATGTGCTCAAACCTCTACAGGAATCTCGATTGCTGCAAGCATTCGAAAAATACGAACAACTTTGCCTAAGAGAGGAAAAACTGGAACTTGAAAGCAATGTTATTCAATCTGTCATCAAACAGTTATCAGTTAGAAACTATAAGCAAAGATTCTTGACCAAAGTGGGTAGTAAAATGCTTTTTAAGGATATTCATGAAATTGCTTATTTCTATGCAGAAGATAAAATCGTTTATTTGAAGGAGATTGGAACCACCAAAAAATACATCATCAATTTTAGTTTAGATGAATTGGAGAAGAATATATTAGATCCATCTCAGTTTTATAGAATCAACCGCTCAATAATCGTTAATTTAGCAGCTTTGGTGGAGATGAAGACTTATCACAATGGTAGACTAAAACTACATGTTAAATCTTCTGATGATCTGGATTTAATAGTGGCGAGAGAAAGAGTAGGACAGTTTAAAGATTGGATAAATCAATAATTTTTTAATCATGATGAAATACATAATAATACTATGTGCTTTTACTTTTTTAAATCTTAGTTTTATTCAAGCACAAGAGTTTTCTAAACAAGAATTAGATTCCATCAAAAGAGAAATATTTACGATTAAAAGTGATGTGAATCAAATACAGCTTCAATTGTCAGATGCTAAAAAGACATTGAAAACAGGAATTTTTGTAGCCACTCTTGGTTATACAGTAACCATTATCGGTGGTCAATTGCTAGGTACAAACCCTGAATTAGGAGAAGCACTGCTATATACCGGAGGGGCTATTGGAATAGGGGGAACCATAGTGCTAGTGAATGGATTCAATAAAATCAGCTTAAGTAAGCCGAAGAGGAGGATTGATTAGCTCAAAGCAACTTCTCCCCAATCAGCGTGCATTTCATCAAAACGTTGCATCACTTTTTTAATAAAGTCTTCAGAAATTAGGCTTTTCAGTGCTGCTACATCTGCCACTTCATATTCGTCAATTTTGAAGGTTTGTTCATATAAACCTAATTCAAATTTCACTAAATATTTTTCATTCCATTGGAACAAACTGATTTTACAAAAGTTGTTTGGAAATTCACCTATTACCCTCATTATTCTTATTTTTATTTATTGCAAAGTTAAGTCTTAAATATTCATGACTAAATTAAAGGAACAATTTTACGATTTTTTAATAGAAGAAGATGAACCAAGGGCTTGCAAAGCTATTCCTGAGGAAGCCTGCACAAATGTTCCAAAGAACTTTACGCTCAATATAGCCAATGGAACATTAACAAAACTGGCAGAAAAAATTATTAGCCCAAACCTAACTTTAGCTTGGATCATGGATTTTTTTGGTGCTTCTTCTGCTATGATAGGTGCCTTGGTTCCTATAAAAGATGCAGGTTCATTATTACCTCAATTGGCTGTTTCTGGTAAGATAAGGTCATTTTCAATCAGAAAGAATTTCTGGGCAATCAGTGCCTTGGTGCAAGGGTTTTGCTGGTTGGCTGCGGCTGGTCACATTTTCTTTGGTGATGAGAAAACCTTTCCGATGGCAATGCTAGTGCTTTTAGCGGTTTTTAGTGTAGCAAGTGGTGTGGCTTCTGTAGCCTATAAAGATGTGATCGGTAAAACTATTCCGAAAAATACCCGCGGACAAATGCTGAGCTATCGTTCTACTTTTGGCGGAATACTAAGTCTGATTGCTGGGGTAGTTTTAGTGTTTTTCATACAAGAAGAAGCTGATAAATCCATTTATGGGTTCATGTTTCTGTTTGCTGCTGCCTTGTGGCTTATAGCTTCTATTCTGTTTTTCATGATTCAAGAAGAAAAAGGAGCTACTGATGGAGGTAGAAATCCCTTGCAAGAAGTTAAAGCTGGAATAAAACTGATAAAAGAAGAAACGAATTTCAGAAATTTTCTTTTTACTCGAGCGCTGTTAATGGCGGTTCCACTATTGCAGCCCTTCTATGTTTTGGTTGCCAAAGATATAGGCAATCCTGACTGGAGTTTGATAGGATATTTGATTATAGTAAATGGATTAGCAAATGTATTGAGCAGTCCAATTTGGGGTAAAATAGCGGATCAATCCTCAACTCGTCTAATGCGTATTTCTTCCATGATTGCGATCGGTGGAGGAATTTTTGCCTTAATGTTTTATTTTGCTACTGATTGGAATCTAGGGTTTTATGCTTTTTTGCCTGTTTTTTTTATTAATGGTATCGCCTACAGTGGAGCCAGATTAAGCCGAAAGACTTATTTGGTAGATTATGCTCCTGATGGCAATAGGGCTACCTATGTTTCAGTAGCCAATACTTTTATTGGGTTGTTCACCTTAGTGGCAGCTGGCTTTGGCGTAATAGCTGAATTGTTCGGACTTCCAGCCCAAATTATCTTTTTTATGAGCTTGTTGGTTCTGGCAGTTATTTTGAGTTTTCGGTTGAATAAAGTTCAATAAGTTAAAATAAAAATCAAATAATTTAGATCATTTGGGTAAATTAATTTTTTATTTGGTTTTGCTTTCCACATTTTGATCGAACTAAGATATTTAAATACTTAGTCCGATAGAAAATGTCGATCCCATAAGTGCTGGATTTATTTCTGTGAATATATATCTGTTCTTTATTTTAACTTTAAATCCAGTTCCTATAGTTACTTTCGGAAAGAAAAAATAATTCATACGCTTTCCAATTTCCTCAAATTCATCAACAATTATTGAAGATGATCCATATATACACAATCCTATACCAGCATATACATAAGGTATTATCAGTCTTGTCTTGCCTTGATAGTGCACTCCAAATGGAATAATATTGAAGATATGGTTATCTTTTTCATAGGCAACCACATTCCTATTTCTAACAGGCTTTTTTTCTCTGATGATAGCTCTATATGTTAAACCTACTAAAAATGAAAATTTATTAGTACGTTCAATCTTCATCTTCCTTCTCAAAATTGATGCTCTAAATTGGCTTTGGCCAGAAAAATTTCTTACTGGGGCACCAATTGATATATCATAAAGAAATTTTAAGTTTTCTTCATATTGAAAGGGAGGATAATAATAATCGAAATACGAATTATATTTTGATATCACTTTGGAAATTTTTCTTTCAGAGTATCTTATTTTTTTTAAACCATTTGGTATGTTTCCATCTAACAAGAAATTTATCGCACCGAAATATTTAGCTTTATCAAATGAATAGTTTTTTCCTTTTTCTTTAATAATTTGTTCTTCATCTTTCTTAATATGTGCAAATTTCAGATTTTCATTGTTTCTAAGTAAAAAATCAGGATTAATTCGTTTTTCCCTCAATATCCACATATCAATTTTTCCACCTAGTTTTTTTTTGGCAAAAACATATGAAGAATCTTGCGTACCGTCTGCTATTTTAAATCTTTTGAAATTCCGTCCATTATCAAATCTGAATGCTGAAAGCTCTGAACTTTCAAATGTCTTAAAATCAACCTCGGAAAAATCTTTCTTGAAATTAATAGAATGTATTAATTCAGCATCAGTTTTGCTTTCAATATATCCATTTATGGTATCCTTATTGTTTTTTACAATGTATCCGGGTAAAAAGTCATTTTGCCCTATTAGATTAAATGAAATATGAAGAAGTATTAATGAAAGAACTATGACCAACTTATTTGACATGAAAAAATAATAAAATTTTAGGTTAGTAACTTTTGTAAACATAACGCATTTAAATTTTTCTGTCAAATAAATCAATACTATTGAAAGCTATCACCTGCTTTTTTTGTTATTCAGTTACTATTAATTTTTGTCTTTATAATTCAATAAGATAAGTCATTGGAAATTGAAATTATTCGTTCTTAGCAAAGATAAATACTTGATTTTATATGTTTAGATTAAAATATAGACATTTCCGTATGAGTTGTAAACAACTCCAAGGCATGCATACCTTTGGCCGAATTTCCTTTCTCATTCAACTTCGGACTCCAGACCGCAATGCTAAATTCACCAGGGTAAACTGCTGCAATTCCACCGCCAACACCACTTTTTCCAGGAAGCCCTACTCTAAAAGCAAATTCACCGGATTCATCATAGAAACCGCAGGTAAGCATCAGTGCATTGATTCTTTTAATTTGATTTCGTTCTAAGAATAGAGTGCCATCCGGTGCGCATTTTCCGTGCTGAGCAAATAGCTGGAAACACCATGCCAATTCCACACAATTCATATCAATTGAGCATGTATAAAAGTAAAAATCTAAAACATCTTCTGGATTATTGTGAATGTTTTTAAAGCTTTTAATGAAGTTGGCCATAGCTACATTTCGATAGCCCATGCTTTTCTCAGACTGAAAAACGGCTTCATTATATTGAATTTTATCTGTCCCCTGAAGGTCATGGATAAATTTTAAATATTCTGCTTTGGGGTCTTCCAGTTCAGACAATAAAATATCGCAAATCACGATTGCCCCAGAATTAATAAACGGATTTCTGGGAATCCCTTCTTCATGCTCTAATTGAACTAGAGAGTTGAAAGGATCACCTGATGGCTCAACATCCACTCTATCCCAGACTTTATCGCCAATACATTGAATGGCCATGCTGAGGGTAAAGACTTTGGAAATACTCTGAATAGAGAACCTTTCTTGATAATCCCCTGCATTATAGGTTTCACCATTGACGAATTGAAGGGAAACACCAAACTTATACGGATCAATTTTAGCCAATTCAGGGATGTAGGAAGCCACTTTTCCGGGGGTCTGAACGGAATTTACCGTGTGTAAGATATCATCGAGTATTCTGTTGTAGTCTTCCAAATTAATGTTTTTGTTTCTTCCTTATTACGGTTGGAATGCTGATGAGATACAGAGAATTGTTCAAATTCGATATTCGCTTTTATTTCAATATTTTAGTTGGCGTCCAAAAGCAGCTATTCCTCGTTTATAAAGAAAATTCTTAAAATAAGGAGTTTCCAACTCGCGATTAAATTATTCTAATTCAAAATTGAGCCAGCCCCATTGTTTTTTTTAAATGCAGAAGGAGAAACCCCCTCTTCTTTTTTAAAAGCACTGGTAAAATGAGATAGGTTTTCAAAACCTGAGTTAAAACAAGCTTGCGTTATACTACAATCTGGTTTTTTTAGCCATTTTTTTGCCAATTTTATTCTTTCAGACAGTACATACTGACCGGGAGTAATGCCAAAGGCTTCTTTAAACTTTTTGAAAAAAGTTGCTCTACTCATGCAGGCTGCATTAGCCAAGCGATCAAAATCTATTTTCTGATTGATTTTATTTTGAATAATATGGATAGCATAAGCCAAAGGATGATGAGTTGCTAATGCTTTAGGAGCTGAAGTGAAGACATGACGCGCCTGCGTTTGCATCAAGCGAATAATCATTTCTTTCATGGCCAAATCCACATATAAATCTTTGGTCGTGCTATCCTCTGTCCTGGAAATTTTTATGATTCTATCCACCGTATTAATCAACTCCTGATTATTGATGATATGATGGATACTAGGGTCTATTTGCCATTGCTCTTTTTGCAGCACTTTCGGATGTTTTTCATTCAACATGTCCAAAGTAAAATCAATAAGTTGTTGAGAAATAGCTAGGGCGATGCATTGAGTGGGTTGTCCTACCTTGGCTTCTGGGAAATCTATTTCCATCACCTCATTTGGGCCCACAATAACGGATTCACCTGGCAGATAATCAAAAGCTTCTTTATTTTCTAAATGCATTACTTTTTTACCTCTAAGCATGGACGTGAATACAAAATCGTTGAAGACTAATTTAACATCTTTTGCTTGCTGATGGGTTTCGAATACATTCAATTCACAACTATCGTAGGTATATGCAGTACGGTTCTCTACTAAAGTAAAAAGGGAATTCTCATTTCCTAAAGGGACTTGGTATGGGCGAATGGCTTTGTTCATATCGTTTTTTCTATAAAGAAATGTCGGATTTAGGTTTAAAATGGTTGGTGTGCCATCAACCATGGATTCTACGCTGGTCGGTGTGTCACCGACCAGAATCAGGAATAAACAATCCTATCAGTTCTCATTTGAAATTAAAGTAATACAGCTCTACAATTTAGTGAATTTTATGATATTCTAAAAATCAGATGGAAAGCAAAATGATTCATACTCTTAACAAAATTTTAAAGAATTAAAAGTATGAAATTACATTTAATTAGAAATAAAACAAAAAGCTATGGAAACGTTAGAAAAAACTCAAAAAACGGTAGATCGTCCTACCTTTAAGGCGCAGTACGACCACTTCATTGGTGGAGAATGGGTAAAACCTGCAGATGGAGAATATTTTGATAATATCAGTCCAGTTGATGGCAAAGCTTTTACCAAAGCAGCCAGAGGAACAAAGGAGGATGTTAACAAGGCAGTAGATGCAGCGCACAAAGCATTTGCCACTTGGTCCAAAACTTCTGCTGCAGCTAGAGCTAATGTGCTCTTAAAAATTGCCGATATAATAGAAGAGAATTTAGAGATGTTGGCAAGAGTAGAAACCATTGATAATGGAAAAGCACTGAGAGAATGTAGAGCAGCAGATTTACCACTTTGCGTAGATCACTTTAGGTATTTTGCAGGTGCCATTAGGGCGGATGAAAGTTCAATTTCCGAGCATGATGAGCATACGGTCAGTATTAATTTGCAAGAGCCACTAGGAGTAGTGGGTCAAATTATTCCCTGGAATTTCCCTTTATTAATGGCGACTTGGAAGATAGCGCCTGCTTTAGCGGCAGGATGCTGTACGGTGGTAAAACCAGCAGAACAAACGCCCACTTCTTTAATGGTATTGATGGAATTGATTCAGGATGTGGTGCCAGCTGGGGTATTGAATGTGGTGACAGGTTTTGGACCTGAAGCAGGAAAGCCATTGGCTCAATCTGATAGAATATCAAAAGTAGCCTTTACAGGTGAAACCACAACAGGTCGTTTGATCATGCAATATGCTTCTGAAAATCTAATTCCGGTTACAATGGAATTGGGTGGGAAATCTCCAAACATCTTTATGAAATCTGTAATGGATAAGGACGATGAATTCTTGGATAAATGTATAGAAGGAGCCGTAATGTTTGCCTTAAATCAAGGGGAAGTTTGTACTTGTCCGTCAAGAATATTAGTCCATGAGGACATAGCTGATGAATTCTTGAAAAGAGTAGTGGAACGTACAAAAGCTATTAAAATGGGACATCCCTTGGCTGAAGATACCATGATGGGCGCTCAAGCATCCAATGATCAATTTGAGAAAATTCTTTCCTATTTGGATATTGGGAAGCAAGAAGGTGCAGAAGTACTATGTGGAGGTGAAAAAGCAGGATTGAATTCTGGCCTAGAAAACGGCTATTATATCCAACCTACCATCTTCAAAGGCCATAATAAAATGCGCGTTTTCCAGGAAGAAATTTTTGGTCCTGTGACTTCAGTCTGCACCTTCAAAACAGTGGAAGAAGCAATTGAAATAGCCAATGACACCATGTACGGATTAGGTGCGGGATTATGGAGTAGAGATGCTCATGAGCTGTATCAAGTGCCAAGAGCGGTAAAAGCAGGTCGAGTTTGGGTGAATAACTATCATGCATATCCTGCTCATGCGCCATTCGGAGGATACAAGAAATCAGGTTTCGGTAGAGAGAATCACAAAATGATGTTGGATCACTACAGACAAACCAAGAATATGTTGATTTCTTATGATAAGAATAAATTAGGTTTCTTTTAGGAAATAGTTCATAGTAATAAGTTGTGGGTTGCCAATAGGGAAACTTATTTGCAGCCCATAACTTTTTTGTTTCCTGCTAAAATTAATCTGTGAGACTGTCCCCTTGAGGGGACTATAGGGGTGTTTCTTGGAAAGAGCAGTCATAATACTTATAAGCTAATACCTAAAACCCAATAATTATGGAAAGAGTAACAATAAGCGACAGAGCGATAGAAACAATAGATGAATTAAGAGATAGATTTGGCGATTTAATGTTTCACCAAAGTGGTGGATGTTGTGATGGCTCTTCACCCATGTGCTTTGAAAAAGGAGATTTTAAAGTAGGAGGAGGAGATGTCTGGCTTGGGCAAGTATATGGTTGTGATTTTTTCATGAGTAAAGATCAGTTTGAATATTGGAAGCATACCCATCTTACCTTAGATGTAACAGAAGGCAGAGGTTCTAGCTTCTCACTGGAAATCCCGATGGGCATTCGGTTCATGATTCGCTCACGAATCTTTACTATGGAAGAACTGGAAAATTTAGAACCGATTATGACAGGAGAGGAGTATTTGGAGGCAGATGCTAAATAAAATACCGAAATCCGCCCAATCCAATTCGTACTTTATTCCTTCGCAGGGAGGGATCTATTGATTTTAAACCTAAAAAAAAATCTTAGCAAAACTGCTGCACAACTTCCCTCGCAGTTCTTCATGTTTAATATTTTAGCAAAGCAGTCACATAGCTTGTTGTTTTCTGCTTAATACAATCTGTGAGACTATCCCCTCGAGGGGATTATAGGGGTGTTGTTTGAAGGAGCTTTTAAAGTATTTTTGCCCATTTTTAGTGATTTAGATAGTATTAAGTAGTGGAAACTAAAAATGACTTATTTACTTTCCAGAGAAGCTTCAGTTCTTATTTCAGAATGTCTGATTTCTCCTCCTGTGGTACCTGTTTTCTGAGCATAGAAAAGGACCAGAAATGTAAAAGCTATGGTGATAAAACTAATGAACTTGGAATAGGATTTGTTTTTCAGATTTGCCCAAATTCCCACTAGAGCAATGCCTCCAAGAATATAGAGTAATGTAGCGAACGTTTCTGCATTTTCTTCATGCGCTTCAATAAATCTATGCTCTATACCTTGCAATTCTTCTACTATCTCTTCGGCTTCTTCTCCACTTGACATAGCGAAAAATGCAGTTATTGCAGCTAAAATGAAGAAAAGGTACCCTGCCCTCTTCAAAATTTCAGCTTTAAATATAAAGCCTGAAATCATAAGTATTACCCCTATAATTGGAATAATAATGGGTAAATGATTTACTATTAAATGAAAATGTGCATCGTTCATAATTGTGTGTTTTTATATTTATAAAATATTGACTCCAAAAAAATATCCTACTGCGGCAGTTAATCCCATCGCTATAGTCCCCCAAAATGTGATCCTTAAAATAGCTTTTATTACGTTCGATCCTCCTGTCCTAGCAGCTAGCCCTCCTAAAAGAATCAAGAAAAACAGAGCAGACCCATAAAGCGAATATTCCATTGCTTTTAAGGGCAAAAAAAGTGTCACGACAAGAGGTAACATACCACCAAAAGTAAAGGCGGCCCCGGAAGCCAATGCCGCTTGAATTGGTTTTGCTTGACTTATTTCATTAATGCCAAGTTCATCCCGAACATGGGCTCCCAGAGCATCGTGTGCCGTCAATTCTTTAGCTACAATTAAAGCCGTTTCTTGTTTTAGCCCCCTTTTTTCATAAATCTCAGCTAACCTTTGTAATTCAATATCCGGCATTTCTTCTAATTCTTCCTTTTCTCTTTGGATATCTGCTTTTTCAACATCAGTTTGAGAGCTAACAGATACATACTCACCAGCTGCCATCGATAGAGCACCTGCCACTAATCCTGCAAGCGTAGCAAGTACTATTGGATCTCTAAGATCGCTAGCTGCGGCCACTCCAATTGCAAGGCTGGCAGTTGACAGAATACCATCATTTGCTCCTAGCACCGCAGCTCTCAACCAATTGCTTCTGTGGATATAGTGGTTGTCTAAATAGGTATCAAGGGTTTCTTCTTTTTCCTTCATAGTTTTGGCTTCAATTTTTCAGTTCTGAAATGCTGCTTACGTCAGCTTCAATCAAGTAGCAGCTTTTAATATGCCTTATTTAGTACTGCCTTCAGACATACCATCAATTTAAGAATATTTCTCAAATGAGAGTGCAAAGGAGGTATTAAATTCCAGTTGTTGAGATGTTATTTGTCAGCAATATGCTTTACTCATTTTCATAAAGTCTTAGTCTGTTTCTAAGATTGTTTAATTCGTTTTTCAACTCCCTTTCTTTATCTAGCAAATTAAATACAATATCAATGCCTTCAAGATTTACATTTAGTTCGTAATGGAGCCTTATTATTTTTTCCAATATTCCTAATTGTTCTTGATGGATATATTGATTATGCTCAATGATTTCAACTTGAATAAGATCCATAGTATTCAACGCATCTATAAAAGATATTTCAATATTGTAATGAGTACAGAGTGTTTCTGTCGATATTAAATTATGCTCATTCATTTTTTATGAAGTTTTTGTAGTTCTTTAAATAGCTCAATCTCTTTCTTACTTAAATTGGTTGGGATTTTAATATGATAGGTGATGATTAAATCACCGAACTTCCCTTCACTTTTATAAACTGGAAAGCCTTTTCCTTTTAGTTTAACTTTAGACAGATTTTTGGTCTCTGGCTTAACTTTCAGTTTAACCTTGCTATCAAAAGTATCAACTGTAATTTCTCCTCCTAAAATGGTGGTATATAAATCCACTTCTACATCTTTATACAAATTCTGTCCTTCTCTTTTGAAATTAGTGTCATTATTGATCACAAATTTCAAGTACAAATCACCGTTTGGACCGGCATTGATTCCAGGGCCACCTTTGCCTTTGATTTTAATTGATTGGCCATTTTCAACCCCGGCAGGAATCGTTAAGCGTATTTTATTTCCATTAACTGTAAGAATCTGCTTTTGTGTGGTATAAACATCTGTTAAATTCAAATGTAGTTCGGCATTGAAATCATTTCCTTTGAATTTAGGGGTGCCCCCAAATCCTGAGTGTGAGGCGCCACCCCCAAACATAGATTCGAAAAAATCTGAAAAATCTCCACCGGAAAATCCTTGAGAGCCAGCTTGCTGCTGTGATCGACTGCTATATTGTCTCTGAGCCCTTTCTTGCTCCTCACCATGTTTCCAATCTTTACCGTATTTATCATACTTCTTACGGTTTTCAGCATTGCTTAAGACTTCATTTGCCTCGTTAACCTCTTTAAATTTCTTTTCCGCTTCCTTGTTGTCAGGATTAACATCTGGGTGATACTTTCGAGCTAGTTTTCTGTACGCACTTTTAATTTCTTTTTCCGTTGCAGTCTTCGGAAGTCCTAATATTTTATAGTAGTCGATGAATGCCATTTTTTAGTAGGTTTATAGTGTAATTAACGTTTTTTTGCGGTAAGAGTATAGCTTTTTTCAATATTGTTTTGGCTTTTTGGGGAGCGAAAAGCAGTTACAAATTACAGCATTGATGCGGCCGATCTGAGCGCGAACCTTAGTAAAAAATGTAACTTCAATCGATCGAGGAAGTTTATACTTATAAAACTAGAATGATTATGCCTAAAAATGATATGTCATCGATCAAAAATGAAGAACAATATGAAGCCCTTCGAGATAAGGGGATGAGCAAGGAAAAAGCAGCCAGAATTGCCAATACTTCAGATTCAGGTAAAAAGGGTGGGCAAGCTCCTCCCTATGAAGAATGGACAGTGGAAGAGTTGCAAGACCAAGCCCAAAAAGTGGGGATCGAGGGGCGTTCAAAAATGAAGAAAGAGGAATTGATTGAAGCGCTTAGGAATAGTTGAGCCTTGTCGGTAGGTGATAGCAATGATTCGCAGATTACCATTTTTATTGATAATAATTTTCGGTCTGTGACCTTCTGTAATGACCTAATAGATCATGACGCTTGATTCCCCCTTTGGGGGTTAGGGGGCTAACTTAAAATACACCAAAGGCACAAAATACAAAGCCGTAAAAGTACCAATAGTCAAACCGCCCATTACTGTTTGTACTAAAGGTTTTTTGTGTTATACTTTCAATGTTTATGCATTTCAAGTGAAAGTTATATCAGTAGCAAAATATCAGCTGTGTAATTTTTTGCTATTATTATTATTATTATTGTGCTTCAACAAAAATAAACTATTATGAAAAAATTATTAAAACCATTTATTCTATTAGCAACTATTGCTCTTATGACTATTGCTTTTTCAGCCGAGGCTGGGGAAAAAAGTGGAACTATTCAACATGCGCATTATTTTGCTGCTGATGGGAGCTATGTTGGTTCATCCGCATATAGCTCTTGTGATTCTTGTGGTTGGTTGAGGGATATTTTCGGCTGCAATTGTCAAGCAGGCTATTTAACTTACACTCGATAGTATATGAAACTTGATAAGTTTATAAGGGGTATTGTTAATTTTAGCAGTATTCCTTTTTTGATTTTAACCTTTAGTTGTAATAGTCAGGAGCACAGAAGTAATGAGTCATTACTTGGGGATTTTCGGATTAGTAGCGATATAGGTTATCAGATTATTTCAACTAAAAACTTAGACTCATCGAACGTGAAGTTTAGAGACCTTACTTTTCAATATCATAATAACAGAAATAAAGTCTTTTTTTATGATAAACATGGTCAAAAACAATTAATATATAATCTTTCATCAGATTCCATTGATGTAATTAGTAGAGACACCTATATTGAAACTCCCTTTTTTCCGACTTCAGTAACAGAAAATGACTCGATTCAATATGTTTTATATCTACATCAATTCACCATTGCTAAAGTAAAAAAAAATAGTGATTCGGTCTCTGCAATTGCTCTTGATGATTTTTCAGAACAATCGATTCATTCGGATACTCATCGGTTTGAAGTATTGGAAAATGGAAGCTTTATAATACCGACTGCAATTAATGTACTTAGTGATTTAGGTTATTATCAACAAAATCTAGATAAGGGATTGGATGAAATAATGGAAGAGCAGCACCTTTTTCATTTATTTGGCGAATCTGGTCAGTTGCTTAAGACATTTGGTAAATTTCCTCAGTCTAATTATGTCACAGAACCTAGCCTGCCATTCAACCCACATTATATGTATGTTGTTAAAGATGGATTTATATATGTTACTTTTCCCATGGGACAAGAATTATATAAATATGATTATAATGGGAATTTAATTGATTCAGTTAATATCGAATTGCCTGAATTTAATTATTCAATTAACCCAGGTCATTGGGGGAATGATGCGAAAATTGGACTAGGAATTGAAAAAGATTCCAATCAAGAGATATTATATTTCCATACTATAAATCATATCAATGATAATAAAATAAGACATTTTATTTATAAGATAAATTTATCTGAAAAAGTATTGGAATTTGGAGAAATAATGAATGGAAATAATTACATGATGCCTTATGTATACAATGATTCAATCAGCTTTCTGAAAAAATATTTCATGGAAGAGAAAAGAGAGATTGTAACAATGAAGTTAACGAAATAATTTATTTTGAGAGGATATTCACTTTTAGCCTTATTAATAACCTTTTTATCATCAGATTTAGCTTTTACTCAAACTATCTCCGTTAAATCAATAAGCGATGAAGATACTCAAGTTTTAGTGAGAGAAGGATGGCAGTTGGTTTACAGTACGGATCAAGTGAGAATTGTGGATTTTGACATTAGCCGTAGTGGCTTGATAATTTCAACAATCGTGGATGGTGAATATCATTTAATTTTATTAAACAAGGAACACTTAGTTCAGAAAGATAAGAGGATAGCAAAAGTAGATAAATTGAGAGTGGCTTTTCCTTATTTTTTTAATTCCGGTAACCAAAAAGTTTTTGGTCCCTGCGATAAGTTGTATTTTGAAATAGATATGGATAAATATAAAATAAATAGAAGAAGATATCCTTTCAAAATTAATAGACGGCCTTTTATACAAATAGGGGAGGGCTATGATACATATTATAAACAAGATTCTTACTATAAAACAAAGAGCAAAGATTTTGGGGCTGTGACTGAATTTGATAGAGTTAAAAAAATTCAATATCAATACCTATTGGATTACAGCTTATCAGAGCCTGATACATTATATGAAATCTCATATGATACTGATATGATGATATTTAGTTCAGTATATCCATTTCTCCAATTTGAAGTTTTAGAAGATAAAGGTTTACTATATATATTGGATAATCAAAATGGGGTTTTATCTCATTTGGATAATAGTGGGAGGATTCAGGAAGTTAATCTTGCAGAATTTGATATTCAAAAGTCAGGTTTATTTAGATCATTTACTTTTAATTTAGAAAAGGATATTTTCTCAGATCAAGTCTATTTGATTTGTACACCATATGGTAAAGATAACGATAGTAAAATATTTAAAATTAGGTATGATGGAAATTTAGAAATAATTAAAAATGAAAAATTAAAATCTATTTCTTCATCTTCAAAAATTCATAATGGTAAGGTATACGATATATTTAAAATTAAGGAGTCAAGGAAAACCGCTGTTTATTCTATTGGAATAGAATAGTAAGAAACACTTTTCCTAATTGCTTTTTTTAGGTTTGAATTTTTTTTTCAAAACCTGACTTTCAGTACTGACCTAACTTCCAGCTACCAACTTTTTACTTTTTCATAGCCTCTTTAACACCTATTTACCTAATCACGTAAAAACTTAGTCATCTAAGAATCTCCGCACTTGATAGTACACCAAAGGCACAAAATACAAAGCTGTAAATGTCCCTATAGTCAAACCGCCCATTACAGCCAGGACAAGGGGCTTTTGTAATTCTGCTCCCAAACCACCTGAGAGCAAAACCGGACTCAAGGCCAAAAGGGTAGTAATTGAAGTCATTAGAATCGGCTTCAGTCTGATTTTACCAGCCGAAAATATAGCTTCATAGATGCTTTCTTTATCCTTCTTTTCTAAATTTTTGATGTTGCGATTCATGGTATCTACTTTCAAAATTGCATCATTCACCATAATTCCGAGCATCACCACCATCCCTATGGCAGACATGATATTGATACTGCTTCCGCCTAGCCAAAGCACAATCATTGCCCCCATAATCCCGAAAGGCAAAGTAAAAATCACAATTAAGGGTTGCCAAAAGCTTTCAAACTGAGCTGATAGAATGAAATACAATAAGACTACCGAAATCAACAATATAAAAGCTAGTTCTTTCAAATTTTCTTGGTCTGAAAAATACCTTCCTGATATTTTCTGAATCAAACTGTTTTGGCTAGCCCACTGGTCGATATTGGAGACCAATTCTTCCTGATTAGTTTGCACAACATCTTCTGTTAAGTTAACTGAGAAATAAGTACCCGAGACATCTGCCGTAATCTTTTTCAATCTGTTGCCCCACTCATATTCTACAAAATTGCGCAAAGCATAACTTCTGCCTTCGCTGTTACGAACTTTGGCCGTTTTCAACAAATCTTCAAAAGCTTTTTGGTCGGTTTCCAAAACCACAGGCGTAATAATGGCAAATTGCTTCAATTCTGAAATTTTATAATTGCCCAAGACCCTTTCCAATTGACTGATAATTTGCTCTGGCCTAATGCCGTATTGCAATAGTTTGGGTTGTTTGATGGTCAAAATCATACTACTTTCTTCCTCTAATGAAGGACCTAATTGAAAATCATCAGTTGGGAAACTTTCCAAAGTTGGCTTGATACTTTCTGGATCAGCATTTTTCAAGCCAGGATCTTGCCACTGCACCCTGAAATAGGGTTCATCACTCGCAAAGAGCATATCAAAAGCATTTTTAGCATTCGCTGTTTCAAAAGACGCTTTAGAATAGGATTGCTTTACACGATTGCCCAAAACATCTAGGGTCTCGTTTTTGATATCCTCATTTTTAAATTGCAAATAGATTAGACTTTCCTGCAGCTCGGCATTTTCTAAGCTTAATAAGTATTCCGGAATACCAGCATCAGTTTCACTAAATTGGAATTGAGAATCGAGTGATTGTAGTATCTCTTTCGTTCTGCTAGCATTTTCTAGAACATCTATCGGTTCATTCCAATTGATTTTTACTACAGCATCCGTTCTGGTGATGTCGGGCAAGCCTTTTTGTTCCAAACTCCACAAAGACCACAGCCCCAATGGAATAATCAAGAAAATAAGGATAAAGCTTAAGGGCTTATTTCGGAACGACCAGTGATGTGATTTCTCAAATCCACGAATAATACTTTTAAAAAATCGGCTGTCCTCCTTCTTAAAATCCTTTTTCTTTTCAAAGAATAAACGATAGAGTAGGGGGAGCAAAACAAAGGAAACGCCTAAAGAAACCGTCAAAATAATGCCTACAGATACGGCTTGATCAAAGAACAGAACACCACTTACGCCACTTAAGAAAATCAAAGGAACAAAAACGGCTAAAGTGGTCAATACCGAACTGATCAATGCGCCTCGAACTTCTCCAACCCCTGCCACACAAGCATCCAAAAGGTTGAGGCCTTCCATGCGTTTTCGGCTGATGTTTTCCAATACGATAATGGCATTGTCAATTAGCATTCCCAGCCCTAGTGCTAATCCACTTAAAGAAATGATATTGATACTCAATCCAAATATTTCAAAAAACAGAAAGGATAAAATCAGTGACAATGGTAAGCTAATTCCCATAATCACAGGCAAGCGAAAAGAACCCATAAAAAGGAAGAGTACTGCAAAAGCAAATAGCCCTCCGAATAATAAACTACCTTGCAAATTATTGATACCCGCTTTTAAGAAAATGGATTGATCTTGCGTGATCGCAATCTCTAGAGTTGGGTAGTCCTTCCTAAATTGAACGATGGATTTTTCAATTTCCGGCATTAATTCTGTCATCACTGCTTGTGGTTGCTTGTGAATGTTCATCACAATGCCTCTATTTTGATTGAAGAAATGAAATCCGCTGACCTTCTCCTCTGCGGTTTTTACTTCTGCCAATTGGCGAATAGGAATATATTTATCCTCATTGATTCTGACAGGAATAGACGCAATATCTTCCGCATTATTTAATCTGCCGGCCATGCGCATATAGTACTGGTATTGCCCATCTTTTACTTCTACTCCGCCCAATTCTTGATTAGCCGATTGAATGGCTTGAGCAATGGCTTCTATTTCTAATCCTGCTCTTTCTAAAGCTTTGAGATCGGGAATGATTTTGATTTGTTCATCTACAGTTCCGTTTAAATCAACCAAAGAAATTCCTTCAATTTGCTCAATTCGCTTTTTTATGACATTTTCTGCCAGTCGTGAGCTTTCTACCATATTGGCTTCATCTTTCGGAATCAACTGAACTTTGGCTATCGGGATATCGGTGTAATTCACTCTTATCACCCTTGGTCGGGACATATCAGCAGGAAATTGATCCGTCAGTCGGTCAATTTTCTCATTGACTTCCACAAAAGCCAAATCCATTCGCTGCCCATAGTTAAACCGTAGGCGAAGCAAGCCATTTTCATTTGATGCTGTAGATTGTAAATCAGACAAACCCTGCATGGTAGCCAAAGATTCCCGCATGGGCTTGAGAATGTTATTTTCTATAGCTTCGGGAGAGGCATTGGCATAATCGACTCTGATGGCCATTTCAGGTACATCAATATCGGGTAAAAGAGAAACAGGTCTATTGAGCCATGCCAACACGCTTAATCCAATAAGCGCAACGAAAGTCATGATGACGGCTATAGGCCTTTGGATGAAATAGCGGGTCATTATTTATCCGAATTTTGAATGCTGATCGGGGCATCATGTGCCAACTGCAAGTTGTTATTGGTAATCACCACCGTTCCGGCTTTTATGCCATCCGTGATTTCTACCATTTTGCCATTATCATATCCGAATTCCACATAATTCCATTTTGCCAAATCCTTTTCCACTGAGAAAACAACCGGCTTTCCAGAACGCAATACCAAGCTGCCTTTCGGCACTTGCAATCGTTCGCCTTTCGGTATTCTAATCTCTACTTCTACGTTCATTCCCGGCCAAAGGGCATGTTCTCCTTTTAAGAGGATCTGCGTTTGCACCAAACCGTTTTCATCTACTTTAGGGTTGATGCTGTAAACCTCGCCTGTAAAACTTTCATCCATTGCCGGATTTCGAATTGCTGCAGGCATAGCTTCTTTAAGGTTTAAAGCTTCCGATTCCAATAAATTGACTTCCACTAAAAGGCGGTGGTTAAATTCAGCGAATAATTCATCCCCAGCTTTCACACTTTTACCTTTGAAGGCTTGGACATCATACAAAGTGCCGGAAAATGGGGCTCTAATCACTGTTTTCTGAAGTGCCAATTGAGCTTCTTTAAGTTGAATGCTGCTTTCTTGCAGGCCGCTCCCTATTTTTAGTTTTTGATACAGACTGTCCTGCTCAGGATTATCTTGAGCCAATAATTTTGGGAAACCGATAAGGCTATTTTCAAATTCTAGTTTGGCTTTTTCATACTTAATTTCGGCCGATTGCAATTGTAATTGTGCTTCTTCAGGCTTTAGACGAACTAAAACTTCTCGCTCACTTACTTTTTGACCTGATTTTATATTGGCTTCTAGAATAGTGCCGTTTGTTTCAGCTAAAATTGTGACATCCTTATGCGCTTTCACTTTACCAGCACTTTCAATTAACAAATAGAAAGGGGTATATATGGCTGTATCTACCTTTACCATGGTATTGGGAGGTGCGTTTTTTACGTTTTCGGTAGCCGTTTTTTCATCTATTTTTTCTTCGCTATTACAGGCGAAATAAAAAAAGGGGATAAGTAGAAAGAATAAGTTTTTTGACATATTGATTTTGGTTCAAACTTAAAGCTACTATATTGCTAGTTTATAATCAAAGAAAATTGGTTTAAACTAAATGAAATGTTTTCTGCTATTAGTTTATCTCCTTGTTTTTATATGCGGGTTTTTAATAAGAAATCATATGTACAAATAGAGCCATTATTTGAATATTTAAACCTACTATATAATTAGGTTGAATTAACTAAAATAGTCATATATGCTCGCTAAAACTCCTCTAATTGTTATTAGATGAAAGAATTAAGATTTATTTCTAGGGATCAGACCGAAATTGTAATATTTTCATAGAAGTATAATTATTTAAATAAGCTTTTAGTTTGTGACAAAAACTAATGTAATAAGTTTTGCTTTTTCGTTTTTTTTTTTTGATTTACAATATCAACTCAGTATTACTATAAAATGTAGTAACTGATTCTAAACAGCACCCGCTAGCAAAAGCTGTTTCGAGCAAAACCTGCAGAGTGAAGAAATTTGACTTGTCCCACCTTATTAGGCCTTTGGTTGTTCAAGAAAGGTTTTTTTCATGATTTAGTATTTAGGGTTGGTGTTTAATTTATTTTTAACCTTAAAATTTATATATTATGAAAAAGTTATTTTTCAGTTTGGTAGGAGGTCTTATATTAACCTCTATTTCTTCCATGGCAAATTCTGATATTAAACCTGCTGAGGAAATGAGAACAACCTGTGCTTATGTTACTTTATCTTGTGGTGTTGAAGGACCTGTCTGTGGAGAGAATCAAGCAAACCTTGTGAGAAACATTGAATGGGCACATAATTATTTTTGTGAAGGTGGTCGAGAAAAAAAGCTGAATTAATATAAACCTTAACAGGCTAGTGAGTTTCACTAGCTTGTTTTATTACTTTAACAATTTCACCTTATTTAAAATGAAACATACCTACTTAATACTTAAATTGATTTTCCTTTCAGGTTTTTCCTCTGAAGTTATCGCACAATCTAGCTTTAAAGCTACTTATGAGCTTATCCATCAACCAGATTCTACTAATAGTAAAAACAAGGAATCAGAGATGTTTTTGTTATATGCCAACAATGAAATGTCTCAATTCTTAAGCCATAATAATGCTGTAAGAGATTCATTATTTTTAGAGATTCATGAAGGTAAGATGAGTAATGAAGAATTAGTTCAGAGAACACTTGAAGCACCCAGGACAAAGACTAAATTGAAGGTTAATAAGGTCTATGGGGAGTCCAAAATGGAAATTCTTCAGGAGATGATGACAAATCTCTACAGATACTATCAGCCACTTAATCTAATGAAATGGACGATTGGTAATCAAACAAAAAAGATAAATGGCTATCAATGTCAAAAAGCTACCGCATATTATGCAGGTAGGGATTATATAGCATGGTTTGATCCGGAAATAGCTATTAGTGACGGCCCTTATAAATTCTATGGTTTGCCGG